>Ga0169931_10005834_pt1 | contig 18711 bp, 17 predicted proteins | sample Kivu_15m_20L_FD_129675 | JGI IMG/M metagenome (GOLD analysis project Ga0169931, IMG submission 129675) | Freshwater microbial communities from Lake Kivu, Western Province, Rwanda to study Microbial Dark Matter (Phase II) - Kivu_15m_20L... | ecosystem: Environmental > Aquatic > Freshwater > Lake... | reverse complement strand
GCCGCTTGGCGCTTTGTCGCAGTCGGTGATTCACAAGCGCGTCGAACAAAAGTCGGGATCAGAATTGTGACAAATTGGCTCCTCGAAACCGAGCGATTGAGGTTGCGTCCAGTCGACGCAGACGACGCACCGAACCTGCTGCAACTGAATTCCGATCCTGAAGTCATGAAATACCTCGGGGACGAGGCGAGCACGCTTGAAGCGATGCTTGAGATTCTTCCGAAGATCATCGCGAGAAACAAAATTCACGATGATCGACTCGGTCTGTTCATGGCCCACCTCAAATCGACAGATGAATTCATCGGTTGGTTTTTGCTCAGGCCCGATCCACTCGAACAGACCGCGAATCTTGAGATTGGCTACAGGCTCAAGAAGGTGCATTGGGGCAAGGGCTTTGCAACTGAGGGATCGCGCTCTTTGATGGACTACGCGCTCAAGACCTTTGCGCCAAAACGAATTTTTGCAACAGCGATGGAAAAGAATTCGGCTTCCGTCGCGGTCATGCAGAAGATCGGGTTGAAGTTTGAGAAGCTATTCGTTGAGCCGGGATACGAACATACCGGTGAGAAAGATGTTCTCTATTCGATGACGTATTGAGTGAGCAAGTTTCGCGGAAATCAGCTGGGCGGGGGTAACGCGACGCGCCCGTGGAGCGCGTCGCGTATCGATCACTTCTTGAAGTAGGTCTTGAGGCCGGCCTGGGTGGCTTTCATTGCCTTCTCGCCCTTTTTCCAGTTTGCCGGGCAAACTTCGCCGTTTTCTTCGTTGAACTGGAGAGCTTCGACGAGACGAACCATCTCATCAATATTGCGACCGAGTGGGAGGTCGTTGATCGTCTGCTGACGAACGATGCCTTCCTTGTCGATCAGGAACGTGCCGCGGAGGGCGACGCCGGCATCCGGAATCAGCACGTCGTAGTCGCGCGCGATCGTCTTGTTGATGTCCGAGAGGATCGGGTAGTTGCAGCCAGCAATGCCGCCGTTATCGCGTGACGTGTTGAGCCATGCGAGGTGCGAGAACTTGCTGTCAACCGAGCAGCCGATGACTTCGGTTTTGAGTTTGTGGAATGTCTCGAGCTTGTCCTGGAACGCATGCAGTTCCGTTGGACAGACGAACGTGAAGTCGAGTGGGTAGAAGAACAGGACAACGTACTTGCCCTTGTAATCACTCAGCTTGACGCGCTTGAAATCGCCAGCGACGACGGCATCGGTATCAAACTCCGGAGCTTTCTTTCCAACGAGAACACCCATGACAATCTCCCCTTATGAGCTCTGCTGGCGTTAGGCCGGCAGATTGATTTTTCAACTGCGTGAATCGCAATGGAAACACGCGCCGCCCCGCGTCGTCAAGTTGCGGTGGCGTGAACAACTCGCCAACAAGCCTCGGTAACCCCATGATTATGGCCAGAAAACCGCGCCATGGCCGACCTCGGTGGAGTACGCCACATGGCCCAGCACAAGGTCGTAGACGAGGGGTCTTGTACCGACCCAGGCGTCCGCGATCAGGAGCCATCTCCCAGAGGACGTTGGGCCAGAAAACTGCAGATGAACCAGGTCGCTGATGTTGAACCACCACCGTTCGAGCTTCTGAGGTTCGCCGGTGAGGCGATTTACTGCGACCATATGCCCCGAGACGGATCCGAACTCGTTGCGCAAGGCCCAGAACGCAAGATTGAACATCGATTCGCGAGGAATCACCGGCAGTCCACGGCTGGATGGTGGTCGCGGACCGCTGTCGTTGATGTCCGTCGCAATAATGCCCCAGGCGCCGCCCCACTTTTCGGGATCTTCATCAACTTCGGGAGGCGCAAAGGACGAAAGCCGCGCGAGAAGGTTCTCTTCACGAAGCTCGGGCCACGAGGCAATTGGTGTCAGCTGCTCAGCCGACGCAACGCGATCGCGTGACAGAGCCGGACCGCCACCGACGATCGCCTGCCAGGTGCCAAGAGTGGCGACGCCAGGTGCGTCGTCGGTGCAGCATTTCGAGGCGCGGGTTTCTGTCGTCTGCCAGGCGCGTGGTGCGGTTGAAGTGAGATCCTCACCGCCGGCCTTCAGGCGATAGGCGCGAGCGAGGACGTCGGCTCCGTCGCTGCCGCTGAGAGCCGGAATTTCCGTCTCACCGTCGAGGAAGACATCCGCGCCGTTGCTCGATCTCTGCGTGCGCGCATCGTTGTCGAGGGTGAATGCGAGCGGTTGGCCATCGCGTGCAAATGCGAGTGTGACGAGCTCCCCCGTAGAGGGCAGCGGCAGTTCAACGGTGTTCGCAACAGGACCGTCCGGGCGTGTGTCAGTCAGATAGAGCACGGTCGAGTCAGCATCTTCGCCGAACCAGACCAACGCTCTCGTCCCGTCTGTATTCCAAACGACACGAGCTCCTCCACAGTCCTTGCGGTACGTCGCCACGCGCCTCGATTCGGCTTTTGGCAGAGTCACCGCAATCCACACGCAACCACCTGCGTGCGGCTCGAACACGGAGACGATTGAGTCAGCGCGGGCGCCGCGCTTTTCTGAACGCTGCCAGGACCGGACGCCGAGAACGGTGACGCCGATACCAAGAATGGTAGCGAGTCCAACAACCAGCATGAACCCACGCGAGTTCGTCATGATCTCCTGTGCTGACCTCCGCTGCGGCTCGGTCGCCGTGGAGACCCTGGTCCGGCGTTGGTTTTTGGCTTTGGTTTCGTGGATGGCTTCGTGGATGGTTTCGGCTTCGCGCCCTGATTTGACTTAAACTGCGGTCGTTTCCTCGGACCGCCGCGCGAACCATCGGGTTTGTCATTGAGGGAGTCTGACAGGGCGCAAACGGTCACTTCCTTGCGGTCATGATAGAGCTGCTTCACCATGATCCGCAGCCTGCGGCCCTTGCCGAGATTGATCTTGCCAAGTGGTGCGAGACATTCGCTGATCTCACCGAGTTTGCGCTTCATGGGCAGCTTGAGATTGAAGATCGCGTTGCGCGCGAGACGCCTCTCGAGCCAAGCGCCAACGAGCGCAGCAACCCGTGATGGTTGCTCGACGACATCGCAGAAGAGCCAGTGCACAGCACCTTCCGGTCGGAACTTGAACGCATCCGCGCGAACATGATCGACGAAGTCTGAGGAAACGAGCGCCTCGTCAAGATTGGCATTGTCGACAGCCGTCACGTACACGCCGCGTTTCACGAGAAGTGCCGTCCAGCCGCCGGGAGCGGCACCAAGATCAACAGCAGTTGAGCCCTCGGCAAGAAATCTCGCGTCCTCTTCTGGCGTCATGAACGTTCGAAATGCTTCTTCGAGCTTGAGGGCAGCACGCGATGGTGCGCCGACAGGAAATCTGAGTCGCGGGATTCCCATTGGCCAGGGAGACGAGTTGCCTGGATCAGATATGCCGATGTAGACGCAGCTCGCATCGAGCATGAAGATGTGGAGTGTTGGTTCGGTGGCGACTTTCGGCTCGCTCTTCGGCAGGAGGTTCTCGCGCTGCAGGGCGTTGCTGATCGGACGGGAAAGGGCAGCGCAGAATCGCGACAGCTCCTTGCCGTGGTCGGTGTCCGGCGATTCGACAATGAGTCGCGCGAAATGATCGGCGGGCGTGGCTGGAACCAGATGTTCGCGCACGGCGGCGAGGATCGGCGTGACGCGATCATCGGCCGGAAGCTGGGCCACGATTCCGGAGGACCAGACAAGCTGACGCGCAAAAATCAGATCGCGCAGAAGTATCGTGGCGCGCAGGCGTTCGACATCGCGAGCTTCCTTCGGTATGAACAGCGCAAACGCTGTCATGTCGGTGCCGACGGCTTTGCCGGCAACGCCGGCGGCGGTTGCGAGCGCTTCGAGTTCTTCCGCCAGGTCGGCTTCGAATCCAGCCCGGCAGTAGGCAATGACACAGGGAAGGGCAACGCGGGGAGCGGCGCGTACCGAGCGCTCCTGCGACGTGGATGAACTTGCTTGCTTGTTCGGGCTGTTGTGCGCGGCTTTGTCGATGTTTTTTGGCATGGCAGCAGGTTAGCTGAATGCTGGGTTGTAGGGAAACTGCTAAACTAGGCATTTGACGGAATTGACTTGGCTTTTTGACGATTGATCGTCCCATGGGAAGGATCCTGACATGACGTACACAGGCGGAATACCGAGCAAGGTTCCAACGATGACGAACTTTACGCTCATCTGGGGCATCATGGTCGCCAATGCCGCAGTGATTGGTGGGATGTCGTGGTTTCTGCCCGGTTTGATCTCGTCTGCCGAGCCATCTGTGACTGGTGGAACCGGCCTGAACCCCCTCGTGGTGCCGTTCTACGTGATTGGCTGCCTGTCGCTCGTCGGAGCGGTCGTCGTCCCGCGAATGGTTGCGAGGAAGGCTATGGAGGGCGCGAGCCAGTCGTCAAAAGGCATGCTCGCCACGGGTGCGATCAGCGCGGGTGGTCAAGAGCTCTCGGAAGGTGAGCGCAAGCTCCTGTTTCCACCGTTTCTGATCCGATGCGTTGGATTTGAGCTGGTCGTCGTGATCGGTCTCGTTGCCAGTCTGGCAGGACAGTCGGCTCAAGGGGGCCTTCCGATGGTGCTGGCAGGCTTTCTCGGCATGCTGTGGGCGCGGCCAACGCCGGACTCGTTGCGGCAGCTTCTGAAACTCACATAAAAAACGTTACTGCGTTGCCACCCATGCCGCGCTCGTCGCTTCCATCCAATCGTGCTGCGTTTGTTGTGCTGATGCGGTCCGGCGATGCGACGGTCAGAAACTTGCCATGATCTGCAGATTTCCACCGTTCCATGGACGAAACTCCTGGTCCCTGTAGGGCCAGTTGCGAATCAGACGATCGATGTTCCAGTTGGCGTTCACAAGAATTCCGCAACCGGGAGCAAAGCGATAGTCCCATGCCGTCTGTCCCTTGATCTCGGTATTGGCGAGGTCCTTGTCGTCGTCCTTCGAAAGGCCGAGAGCGGGAGCGGAGCGATTGATCTGGGGGCGAGATACGAGGGCTCCATACTGGAAAAAATGTTCACCGGACGATTGTGAAATTGGCGTGTGCCAGAGGCGCCCGAGCAACCACTCTCGGCGTCTTGAGTCTGGGGAGAAGCGTTCGATCCCGCGCTGGGGAATAGAATTATCGGGGTCGAAATCGCCAGTGTATGTGTAGTCGGCGTCCCGCGCTGTCGCAGCGAGAATCCATTGGCGAGTCGTGACGTGTGCTGAGGTGTCCTTTGGTGCCGATCGGTCGAGCCACCGCAGATCGATGGAAACGACGTCTCTCTGCAAACCCTTGCCGTCCGCAGTGGCGTCGTCGGTCGTGACGCGCTCTTCCTGTTTCTGATCGAGCTCGAGTCGCAGGCGAAACTGCGTCAGCGGTGTGTGGTTCCAGGTGGCATCGAGTTCGGCGCTGGTCCGTTGTCCGGAGTAGACTGAGTCGCGACTCGGTTGGTCGAGAGTGAATGGAAAGTCTCGCGAAAGATCGAGGTGCAGTTCGAGATTCGAAACGGTAAAATTCGCGCGAAGTCCGGCTGAGCGAGCCGCGGTGAGATAGCGATCCTCAGGGAGCTCATCCTCCTTCGTGTTGTAGAAGAGATCGACGGCCGCGTACCAGAGTTCCACGCGATCACGATACGAATCGACAGCGAAAAAACCGCCGAAATCTCCCCACTTTTTGGCACTGCCGCCTTCAGCAAGCAGCCCAATCTCGAATGGCGCAAAACTCCGGTTCGCCAGCCGCACCTCATCGCCGCGGATATGTTCGATGACATCTTCGTGGCGCTCACGGCGAAAACTGGCGACGAAAGACTTGTCGGCAGGTGAGGTGATTTTGATTTCTTCCCGGTAATCGAAACGGTCGGCATCGAGACTGCCGGCACTCACGCGCCAGCCGAGACTGAGTGCATCCCACGTATCATTCCAGGTCGGGAGCCAGTCGTAGCTGATGCCGTCGATGAAGCCTTCGCTGGCGAGGTTTTCCTCACGGTCAATTTGATTCGCGTCCGGGTGCTCGAAACGCGCAAGTCCCGGAGGAGACGACAGGAAGCAACCGAGAGCAGCGGCAAGCAGCGAAAGAGCTCGGTGCGCCTGACGCATCATGTCAGCTCTCCAGCATGAATGGATACCGGTAGTCCGTGATCGGATGAAAATTTTCTTTGATCGTCCGATGCGAAACCCAGCGCAGGAGATTGAAGATGCTTCCTGCCTTGTCGTTCGTCCCGGATGCGCGTCCGCCACCGAATGGTTGCTGGCCAACGACTGCGCCGGTTGGTTTGTCGTTGATGTAGAAATTGCCAGCCGCGTTTTCAAGTGCCCGTGTCATGTGGTGGACGACACGACGATCGCGCGCGAACACAGCGCCCGTCAGCGCATACGGTGTCGAGCTGTCACAGAGCTCGATCGTTTCCTCAAAGCGTGCGTCGTCGTAAACATACACGGTGAGCACTGGGCCAAAGATCTCCTCGACCATCGACTTGTAGGTCGGAGACTTCGCTTCGATGATTGTCGGTCGAATGAACCAGCCGTTTGTTGAATCGCACTGTCCGCCGACAAGAATCGAAGCTTCGCCCGCGTTGGATTTGGCGTGATCAATGTAGCTCTTGATGCGGTTGTAGGCGCGTTCGTCGATCACTGCGCCGAGGAAATTCGTGAAGTCACCCGGGTCACCCATCTTGAGGGACTCGGTTGTCGCAACCAGCTGGTCCCGGACTTTTGGCCACAGACTTCTTGGAATGTAGGCCCGGGATGCGGCCGAACACTTCTGCCCCTGGTACTCAAACGCCCCGCGCACGAGCGCTGTCACGAGACTGTCGACGTCAGCTGATGCGTGCGCAAAGACGAAATCCTTACCCCCGGTTTCACCGACGAGGCGCGGATAGCAGCGGTACTTGGACAGGTTATTTCCGACGGTCTGCCACAAACGATTGAACGTCTCTGTCGACCCGGTGAAGTGAATCCCGGAAAGCTCGCGATGGTTCAGCACCACGTCGCTGATCTCTGCGGCGTCGCCCGAAACGAGGTTGATGACTCCAGGTGGCAGTCCAGCCTCTTCGAGAACTTCAAGGCCGACAAGCGACGAGAGCATGGAAGTGGCGGCTGGCTTCCAGACCACGCTGCAACCCATCAGGGCCGGTGCCGCCGGAAGATTGACGGCGATCGAGGTGAAGTTGAAGGGCGTGACGGCGTAGACAAAACCCTCGAGACCTCGGGCAACCGAACGGTTCCACTGACCGGCAGGCGAGAACGGCTGCTCTTCATAAATTCGTTGAGCAAAGTGTGCGTTGAATCGAAAGAAGTCGATCAGTTCACATGCGGAATCGATCTCGGCCTGAAAAACTGTCTTGCTCTGCCCAAGCATCGTTGCCGCGTTCATTCTTTGTCGCGCACGACCCGCAAGCAGGTCTGCAGCCTTGAGAAACACCGCAGCGCGCTCCTCCCATGGCAAAGCCGCCCACTCAGCACGCGCCCGCACCGACGCGTCGACGGCCGCCAGTGCTTCCGCTCGACCTCCCTGCGCAGTCTTCGCGAGAATCTTCGATTTCTGATGCGGGCAGGTCAGATTCTTCTGCGTCTTGCCCATCGAACGTTCGCCGCCAATGACGAGCGGAATCTCCGCAACTGTTGCCGACTGGTGTGCGAGCTCACTCTTCAGCTGCTGTTTTTCCGCGGACTGCGCCGCGTAGGAGCGGACGACTTCGTTGAGTGGCTGTGGTGCAACAAACTTGGCGTTGGACATGTGTTTCGTCTTTCATTGGCAGTCTGCCGGTTAGGGCGAATGATAGTGAATGGTTGCCGGACAGCGCTGTTTTTTCAAGCATCATTCTGCTAAGCTGACCCGACATTCAGCATGAAAATATGCTCCCAAATCCTTGTCCGTTTGGCGATCGCTACTCTGGTTGCCGGCTCGTCCGCGTTCATTTCGGTTTTCGTGATTGCGTCCCCGCTCTTTGCGCAGGGTTCAGACCGCAACGTCTCTCTGACGACTTCGTGGCGCGGTGAGTTTCTGGAACCAACCCAAAGCGCACTCTACCTTCGTGTCGCCGCGGCTGATTTCCTGGCTTCGCCCCGTGATGGATCCTTGATCGGTTCCGCTCCGATGGATGTCGAGGTTGAGCTCTTTGAAATTATCCGCCAACGCGTCTGGCGCATCCGGCAACGGATCGGGGACGCCGACGAGATGCCGCGCGAGATGTGGAAACTGCCTTCCGGAAAGTACCGTGTGCGCCGCATTCAGGTGGTTGATCGGAAGGGCAAACTGCGCTTCTGGACGGGACCGAAGAGTGGCGGTCAGTCGATCGTGCTGGCGCGACTCTGTCTGGCGAACCTCGGGGTCTGGACTATTCGGCCGTTGGGTCAGAACGGTCTCACCGTTCAGTTTCAGATGGCGCCCAATGTCTACATCGAGGAAGGTCCGAAGTCTGAAAGCTCCATTGCGGCCGTCATCGATGGATTCACACGCTCCGTTCAGGAGACATTCGGCGGGAAACGGCTGTTGTCCGCTGCTGCAGAAGGGTATGGCGGCCCGCAACAGATTCGCGCCACCGTGACGACCACGCGACAGATCGCGATGTTCTACAAACTCAACTTGTTCAAGCACAACCAGCACGCCCGTGACGTTGCGTCGACTCTCGCCGGTTTCGACGCCCCGTTGCGCGGATGTTACGTGTCGCGGCTCGACGCTCGTTCGGATTTGCGCGGCAGCCTGACGCTTGGATTTCTGATGTCGACCACGACTGGCACAATGCGCAAGGTCCGGCGAACCGGCGGGACCATCGACGATGGGGAGCTCGTCGGCTGCCTTGCAGCCGAGCTGGAGCAGATCCTGTTTTCGGTCCCGGAAAACATGCTGGGCGAGCTTGGCTATACGTTCGATGTCCAATGATGGGTTACACTGGGCGGGTAAGAATTCACTGACTGTGGATGATGTTGGGACGGGGGAGAGTTCATGGCAGAGCAGGACACGGCGACGACAGATCCAGTAAAGATCTCGGAGGGCGGCAAGGCCAAGCGGCGCGTTCGGAATTTCTTGTTGCAGCCGCTGATTCAGGTGAAGCTTGGTCTGTACTCCATCTTGCTGGCGGCCGGATTTTCGGCTGCGATCGGTGGAATTCTTTACGTCAATCTGGCGAAGTTTGCGCAGATCGTACTGCAGCTGACCGACGTCGAAGATGAAGTCTATGATCTCCTCAATACCTATATGGCCGACACGAAGTGGTGGCTGGCGCTCGCAATTGCAGTCTTTCTTGTCTGCAACGTGCTCGTCTCGATCATCTATACGCATCGTCTGATCGGTCCGTCGATCGCGTTTCGTCGGCACATTCGTAACCTTGCTGAGGGGCGATTCAACGCCCGCACGTATCTGCGCAAGGGCGATGCATTTGTCGAGGTGGCAGACGAGTTGAATCATCTGTCGGAAGTTCTTGAGCGCCAGACTGCTGAAAAACGGAGCTGAGTGATTTCTTGCCGGATCAAACACAACAGCGCAAGGGTCGGGATGCGTTTGGCTCCAATGCCGAACGCGACGCTGCCGCGTCTGCGGTGCATGCCCCGCGCGACTGGTTCATCGGCGCCATTGAGTCGGACGGCAATGTCGCTGCATGCCTCGACGAGGTCGCCCGCGAGCTGAATTCGCGAGTGAGCTTTGTTCGATCGCTGCGGTCGGCACTCACCGGGGGATCAGAATCCGGTCCGAGTTCATCCATCGATCGTGTCACGGAAATACTTCTGCGCATCAAGTCTCTGGAAACCACGCTGCGATTTCGTATGCCACTCCTGCAGCCCGGACGACCGGGGCCATGGTTTCGCGCGCCCGTGTCGCGCACGACGGGCCCATTTTCGGCGCCGGTGATTGCGGAGCCCGTTCTGCCGACTTACGCGCTCAGTGAGTTGTCGGGCATCGAGTCTGGCCTCGCAGCCGCTTGGCATGCTCGCAGTGCCGAAACGAAAATCGCGACATTCGATCGAACACCGAGTCTTTGGCGTTGTCTGCTTCAGCTCGGGGCGCAGCTCGAGGAGATATCCCGACTGCCAGAGCCATATGCCAACCTTCGTCTTGATACGCTGCCGGACGGTTTGCCCGCGGAGCTTGAGAGTCGGCCCCTTCGGGCTTTCCTGCGCAACGTTCGCACCGAAATACTTTCTGCGCGGGAGAGGCTGGCGGAGTGTCACCGCGTGCTGCACGAAGCGTGTGCTCAGCTCTGGCAGGAGCAGCGCAAGGCCGCACCGCAGGCCCCCCCGCGGTCGTCCCAAAAGGCCGAGTCGGAGCCGAATCCGTGGCGCAAGGCCGCCGGCGACGCCAGGGAGGAGTTTCGTAAGCGTCGGCAATCAACCGTTCGACCGAGCATTTCAAGGGTCGACGGAGAGGCCTTGTCCATCATGGGCTTTGCCGCTTTGCCCTCCGGCGAGGAGCTTCGGCAGCGTTTCCTTACCCTGGCGAAGGCTGTCCACCCGGACCGCGCCGGGGGTAGTGAAGAAAAGTTCAAATCCCTCAATCGCGCCTACCAGCATTTGTCGAGCAAGATCGATACCTTGGGATCCTGATCACAGCTGCTCACAATCGCCCGAAACCCTTGACGCACAAGGCTTTGCCGATTTGACGCCGGGTTGCGTGGCGGGGTATTGATGGGCGCTTTTTGGGGCCCGGAAAATCGTTTGGTTCAATCAATCTATTTTGGTGAATGATCCCCCGCGTGCGCGTCCTTCTGATTACAGCGCCGATCTCGCAACTGAATGCGCCCTATCCGGCAACCGCCTATCTGAGCGGGTTTTTGTCGCGGTCTGGGGTCGACGTTCGGCAGGCCGACGCGTCCCTTGAACTGGCGCTGCGATTGTTCTCCCGCAAGGGCATCGAAGCGATTGCTGGCGAGGTTCGTGCCCGATTCGCTGGTGTGGCGGCCGACCCGGCTGAGGGAAAGAAGAGGAAACTGCCGCGGGATCTGCGTTTCTTTCTCGATCATCTCGCGGAGTATCTCGAAGTAGCAGGTCCAGCGCTGCGCTTCATGCAGGGGCTTGATCCTTCGCTCGCCTATCGTATCTCCTCGCGGAACTTTCTCCCGGAAGGACCGACATTCGAACGCCTCCGGATCCTCGAACGCAATGATCCGGACGCGCTTGGTTTTGCGTTCGGGAGTCTCGGTCTCGTCGATCGCGCGAAGTATTTGTGCGGGCTCTACATTGAGGATCTGACGACCTTCATCGCGCAAGGGATTGACGGGCGTTTTGCGCTTGGGCGCTACGGTGAGGAACTCGCCTCGTCTGAGTCGGACTTCAGTGCGCTTGCGACTGCGATTGCAGAAAACGAATCGCTCGTTGCCCGTGAGATCGAGCGCATTGCGGCGGATCTTCTCGCGATGCACAAGCCAGAGCTCGTTGGCATCTCGGCCCCGTTCTCGGGCAATGTCTACGGCGCGTTTCAGTTGGCGCGTGCCATTCGAAAAATGGCGCCAGACGTCCGCATCGCGTTCGGTGGTGGGTTTGCCAATACGAACCTGCGGGATCTCGCAGATCCACGCGTGTTTGAGTTCTTTGATTTTGTCACGCTTGATGACGGCGAAGAGCCAATGCTTGCACTCGTGCGACTAATCGAAGGTCGCGTTGGTCACGCGCAACTCGTACGGACCTGGTATCGCAATGACGACCAGACCGTTTGTTACGCGAAGGCTCCCGTGCTTGATGCGCGGGCTGGCGAGAGTCTCGCCAAGCTTCTCGACTTCAAGGCTGATGCACGTGTCGATGGACCGAGCTACACGGGTTTGCCACTCGGGTCTTACCTGGCGACGTGCGAGATGCTCAATCCGATGGGGCGTCTGTGGTCCGATACCCGCTGGAACAAGCTGATCGTTGCGCATGGCTGCTACTGGCGAAAGTGCAGCTTCTGCGACATCACTCTTGACTACGTGGCGCGCTATGAGGCGACCGAGCCGCCACATCTGGTGAACCAAATTGAAAGCGTGATTCAGCAGACCGGGCAGACCGGATTTCATTTCGTCGATGAAGCTGCGCCGCCCACGGTGCTGGCCCGCATGGCCAAGGAACTGAAGGATCGCGATCTCTCGATCACGTGGTGGGGCAATGTCCGCTTCGACAAAGCTTTCAATCAGAAGCTGGTCCGCGTTCTTGCAGACTCAGGGTGCATTGCAGTGACGGGTGGACTTGAGACGGCTTCAGATCGCCTGCTCAAGCTCATGGACAAAGGTGTGACCGTGGAGCAGGTGGCGCGCGTGACGCGCAATTTCTCCGAGGTCGGCATCATGGTGCATGCCTATCTGATCTACGGTTTCCCCACGCAGACCGTGCAGGAGACAGTGGACGCGCTGGAGAACGTTCGACAGCTCTTTCTCAATGGCTGCATCTTTTCGGCGTACTGGCATCGTTTCACACTGACCGCGCACAGCGGCGTTGCCAAAAATCCCGAGGCGTACGGTGTGCGCATCATCGAACCGCCAGGAAAGGGTTTTGCCCGCAACGTCCTCCAGTACGAAGAGAAGGACGCGATCGATCATGATGCGTTTGGGCCTGGCCTCGAACGTGCCGTGTACAACTACATGCACGGGGTCGGGCTGGAAGAAGACGTACGCAGCTGGTTCGACATTCGATTGCCGAAGACTTGTGTACCGAAAAACTTTATCCGTGATGCTCTGGCAGGGTCCTGAAGGTTGGATCGACTGCGGCCCGTGACGGTCTTGTCTCGGTCCTTATCTCCCGCAACCCAACTCTGATCCGCGCTGCAATACCAACAAGCCGTCGCCCCAGGTGGGATGCGCAATGCCAGTGGTTTCGGCATCAAGAATGACCTTGTAGCGTGCTTCGGCTGAAGTCCCTGCGAGAAACTCGTTCGCCGCGGCTCGAACCCCGGACGCGTTGCTGCCTTCAATGACGATCCATGAAGTGTCCGCCATATGTTGGCGTCCCGCGTCGAGAACGTCAGCGAGATCGCTGAGTGGCGTCCCGGCACCAAGAAAAAGGAGTCCAATCGGCCCATGATTTGTCTGCGGCCGGAACTCGGCCAGCCAAGTGACTGGGTCCTGCGGAATCTGGACGACGGGCGCCGAGACAGAAGGTTGGCCGGTCTGCGCCAGAGTCCTTGTCACGAACCGACTGCGCGGTTCGTGACAGGCGAGTATGTACTCGGGAGAGGTTGCAGCAGCGAGGATCCGCACCACGGCGGCGACGGCAAACGACGCGCGCTGTGGTTCGTTCCAGAATGGTGCGAATATCTTTCGCAGTGACTCGTCGTGCTCCGGCAGGACTGTGTTCACGACATCGAGCGGCATACCGGCGCGCAAAAACATCGAGCCCAGATCCTGCAACCCAGCAGGCTGCACGGTCTGAGGCTTGATGAATCGAAAAGAAATGCCGTTGATGAAGTCTTCCGTTTTCACTGGAAGACAGATTACCTGATCACCGCAGCAGTCGGAAGCTGATCCGCCAGGTGAAGTGCGTGAATGTCGTTTCGCGGTCGTATGTGCGTGAGAATTCAGCGACGGTGTCCTGGGTGAGCTCACTCATCATGGTCTGTGGAGTGAACCGCAGCGTATCTGCGACCAGTCGATCGTCATCGTCGAGTTCGACGATGAGTTTCAGAAGATTTTTGACCTCGGCGCTGGCCTGAGCGGCGCTCGCCGCAGCGTTTGGCTCGTAGATCCCAATCGCGACCACGGCAAGATCCACGATGACATCAGACAGGCGTTTCAGCTGTTCGACGTCCTCTCCATCCGACTCAACCAGACCGAAGTCCACGATGGTGTGATTTCGGGGCGTGATTTTCTCACCGCGCGGACCGAAGATTCCGCGGTCTTCCGGTGCAAAGAACACGGACGATCCCTCGTCGAGCCCCTTGTAAATGCTGGTGACGCGTCCCCACAACACATCGTCGTGGGTCGTGATGAAGTATGCGTAGACGTTGTCGTTGGCAAAGTCGTCATAGTCTTCGATGACGTCGAGTCGAAACGCATGCAGGGCGGCAGGCTCGATGTTCATCTCCGCGAGGTGGTCCAGTCGCTGATTACGTTGCTGCGGTTTCTCTACGCGAATCATTCGCCAGCGGGCAAAGATGTCTGGAGAAACCATCTCGGTGATTTGGCTTTCGAGACGCTTGCGAGCTTTGCCGAGGCGGCGCTCAATAAACTTCGGATCGATTCCCCGTCGTTGAAACTGCTCAACCCAGAACTGCACGCCCGGCTTTGTCGCGAGTGCACTCGCGGTCAGAGATTCCTGAGATGCGGAACCAGATCTCAGTTCCAGAGCGGCAGCGAAGTCACCGACAAGAATCGACGGTTGAACCTCTGTGGATGGCTGAAACGCATCGCCGGGTCTCGCCATTGCCGTCGACGCGCAGACGAGCATGGCACAACTGATCTTGACCAAAGATTTGGTGACTTCCGGACGCATGGCGTGCCCTTCCTTCGGATTTGAGAATCATGTGTTGATGAACAGGTCTGACAACTGGACTAGCGATGTCCTTCGCGGAATGCAAGGGTGAGTACGCTCGAATTGTGCATTTTACGCGAAATTTATCGTGTTTTTGGGAGAGTCAGACTGAATCTTGATCGCCGTTGCGCTCGTACTGGCAACGCCGCGGTCGCTACGATCTCTGGAGGAGCCGACGATAGACGGAAATGTTGCCATCAACCATCGCGTTTCGATGATGACGACTGGTGACACTGTCATGGTTGGCTGAAGCAAGGCGAGCAGCGAGAGCCCGATCGCGAATCGTGCGCTGGATCGCAGCCGCGAGTTGGGCAGGATCGCCCGGTGGCACCAGAAGGCCACCGACTTCGTTGGTCACGAACTCGGGAATTCCCCCGACCGCCGAAGCCACGATTGGCACGCCGGCCAGACCAGCTTCGAGAACGATGGTGCCAAGTCCTTCTTCCAGCGACGGGTGCACGAACAGATCGGCGGCAAGCATCAGCTGAGGGACATCGCGGCGGAAGCCAGCAAGGTGGACGATGTCGCGCATTCCGTGCGTCTGAATCAGCTCGCGCAGGTGGGCTTCTTCGCTGCCGATTCCCGCGATCACGAACGTCACGTCCGGAGTTTGTTCGTGAACGATTTTGGCTGCGGCAATCAGAACGCGGTGCCCCTTGTCTGGAGCAAGCCGCGCCATGGCGCAGATCAATGGACCAATGACACGAAACTCGCCGCGCACCGCGGCGCGCGCCGCGTCGCGAGAGACTCCGGAGTAGGGCCTCTCGTCAACACAGCTGTAGACGGTGGTCAGTCGATTATCCGAAACACCGTAGCGACGAAGCGAGTCCTTGATGGCATTGGAGATCGCGACGAAGAGATCAACGGTGCGACCACGATACTTGAATCGGGTGAACAGATTTCCTGACGGTGCATCTGGAATTCGTCGGTGGACGGTGAGCTTGACGTCGCGTTGTTTGCGGCCAATGAGTTTTGCGAGCACGGCGAGGGTATGACCGCGGCCGTCGTGCGCGTCGATGAGCGAGACATCACCATCTTTACCGAGCAGGCGCGCGAGACGAACGATGTTGACTGGATGCAGTGCATTGCCTGAGTAGGAGATGATTCGACAGCGCGAATCTACACGCCGGGAGAGCTCACTTGCAGACGGAGTGATGAGGCTGCATCGGAAGTTCCTGTCGAGGAGGCCTTCGATCAGGAGGCGGACCTGATTTTGTCCGCCGCCCCATCCTTCACCAGTATCTATGTGCAGGATGTGATCAGGCACGGTCACGCGCTGCGGCGCGGCTTGGTGGCTTGACTGCGGGGAAGCGCGGATGACTTCTCTGCGGCTTCGCTGACCTCGCGCGTACGTCGGATGCCGTCTGCGCGCACGTCCTTGCTGGCAACAACCTGCACAGCTCGTTTGGCGCCGAACGCCGATCGCACGACATCCCAGATGCGTGATCCGGTAGACGCCGCAGTGGCGACTCGCGCCGCGCGTGATGAGCGAACAAGCGCTGCATTGCTGGCTTCGACAAGGCGTTCTTCATGACGGTGCTTGAGATCTTCGTACATCACCCACATATGCGGTCTCCTGAGAATCTGTGCTGACGTTGGCGGCTGCGATGTGCAGTCGATTGCATCGGCATGAAGAGATTATCGCAGAGACGCAGTCTCGAGTTTAGGTTTGGCCAGCCAGTTAAATGTAGAGCTCGCCTGAAGCCTTTGGATTCACGCTCGCAATTGTCGTCACTTTTTTGGCGCTGGCGACGCGGTTGGTTTCTCGGGCGCGTTCTGCAACGTATTGCGTGACTGTTTGCCGGGCGGTTGATTGGCACTCGTTTCCATTCGCGAACCCACGGTGTTCAAGGAGTTGCCGAGATCTTGCAGGAGCTTGCCCAAATCCTTGCGCACTTGATCCTCGGTCTCTTTGGACTTTTGACCAAGTTGTTCACGCGTTTCGCCAAGTCGAGCCGTGATTGCATCGAGTTCAGTCTTGAGATCAGCCTTGATCTGCGTCGCACCTTCGCCGGCACGTTCGGTCATCGTGTCGCCGAGACCCTGCAGCGCTTCCTTGAGTTCATCGAGACGCTTGCGGAGTTCGACTTCGGCCGACGTGCTCGCGCCAGCGCTGGCAGGCGTGGTGGCCGCGCTCTGAGGAGCCTTCGCGCTCGACGGCGTGTTTGCGGCAGTTGCCAGTGCTGACGAATGGATTGCGAACAGTCCCAACTGGATCAAAAGCACACGATGAAACAACGTAGCGCGCATGATTGAAATCCTCTTCAAGTTGCCGGAAAGACCGGAATCCTAGCCGTTTTTTGGGAGTGTTGCCACGCGTTCGACTGATTCAAGTTTGGCGGATTTGTGGAGTCGGACTTCAAAGTGCAATCGTTTCAGCGGGTTGCCTCTCCTGAAGCGATGCCCACGTGAATTTCGCAACATTCAGGCAGATGGGGGCTTCAACAGGCGAGCTCCATGCTGATCGTACAGGTTGTCGACATTCGCCGGACAACACGTTGTTCCTTTCGGGAAGTTTTGTGATCGCAGGGGCAAGAGAACGCCGAAGCCAAAGACATGACTCAAGTGTTCGCCGGAAATTACGATCTAAATAAGCGTCGAGGACGGTTGCCGCTCTGGGATGCATGCGCTGCAGCAACATCGGCACGAGGCCGGCAAACGCGGGAGAGTCCCGCAGGTGATGAACGACAGTAGTTTTCGGTTTCCGGTTTTTTCCACGACGGAGTTTCCCGTGAAGAGCAATCGAAGCAAGCGTTTCCTTGTCGTTGGCGCGGTCGTAGTGATCGGATCCGCATCGTCACTGGTCGCGTGCAGCTCTGCGGAACAGGAGCGAGTCGGTTCCCCGGCTGGAAGCGGTAGTCAGATCACGACCGACGAGGACGAGAAATCTGACCAGCCGGTTCCGGTCAGCGGTGCCTTCCTCTGGCAATGTGACTACGCGGATGGCGGAGCCGAAAACGAGACGGACGCAACGATTGGTTGCAACCTGAATGACAACTCGAAACGTGTCGACATCAGCGGACTCAGTCCGCGGGCTGTCCTCCTCGACGCCTCTGGTGCTGAAAAGGGCGAAATGACCCGAGGCAGCGATAGTGACGAGTGGCACTACGAAGCAAAGGTCAAGCATGCGGACCTCGGTTCCTGGAAGACCAAACTCGTTACGAAGGACGCGGCAGGACAAGAGTCGCCCTATGAGTCACCTCTGAAGCCGCTCGCAGGTACTCTCATGCTGGAAGTCGAGGCCGCGCGAACCTTGGCTGCAGCAAGTCTCGACCAAGCACCGATCAAGGGCAAAACGCTCAGTGCAGCATCGTTCTGCACAGCTGCGGGCGTGCGCTCATCGATCGAGTTTAATCCGGCGAGTTTGGTGCCAGTGCCTCTCGGCGCGGCGGAGTCGGCTGATTTCAGTGATCCGAGCGCAGCGCCGTGTTTCAAACCGCTCAGGGAATACGTAGACGGAACGAAGGGAAAACTCCTGAAGGTGGACGAACTCGTGAGTCGATATGTTGGTGCCGGACCGACAGGCGCGAGCGGGCCTGCCTGTTTCTTTGCGATGTTGTCGGGGGGAGACAGCGGCGCCGATCGGCTTGTGCTTGTCCAAGCTTCAAGCGTCGGTGCCGGGAAGTCGATTCGACGGACGGCTTATTTCAACCGCTGCAAGTGACGCTCAAGCTGATTTCTCGACATATCGGGTAAACAAGCGATCGCTGATGTCTTTCTGTTCTGCAGGCGTGAGTCCAGTAAACATCACGCCGTGCAGATACTCGTTTGCTCCGGCTGTCGAACTCCACCTTACATCACCTCGAACGGCAGCGAGTCTGGAGTTTCCAGCGGCTTCTTCAGTCTGGAATATGTTGCGGAGATCGAGCTCGATGATTGTTCCCTTGCTCAGGAGCATCGGCAGCGCGATCTGCATACCCGTCAGACTGAAGTTCATCAACGTCGCAGGACCAGCCGACGTTGCTATCTGAGGTCTGCGCTCCGTAGCGATTGACCAACGTTCATCATGCCGTCCGATACCTGCGTAGCGACGGAACGCATCGAGAATCTTGCGTTTGGCGACACCGACATCCGGTGCTGGGTCGATCTGCAAGGTGGGAATCAACTCAGTGCGATGTTTCGCCTGAACGAATGACTTCTGTGTTCCACCTTCTGCAACGATCGCTGCCCAGCGTGGAGACGCGGCGATTCTTTCGACGGTGCCGGCCGACAGCATGATGCAGTGCACGTCGGCGGCGCTCTCAAGACGCTTGGCGAAGTTCACTGCGGAGCCGACGGCGGTGAAATCAACGCGGAGTCCGGCGCCAAGGTCACCAACGAATGCCGCCGCCGTGTTGATTCCGAT
>Ga0169931_10005833_pt1 | contig 18713 bp, 6 predicted proteins | sample Kivu_15m_20L_FD_129675 | JGI IMG/M metagenome (GOLD analysis project Ga0169931, IMG submission 129675) | Freshwater microbial communities from Lake Kivu, Western Province, Rwanda to study Microbial Dark Matter (Phase II) - Kivu_15m_20L... | ecosystem: Environmental > Aquatic > Freshwater > Lake ... | reverse complement strand
TGTCTAGTAGTCAATATATGGCACAGCAAAGTAACTTTGTTCTGTTCGTCCTTTCTTGTATTGCATATTGTTGCCGAGTTTCCAAGGGAAACGCTAGAACAATCTTTAAAGTTTAGAATTCACCACTTCATCTTTTTCGCTAAGAGTTACCATCAGCTACATATGATGCCAGTTAGCAACTGATAATATAAGATGATATTTAACATTTTTGTTTTCATCTTCTTAGTGATAATGAATTTTGATATTTACAACTTTCAATCTAGTCGGAGCTTGAACTGCCTTAGGAATCAATTTGTCCAAAGAAAGATACTACATAGACAGATAAACAGCCTATCTTCCGTCTTTTGATATCTAAAATCCAAATACGAAAATTGATCCAGAGTTAGAATCGGTAATGAAAAGTCTATATTCATGCTCACTTTGATAAAAAGGACGATGAATGTCTGCAGATCCGATTCTGGCATTACCTGTAAAACCATTAATTTGCAGTTCTTTATCAGTGATAACATCCAAGAAGGTAAAGAAATCTGGATTGCTGAAATCAAAGTTAAGATGATAGAGGAAGATTTTGCCAGATCTCGCAAAAGGATCATCATCGTTGTCGACGAGCATAAGAATATCTCCGGAAATAGATGCGTAATTTACAGCTTTAGCTTCACTTTAATAGGGACCGAAAGTAAAAGGTTTGTTCGAGACGACTGAAGTTACATAAAAATTGACATGACCACCCACTTAACAAAGCGAAACAACGTATTGATTGATACTTCCGACAGCTAATTTGCTACAAACCTCTCCTCTTCTTGTGACAGGAATTTGATTAATGTAATGAATCGAATCGTTCTGTGTATATGTCTTGAACAGAGAATCATACTGCTGAGCATAAATTCCTTCAAGAGTTGATTGAATATCGTAGATTGCTCTAGCTGCAACGATGTCACCAGTGTTTTGCACATGATTATCAAGCTTGATATTATTTCCACAAGAAGAGCAATTTATTGAAAATTGAAGAACATTTCCTTCGAACCAATCTGAATCGTTTATAGGGATATCTTTGGAATAGTTTTTGATGTGACGAGGTACAGTCACGTGACCAAGATCTCGAACCTCAGTTTTGTTGAATTTTTATGTTGGTTTAATTTCTGTTTAATTTAAGTCAAGTATCGTAAAGGTCAGAGAATAAGAATCTGCGACCATTTCTGGATTTTTAGCTATCAGTTTCATTTTGAAATCTTTCGTTTTATCAGCCCAAGAAACGTAAAGTTTAGGCATTTAAGCGAAGACCCATGCCTCGATACCGGTTTTAGTATGTACAAAAAGTACTTACCTGTCTCGAATATTTACTGCATCAATGTTAATGATGTTACTATCAACTGAAACTGAAGAATAAAAAGCTGAAGTCGATAATCTATAAGGATTGATTACATAAACTGAACGAGGCTAGACCAGATAAAATAGTGCATCTGAAGCTACTTAATCATAAATTCCTATAGAAAAATGATGAGTCGAAGTATAGCGAAGAGCTGGAGGTCTACCTAGTCTTAAAGGTGTAACCATATCATAGAATCTGCTACTTTCTTAACTTATGACGACTAATCTATTCTTATTAACCTAAAAATCATATCTGATATTCACTGTTTCAATGTGAAACAAGACTTGGAACAAAAATTAGTTATTCACAACTATTCCCAGAATTCCTATTTTAGTTTTCAAAAATATGACCTCAGGATGATATCTGGTAGCTTTGATCGCAACTGGAGCAAAATATTTTATGTTAAAAAATCTTACGTTCTGACTGTTGATGACTAAACGAGGCTCAGGATTCACTTCTATCTAAGCAGTTTCTTGTAGATCGTCAAGAGCATAAACATCGATTCGCTTGCCGAACTAAAGCACGACAAAAAGCTTACTGTCTTTGATTTAGACTCCAGTAACTTGATTCTAGGCATCTCCAGCGTAATGTTTTTTGCCATAAAACCCGAATCCAAACGGCCAAAAGTAGTAAATATATATCGTATGTTTATCCGAATCAAAAATGATCGCTATTCTTCTTTAGCTTGCCTCAAACATCTGAGAAGCATGCACTATTTTTCCCAACGAAAACCTACTACTAGACACGATCGAACAATCCATGTGCACGACTTCATCTCGACCAAAAACATTGATTTTGCAATGAACATAATGAGTTAAATAATCGGTTTCAAAATCGCTTCTTTAGGCAACTTGAACCAAACCATAAATTGAATTCGGTTTACGTTCTTCATAAGATGTTTAAGTAAACATTTCGAAATAAGAAATATTTTAAGCAGCGATTTATTTTGGCCAAGAAATGATAGATTTGTGCTGTTTGTCGATGTAATAATGAGGCGCAGTTGTTGAGTTTTTGACATCAAATTATACTTAGTAAGTAATATTTGGTCCAAAATACTCATAAGAAAGTGAAATTTCGTATTCATCTGGACTATCAGCTACTATTTCTTTGAATGGCCAGAATTTTGTCTGAGTGATGTTTCGATCTGAAGAATAGATATAGTAGAAAGTAAAAGAAGCTTGACACGTTTGATTAGTTTTGTTATCTCCTATAGAAATCGCAGTTACGTTGATGGTTTCAAATTTTCCCGCCATGGACTCGTCTACCGGCTTGACTAATAGATAGGGCAAGCTGAGTCTGATGTTCAGACTTCTGTGAAGATCAAAAATTTGAAGTGTATTGATGAATGAGTCCCAGATGATGAGGTGAGGGCTTTCTAATTCTGACTAAAAGCTATTGTAAGCATTCAGATAGCTGTTAGTTTTGCTAGTGAAAATCAGAGTTCTTCTACTCAATTTGTCATCAATCGTTGAGTCTATGACAGCAATCACAAAAGTTGGTCCAAGTCTGAGTTGTTTGATAGTTGATCCTGGAATAAGTGTATACTTGTTCACAAGTGTGGCCGGATAACCTGATTCCCAATCATATTGATAGATCGTATGACTGTTGGCAACTACTAGACTCAAGTCGTCATTGAAACCATTTTGATTAACTCTGAATTTTGTGGCATCAAGCTAGACTGGCACGAAAGCTGTTACGTCCACATCTTGATCGGTATGGATTGTAATTTTATAAATTCCAATATTGTAGACTTGAATGTAAATGTCTATGCCGTGAATCTGATGATCAGTGATGCTCAGCGAATCTAGATGGAAGAAAGTATGATCAAGAACATCGAAAATCTGAGGCTTTAAGGGATTTGTCATCAAAAACAGTTCAACGTAAGTTCGACCAGCGTGCTATTGATCTACTCCATCCATGTAAGTAAAGCGGACCATGTAGGGCACTGGGAACTATATGATTTCTATTTTTCTTTTAGTTAGGGCATGATATCTGACGAAAACATCCGAAAAGTGACTTCCCTGATCGATTTTTCCACTTGTCAAGTTGACATAAATCAACTCGTTGTATTTAAGAGCTCCTTCTATAAAAATACCACAGTCGACTATTCCAATCGGAGTTTGTCTGATATAAACCTCATCGACGTCATAACATCTCAAGTTAGGAATATCCTCGACTTTGATGTATTGTTGTATTTGAACTCCTTTTTCTGGATCATCAGCTCCGATAGCGATCGAACTCGTTTCTCCACTGACTGTCAAACCTATGAATTTTCCACTGGATTTAATCTTGGCCGAAACGAAGTTATAGGTATCATTGTAAAGATTTTAATTGACAGTGTATTTGTCATTCACTGTGATATGAGATTGATTTTAAGCTCTGAAGAACATGTTGTATCCTAAGTGTATCTAAATGTACCATTGAAGAAGCCTTACAGATCGAATTAGATCTCTTAGCCTATCGTAACGGGAATTTGAGAAGGAATCGGCAAGGTCTGGCAGTAGGGGCTGGGAGGACGAACCGCAAAAACTGCCACCAAAAGACCGAGCAAAAATATCTTGCTCATCAACATAAAAAAATATTAAATCTATTTAAAATAATAGAACGTAAGGCTAATCAGAAAAAATAAATGATTTAGCAATATGTTTGGATTATTTTTTAGCTCTAAAACTAATAAATAATAAAAATATGAATAAAAGCGAGCATGTTGTTTGCTAATTTATCAATGAACTACAAACAAATGTTGCATAGAAAGTAGCTTTTCGAAAGCTTATCAGTAAAATGTCTAACTTCAGTTCTCAGAAAATTAATTTAATTACCTAAAGTATGGTCTAATCGACCAATATGATTCTGCCAACTTTAGAGTCAGTTGATCCAGATCGAAAATTATAAAACATAAAAACTGATACTTTAGCCATATGCTGTTTAAAAAGTCTAAAAAAATAAGGAAAAATCGAAAAAAATTACACAAAAGATACTTTAATACAGAATAAAATCTCAAAAGATCGATTATAGCAATATCGTGGTCGTTCTGTTTAGCCTATATAAGATTTGCATGTTCCAGAGTATCAAGTTGTTGATTAATAAAAGTTAGCCCCTATTATGACTAGATTTTATCATATTCGCAAGCTAAAAACAGAATTCGATTAAAAAATTTAGCAAAATAGATTGTAGAATTAAAGAAAAAAAAGACCCAAAATATGTAATAGCAAAAGAATTTCATTTGATTTTGACGGATCGATTCTATCATCAAAGTCTTGCAACTTAGATAATCAGTTTCCTCACATTACACAGTATTTTTTCATTAACAAAGAAGTCAAACTCTCAAAGAATCTAAAGTACATCGTCACAAAATGATAGACCATTCTCCATTAAAATCCTAAGTGGTTCATGTTTCGTCGGAATAAAGTCGAAATTCATCAATTTTAAGCTATAAAAATTCTATGAATTGTACGCAACATAGACATTTTAATAACTAGGGCAATCGACAAACATCTCATATTCCGTTCATCCAAGTTAGCAATAATGTTAAGGTAAAATTTATTTTACTAAGATTATTTAAAATAAAAATTCACAATCTTCAGGTTAAATCAGTTTAAAACAGAGTTTGAGTTTTCAGTTCAAACCTACAAGTTAATTTAAACATTTTTCACAAAGTAAATATGTCTTAAGCCCTATAAAAATTGTTCCTTTTTTTGACAAAGATTCTGTAAAAATATAGAAGCCTCTACAAACATCTGAAAAGAATCAATAATCAAAAAAAGTTATTTCGAGACTCAAAATGTCAAAAAAAACTAAAAAATTTTTGCATAAATTTTAGTCTCATAAGGAGTCAGAATCTTAAATCAAATTGTAGAGAAAAGTTACTGAAGGTCCTAATTCTCTTCATTTTGGCTATCTCAAACCTTTTTATAGATATTAATATCAAAGTTAAAAATATTTTAAGTGAAAAATAAATGATTTATTATTATATTATCATTTGATCATTTTATCAGCATTTTTGAATTTTGAAAACAGAAAAAGTTCTTGAAGAATCGTTATTTCCCAACAAACAGAGATTTCCTCGATCGTCGCTATTCATGTGCCATTCACTTCGCCCTAAAGCAAGAATTCCTATAGGATTTTCACAGTTTTATACGTTATAAGCGATTATTCCCCAATTGTTAATACCTATAAAGAGATGCCCATTCGTTATGCAGAGAGAAGAAAGAGCGAGATTCTGAGCTAGATTGATTTCTAAAAGTATTTGTGTTTGAAGAGTCATCAAATTTATAGCGATGATTTTAGTATTTGTTTAGGCTAAAAGGACTGGAATCATGCCTTTTTCTGTCAAAACTACGTCGTTTACATTCTATATATCGGTATAGATACTTATTCTATTTAGAAAACTTTGAGTTGAAGTTTTTCGTTAAAAAATACTAATTTCTGATTATCAGTTATAGCAACTGCAATCTATGACCCGAAAAGAGTTTTAGAAAAAGATTTTATTTTTTTCAAAGGTTACCCAGTTTCGATATTATTCTATCGATTGAAAGACTTCGTTGAATTTTGATAACTTAGACGAGTTAATGTTTTATCCCTGTTCAAAATTAAGATGCTATTTCCTATAAAAGCTGCACAATCCATCTATGTTCGGCTTTAAAAGTCTTGAGTAACTCCTCGATTCGTGATACATAAAGCTATACCATTTCTTTTTTGAATGAGAATGATATCAGTTCTTTCGAATTATTTTGACAAAGATTGCAAAAAAAACACTTTTTCGATAGGTTCTTGCAAAACAAAATCTCTTTAGAAGCATCTTTTAAGGACCATAGTGCTATTATTGATGTGTTAGTTGCCGCTTTCTTTAGCTAAATTGGCTAGTTGACAAAAAATAATTCTGCCCTACGATACCATGAGATAGACAGGTTGGGTTTAATTGCTAGTTTTCATTACGGCCCCAAACCTTATATCGGTATTTGTCTGCTAAAAAACTCTTTGAATAGTTTTAGTGATAGTAAACTATTTTAGTTTGTCTGAATTGTCTGGATGGCCACTTATAAAGTTGAAGCTTAGTTGATTGAAAACAGTCTTAAAATTTTGATTATTGACTGGCTAAGCTGGGATTCGAGCAGGTTGAAATGATCCCTGATTTGGATTGAAGGAAGCTTGAATAGACTGAGGATTAGATGAAGACTATGGATTAGCTGGAGAGACGCTATGCTTAAAAAGACACTGCCCTAATGCAAATTTTTTACAATTTTGACCGAATCTGCACTCGACTTCATTAATTGGTTGACTATAAACCTTTTTAGCAGGCGCAGGTTTTGAAGGTTGGTCATCATGTTCGAGAGGGCATTTAGCTCTAAACTTGCAATCTTTGCCAAACTTGCATTTAAAATGCCATTAAGGGCAGGGCTATCCTTTGAGTTTAAAGTTGCACTTTGGTCCAAAAGTGCAAGGTCGATTATTAGCTTGCATTTGATCTATTATAATTCTCATACAGATCAAATTTTATCTTAAACTTTTAAAGCTTATCAAAAATAATTGTAAAAAAATATGTTTAAATTCCTTAAAATGTTTATTTTTAAACTTTCTTATATACGAGTTTGTTTACCGCCAATATTAATTATTTTGTAAAAATGAGTTGGAATCCTAAATCCAGATCAGCAGATCCAATCTACATGTAAGATGAAGACTAAGACGACATAAGCCATAAAACAAAAAAAGACTTTCACCGAGACTACATCTCCATCCGCAGCAAAGAGAGATTAAACAAAAAAAATTACTAATACAGTGAAGATTTGCTCTAGTACTACACAAGTTAATCCTATAATCGATTTGTCAAGTAACTTGCTCCTCCGAAAGATCATTTTGATCAAATAGCTAAACAAGAAATCAGCTAACTCGAAGAAATGGTAAGATTGGGACACAATGTCTGTGTTTTCGGCAAGGGATCTAAAATTAATCTGATGAAATCTCTGCATACAAAAATCCTGAAAAATTACTTCACTTTTGAAATCAACGCTTTTCGAGCATCAGTGACAGAAAAGAAAATATTTACACATTTTGGAGGATTCTTAGTTGATTGTGACTTGATCGACTAAATCGAACAAATATCTATAAAAGATCTGACTGTAAGATTCAAATAAATCTTACTATAACATGAAAAAATAAGGATATGTGTCTTGCTTCATTCCTTGGATGGTCCGAATATTTGGACGGCCTAAAGTCAATAAAAATTGGCAGATCTTTTTTAAATAGCTCAGATTCAACTCGTCTGCTCGATAGATAGCATGAAAATATGCTCACAATGGTCAGCATGTAAGTCATATTTTATTTTAGTAACTCTTCAAAAATATCGATTCACTTTTTTCAACATCAATACAGGATCTGACTGGTTAGAGTAGCTACGATATCGACCTCTCAAAAGTTAAAGCAGTTTTTCGACGTAAGATTCTTTTTTGCAAATCTGGCAAAGTGTGAGTACAAACCAAAAAAAGATCATAAAATTTATTGCATAGCGGTAACTAGCTAATCTAGCTTTTGAATAAAGTTAAAAACAGCATTACAATCTTACTTAACTTTTAGACAAGTGTATCGACGAAATAGTTCTGAGCAGTGACCATCAACTTCGATTCAACTTGCTTTAATTGCTTGACCACAAAGTTGTTTCTGAAAAATTGAGTACGAAAAGCAACAGAAAGGTTTACCGTATGATGTACTAAAAACCTTTGCTGGACAAAATAATGCAGTTGAAAATAGATTGATTTCTAAAAATTATTATTGTTTATATATATTTAGCATCATTTCAAATAATTTTACAGATCTTTCATGATTTCGATTTCATCTTTGTCAGTGAATTACAACAAAAGAAGTTCTGGTGATAAGTTTAATATCTTTTTAACCCTACTAAGTCTAGAATTTGGTGTTTAAAGATGATCTCCTGCTAAAATTATATGCAGATAACCTTTCTATACTATTTTTGTAAGCTATTGATGATGCTTCTTTTTTTGTTGCTTACTATTACCACTGCTTGATGACTAAGTATCTGACCCGAAAAGACTTTCCTAAAGCAAAACAGTCACATATTTCGAAAAAGGAACATCTTCGGCTTCGATCCATGCAAGTAAATCGCAAAGTTAGCGTTCATAATATTCAGTTCTTGCAATATTTTTAATCGTCTTCATTTTTTATTACTCCTTTTGTTTAGAACTATCACTATGAAATAAATCAATAAAACTCTAAAAATTTAGTAAATGTTTGATTCGATCTATAACCACTCGCTTTTATTTGTTTTGAATATTACCTTCTTAGTTAATGCCGTCAATTTTTTAAGGATAAAATTATTCCAAATCTATTACAAAAACATTAATGAGATCGAAAGTATCCATTAACTAATAAAATTTGGTAAGAAAAGGCAAGAAAAGTTTGAGATTGTTGAGACACATAATGAAATAAAACTTTTTATTTTTCTAGTTATAAAATTGATGTGCCATACGTATTTCTTCGATTTCTTTTACAAGAGCTGGATATCGTTCTAGAGATGAAACTAAAAGATTCAAACATTAAAGCTTAGTACTATTTCGAGTCGTATTTTAGAGCTAAATAATTACATAAGTACTAAATTAGCGCACAGATTTTAAATGAGAACTACATCGAGGTGAGGTTTCATCGCTTACGAAGCTGAAGCAATTAACATTCTAGCTCTTATCTTTACATCAGATATTTTAGATCTTGTCAGAAACTAAACATTTTTTAATAAAAAAGGAAATCCTAGTGCATTTTGAATACAAGCCTTTACAATTTATCCGTTTTGAATCGATTCGTGATTTAGAAAATTTGAGTATAAATTTTACAAGTCTGAAATATCTTTGAACTAAATTAAAGAGTCTTTTGTGCTATTTTCAATATATTTATCGTTTTGAGCCCATTCTAGTATTTTTTCATACTTTTATAGAGTCAAATAATAAATTTAGCTAATCTTTCGAACATCTTGATCTTAACCTTTACGTTAAATTTATTTTTTCTTTAAAGCAATAAGTTTTTAATAGAAACCTATCATTCTTTTATGAATCTTGTTAATTTCTAAGTTGATTTAATCGCTTGTCATATCAAAAATATTATCTTCCTATTATTATTCTTCATCTTCGTCAGATTAATTTTAACACAATTAATCTAATTTCATCGTATCTAGCTAAGAATAAATCGATTACATATTTTGACCTTTGATACTATTCATTCTTCCTCGATTGTAGCGTTGAAAATCCACCCAGGAATTTATGCTAGATTTTGACTATTCTTAACGAATAGATTTAAGCGACTAACTAGCTTTACTTTAATTTTAAAATTAGCTCAAATCGTTTTTGATTGTTGCACAACTTACAAGAGGCGGCTGTGCCAGCAATCTAGCTTTTCGCAAAATAGGTCCAGAATCAATTTAAACAGTCATAATATTGTTAGAAAATCTGACTCCTCGATTCTATCTGAAGGCCGTTGTTATATTTTTAATGAGTTTTTAATCATCAGGGTCAATCAGATTTAAGTTTTAATTATATTTTTTTGTTTTTTATTGATTCGTCAAAGGCGCTTTTCTTATATTAACAATAGATCTTTACAATTCTTCCTTGTTTTTTTTATGAGGAAGCTACTTTACTTTATGCATTTTTCTTATAAGTAGCTCGTCACAAACTATAATTTCGTGATATATGAATTAAAGAATTGAATCGTAATCGTTTCCCTATAACATATCGCTACTTTAGAAGATTTAAAGCCCTACTAACAAATGGCGTTTATATTTAGTGCGACCCTTAGATTTAGAAATGTTATATATCCACATATACTGTTTAAAGAAATCAATCATGAAGGCAAGAATTGTAGGTTGATAACTTTGAATAGTTTTGTAAAATTATTTCTAATCTTTGTTTTTGAGAAGCTAGCAAACTTTCACTATGAAATTCAGATTAGGTATGAATAGAACTTCTACAATATCTACAGTAAAAGCCAAAATTATTATAATGATACCCAGACTTAGAGATGCTATTTTGCCTGTATATCGTATCATAAGAATGTATTTGACTATTATTTCTTATATTTATTGATAAAAATTGGAATTAGAAGATAAAAATAATTAGATAGTAACTTCTGAATATTTGTAAAGATTTTTTGGTTTTTAAAAAGCAGTTGTTAGATCAATATAATACATTTTATATCTGAAACTATAATATGGACCTATTAAGGGACTATTTTGATTCATTAATTTTGTGCATTTGTAAGAAAATCCTTTTTATGGTGAAGCATATTTGCCAAGGTTGGAAGGGAAAAATTTCAAACAATCTAACGTTTAAGATAAACTATATTAAAAATATCTATCTTTAATAACTTAGTTAGAAAAAATTAAACCAAAATTTTAAATTTGTGAAGTTGTTTATATGAAAGTATTTTAAACGTATCTTTATAGGTAAAGATTTCCTTAAGGTGTAAAATTTGACACATGAGAACTAATTACTACGCAAATTTTAAATGTAAACTGCATTCTAACGTCCAAACATATTGTCACTATTCGATGACTTTAAACATTAAGCATAAAAAAGTTGTATTATTTTAAATTATTAGCAAGAATAGATTGATTTAAAATGTTAACTCTTGTCTTATTTTCAAGCTAGAATTTACTTTTGTTGTGTCCTGTATTGATTTTCAAGAAAGCAGTTTAATTTTAGATAGAAACGAAAATGCTTTCAAGTTGAGAATTCGTAAAAGTCTGAGGTAAATCTAAGATATGCATATTACTTTTGATCAGAGGTTCTATGCTATCAAATAATTAGTAGCTTGTAGCTGTCGATATTTAGCAAATATAAGTATTATTGTTGCATATAGAAAACCCTGTCTGAGGTGAAACCATAATTGCTGATATTTTAAAACTGTCTAGAAACCAGAATATTCGATCATAAACTATTTTATTCTACAGCTAAAATCTTTTTGAGGTTTGAGCAAGATAGACAAACTACGCCTAATATTTTTTTTCGATTAGAGATGAAACCATAGCGATTGTGACAGCATGATATACAATCATACAGGCTATGTAAGTCCCAACAACTGTATGTATAATTTTTTTTTGTAACCCGTTTTTGAACTATTTTAAAAAGGCCTCCATTTCTTCATTTTTCATTATTTTGTATAAAATTCAAAATATCATGTAGCAAAGACTAACTATCGAACAAAAATATGCAATAGTTCTTAAAAATAAAGACAAGTTTACAGCTCAATAAATAAAAACCATAAACAATTTAGGCAAAATACTTCAAAAAGGTTCTTACAACTAGAATCCATATCAACCACTCTAATTTAGTCTTATGGTATCATTGTAAACTTTTTACAAATGTTGTGCACCTGCTATTTATTCGATCAGTTTAGAAGAGTGCAATAGTAAAGTAATTTTTGCAGTGGGAGCTATAGTTGCCTTTATGCATCCTGTTTAAAAACACAATTATTTGTAAGTTTAAATATGTCGATGGGCATAGTCAGGGGGAATCAAACTTTTTCCTTTAAAACAGGACGCACAAAAATAAAAAATCTAATAATACTTTAAGAATGTGCATGCAATTATAGTGTCTGAATTTAGAGGCGACCCTCCCTAAGCTTTTTTTGATGATTTCGCTCAAATAATGTAGCAAAATCCAGAAATCCCTATTTTGGCATTAGGAAACAGTTGTATATAACTTATTAATCGCAGATTTAAGCTAGATATTTGTCATAAAGATACGATATAAATGAAGGCAAAAGCATAAATGTATGCTTTTTTATCACATTAAACATAAATTTTCAAAGATCTTGATTTGAAAACTAGACTGTAAATATAACAAAAAGCTAAAGTTATTTGCAGCTCAGTGGCTTTACCGTTACAAGTATGGCAAGAAAAAGGTAATAAAGATTCGAAGATACATGGTTTAAGTTGTGCATAAAATGACTAATGGCTTATATGCGCCTTATCTTTTGAAAATTTTTATTGTGCATTCTTGGATGTTCGCCAAGATGCTAATAACATGTAAATGGTGGAAGTAAATCATAGTGTAATTTTAAATTTTATGGAAGTAGTACGAGGAAAATAGAAAAAAGTATAGTAAAAATATAGTGAAGTCGGGCATTACAAGATTGTTATGAAAGAAAACAAATTTATATACAACGTAGACTCAAAACTTCCAAAACATTGATTTTTATTGTATTATTGTATTTTGATTTTTTTATCACAACATTAATCACTATTTAAATAATCTTAAATGTAAATTAATCGCAAAAATAGTTTTCATATCAGCATAAGGTACATATTTGTAACTTTCTATCTCTGTATAATTATCTAAAATCGAACTATTGACATAAAAATTGAACCAAATTCTCTACAATTACCTATAATAAAAATTTGCAATAAATTTGATTTACTTTTAGATACAGGGTCGCAACAAACATGGATAGCCGATAACTCATGCATAAATTGTCCACAAAAAACTTCTCTATGCCCCCATCTTACAACAAATACTCAATTTACTAAATATGTAAAAGGTTAAGTAAAAGGAGATCTTATTTTTCTTACAAGTTGTCCAGGAGCTTAAAAAGTAGTATGCGTGAGATAAGCAAAAGGTATGGAGTAAATGTAAGCTATGGGTATAATGGGAGTCAAAAGAGGAGTCGGTAGAGACTTACTATCAAAATGGATATCATAATCAGGCTTAGAATAATAAAAATTTGCAGTTTATTATGGTCATAAATAATCTAGATTCATACTTGGGGAAATGCCTTTAAAGTATACACGAAAGCATCTGTAGATAGTTAGATAAAAATAAGACTGGACGATTTCTTTTTTTAGAGTAAAATTTTAGTAAAAAAAAATCGACTATGAAGGTAAATTTTTTATTGATACGGGATCTAATATTTTGATTTTTCCACAAAATCTTTTCGATAGAATCGTTACTGTGATTAAAGATGAGTTAACCTTAGCTGGTTGTGCTTTTATTCAAATGCATCCTTTTACATTCAATGCCATAAAATACCTCAACACACTATAAACATTCAAATCAAATAGAATTCGCCTTAATTCTTAAAAATACTTTTGAGTGATTTGATAACTTTTCGACGCAGCAATACATTTTAGCTAAGAATCTAATCAGGAACATAAGATTTACTAATGATCGGGCTTCCTTTGCTCAAAAACTACTTAATTCAATTCAGTTTAAATGGAGATATTTAAATATTTGAAAGCAATCGACTGTAACTTGGACAGCAATAAAGGACTAACTATATTTTTCTTTTAATAGGATATATTTCGATAATATTTTTATTCTCTTTTTTAGGACTCAAATTTTACGCTATTTTAGAATAGATAATTAATCGTAAAATCGTGATTTGATTAATTTTTTATAGATTTGTGAATTAAACTTATAATTAATAAATAAAAATGCACGCACCAAATGGTCGCATAAACAAAGTAACACTAATGAATCAAATGGAGATCTATCGGTACTTTTAGTTTTATATAGTAAATTTTTCGAACACCAAAAGCGAATCGAACAAGTTAAATCAGAATCAAGGTATTCCCCGAGTCTTAAAAAATCAATTTCCTATGATCGACAAAAAAATAATCTTTTTAATGATTTTAAATTGAGAAAAAAACAGCATGCGGATCACTTAAGAAGAGGTAAAAACATTAAAACTTAGAAAATAGCAAAAACTACTAACATCATAACATGAAAATATTATCGAATATTTTAGATTAAGATAGAAGACCTTTGACATTTAGTTTGAATCATAAGCAACAGAGTGATCAATTTTTGCATCATAATTCTATGGTTTACAACAGCAAACAAAGTAACAAAGTTGACTAATAAAATACTAAAATTCATTTTAGATTAACTAATGCCAAATCACTTTACAGCCAAAAAATACTTATGAAAAGCTCACATAGCAGAATGTTGCTTAGTGCTAGCAGAGATCTAAAATAATAAAACAAGATTGTAAATCCTTAAAGTATTAGAAAAAATAACACTTAAATGTATGATAAAAGTCTTTCTTTAATAAAAAATCGACACAATTCAACCCAACGCTAAAAACTAAAAATTTTCAACACAAAATAAAAATAAATGATAGACTTCAGCTATTTAAAAGCTCGATTAGGTTTAGCAAACAATTAATAAATAGAACAATATGCAAGTAAGAGCATGGCTCCTTTTTGGCAAACAAAAATAATCAAACCCTGCTAGCGAATAAGAAAATAAAAATTAGCTGAATCTTTGTTTACTAAAAAACTCAAAATTCAGAATAGTATAATGTCTAAGCTAAGAATGAAGCAATGATAAACATTTAGATTTTAGATTTATGAATAAATATTATCATTTTGTGGAAGAATAAACTTATTTATCATTTATTTTGTAGTTTATATTGGTCAAAATATATAGAATTATGTTAGCCAATCAAGCACAATAGTCATATTCGTCTCAATCGCGAGTCAACTGGACTCTTTTGAAACAACTACATAAGCAAGGAGTCAAAAATCCCAGTACGCCTTATCCAGATTTTTCTTTCTAGCAGCAAATATAATCGCACATATTAAATATTGTTGAAAAGACCATGAAGCCTCTGCTACTTAAAGTTTAAGATTCCTATAAAGAAGAGATGTCAAAAATATCAAAAAATTACTAAGAAACTTTATATAAGCTATAGAAACGAGTTTAGTATTTAGAAAAAATGTTTGGGAAGAGAGAAGACGCAAGCACAAGATTGATTGTTGAAAAAAGTAAAAACTTGAATCAAAATAATTATTAAAATTTTAATAGATCTGCGAAAAATAACTTTAATAAAAATAGAGAAAAAGAGTTTATCTATATCGATGATGATAAAAATTAATAAGCTGATTATGAAAGTTAAACGATTTTCCGAACTAATTCTAAAAAAAATTACCCGAAACTTGACCTTCTCGATTACACTACAAATAAAAAATAATAAAAAGGTAATGAAACCTAATACATGCATACCAAAAAGCAATCAAGAAATCTATTTAATCATGACTCTTAATTTTCATTGAACCCTCGTTAAAATAATCGTAATTATGATTTTGTTTCCAAAAATGTATAGAATGAAGAACTTTCTTCGCAGCAACTTAGACTAAGAAGAGAAATAGCTGATCTTAGAAGATTAATTTAGAATGCACATGAAATAAAATTAGAAAAAATATAAAATACCATATTTTAACCAACAAAATTTGCTTTTAAAGAAATACAAAGAGAGTCTTCATAACGTCCGAACCAACATCTTATAAATGAAAACATTCAGCTTCGCAGAATAATTCAAAAATACAGAATAATGCTTGATGGATGTTAAGAGCATCTAGACGAAGTAAAAATGTTGCTTGTTACGGCCGAAAACATACAATCAGTTAAAAGGCAGGCAGCTCTATGATCCTCAATATGGCTTTAAAACAAATAAAAATATATATCCAATATGATCAAATATCGTCATATTCCTCGACTTCAAAAGAATTTTCATAAATTTTGTAATTTTACATCATTAGCTCCATCTACTTTTCTTCTTTCTACATCTCATATGCTTTTTATAACTCAAGCAATTACAGTTACTTTAAACGCAATCTCTATAACTGCAAATCTCTTTAGCGCTCCAAAAACTCTTCTTTTTATTTCAGAAAAATATTTCTTCGAGCGGTCATCGATAAATTTTCTCTGACTTCGCTGCTTCGTCTCATAAGATCGTGGATATCAGTGATTTTATTCATTTTTTAATTTAAATTTTTCTGAAGTTTGGCTAGCGTACTGAAATTCGATCCAAAACTCTCATTTTTGAACTACGATTTGTCAGATGACTGTGTGCTTGGCTCGTGAACAACTTTTTGTTTTTTCTAGCTTGTTTCGTTTGTTCTGTTCTATCTATAGTCGACTGGTAAAGCACGGATGTCCTCCTTATCGAACTGTTATACATTTCCTATCTCGATCTCAAGTCTGCTCAAAATGTGAATCAACTGTATACGAAGATTCTGAGTGTCTTATGCTGTTGTCTTAAATCTTTTAGCTAGGACCTTCTGAAGCATCTACGCAAAAGTAAACTGATCCTGATACATTTTTTAACCGAAAATTCTGCGGGCAATAAAGAGATTGATTTACCTTTTCGAAAGACCCATGTCAATAAGAAGACTCGTAAGCTTAGACGCCAGGCCTATGACCTTCTTTATGATTAACTATTTTTCACTATTGCTCATTACTTAATTTATTGTCTATATATATCATTTGGCCTGTATTATTTTCTTTTAGTAGTGACTACGACAGCAAGGACACTTATTTTTATTACCCGGAATCGCGTATCTCTCGAAACCTTAAATGCAATTCACGTGAAACATATGAGAGCATGAAAGTAAATAAACAGGCTTGCTCCATAGTTACATCAGACATATTGAGCATTGATCGTCTTTTCTAGAGACTCCTTTTTACTTCACTGTTTACCAATCGATAGTGATTTACTTTTTGTACTATATTTTGATACCAAGTTTTTGTAAGGATACTTCAATTTGATTTTGCTACATCAGTTTTTTTCTTTGAATCTCGACAAACTAATCGAGTATGCTTTACTTAGACTGCTAAAATTTTTACTAAACTTGTTTGATCAGCTTATTGTAAAATTACTCATTTTTTTTTATTTTTTGCTAAATTTTATGCGACAAACGCCACATTTTAAAACCTATTAATCTCCTATTAAACCTAACTGAAACTGCTTTATACCCGGAATCAACTAGTTGTCCATATACCCTTATTCTTGTTTCGCTTCCTCGAAAAACTCTTTGAATTCTCAAAATAGACTTTAAAGTAAAAGCTCGAATAGCATCATCAATAATTTTTTTCTAATAATCTCTTCTTCGACATATCGGACAGCTTTTTATTTTATTGTGTTTTTCATATGAATTGAGACACTCCATATGAAATACATGACTACAAGAGAGAATTATTTGAGGTGTAGTTTTGAAATCTTAAAGACATATACTGCAGCAATTATCTGAATCGTTTCTGGCTCTGCTTTTGTCTTATATGGCTAGCCAATCTTTGGCTGTTAGAGGAAGAGGTGGTGCCTATACAAGCCCTAATTTTTGAGCTAAAGTAAGTTTTTTGTTATACTTTTTCATTTTTTACTAATCTGATTTTGCTTCTTTGAGCTTTTTTAGCGTTTAATTTTCATAAGGAAGAATGCTTAACTTTTACGCTTTCTAAAGTTTCGAAATTTGTTTTTCAATCTATTTTTATTTTTGATTGATACTTGGCAGTTTTTCATGAGTCTTTTTTCTTGCAGGTGGCTTATTATCCATAATCAAACCGAAGTTAAATTGTTTGAGAAGATGGTCTTGCAGGGCAGCTGAGTTAATAGCTGAACTGTTTTGCTGAGGTTTCAGTTTGTTTTTAAACATGTTATATTAAAAATCTAGTTTTAAAATCAATCGATCAAACATTATGTTAGGTATCTTATTATGACTATTCGTTCGATTATTACTCACTCTACTCATATTTTTCATACTCTTCTGACTCTTCTTCTTATTTGGTACCCACTCTGAATACAATTTTCATCCATAAACGATTCTAATCGATATCAGTCTGATCGACATCTTGAAGACCTTCGTTGAGATTATCGTTAAATTCTTACTATAGCTGTGATTCTAGTTAGTCTGAGTTATTCAGCTAACTTCCTTAGATTTATATCCCGATTACTTGCTTTATTTCGTAATTTTTGAAATTTTTCAAAGCTTACTCAACTCTATGTTTTGCACTGTTAAAGATTTTAAGAACCTGCATCTTTTATTCTAAAAACTTGATCGAAGCCTTGATATTGAGCTTTTTGATGCCTATTTTTTTAAGCTGATTCCATGTCATCTCAAGTTCACTTTATTTACCATACACTGAAAACAAAATTTCAAAGGACCATTTTCTGTGATAGTTGATAAAATGTTGTTTAACTTTAGTTTTCGCCAGATGATTTTAGTCGGGGATTATTTTGTAACGAATAAGAATCTAGATGCCTTTACGAAGCAATCTGGTCAGTCTTGAATAGGCTTGACGCTTGTTTCTGCTTACAACTGTCAAGACATAGTAATCGTGCGATAATTTTTCTAAAGGTTCAGTAGAAGAAGTTTCAATGATTTACACGAGATCATCTTCACTTAAATCTTTTTAGCTTAGAGTTTTTAAAGACTTGAAGGGGTGTATTTCTAGGCTAGTGACGACAAGCAGGGCAACAAAAATCAACAGTTTGATGTTCATCTTCAGTTTTCTTTCAAATATATGTTATATTAGTCATTCAATACGTATTTAGAAAAACGAGACAGGGG
>Ga0169931_10005832_pt1 | contig 18715 bp, 24 predicted proteins | sample Kivu_15m_20L_FD_129675 | JGI IMG/M metagenome (GOLD analysis project Ga0169931, IMG submission 129675) | Freshwater microbial communities from Lake Kivu, Western Province, Rwanda to study Microbial Dark Matter (Phase II) - Kivu_15m_20L... | ecosystem: Environmental > Aquatic > Freshwater > Lake... | reverse complement strand
TTACAAAGATATATAAAAATTATATGTTTTTCTTCAGTGTTTCTAAAAATTTTTTCCATGTTTCTAAATCATTTTCGTTTCTTCCTATGTTAGCTGAATAACAACAAAGAACTACATTTTCTTTCGTGTATCCTTTATTTCTGTCCAATCTATCTATGGATGGTTGTTGGGGGTGTTTACTTTTTTCGGAGGGTATCAAAGGTACATTAAACCAAAAACAAAGTCCTTTTTGTTTGTCGTAAATTTCATTAATATCTTGAACTGTTAATGTGTGTTCACAATTTCTATGTTTAGAGTCATGTATTAGTGTATTTTGCCATAATCGTAATCTTCGTTCTTTTTGTTTCTGTCCTTCAGATTTCCTAAACTCAGAGTTTTTTCTTTTTTCCCTTTTGTAATTTCTTGTGATATTTAATGTACAAATTTTACATGTTTTACCCCTTTGACTTTGATAGAACTCATCGGACGATTTAGTTTCGCCGCAAATTTTACATATTTTTTGTTTATCCATATATATAAATATATGGGAACATAAAAAAAATAATTATTTTTTCTTTTTTGAACCACAATAAGGTGGAGAGCACCTTTTTTTACCGTCTAAACCGGGCATTCGTCCTTTACAAACTTGTACTCCGTAGCCGTTCGAATATGCGGAGGGAAAAACTTTGAATTTTGATTTAGCCGCGGCATAACCCCTTGAGCACAATTTTGTTCCTGTTTTTTTACGACCCTCACCAATTACATCATCAAAAGATGCGTCCTCAATATCTTGTTTACCATCACCTTTAATATGGTTCATCATAAAATCAAACACTTGGTCCATATTGTTTTTGGCTTCAGCAATGTGGTCCTGTGCCCAATCGTGTCCATCATCTAATATTTGTGTGACCATATCTTGGTCTAACTCTAATAACATATCACATTGTCTTCTAATTTGTTCCAAATTGGAAAAGAACATATATCTATCTGAATAATCTTCGTGTGATTCTTCTAATACTCTTTTAACTAATTTTGTCAAATCAGTTTCTGATAATCTAATAACTTTTTTCATAAAATATTTTTATTATAAATACCTTATAAAATAAAAAATTATTCAAATAAATAGATGAGGTCAAATGTGATATTCTTTCAAAATTCGTTTGATAATATTTTCTAAGGTTTTTTCTTTGACCAATTTTTTTGGCTCCTTACCTCCTAATTCTATCACTTCATTTCCTAAATTATTTTGAATTTTAATAATAGTGTCTTGTGGTACTATATCGGTTTTACTCATACCAAACGCATTTGCCGTTATCATCCATTGATTTTCTTCAGCCTTGACCTCCGTTATATCGACATCTTTCCAAAAACCAAATTTTTGTATTTGTAGTCTATATTTTTGTTTATTTATTACGACAGTACCATCACTCTGTGGTATTGCAACCAATCGTTGTTCGATAATGTTTTTCATTTTTTATTAACTATTTGAAATTTAATTTGTCTTTTATATGTGTTAACTTCACCGTTTATGTCTAATTTCAAATCAATATAGTATTCGTTGGGTATTTTATCTCTTGTATCGAATATAAAATAGTATTCATTTGGAGTTTTGTTTACTTGCGTCCAATTTTGAACCTGAACTTCCGTCTGACCCTCCCTAACATAAACTCTGTAATATGCTTTAATTTTATTAAGAGGTTGATTTGATGTATATTCTTTTTTGATTATTACACCGACTTTACGAATATCGGTATTTAATATTTTTTCATCTTGTTTGATACCATAATAATCAAATCCATAAACTGATGGTTCGTTGGTTGATGTTCCTATTGTAATCGATGAAGAATATGGTCTTACCACAAATTCATTCTCGATGTTAGGAATTTGGACTCCATTGATAAAAAGTCCTTTCCAAGTATCTGTAAATGTACAAGGGGTTTTATATCCTAAAAGTGCTGGTACGGTGACTTCATATACCCCTTTAGTTCTTCTACAAGTGGTAAGTGCTGATAAAGATGATATTACATCGCCATTATTATTTGTAATCGCTACAGTGGGGTTAGAATCTAAATTTACGGGGTTACCATCATCGTATACATAAAGATATAATTTGTTGACCTTGTTAAGGGTAAATAAATCTCTATCATCACTTATCAAGTCATTATAATCTGTGAGTAAATATGGTTCGTAAAAAGTCTGCGTATGTCTTGTAAAAAATCCTACGGTATAGGCTTGAGTCAATCCTGTTATCAATTCAAGTTGTGGTTTGTAAGCAATACCCCAACCTGTAACACCTGTTAAACTTCCATTTAATATAGAATTAATTTCGTTTGTCATGTCAAATGAAATGTCTTCATTTCCTAGTTCAAAATGTTGTTCATCTATAATTGTAAGGGCTGAATAATGTATCGCAGTTCCTGATTGAGAATTTGTGTTATCATATATCCCATTTGTTGACCAACCTGATAATGTGGTTGTTTGATACCAATTTGATGGTCTTTGGGAAAAATTTTTATCTCCTACGTTGGATATCAAGTCCGTGTAGTCATACCCAACTCCTTCATCCCAAAGTTGAGGTATCCCGTCCACAGTTGTTGTATTTGGTATTCTAAAAAGGACCAAATCAAATGAGGTCGCTCTTTGTCTATTTTCAGATGGTATCAACGTATTTAATAAACCGATATCAAACGAGCCGGTATTTCTCATCATCAATGTATGAGTCGCAGTTGTACTACAACCTGAAGTAATTGTTCCATCGGAATATTTTTGTTGTAACAACGTCAAATCTAAATCGAATATGAACCTCGAATAGGCAACCAAAGGATTTTGAGATGTTGTTGAACCAAAATAAAGTTGTGTAATGGGACTTCTACCCGTATTTGTGTATACGTTAGAAAGTATGGTATTATTTCTGCTGAAATACGAATTATTTATCGACATAGTAATTTATTCAATAAATATTTCAAAAATCGATATTGTTAGTTAATTCTTATGTTCGAATTTAGTATTGTTTCATAAGCATTCAACAATTTATCCAAAATTGTTGAGGATGACGTTCCATCTGAACCAACAGAAACGGCTGGAAGACCATCGTGAGGGTGTACGTGACTTAATAAAAACCTAACTATCAACTCCAATAATTCAATCAATTCTTCCCCTCTAACAACTGATGATGTTTTTTCAGGGATTTCTTTATTTAAGATATCTGTGTCAGTGAAACCATAGATAGTGTTAGAAAAATCAATTTTGCCTCTACTTGGATTGTTTGAATCTTGAGACAATAAGTAAATTTTTTGACCACCCATCATACCATAACTTGTTGATTTGTTTTCAGTAGATATATTGAATATTTCTTCAACTTTAGGAATAATGAAAGGACCTAAGTACCCTCTACTTGATACCAAACCATAACCAGATTGCTTATCAGTAGTTTTCAACTTTATAGAATTCATAAACTTTGTGAGGGTTGCAAATTCTATATTTTTAGTTGGGCTTGTACTTGTTGCGTAATTTTTTATTTTGGAATATGTTCTGGCCGAGGGCCTAAAATAAAATGGGAATTGATTAGTGATTGGTCTACCGGTGCTTTGAGGTCCTAATTTTGGAAAAAATGGTATATGATTATCATTTACACCCCTTATAAAAGAATTGATAATTGAAACAACCTCTTCGAATGTTTGATTTGAAAAAGAAACACTTCCAGGTAATTGTAAAGATTGAGCAACTACAGTGTTTACATCAAATTCGTCTGTATTAGTTGTAGTACCACTTGGTTTTACATTATATATATTAACATATCCTGTGAATTTATTTTGAGTATTTTCTAAATTTTCTATGTGCCACTCTATTAATTTTTTTACGTTTGTGGTTTTTTTTACAAACTTTATTAGTATCTCACCTAGTTGACTAGTAAATTTATCACGAGTGACATTAAATGTTGACAACTGAACAAAACTTCTATTGTCACTAGGTTCGGGAAAATTTTTTGGATTTAAATTTTTTGTCTTTCCTGACCTCAAAAGTACTTCATCAGGTTTAACAATTACGTCTGACGAACCTCTACCTAATATATAGTTATGACCTGGCTCAGGGAATATACCTTTGGATTTTGTGTTCGCGTATGTTCCTAGCGAGTCCTTATTTCTCAATTTTAACTGTTTTTTTATGAGGTCTCCCTGTGCCGTAAGAGCTTTTGCGTTGGGGTATTGCTCCCCAGGGGAGGCCATCGGAGATGAATAAGGGCCTTGAATATAGAATTGAGCATTTGATGTCAAAGTCCTGAACGTTGATAACGCGTTTTGTACATCCGCATAAATTAAAGTTACTAACTCTCCTATTTTTGGTACAATATTTATATGATATGGTAAAAGTGGGGTGAACAAAAATGGGTCTGATAATTCCCAAGCACATTCAGTTTTTATATCGATAATATTTCTTTGGTCATCAAAGACAGCACAATCTTCAGAAATACTCAATTTACGTTCATCCTCATATTCAAATTCTGGTATGAGTCTTATTCTACCCAACATCATTGGGTCTTTATTATCTAACACAATTCCTGTGTAAAATATTTTACCTATTTCTGATGCCATTTTTTCTTAATTGATATTCCGATAGTAATAATTGATATGAGTTCTCTAATTTATCTAAATGTTCAGATAATTTCAGTAAGGTTTCTTTTGTGAATTCAAAATCCTTATTAATAGTATCCATAGCAGAAACCAAATCTGCGTTAGATTTAGTTTTGTAATTTTTGATAATTTCCTTAGTTTTTTGTATTTCTTTTTCGTCCATATTAAAATGATTTACCAAAGGCGGATATTGGTACTGTGGTGCCAGCTGGCGTTATAGCTAAAGGAGGAATAAGTATTTGAGTTTTACCATTTTCAAATTGCTCACCCATAGAACCTTTTATTGATGAAAACATAGATTGTAGAAACAAATTAGGGCTACCGTCAGGTAAGTCTCCTGTAGGTAATCCTTTTTTTTGCATTTCTTGTATAGTGTTTATAAAAGCTCTTGTTGGAGAGGTACCGGGTAGTAATTGAGAGCCGGCTAACAATGGTAATGGAATACTGTCCGTAGATGGTAATGCCACCTGTAATAACTGTAGAAGTTCATCAATGATTGATTTACATCTTCTGAAATCACTTATTAATTTTGCTAAAATTATAATAACTTGAATCAACTTCAGAACCATTATAATCCTTTTATCGGCCTTTTCTCTTTCCAAATCGTTTACTACCGCTTGTATTAAATTTACAATATCTTTTTTAATTATATTAAATAACTCTTCTATGAAAATAGCAGTAATTTTTGAAACAGTATTCACTATATATTTTTTGAAAACCCTAAAGAAATCTAATAACGATTCTAAAGCATCAATTTCGATATTACCCAGTTGTTTAAGCATAATCATAATTGGTAGTAAAACTTTCGGGGTAGACATCGATAACCATAATGCTATTGGTATTTTATATAAAAAAGAAAAATCCAATTTACCTTCGAAGTCAAAGTTGATACCTAAACCTCTTAGGGTGTCGTCTGTGATTAAAATTTCACCTGTTAGTGTTTCTATGTTATTAACTAATTCCTCCCCCTCTACGAAATTCAATGCATTTAGCGCCGCAATTGCGTTATTATAATCGACAGGTATTTTGACATTATTACAATCTTCAAATTCTAATACTTTGTTAAATATATCTGACGCTCTATTATTTATATTTCTTAAATCAAATTCTGTTAAATCAAAAAAACTTTCATCTAATAAATCTAATTCACCTATTTTTGATGTGCCTTGGACATCTATTTCCTTACGGGAGTCAAAACACACACCTAAAATTCGTGCTAGTAATAGGTTGAAACGAGTTGCGTCTTCCACTTGTGTTAAACTTACAGAGTCTTTCATAGACATAACACCAGCTATCGCCTCCATTAATTGTGCGAAAATATTAGCTATATCAATGATTTGTAGGGTTTTATAGTAATCTTTTAAGAACGTAGTAATTTTATTAACGTTATTTACTCTATTGGAGAGTTTTACCGCAAACCAACCTGAATCATCTCCAGTTATTGGATTTGTTTCAACATATTTGATGTCAAATAAATCTTGTCCTGAGAATCCTTTGTAGTCAGAGCCCGCCACACTGTTATAAGTCACGTTTTCATTTTGTATTCTTTCTCTCAATTCCCTATTCATAGAAAATGGGATTGTACCATAACTAATTGGTCTGCGTTCATAAAGTATTTGACCTACTTCTGACAACGGGTCTTTTTTCAAAATACCCAATATATCGACACTCTTAACCCTAATATATAGTGTATTACTGGTGTCATAAGTTTGTTCTTGTGAACAACCCAATAAATTAACAGTTTCTTCTAAAAGGATTTGCTCAATTTTGGGTCTACTCATCAAAACCGCTTTCGTAAATTTTCTTTTCAGATATTTTGCACTCGACCTACCACTGGTAAGTTTATCCAAACTTATCATATTTTCCAGTTGGGATTTTTGACCTGATACCGCTTTTTTTCCTTGATTTACAACACCATTGAGTGATTGTTGTAAATTGTTGAAATTTTCTTCGAATGTATCTCCGGCTTTTTCTGATAGTTTTTTTCCGTCCGCTAGAGATTTACTTGCAGTTTGTATGGATTGAACCCTTTTACCAATATCATCATATCCCGCTTCCGCCATTATTTAAGTTTGAACGTTTTATTTTGTTCAACATCTTTTTTAATTAAATCTTCAATCAAATCGTCATCCATATCGGATATGGAAAAACTTTCTTCGCTATTTTGGGTTTTTTCCCAAATCGAGGATTGAAGTTTTGATAATTGTAATTTTTTCTCAACACAATCATTTATTATCTTTTGTTGTTTTTCGATAACAGGACCAATTAAGGTCATATCCTCAGGGTCTTTCATCATCGATAACATTTTATTTTGTATCCTTAGAGCGGTACTTCTTTGTTCCACAAGCTCGTTATAGATTTCTTGCATTAGAGATAACATTGATTCTTTAGTAAGCTCTATTTTCTTTTTTTGCGGTCTAGACATAATAATAAATATTTGTATAACTAATTTTACTTGATAATACCTTGTAACATATCAGAATATATTTTTTTGAATTTTTTCATAGCACTTCTGATTTCTTTAGTGGATAAATTTGTCATTTCACGTAGTGAAAGTAAAATTACATTTTTATTAAATTTATTATTATCAGTAGATTGGAATATTTCATTATAGTTGATGAATATTTCAATTAAAGACAATCCTAATCTTTTTTCGTTTTCCGAAAGAGAATCCTCGTCTATGACTCTTTCTAATTCTACTACATATGACTGGATTAAAATGTCAGTATCCAATATATCTTCGTCTATATAATATATCAAATCACTTCTTATTTCATTTTCTAAATCAGATGAAATATCCTCGTATGATACTTTTCTATTTGTTTCTTTTTGGTCTTTTATTATTTGACCCATAAGATAATTTTTACAAATAGTACCAAAATATGAGTATGCCTTTTTTTCTTTGGATGGTTTGAATTTATCCAATTTGGTCATCAAAAAAGAGTGTGTATCCGCATGGATTTCAGTAAAATCCATATCTTTACGATACAACTTATATCGTCTTATTATTGACGATATCATTTTGTCTAAAGGTTTTCTCAGACTACGATTGTATATTTTGTTTTTTTCATCGAAAGTGGTAGCTGATAAATATAATCTAACGGCTAATTCTTCTTGTTCATCAAAATAATTATCAGTCTTGGATTTCCTTCCTTTTTTTTTTGAATCGTTTTCAGTTAAACCTGATAAATTCATTAAATTAGTTGGGGTTCATATTTTATGGTTCGGTCATCGAAGAAATAATACTCTTTTTTCGCAGTATCAATCCAAAATTTAACTTCATCAGGTGTTAAAACATCATTACCGCTTCTGTAGTTCCAAAAAATTGAACCTTCTCTCAGGTTTACGTGTTTATACCCTATTTTAGGAATAGTCATAACTCTAACCGAGTTATGTGTAATTCGTAATAAAAATTCATACACAAAAGTTAATTTTAGTGACGATTTCATTCCGCCATATTTTTCAAAAACACTTTTTCTAATTACCATACCAGACGTTTGGAAGTTTTGATAATTTTGTAAAGTGTCGTTCGTTAAAATACCAATTTCAGGTGTAAAATTTGCAGCAAATGTTGCCTCATTGGTAAATCCTGCGAAAAGCCCTTTATTGTCGATATCTATTACAATTGGTAAAAACGCATCAACTTCATTGTAGTGTGAAATATATGTTTGGACATTTTTGAACCAAATTGATGAATATTCATCATCAAATTCAAAAAAAGAAACCCAAGTGGAGTTTGCGTTCTCAACACCATAGTTCAATTGTTTTGAATAGTTTGGTTCTTTTGACCACTTCAATTTGATTACATTGATATCACCAAAATCATATGCGTTTATCGCATCGATTAATTTTTCTTCGTCAGTGTGGACAATAACCAATTCATTGATTGACACTTTTTGAGTTTTGATTGAGTTTATTGCTTTATCAAAAAATTCATCAAAATCTCTAGCGGTTGCACTTTTGATAGGTAAAATTACCGAAATATCTAATTTATTTTCCATTTTCAGTTACAGGTGTTTCAAGTTTATTTAGTTGTTCCATAAATGAAATCATTCTCGTTGAGAAGTATGAGTCAAATAATCTCAATACTTTATTTTCGTACCTTTCTTTAGATGAGTATTCATTAGCGGTTTTTTCTATTCCTTCATAGATTGTTGTGTTAATATTATCTTCTAACCAGTTTTGGATGAAGTCTGCAATAAAATCAACGATTTGGTTTTGGTTTTGAATCCAAATACCATTATCTTCGTTCATCCATTGTGGAAATAGATTTGGTATTTTACCAATCACAGGAACCCCTGATTTCATAGATTCGATTGGGAAAGTTCCAAATCCACTAATGTCATCAATCCAAACGGATAAAAACACATCGTTAAAACCTTTTGCAAATTCATTTTCAGTCAGCCCTCTCATATCTCTGAAAGTTATCCAACGATACTGAGGAAATTTTATATAAAATGTTTTAATAAGATTCAAAGTCTCCCTTTGGTCTCTTGTGTGAACCGCTATAATTGGTTTTGGTGGTAACACCTGTTTTGTAAAAACATCAGAAATCAAAGGTTCAACAATATCAAATGTTACATTTTTCATAACATTTGAAATATATTCTTTTTGTAATTCAGATGTCGTGATACATTTGTTGAAACCGAACTGAGCCCAAGTTTGACCAGGTTGTAATGTTTCAAACATATAATCATAAGATTGGCACAACACAATTTTTGAACAAGGTAGGTTATTCAATTGTGGCATCACAAACCCATATAGTTCAGGAACGATTATAAAATCGTCAGGTGCAACATCTAAATTCTGACCCTCAATTGATTTATGTGGTAACTCATTCATATATTCATCACCCAGCCAAGAAGTGACACCCATATAATCAGGTTTTTCGTGAAGAATAATTGAGTTATAACCTGCTCTTTTTAAGGTAAGAGCCATTTTGTAAATGTAAGATACAGAACCTTTAGCGTTTCCTTTCGTATCTTGAACCATAAAATAAATTCTCGAACTTTTGTCTTTTAAGTTTGAGATAGATTTTTCTAAGTTTTGAATTAATTCAGGATTCATATTAGTATTTGTTTATTAATTTTTTATTCAATAAAGAATTAAATGCTAGTTTGAATGGTATTGTAGCTCCAGCAGCTCCTTTCATACCCAATGATTCATCCATCTCTTCGTCTTCTGTCATTAATACTTCCATCATCATTTTTACGATTTCATACTTAACAACATTAATATGTACTTCACTACCACCCGATGGAGATGGGATATTAATATACTTTTCGATTTCGTCTACATCGATGTAATAGTTGTCACTAAAAATTTTGAACATTATGCTACCTCCTTTAATATATTTTCTAACACATTATCAAATTCTTTTAACGAAGAAATAACATAAGGTGAAGAGATTTGTTTATTGTATTTTGTTTCGTATTTGACCACAAGTTTATTTTGTGGGTGATTCAATAATAAGTCAGGATTTGCCGTAAGTAAAATGTCTACCTCATCCCACATCGATTTTATTGTCTGATTAGAATAGAATTTTACCTTTTCCAAAAGACAACCAAATTTTGATATGAAAAATAGTGACGCTGGTTTTGATTTACCAATTTCATCCGATACGATAAGTAAATCGTGCTCATCTCTATACTTGTGGTATAAATCATTTAGGTCATTAAATGATGTCATTTCTGATGACGGTGCATGACCAAAAATTTGCATCGGAAATTCTTGGTATGTGAAATTATAAAGTTCGTCTTCGTTAGGAAATGAAAAATGTTTTGATAACTCTAACGAATCGACTTCCGAAATTATCTTATATTCGAATGGTAAATCGTGTTTTGATAAAATTTCTTTATAATCCTCGTTTTCATCCAATGACTCAAAAGTCTTTAACTTTTCGTCATATTCTTCGTCAATTAAATACCTTTCATACGTTTGTTTAAATTTCTCTATTGTGTCTCTTAAAACACCATTGAGTTCAATACCAATTCTCATTCTTCGTATCTTTTTAGTAGTTTACTGATGAGCGGATTTCTCACCACATCTTTATCTGAAAATTCGAACACACCAACATCATCGACACTTTTGAATCGTTGTAGAGCGTCCCACAATCCTGATTGTCGTTTGTCTTTATAACGGTCAGTTTGTTCTAAATCTCCTGATATAAAAAATTTAGAGTTGAAACCAATACGTGTCAATAATAATTTCATTTGATTTGGTGTTGAGTTCTGCGCTTCCTCAAAAATCAAAATGGTATTATCGATATTCATACCTCTCATATAGGCTAATGCGAATACCTCTATAATTTCAGCCTCTTTAAGTTTCTCTCTTGCTTCTTTACCGATTATTTTGTTTAATAAGTAATAGGATGGGAATATGTAGGGGTCCAATTTTTCTTCTACGTTTCCTGGCAGTGAACCCAACTTTTCTTCGGCTTCAACCGCAGGACGAACAATCACTAATTTTTCATATGAATTGTTGGGGTCCAAAAGTAAGTCGACAGCCGCCTTCATTGATATATAACTCTTACCAACACCTGCCGGACCTGAACAAAGGACTATTTGATTATTCGTTAATAGTTCGTAATATGTCTTTTGACTTTCTGTCAAAAATTTATTTCTGACTTTTTTGTTTACCAAAGAATTGATATATTCTTTTTTTGATAATCTTCTTTCGGTGGGTTCAGTTTTCGGAGTATTCTGTTTTTTTCTTTGTGTCATTTTTTTTTGTGTAAAATTCTATCCAATAGTCAATCATCTCGTCAATCATACTTTCAAATGTGTATTTGGGTTGCCATCCGAGTTTGTTTCTCAACTTTGATGAATCACCTTTCAAATCATTCAACTCCTCGGGTCTGAAATGTTTTTCATCTTGTTTGACATATTTTCTATAATCTAAATCTAATTTAGAAAAAGTGTAGTCACATAACTCTTTAACAGAATGTGAAATTCCTGTTGCACATACATAGTCATCAGGTGTATCATCCTGTAACATCAACCACATCGCTTCAACATAATCTTTTGCGTGACCCCAATCTCTTGTTGCCTCTAAATTACCCAATCTGAGTTCATTTGATAATCCCAACTTTATTTTTACCGCCTCTTTTACAACTTTATTTGTCACAAAGTTGGTTCCTCGTCTTGGCGATTCGTGATTAAATAAAATACCATTCCAAATTTTCATACCATATGAGTTTCTGTAATTCCTACAAATGTTATATGAAAAAACTTTTGCACACCCATAAGGTGATACAGGATTCATCGGTGTTGTTTCTCTTTGGTATCCATCTTCATCTATTGAATTACCAAACATTTCCGATGAGGACGCTTGATATATTTTTGTATCGGGTTTAATAAGTTTTACCGCCTCTAACAAATTTAAAGTACCTATACCAGTTACGTTTGCAGTATAGATAGGTTGGTCAAAAGAAATTCTAACGTGTGACTGTGCCGCTAAATTATAAATTTCATCGGGCATTACTTTTTGTATAACAGAAACCAAAGAAGATAAGTCAGATAGGTCGGCATAGTGTAGAGTAACTTTATCGTATATACTTTCCAATCTTGATGTTTGGTTTTCTGCAACAGAATTTCTTTTGAGTGTTCCGTGTACTTCATACCCTTTTGATAAAAGAAATTCCGATAAGTAAGAACCATCCTGACCGTTAATACCGGTTATAAGAGTTTTTATTTTATTCATAAGATAAAAATTCAGAGTATTCTTTTTCGTTGGGTTTAATCCAATCGTGTCTGAAATTAAAAAAAGGGTTTTCAGGTAACTCTATATCTAAACTTGGAAAAAATTCTTCTCGTATGAATATCATATTACCTGTATGGCATATAAATTTATATCCTTTTTTCTTACCTAGTTCATACATAGCGTTGAAAGATGTATAAAATTCTTTATCGTATGTAATATTTCCTTTGTAAGATTTTGACGGATTTATCCCTGAGTTAATTTCTATAATAACAACTATTGGTTTATAATTCTCAAGCGATTCCCAAAATTTGTAGTCATCTGAATCCGTGTCAACAGATAACAAAGTAAAATTAATCGGTATGTCTGTTTCGGAAAGAATTTTATCTAATCTATTATTATGCAAATCAACATATCTTTTTATTGGTAGTATATTTGGGTATTCTTTTGCGGTTTCAACTAATTGGTTAAATTTAATTTCATCCCCTTCTATCATAACCGAATGATACCCTTCTCTCACAAGTTTGAGAGTGTTGCTAGCATTTTTCCCGTCCCAAGCACCAAATTCACAACACCACCTATCCTCTAATTTTAACCTATTTAATATTTCTTCTATAATACCATCTTCCCCATTTTGAGAGTGTATGTTTTTATTGTATTTTTCATAAAAAAAATTTTCGTATTTCATATTAAAATCGCGTTTCATTTTATTCTTTTAAAGAATCCCTCACCAAAATTGCCTCCCCACCAAAATTGGTCGATACATGTAAGTCCATTGTATTCCAAGAATTTTTGGATGTCCCCGAATAGAGGGCATCCTTGATATAATTCGGCAGAATTTATCTCAACAACCAAATAATCTATATTTTTTAATGTATTAACAGAGCCTTTAAGGACCTCCAATTCGTAGCCCTGAACGTCAATGTTCATCATATTATATAGAGAATAATCGAATTCCAAATCATCTAATCTATCCATTTCAACAACTTCTTTTTTATCAAAAACAATATTTGGAAATTGTCTTATGTGTAATTTGGGTTCTAAAATAGATGATGACATTCCTTTGTTACTCGACTCTACAAACATTTCAATTTGTTTTTTTTGATTTCCCAAGGCTTTTTTAACCAAAATCGTTCCATCTTCATTACCAATTTGCTCAACTAAAGTTGTGAAATTAGAGTTCAATGGTTCAAAAAAAATCTTATTCTTTATACCTAATTCGTTATATAATTCATTTTCCTGCCCAAAATGAGCGCCAACATGAATCACACCTTTTATTTTTACATCGTGTTTTGTTATAAAACCTTTAAATTCTATATTATTCATATGTTTTTTTATTTATTTTAATTTAACTAAGATTTCTGTTTTCTACAAATTTATTTCCATAAAGGATATCTCTGTGTTTTTCTAAAATTTTAGACGCATTTGTATACATTAAATTATTATGTAAACTATGATTTTTTTGTCTAGACGTACCCCAGTTTAAATCAGATTCATAATCTATCCAGTATAGACCTGAAATTTTTCCCAATTCTTTAAATGCTCTCATTGATATGTCCATATCATCGTAGTGTAATGGTGCAAAGTATTCATCCAAATAATTTAATTTTACAACATCTTGGTAATCATACATCAATGGTCCACGATTACCATACTCTCTAGCATAGAACACATCTCTTCTTGAACTATTTTTTGAGGCAACATCGATGTAATTTATTTGATTGGTCGTGTCGTTGTATATGTTGTTATGAGCTACGAATGAGGTCACAGCAAAAACATCATCGAAATTTTTGAAAGGTTTCATCATCCTCAAGTCAAAATCTTTTTCTCTTACAATCATATCATCCTGTACTATTATAACATAATCATTTTCAACTAATCTCAGACCAGCGTTATTAGCCTTTGTTTCAAACACGTCATCGGTGTAAACATAGTCTACTTTTTTGGTGTAATTTTTTAAAATATTTTTTGTCAAAGACTCACTGTTATCATTACACCCATCGAATACCACTATGATTTGTTCATTGTTCTCAGATAAATTATCAATCAACCCTCTACAAACTTGCTCAATTAAAAAATCTTTATTATGTATAGTTAATAATGTTGAAACTTTTTTCATCATACTTGATATATATTATAACTTATAAATCTGTCAAAATAACTAGAAAAATTAAGTTTATTTTTTATTAGTAGATTAGTTAACACACTTTGGTCATGTCTATGAAATTGCCAATTTTCAAAATTGGGAGCTAATTTGGAATCCTCATCATCCACGATTTGTTTTACACTACAGTAATTCATATATTCCTGCATTAGTAATTTGTTCATATCTGTTTTTTTAACCGCAAAAAACCCGGCCTCAACTTGTGCGGTATTATGATATATATCTTTATCACAATCCATTAAAATAAAACAATCTCGTTTTGTGTGGAACTTTTGTGGGGTTCTACGACCATTCCAATTACTGTAATAGTAATCGTTCATATTAAAAAAATTTATAACATCTGTTAGTTGTATGTTAGCTAAATCACCTGCATCTGTGTATATTACAACATCTCCATATTCGATTTTGTCAAAAATATCTAAGATTATTTTTGGTTTCCACAACCAATATCCATCACCTCTTGAACAATCTAAAACCTCTTTATTTTTCTCATAAAACTCACCAGATTTGACTTCTTCTGAATGGTACGCAAATACGTTGAAACCCTTTTCTTCGTAGAACTTTTTTAGAAAATCTTCTCTATCTCTAAACTTTTGATTAGTGTAAAAACAAACATATATTTTCATATTATTTATAATTTATTTCATTTAGTAAAAATTTTACAGCATTATCATATGTAGATGTAAAATTATTGTGTAATTCGTAAGATTGCTCTATTCTAAAGTTATCTAAATAATTTTCAATTTCTCGAATAAATGTATCAAAGTCTGACGTGTAAGTATGGTCGGGAATCAATATATTTTCAGTTTTTAAAGGAATGTGTTCATATAAAAATAAACGACATCCATTAGCCGTCGACTCGCCAAGTCTTACAGGGTATTCTAATATATTAGGACTTATCGATTCTGAGATAGTTATTTTTGATTTTTTATAATAATCAAAACATTCTTCGGGATTCATTACACCTACCCTATCCCAACAATTAGTTACTATACTATATTTTTTTTCTAAAAAATGTAAGGCTTTGTTAACATTCGGTCTATTATTTAAAGTACCAAAATAACAAATGTCTAAACTTTTATCATTCGATACATTTTGAGGCTTTTCGGATAAAGAGCATGGTAAATAAACCAACTTGAGATTATCTGAATTTTCGTTTAACGTATCTAATAAATTAACACCTTCTTCACCGATTCTCATATATTCATATCCATATTTTGATATATATTCATCCACTATTTTCCGATTGAATATATTACTTTTATTGGCACAAATAAAATTTACGTCCTTACGTAATGAAGATAATCGATTTAATTTTTGGATGTCAAAACAAGACCAAATTATATGATGTTTAATATTAATACTTTTGTATAAATCGATATTTGAAAATAGAAAATCCAAGGACAATTCACCGAAAACGATATCATAATGTTTTTTTTTGCATTTGGATATATCTATCACCCATTCCACCTCACCGATTTTAGAGAAAGCATTATAGAAACCTTCTATTTTTTTGTAATTGAAATTTTCTTTACCGATACCTGTGACCAATATGTTCATATTTAAATTTTTTGTTTTTTTAATTCCTGTTCTGACCTGTTCAATGCGGACTCAACGACTTTATCCATATCATAATACTTATATTCTGCCAATCTACCCCCGAAAATTACATTTTCTTCTGTTTCCATTTTTTTTTGATATTTTTCAAAAATTTTTTGATTTTCGTGGTCATTTATAGGATAATATGGTTCTAGATTTTTTTTCCATTTTATTGGATATTCTTTAGTTATAATTGTTTTTTCAGAAATATCATTATTGAAATGTTTATGTTCTATTATTCTTGTGTACGGTATTTCTTTTTCGGTGTAATTTATAACTGAATGCCCTTGGAAATTTGATTGTGGTATGATTTTGTGTTTAAACTTTAATGGTCTATAGCTCAGATACCCAAATTCATATCCGTAGTATTTGTCTATTGGACCTGTATACACTACTTTTTTTGTGATAGATTCAAATAGTTTTCTATTTGAAAAAAAATCAACATTTAATCTGACTTCAATCCCTTCGAGTAACTTTTCAAAAAGTTCGGTATATCCATTTTCGGGAATACCCTGGTACTTATCGAAAAAATAATTATTGTCATATGTGAATCTGACAGGGATTCTTTTTATTATTGATGGAGGTAAGTCTTCACAAGACTTCATCCATTGTTTTTCTGTATATCCTTCTATAAATTTCTCGAAAATTTCTTGGCCAACTAAACTTAAAGATTGTTCTTTCAAATTAGTTATTTTGCCTTTATACTTTTCTGAATTTATTTTTTTTATAGCCTCATCCGGATTATTAACATTCCAAAGTTTATTGAATGTAAACATGTTGAATGGTAAAGAATATAAGTCTCTTTTATAGTTTGCCAAAACATGATGACGATAATTGTTAAATTTTACAAATTGGTTTACAAATTGCCAAACTTTTTCATTACTTGTGTGAAAAATATGGGCACCATATTTATGAAAATTTATATTATGTATTTTTTCTGTAAAACAATTTCCACCAATATGGTCCCTTTTTTCTAAAACCAAACATTTTTTTCCATGTTTTGACATAACATAAGCAAATACTGAACCAAATAATCCTGAACCTACTATGACGTAATCGTACATCTGCTTAATAAATTATCCATTCTTTTATATAAATGTCTTGTGTGTCTTTCGGTCCACTAGGTCCGAACCAATTTTTTGGGGCTACTGTAATTCTATTATTTTCATTCAAATAAGAACCCCACCAACTAAAACTACTATTTGAAATTATATTATTATCGCTTTGGGTCATAATACATAAATCTATAATTTCCGAATCAAATTCAGAAAAGAAAATGTCCTCACCTCGGAAATTATTTTTACACCAATCTAAATCATCTGATAAAAACAGAAAAATGGAATTTTTGATTTTTTTCATAGATGAAATATAATATTCTAAATTACATGTAGAATGATAAGAAGAATTTTTCAAATAGTCACCACGTCTGACATGAACAGTGGTTATCTGTTTGTTTTTTTTTAAATTTTTAATATATAAACCGCATTCTGATTTCATTTTCTCGTCAAAATGAAATAGTTCTTTTATTTCACTTTTGTAGTTTTCAAAATATCTCCAGCTTTGGAAGTAACCATCTAAAATGGTGTTATCGGTACATATTATTTTTGAATACCCAAAGGTTGGTTCTATATATGAATAATACTTCTCGAAATTTATTTTCGAATGAGGTATGTTTTTGAATAAATTATCCTTGTATTTGTTAGAAACAAAACCCTGATTTGGTGTGTAGCAGTCATCAAAATCTACCAAAAAATTAGTACCGATTTGTTTACTTACAGCATAAGTTGTTGCAATTTGAAACATTTGATTACCTAACCCGCCTTTCAATCTACAACTTACCATATTTTTGTTTTTTTCTTATTTTTTCTGCAATTTTATTAACAAGAGTAATATCGACTTTGTGGTCATTTAAGGGGTTTGTATCATTGTATACATAATTGACTTCAGGCATAAAACAGTAATGTTTTTCGCCCGACATTTCTAACATTGGAAACATGAATGACAAATCTCCGGTGACCTTCCAATACTCCCCATCATCATCCTTTAAATCATCTTGGTCTATTTCTCTCCATAGAAATGTTTTCCAAGTTCTTAAATGTGTTGCGGTAAATCTTGAATCCCTGAGGTTATTGAAATTTTGTTGTCTTTGGGAAAACCCCAACATGCCATTAGGGTACATAAAGGACCCATTGGCAATCCAAACTTTTTTGTTTTTGTAAACATTATCTACTCTTTCGAAAACTTTATTATCAGGTAACCAGTCATCACCATCTACTTCTATGACGATTTCATTATCATCAATTTCTGAAAAATTTCTTAAAATATTATCATAGTTACCTGGTTGATATAGTTTTTTTGTATTTTCTACCAATATAAATCTACCATCGTTTTTATTTTTTCTTTGATGATAGTGGTTGAATTATCGGTGGATAAATCATCTGTTATATAACATTTAAAGTCTTTGAAGGATTGAGACATCATACTTGATATACATCTGTCTATGTAATTTTCACAGTTATAAACTGTAGTTAAAATAACCATAAATTAAAAAACCTTTTCCCTTTTATTAAAATAAGAATTATAATCCTCAATGTGTTCAGTTTCACTCATCAAAACATATAAAGTAAATCCGTGTTTTTTATTG
>Ga0169931_10005830_pt1 | contig 18720 bp, 11 predicted proteins | sample Kivu_15m_20L_FD_129675 | JGI IMG/M metagenome (GOLD analysis project Ga0169931, IMG submission 129675) | Freshwater microbial communities from Lake Kivu, Western Province, Rwanda to study Microbial Dark Matter (Phase II) - Kivu_15m_20L... | ecosystem: Environmental > Aquatic > Freshwater > Lake... | reverse complement strand
TGATCGAAATCCTGCCGCGCCTGACGTTGCTGCGGAGGTCAGGTCACGGCGCCGACTGCTACCTGGTCGATTGCTTGACGACGGTGCAGCGCGCCACGCTGGCCGCGCTGGGCGTCGACATGTCGCGCGTCGTTCAACCGCACTGCCGGCTGACTCTGCAGCCGGAGGCGCTTCTCCTGCCGTCGCTTCCTGAAGCCGAAACGATCCGGCAAACGGCCGTCGCACTGGCAGCCGGACTCGGTGCGGCGACTCCTCTTCAGGGAGAACGCCAGCTCTATATCAGCCGGCGGAACGCGCGAACGCGACGCATCCGCCACGAGGGCGAGCTGGAAGCGTTCCTCGCCGCCCGCGGCTTCGAGATCCACTGCCTCGAAGACTACGACCTGCGGACGCAGGTCGCGCTGGCCGCCTCGGCCCGGACCATCGTGGCGGTGCACGGCGCGGGCTTGGCGCACCTGGCCTTCGCCCCGACCGGGGCCAAGGTGGTCGAAATCGTGCCTGCAGGTCGTTACAACGCCGCGCTGTACCCTCAATTGAGTCGCCGGCTGGGACACGACCATCGGCTGGTGGCGGCCGAGAGCGGCCGGTTCCGGCGACGGCTGCACGTCGCCATCGACGACGTGCACGCAGCGCTCGACGACCTCGGTCGGACGGAGGACGAGTCGCGGTCGGCGGCCGAAGGTGCACGGCGTGCGGCCTGAAGGCCGCAGGGCGTCGGCAGCCCGCGGACAACGCGTTCAGGCCGGGCCTGTCCTTCGCCGAACGCCGCGCTCAACACGCTGCGACTCGTCGTTCGGCAACGGGCGGTTAGCGGAAGAAGAGCGACTCGCCGCCGTCCATCATCGGGATCACCACGACCCCTTTCTCGGTAACTTCAAAGCCGCGGCGCCGATCGGCGTCGGGATCGACGCCCACGCGAGCGCCGTCGGGAACGACCACGTTCTTGTCGATGATCGCCCGCCGCACCACCGCGCCACGGCCAATCCTCACCCCCGAAAACAAGACCGACCCCGAGACTTCCGCCCGCTCCTCGATCCGCACGCGCGGGCCGAGAATGCTTCCCACGGCGCGCCCGCCCGCCAGGATCGCACCCGCCGCGACAATGCTGTCGTGGGCCTCGCCCCGGCGTCCCGTGTCCTCGTTGAAAACGAACTTCGGCGGAGGCAGATTCGGCTGGTCGGTGCGCAACGGCCAGTGGTAGTCGTAAAGATTCAGCAGGGGGTCCACCGAGGTCAACTCGATGTTGGCTTCGTAATACGCGTCGAGCGTCCCCACGTCGCGCCAGTAGGCATCCTGCTTGCTGTTCTCATCCTTGAAGGGAAACGCCATCACGCGGTGCGACCCGATGATCGACGGGATGATGTTGCGTCCGAAGTCATGCGCGCTGTCGGGCAACGTCGCGTCGTGGCACAGCAAGTCGAACAGCAACGGGGCATTGAAGACGTAAATGCCCATCGACGCCAGACAGTGCGCCGAATCGTCGGGAATCGGCCGCGGTTGGGGCGGTTTTTCGTCAAAGCCCACGACCCGATTGGCGCCGTCGACTTGCATCACGCCGAACGCCTTCCCTTCGTCCAACGGAACCCGCAACGCCGCGATCGTCAAATCCGCTCCGGTCTGCGCGTGGAACGCCACCATCTTGCTGTAGTCCATCTTGTAGATATGGTCGCCAGCAAGAATGACGACGTGCTCGGGACGCTCCTGCTCGAGCGTGTAAATGTTCTGGTAAACCGCGTCGGCCGTCCCCTGGTACCACTGCTCGTCGATCCGCTGCTGCGGCGGCACGACGTCGATGAATTCCCCCAACTCGCGGCAGAACAAATGCCGCCAGCCGTTGGTCACATGGCGGCCCAAGCTCATCGCCTTGTACTGCGTCAGCACGAGAATCTTGCGAACGCCGCTGTTGAGACAGTTCGACAGCGTGAAATCGATGATCCGATAGATCCCGCCGAAGGTCACGGCCGGCTTCGCCCGATCCCGCGTCAACGGCTCGAGGCGCGATCCCTTGCCGCCCGCCAAAACCACCGCCACGACGTCCTTCATGACCCTGGTTCCTCCCTGTGAGCAAGACGCAGCCCGGTCGTCGTAAGCCGCCCATTCTAGGGGAGTTGATCAAACTGCGTAACGTCGACCTGCTGCCAAACCGGCCCGCCCCCCTTTTTTTCTCCCTTTTTTCGCGGCGCCCTCATTCAACCCACACATGCCCCCACTAGACTCCATCGCGTTGAAGGAATCCGCCGGCCGGGGCCCCGACACGTGCTGCCTGGATGCCCGCCACTTGTCCGCCACCGTCGCACGTGCGGGCCCCGGCTCTCTTTGCGGAACTGCCTCGCCCTCCGGAGAAATCCCGATGGGGTCCGCGCCACAGGTCGTGTACCTGCCCACGCCGCAGCAGATCGCCGAAGCCTGCGAGACGTTGCGGCAGCAATGGTCTCCGGCGGAACAAAAGCGCCGCAACGCGCGCCGCTGGGTCGGAGACGGACCCGCCCCCTGGAGCCCCCCCTGCATCGACACGTCGCTCTGCCTCGCGCGGGTGCGGCGAGTCGCCCTGGAAGCGTCGGCCTGACCCACCCGCCACGGGCGCGCACCGCGCTCAGGCCCCTCCCAGCGGGGACCAACCGAGCCGGGCATAGCACGCCTGCCAGCCCGCCGGCCCGCGCGGCGCCGCCTCGACGGAGACGGCCGTCGGCTCGTCCGCCGACGGTCCGCCGGGCTCGGGCTGCGAACGCTCGAACAGGGCCAGCGTTCGCCGAACCAACAGCGCGCGCTCGCCCAGGGGAAGCGCCGCATGCCCCGCCCCCCGGGCGCCGCGCGGAGCCACCTCGACCACCGCTTTGCCCCAACCCCGCGCGTCGTAGAAGACCTGGCTGCGCCCTCCCGCCGTCGCGAACTCGGTCGTCGCGAACTCCCATGCCAGATCGCACGCCGCGAGCCAGGGCTGCGGCCTCTCGAAGGGCGACGCGAAGACGACGCTCCGCGACTCGCCCACCTGCCGTGCAAAACGCTGGAGCCTGGTCCGATCGGGCCCGTGCCCGGTGAAGGCGAGAAACACGTCGGGCGCCACGAGTCGCAGCAAGGCCAGGGCCCAAATCGCTTCGTCGAGTCGACGGCGGCGCACGAGGGGCCCCCCCACGGCGATCCCGCGCGCGGCCGGGGAGAGCCCGCGCGACCCCAGCAACCGTTCCCGCGCGGCGGCGTCGCACGCCGGTTGCGGGGCGGCGGCAGGCGGGAGCCAGGCGCACGGCAAAGCGTCGGCGGTGCGCCACCCGGTCGGCATGGGATCGGCATCGGCCACCACCGCCAAAGCGTCGACGCCCTGCAGGAGGCGTCGACCGCCGTCGGCGCGCGTGCCTGCGCCCCACTCGTCTGCCGCGAGCACGGGCGCCAACTGCCAGCCGACGCCGCGCGGACGCCGCCGTTGCACGGCGCGGAGCGCCTCGCGACCCCAGGGATGCACGACGTCCCACGGCTCCCGCAGCAGCCTGCGCAGGCGGACGCCGATGCACGGATCCCACGGCCACCGCCGGTCCCAGGCCTGCACCGCAAGGCCCGCCGACGCCAGTTCCGCCACCGCCTGGGGGGCGCCGGCCCAAGCGACGGCCTGTCCCTCGACTCCGCGGGGGACGAACAGCCGGGCCCACTGCCGCAGCGGCTCGATCGCCTCCTCGTCGTCGAGTCGAGGGACAACGTGCACAACGCGAAAAAGTCGACTCACGGCGATCCCGAAGCGAAGCGTGCAGTCAGCCGGCCGGGACACGGGCCGGCAGGGCGCCGGGCGGCCAGGCTCCAGCTTAACGGCCCCGCCTCGCCGGCCCCAAGATCCTGCTGTAAAATCACGCCGCCGGCGTCGCGGGGCCGATGCGTCGTCGGGAGCAAGGAACAGGCATGTCGCAAACCCTGGCAGGCTGGCACGAGCGGCGGTTGACCCACGGAGCGTGCTACGTCTGGGAACCGGAAGCCGCCCAACCGGCCGGTTGCGTCGTGTACCTGCATGACCAGGAGGAATTTCCGGGGGCGCAGTCTCTGGAACAGCAGTTGGCGACGGTGCAGCCCCTGCTCGCGGCGCGGGGTTTGGCGGGCGTGGCGCCGCGGGCGCCCAATGCGTGGTGGTGCGATCGACGCTACCCCCCCTTCTCCCCGGGCACGACCGCCGAACGCTTCGTCCTCGAAGAGGTGCGTTCCGAGGCCATCCCCCGATCGTCCGGAGAATTGTTGCGGACGGCTTTGCTTGGAGTGGGCATGGGAGGCCAAGGCGCGCTGCGTCTGGCCTATCGCCATCCGCAAACGTTTCCGGTCGCGGCGGCAGTCGAGCCGCACATCGATTTCCAGAATTGGCTGCAAGCGGGGAGTTCCGCCCTGCGAACCATGTTCCGCGACGCCGAAGACGCGCGGCAGGAAACCGCCACGCTCCACATCCATCCGCTGAACTGGCCCCGGCACCAGTGGTTCAGCTGCTCTCCGGAGGAGCCGGACGTCTTTGAAGGCGTGGACCGCCTGCGGATGAAATTGTCGTCGCTCGGCGTGCCTTTTCAGTGCGCCTTGCCGACGGGGGCGGACGCCGCGATCGACGTCCAACTTCACGCGGCCATGGACTTCGTCGCGGAGCGCCTGCAGCAGGAAGCGCGCCGCGCGAACTGAGCGACGGCGTCGTCCAAGCGGCCGCCGGCGCCCCTCTACGGCCGCGGGCTCTGGAGCTGGTTCCACTCCATTCGATTGATGCCTTCCACCTTGATGTCGCCCGTCCGCTGGTCGTAGCTCAGCTTCCGAGCGGAAGAAGTGGAAAAGGGAGCGCCGGCGTACTGCTGGTGGCTGATCGTCGCCGGTCCCGTGCCATCTCCCTCCAGCACGAAAGCGGACTTCTGCTGGCTGTAGCTGGCTCGTTGCCCCCGGGCGATGAAGGCACCGCGTTGCGGATCGTCGCCCTCGATCACCACATGCCCCAGCGCGGTCAATTCGATCGGACCGAGCGACGCGGGGCTCGCTGACGGCGCCAGAATCGGCGCCGCCGGACTCTCGGCCACGCCCAACCGGTCGCACGTGATCCACAGCGAATCGGGGCCGGGAGCGCCGGACGGAAGCATTTCCAGACGCTGCTCCCACGAGTCGACAGGCCCGTCGATCGTCCGCACGCCGCCGATCGCTTCCAACTCGCGGCGGTGCAGGTTGCCCTGCACGCCTTGCAGAAAATCGATGCCCAGAAAGCGGAGCCGCTGGCCTGCGGAAGCCGGAGAGTCGGCGGGCAGCGCTGCGGTCCAACTCCCGCCGTTGGCAGTGAGCCGCACCGACTCCAGCTTGCCCGGTCCGGCTCCGGAGAGGGCGCCGGTAAGTTGATCGAGAATCAGGTTTTCCATCCGCAACCGGTGCTGCGCCGTCGGTCCGACCTCGTCGGACTGCTGCACGCGGGCCATCACCCCCTCCCAGCACTCCAGGCGGGCGACGTCCGGACGCTGCCGCCCGGCCCCGCCGTCGAATCGGACGGGCTCCGTCAGTTGAACCACCAGACGCGGCGTCTGGAGCCAGCCCGAGGCGTGCTGCGCGAGGACGTTTCCCGAAAATTCCAGGGTTGCGCCTTGGAGCCGCATGCTCCGTTGCCACCGGATCGTCAGCTGCTCGCGCCCCGGCAGCGGGCGTCCCGACAGATCGCGCTGCAGCGGCAGATCGACTTCGCCGGGGGCGTCGACCGACGCCTCGCTCGCACTCCGCTTCAGAACCAGCTGCGGGACGCGCAGCACGGCGTCGCCGGCGGCAATCTGGGCGAGCGCCGGCGGATTGGCCGCCGAAACAAGCTGGGCGGCCGCCCCCCCAGCGCCCCCCCGGATCGCGATCTGGGCGTCGGGCGTGTCGGCGTCCGTGACCTGCACATGCTGGGCGGCGATCCGCAGCGGTTCGCGCGACGGCTCCCCGGCGTCCGCTTCCCGCAGGACGACGTCCCCTTCGGCTTCCAGGGCCGAGGCTTGCGGACGATCGCCGCGGACCGTCGCCGTGACCTGCAACCGCCGCCCGGTCACCTCGAAGTGCCGCGCCGCCCGCTGCGGCGAACTCGCGGCCCACGGCGCGGCCGCGGCCTCGCCGGCGGCCGGCTGGCCCTCGCCCGCCGCGGGCAGGTACTGGAAGGCGACGTCGAGGCGTTCCGTCGCGGCGCTGAGCAGCGCGGCGTCGATGGCGACGTGTCCGCTGGCCGCCAGCCTGTCCGGGGCCACTTTCCACGGAAGGGGCGGGCGAGCGGCGTCGCCCGGGGGGGATCCCGATTCGCGCAACTCGACTTCCAGGCGATCGGCCCACATCTGGCCCCAGCCGGCCAGCGACAACCACGGCCGGCCCCACAGCGAGAGGACCGGACGGTCGCCGCGACGATCCAACCGCAACTGCTCGGACCAGCGGATATCGAGCTGCCCGGCGCCGCGCTCGGCGTCGGCCGGTCCGCTGAGCCGGCCGCCGCCCGTGGCCAGCAGCGTTCCCAGCGCGGCGGCGCTGCCTTCGGCAGGATGCTGGTACTGGACGAAGGGCGCCTGGACTTCCTGGCCGCGAAACTTCAACCGCACCTCCTCGCCCCCCTCGACGGTCACGCGTCGCGGACCGATTTCGATCCACAGCCGCTGTCCCTGGGCCTCCGCCTGCCGGGAGGGGGCTTTGAGCGTGAACGGCTTCCCTTTGGCTTCGATGGAGGCCGGTTCGAGGCGGGTCCGAGGAGCCAAGACGGAAGCGCCGTTCCGCTCGGCTCCGCGGGGATCGGCCGCGTCGCGACCGGCGGCCGGATCGAAATAGAGGTGCAACTGGCTGGCTGCCAATTCGTCGAGCGTGCCGTCGGCGTGGAACTGGCGGACGGTGACGTCGTCGACGAAGGTCGCCACGTAATTGGCGAAATCGAAGGTGAACGGCCCGAGGCTCTTCACCCGCAGCGGCGGCGGAGCGTTCGCCAGCGGGGCGGGCGCGCCGTCGGCGGGACCGAGGGCGGGTCCCGCCCCCGCGTCAGCCGCTCCCGCTTCCGGACCTGCACCGGGGTCTCGAGCGATGGGGCGATCGTCGTCGGCCAGGGCCGCCTGCACGTAGACGTCGTGCGTGATCTCCAGCGATTCGAGCCCGCCGAACAGGCCCGCGCGGTCTCCGCCGCGGTCTTGCGGCAACAGGCGGATCTCCAATTTTCGACCGCTGGCGTGGTGGGGGCCCCAGTCGATGGAGACGGCTTCGTTCGTCTGGATCAGGTCGTCGGTGATCCGCAAATCGCTGACGGTCAGCCGCAAGTCGTCTTCGGGGCCGGCCGCGCTCATATCGCTGCGGATGTCGATCTTGCCCAGCAGCTGGGCGTACTGCAGGTCGCCCCAGGCTCCGCCGGACAACCCGGCGGGCGAGTCGAGCTGCAGCACGGCTCCCTGCGGCGCCTCGACGACGACTGCGTCGCGGGGAGGAGGCGCCGACGGGTCGCGCGGCCGCGGAAAAAAGAGCATCACGCAGCGGTTGACGCGAATCTTCCCGTCGTCGCCCTGGTCGTATGCGTCGATCGCGGCAATGACCTGCCCGTTGTCGAGCGTGCGGGGCTGGGCGAGCGCCCAATGGCCCGCGGGCAGGTAAGCGGCGAACAGCTCGCGATACCGCACGCCGCCGCGGGCGGCGGGAGTCGGGACGGGCGAGGCGACTGGCGACCGGTCGGCGCGCGGCGGTTCGACGAACGGCGTCACCGCCACGACGTAGCACTGGTACAGCACCGTCGTCACGGCAAAGGCAATCGCGGCGTGCGTGAGACGGGGGAACATGGCAGGAGCCGGTCAGGAGGCAGGCCTCAAATAGGGAAGCAGCGCCGACTCCCAGCGTCCCGACGCCTGAAGGAGCAGTTCCGCCAGTTCGCGGAGCGCCCCCTGGCCGCCGGCCGCACGGGTCACGTACAGGGCGGCGGCGCGTGCTTCGGCGACGGCGTCGGCGACGGCGGCGCCCACGCCCACGGCGGCGATCGCCGGCACGTCGACCAGGTCGTCGCCCAGGTACGCGACCTCCTCAAGGCCGATCCCCAGTTCGCCGCACAGCGCGCGGACCGACGCCAGCTTGTCGGCGATTCCCTGCCGGACCGCGGTGAGCTGCAGCTCGGCGGCGCGACGCTCCACCGCCGCACTGGTGCGGCTGGAGACGATGCCGGTCCACCCTCCGGCTTCACGGTAGAGGCGGAATCCTTGACCGTCGCGGACATGGAACCGTTTCAGTTCGCCCCCGCGGTCGTCGAACCACAAGCTGCCGTCGGTCAGCACCCCGTCGACGTCGGTCAGCAGCAGCCGTACGCGGCGGCAGCGCTCAGCCAGCGGCAGATCCATGTTCGGCAGTCCTCGGGGCCGGGCGGCAAAGCCGGGATCAGGCGGGCGGGCGTTCGCGGTAGACGCGCAAGCCGCCGTTCCGCGCCGCGGCGAGCGCTCCCGCGGCCCCGCGACGGGCGTCCTGGGGAGGCGGTTCCAGCACGTCGGTGACGTCGATCAGGCCCACCGGCCGACCGGCGTCGTCGACCACCGGCAGCTCGCTGAACTTCCTTCCGGCCAGCAGCTCGATCGCCGCGGGCAAGGGCGAACCCGCAGCAATCGTGGCGGGCGACCGCGTCATGACCTCGGCGATCGGGCGATCGAGGGCGGCGTCGCAACGCCGCTCGATCAGCCGGGCGAGATCGCTGTCGGTGAACAGGCCGGCCAGTTCGCCGCGGGAGTCGATCAGCATGATCGCTCCGCTGCGGCGGCCGGGTCGCGTCGACGCGACCAGCACCTCGCGCACCGAAGAGGTGCACGGGGCGAGCCGGCATTCGTCCAGCGAACGCATGTACTCGTCGACGGTGCTCAATTGGCGTCCGAGCGCGCCGCCCGGATGGAACCGCGCGAAGTCGTGCGGAGTGAATCCCTTGACGCGACTGACGACCAGCGCCAGGGCGTCGCCCAGGGCAAGCATCGCAGCCGTCGACGTGCTCGGGGCCAGACCGAGAGGGCAGGCCTCCGCGATGCGGCCGAGCGGCAGGGTGACGTCCGACGCGCGGCCGAGCGTGCTCTGGGGAGAAGCCGTGATGGACACCAGCGTCACGCCCGCCGCCCGCAGCGGTCCGAGCAATTGGACCACCTCGGCCGTTTCGCCGCTCTGAGACAGCGCCAGCACGAGATCCTCGCGGCCGACGCGGCCGAGATCGCCGTGCACCGCCTCGGCAGGGTGGAGGTAATGGGCCCGCGTTCCGGTGGAGGCGAAGGTGGCGGCCAGTTTCTGCCCGATCAGGCCGGCCTTGCCCATGCCGGTGACGATCAGACTGCCGGACATTTTCCGGAGGCGGCGCACGGCCTCGGCAAACGAGCCGTCGACCCGTTCGGCCAGGGCCGCCAGCGCCGCGGCCTCTTCGGCGATCACCTGACGACCCCAGGCTTGAAGATCCGCGTCGCCGGGGGACGCCTCAGGCGATTCGGCGAGCGAACGCGTCACGGGCAGCGCCATCGGATGCTTCCTCCTCCGCCGAATCAGGTGGCGCGCCGCCTGCCGAGCGGCGGCGCGGGGCGGGATTGTAGTGCCGCGCCGCGGTCGCCACAACGCTGAACGCCGCGGCAGGGGCGCGGACTGCCGCGCCGCGCCGGCGAAACGCCGCAGCCGCCCGTCGGCCCAACGCCGCAGCCGCCCGTCGGCCCAACGCCGCAGCCGCCCGTCGGCCGAACGCCGCAGCCGCCCGTCGGCCGAACGCCGCAAGACGGGGCCGCCGGAACGCCGCCAAACGACGCCGGCGGCAGGCCTTCAAAGGACGCCGCCGGAAGGCCCGCACAGGAGTCCGGCGGCGCCCGTCGTGGCAGGCGGGTTGCCGGCGACCGACGCGGGGCGCGGGGACGCGCGGCGGCGGGCGCCCCGCCGCGGTTTTTCGCCCGCGGCACGCGCATAAAAAAGCTCCCAGAAAAGCTCACGTCCCAGGGGGGCAAAGGACGCGATCAACCTTTCCGGGAGCGATTGGACGCATTCACGCCTGCGAACGGGCGGACGCTTGCGGGCGGCGGAGCCGCACGAAGCGTCGAGCGATGTCTCGCAGCGGGGCGTTGGCATCCATGCCTCCGCAGCCCGCTTCGAGGCCGGACGGGTACTAGTGTTTCTTACCCAGTCCGACCCGCCACGTGGAGTGCTTTGATTCGTTGGGGGGCCTCGTCGTGAGCGTTGTTCCGCTCAAGCGTGCGAGGAGAATAGAACCCTTCGAAAATCGGGTCAACCTCGATTTGCACGGCCTGGGAAAAAAGTTTTGCGGGGCCCTCGGCGCGTCAGCCGCGCCGACGGCAATGCATGCAGCGGCGCCCCAGTGGCTTGTGGCGTCGCGCGCGGCGAGGCCGCAGATGTTGCGGCTGCGTCGAGGACTGCTAGCACCCCGTCGCGGCCGCTAACGGAGCCGATCCTGGAGCGCCTGGACTTCCATGGTCTCTTCGCGAAGGGCTTCCATGGCTTTGACGGCGGCCGTGGCGGCCTCGAGCGTGGTGAGGCACGGCACGCCGGCCTGCACGGCGGCGGCGCGGATCCTGCCTTCGTCGGTGCGGGCGCCTTTGCCGCGCGGGGTGTTCATCACCAGCGCGACTTCGCCGTCGGTGAGAAAGTCGATGAGATTGGGGTGGCCTTCGCGGATTTTTTTGACGCGTTTGGTGGGGACGCTCGCCGCTTCCAGCGCGCGGGCCGTTCCCTCGGTGGCGAGCAGCGAGTAGCCCATGCGGTGGAGCCGACGAGCCAACTCCACCATCGGCTCCTTCGCACGGTTGGCGACGCTGATGAAGATGCTGCCTTCGCGCGGCAACACCGTGCCGGCGGCCAGCTGGCTCTTGGCGAAGGCCATCGAAAACCGCTCGCTCGTTCCCATCACCTCGCCCGTCGACCGCATCTCCGGGCCCAGCACGATGTCCACGCCGGCGAACTTGATGAACGGGAAGACGCTCTCCTTGACCGATACGTGCGAGGGGATCGGATCGCGCGTCACGCCTTGAGCGGCCAACGAGACGCCGACCATGGTTTTGGCGGCAATGTTGGCCACGGGCATGCCGGTCGCTTTGGCCACGAACGGCACGGTGCGACTGGCCCGCGGATTGACCTCGAGGACGTACAGCTGCGGCGTCTGCCGCCGTCGCGATTCGCCGCTCGCCGCCTCGCCCGCCGCCTCTTCCCACCGCACCGCGAACTGCACGTTCATCAGCCCGACGACCCGCAGGTCGCGGGCGAGCGAAACGGCGGCGGCGCGAATCTCGGCGACGACCGGACCCGGCAGGCTGTACGGCGGAATCGCGCAGGCCGAGTCGCCCGAATGGACGCCGGCCTCCTCGATGTGCTCCATGATCCCCGGCACGATCACCTGCTCTCCGTCGGAGATCGCGTCGACGTCGACCTCCGTCGCGCCTTCGAGAAAACTGTCGATCAGCACCGGCTGGCCCTGGGCGGCGATGAAGGCGGCGGCGACGAACTTCTCCATCTGCGCGTCGTCGTAGCAGATCTCCATGGCTCGGCCCCCCAGCACGAAGCTCGGACGCACGAGCAGCGGATAGCCGATCCGCGCCGCGATCTGACGCGCTTGGTCGACGTTCCGGGCGGTCCCTCCCGGCGGCTGCCGCAACTGCAGCCGCTGGATCATCTGGTGGAACTTCTCCCGGTCCTCGGCGTCTTCGATCGCCTCGACGCTCGTGCCCACGATCGGCACGCCGGCTTCGGCCAGCGCGCGGGCCAGGTTCAGCGGCGTCTGCCCGCCGAACTGCACGATGACGCCGTCGGGCTGCACGCAGTCGCACACGTTGAGCACGTCCTCGACCGTCAACGGCTCGAAAAACAGCAGGTCGCTCGGGTCGTCGTCGGTGCTCACCGTCTCCGGATTCGAATTGACCATCACGCTTTCGATGCCCAGTTCGCGCAGGGCGAAACTCGCGTGGCAGCAGCAGTAGTCGAACTCGATGCCCTGGCCGATGCGATTCGGACCGCCCCCCAGAATGACGATCCGCCGCCGCTGCCCCTTGGCGGGCGCCTCGTCCTCCGACTCGTAGGTCGAATAGTAGTACGGCGTGTAGGCCTCGAACTCCGCCGCGCAGGTATCGACCGCCTTGAAGGCCGGGCGAATCCCCATCGCCAGCCGTCGGCGGCGTACGTCCAGCTCCCCGCGGCCGAACAGGAACGAGAGCTGGCGATCGGAAAATCCCTGACGCTTGGCCGTCCGCAGCAATTCGGGGGACAGCCGGTCCCAGTCGCCCGCCGCCCGCAAAGCGTTCTCCGTCTCGACGATTTCCCACAGGTTGTCGAGGAACCAGCGGTCGATCCGCGACAGTTCGTGCACTTCCTCGACCGTCATGCCGCTCTTGAACGCGTACCTCAGGAACCAGACCCGTTCCGGGCACGGCCGCGAAAGCCGCGCCGCGATCTCGTCGCGATCGGGCTGCTCGGGAGTTCCCCAGCGATCGTGCGGGTCGCAGCCGAAACCGAAGGCGCCCACCTCCAGACCGCGAAGGGCCTTCTGGAACGACTCCTTGAACGTGCTGCCGATCGCCATCGTTTCGCCCACGCTCTTCATCTGCGTCGTCAGCGTGTCGTCGGCTTCCGGAAATTTCTCGAACGCGAAACGCGGAGCCTTCGTCACGACGTAGTCGATCGTCGGCTCGAAGCACGCCCGCGTCTCGCGCGTGATGTCGTTGGGCAACTCGTGCAGACGATAGCCCACCGCCAGCTTCGCGGCGATCTTGGCGATCGGGAATCCGGTCGCCTTCGAGGCCAGCGCGCTGGAACGGCTCACCCGAGGATTCATCTCGATCACAATCATCCGGCCGTCGTCAGGATTGATCGCAAACTGGATGTTCGACCCCCCCGTCTCGACGCCAATCTCCCGAATCACCGCCAGGCTGGCGTCGCGCATCCGCTGGTATTCCTTGTCGGTCAGCGTCTGCGCCGGAGCCACGGTGATCGAGTCCCCCGTGTGCACCCCCATCGGATCGAAGTTCTCGATCGAACAGATGATCACCACGTTGTCGTCGACGTCCCGCATCACCTCCATTTCATACTCTTTCCAACCGGCGATCGACTCCTCGATCAGCACCTGCGTCGTCGGCGACTGATCCAGCCCCCGCAGCACCAACTCGTCGAATTCCACCCGGTTGTACGCAATCGCCGAACCGCTGCCCCCCATCGTGAAACTCGGCCGCACCACCGCCGGCAAGCCGATCTCCTCGATCCACTCCCGCGCCTCACCCACCGAATGGACCGTCTTGCCGCGGCAAACGTCCAACCCAATCCGCTGCATCGCCTGCTTGAAACGCTCGCGGCTCTCCGCCTTGTCGATCACGTCCGCGTTCGCCCCGATCATCTCCACCCCATACCGCTCCAGCACCCCGTGACGCTGCAGATCCATCGCCACGTTCAGACCCGTCTGCCCCCCCAGGGTGGGGAGCAGCGCGTCGGGCCGCTCCGCCTCGATCACCTTCGCCACCATCTCCCACGTCAGCGGCTCGATGTACGTGCGATCCGCAATCGCCGGATCGGTCATGATCGTCGCGGGGTTGGAGTTCACCAGCACGACCTCGTACCCCTCCTCGCGGAGCGCCTTGCAGGCTTGCGTCCCCGAATAGTCGAACTCGCACGCCTGACCGATCACGATGGGACCGGAACCAATGAGCAGAATGCGACGGATGTCGTTGCGGCGTGGCACGTTAGGGCTCGGGGTCCGGAGAGGGCGGCAGGCAGGCTGCGGGGCTTGGAGAGCTGGTAAAAATCGCTTCATCGTAGCCCTTGGCTTGGCGGGTAATCAAGTGGCGGAACGACCGGCCGCCCTCGGCGCCGACCGTCGCGCGCCGCGGCCGCCTCGCGGCGCGGCGCACGGCGCGATGGTCTCTGCCGTCCCAACCGGTACGATGGATCCCGTCGCCGACGACGATCGGAACTCGAGGAACACCTGCCGCACGCCGGTTCACGCCATGGGCGCCTCCTCCCCTCCTCCCTTCGGTCCGCAGCTCCGTCGCGCGCGGCTCGCGGCGGGGCTTGGACTCCGCCAATTCGCCGGTCTGATCGACCAGCGCGCGTCGGTCGTCAGCGCGGTCGAATGGAACGAACGCGGACCGTTTCGCAACCGCGATCTGCAGGCAGCAGCCCGCCGCGTGCTGGGCCCGGCGCTCGAGGCGGTTCAGGAGGCGTCCCCCGCCGCAGGGCCGGCTGCCGCCGCAGACCAGCCTCGCCCTCGAAGACGCCTGCTGGCGTGGCGGCTGACCGGTCCGGCCGCCGACGCCACGTCGCAGACCTTGAGCGAGCTGGCCGCGGCGCTCGACGCCCTGCCGCCTGACGCGGCGCGTGTCCCGCCGAGAGCCTGGACCGATCTGGAGATCGAGTGGCGCGCCGAGCAGTTGCGGCTCTGCGGCCGCGCCGCAGGCGGCGAGCCGCTCGACGCCGAGGCGGCCCTCGAACTGGCCGGCCTGCGGCTCCGCGTCGTCGCCGGTCTTGCGCCGCGCTGGAGCGTGGCGTCCTGCCTCCTGGCAGGAGACGACGCCCCCCCGACGATCGCCATCGACCGCTCGTACGCCGACGTCCGACCGCTGGCGACCTACCGCCTGGCGCTTGCCGCCGTCGCCGCCGGCTGGGCGCTGCCCGAGCCCGCCGCCTCGCCGGCGCCGACCGACGCGGCGCCCGCGCCGAACCCGGCGTTCGGATCCGCCGACGCTCCCCTCGCCGCGCGATTCGCCAGCGCCTTGTTGCTGCCGGCGGCAAGCGTCACGCGGGCCGCCGAGGCGTTCTACGCCGAGGCGGCGCGCGGACAACCCGCCGCGCCCATCGACGCTCTGCGGCGGCAGCTGATCAATCGTCTGGCGACCGCGTTGGCCGTGCCGGCGGCACTGGTCGAACTGCGGTGGTACGCCGGGCCCGGCTTGCTCGAGGCCCGGCTGCGGGCGGCCGTCGCGACGGCCGCCGACGCGCTGCCGCCGGCCCTGCCGCCGCTCGCCGACGACGAGCGGCGGCAGGGCCGGCTGTTCGCCGCCGCAGAGCCGCCGTGAAGCCGAACGCCGCGGGAACCCCCCGCAGCGACCCCGACGACGCGGGGCGGCCGACGCCGCGGCATGCCGAGGAGCCTCAGGCGATCAACGGCGCGGCGGGGTATTTGCCCAAGAAGTGCAGGATCTCGTCGACTTGGGCGGGGGCGTGGAAACCGATCGTCAAGGCGTCCAGCAGACCCGAGCCTTGCGCGAATTCGATGCAGGCTTCGCGTTGGTCGGCCAGGTCCCCTTCGCCGAGAATCTTCATGCCCAACACGGCCTTGCCGTTCTGCCGCGCCGTGCGGAGGACGGCGGCAACCTCCTCGGCGCCGGCGTCCATCTTCACGCCGCGGGGATTGAACCGCGCGAGAATCACGTCGACCCAAGGCGTGACGGCCGCCGTCTTCAGAGCTCCCAGATCGTGGCATGAAACGCCCGCCGCGCGGACCTCTCCCCGCTCCTTGGCCGCCGAGATCGCGTCCATGTAGGGGCCGAAGTGCCGGGGCCAGTCCGCCGTCGTCAGGCAGTGCAGCAGCACCACGTCGAGATAGTCGGCGTTCAGCTCGTGCAGGTACCGCTGCAGATTGGTCCGGGCCGCCTGCTCGCGATGCGGCAGTCCGGTCTCGTTCTCGGGACCGTCGTACCGCCACCACATCTTGGTCAGAATCGTCACGCTCTCCCGCGGAAAATGCCGCAGCGCTTCGCGGAAATAAACATGGGTGCCGTACAAATCCGCCAAGTCGAAAAACGTGACGCCCCGGTCGTAGCAGTGGCGAAACAAGGCCACCAGCTGCTCGAACCCCATCCGCGTCTGGTCCGAGTTGCGATCGCCGCCCCGCACCCCGGTCCCCTGACCGAGGCGACTCAGGACGACGCCGGTCGATCCCAGCGGCGCCGCAGGCGGAGCCGCGGGGGATCCGACGTCGGCAGCGAGGGCGCCGGCACCGCCGGCTCCGGCCAGTCCGGCCGCGATTCCGGCCGTGTTCTCGAGAAAACCGCGTCGATCCAACGTACGCACGGCGCATCCTCCGCGTCGCAACGGCGACGACAACGGCGGCCTCCGGCCGAGAGACGCCGGCGCAGCGCACGAGCCGCCGCTCGTCGTGCGCTTCCCACGCGTGCCGACGCAGGGAGCGGCGGCCCGGCGCGGCGACTCCGAACCCCCTCCCACCCGTGCAGCTTACAGCTGCCGACGCGACGCTTCCAACCTGGGGCGCGCCGACCGCGACCGCGTCCGGCCGGGTGCGGTCGTCGCCGAGGGGCCGGCGGCGCCCTGGCGGTTGCCTAATTCGTAGGCGTCCGGCGCCTGCCGCCGATTGACGAATGAACGTAAGCTATTTAGCGTAAATGCGTTGGATCGGCCTCAAGGCGTGCCGCGGCGCCTGCTGGCCAATCGCCGCGGGTCGGGGACCAGCGCGTACCGCGGTCGCGGCGGCCAGCAGCCGCCGGTCGCGGGGCTGCGGCGTGCCTTGCCGAAAGGCCGAAAGGGAGGAGTGCCGAAGTGGCCGCAAAACCATGGGGTGGCGTCTTCGACGTCCCCACCGACCCCCGCGTGGAAAAGTTCACCGAGAGCGTGAGCTTCGACCAGCGGTTGTGGCCGCAAGACCTCCGGGGCTCGATCGCGCATGCCCGCATGCTGGCGCACGTCGGCGTTCTGACGTCCGCCGAGTGCGCGGCGATCACCGCCGGCCTGGAGGCGATCGGTCGGGAGATTGCGGCGGGCGAATTCGTCTTTCGCGAGGAGCTGGAAGACGTCCACATGAACATCGAGCGGTCGCTGATCGACCGCATCGGCGACGTCGGTCGCAAGCTGCACACGGGCCGCAGCCGCAACGACCAGGTATCGACCGATTTTCGGCTGTGGATCCGCGACGCCTGCGACCGCATTGACGGCTTGCTGGCCGACCTGCAGCGAGCTTTCCTGGGCCGCTGCGAACGCGACGCCGACGTGGTGCTGCCGGGCTACACGCACTTGCAGCGGGCCCAACCGGTGCTCGCCAACCACTATTGGCTCGCCTACTGCGAAAAGTTCGCCCGCGATCGCCAGCGGCTGGGCGACGCCCGCGGCCGCACGAACCAATTGCCGCTGGGCGCCGCCGCGTTGGCGGGGACCACGATTCCGATCGATCGCGAGCACGTGGCCGAAGCGTTGGGATTCGAGGGCGTCGTCGCCAACAGCCTCGACAGTTCCAGCGATCGCGATTTCGCCCTGGAGTTTTGTTTCGTGCTGACGGCCGTGGCCCTGCACCTCAGCACCTGGGCGGAGGAATGGATTCTGTGGTCGACGTCGGAGTTCGGTTTTCTGCGCCTGCCGCAGGCGTATTGCACCGGCTCTTCGATCATGCCGCAGAAGATCAACCCGGACGTTCTCGAGCTGATTCGGGGCAAAACCGGCCGAGTGGCGGGCAATCTGCAGGCCCTGGTGACGCTGGTCAAGGGCCTGCCGCTGGCCTACAACCGCGACCTCCAGGAGGACAAACCGCGGGTGTTCGACTCGGCCGACACGGTGAGCCAGTGCCTGGAATTGGCCGCTTCGGTGGTGGCGGGCGCCGAACTCAATCGGCCAGCCATCGACGAGCGGCTCGAACGGGGCTATCTCGACGCGACCACGCTGATGGAGCACTTGATCGCCAAGGGGGTGCCGCAGCGGACGGCCCACGAGGCGATCGGCAAGCTGGTCGCATCGGCGATGCGGACCCATCGCAGCCTGGCGGAGCTTTCCTTGGACGAGTTACGAGCCGCTTCCACGGCGATCGACGAGGGCGTGTACGCCATTTTGGGAGCGCGCCGCGCCGTCGAGGCCTTCGTCAGCAGCGGATCGACCGCCCCGCGGGAAGTCGCCAAGCGGGTCCGTTACTGGCAGGAGCAGCTTCGCTGACGTCGGGCGGTCGGCCGCCTGCGGCACCCGCTTCCTGCACCCCACATCCCACCCGGCTCGAGCCTGATGAACCGCCTTGCCCTGCTGTTTGGCCGCCCGTTTGTCCTCGCGCCGCTCGCGGTGCTGCTGGGGGCGGGCGCACCGGCCGTCCTGGGCCAACCTGCTGCCGAGTCGGCCGTTGCGGCGCGCCGCAATCCTGCCGTGGCCGCGGCGCTCGAGCTGCCGCGAACCACGGCTGCCGAACAGGTCCGCGCGGTGCTGACGTTGCTCGACCTGGGATATCCGCAGGTCGCCGCCGAGGTCTTTCGCGAACTCCAGCAGCTCCGCCTGACCGAAGAGGAGCAGGCGGCGGTCGCGCGGCAGTTCGGCACGGGTGCGATGCTCCAACTGATCCGCCACGATCCGCCTGGGGCCGCGGAGGACTCCCCCCTGGCCGGAGCCCGCGAGTTCGCGCAAGCCTGCCTCGACGCGGCGGCGACCGCCGCCCGCGATCCCCAACGGATTCGCCAAGGGATCGCCCAGCTCGCCAGCGGCGATCCCGGCCAGGCCTACGCGGCGGGCGTCGATCTCCGCGCGGCCGGCGAGCCGGCGCTGGCGGCCCTGTTCGCCGCGCTGGCCCAGGAAGAGGAGCCGCCGCGCCGCGGGGCGTTGCTCGGCGTGCTGCGCGAGATGCGGCCGGCCGCCGAACTCCCGCTGCTCGCCGTGCTGGCGGAAGGATCGGGCCGGGTGCAGCGCGACGCCGCCGAACTGGCGGGGCACTGGCGGCTCTCGACCGCCATCCCGCTCTTGGCTCCGTTGGCCGCGACCTCTGCGGACGAGAGCGGCGAGGCGGCGCGGAAGGCGCTGCTGCGGATCGGCGTCCCCCTGCCCGCCGCCGACGAGGCGGGG
>Ga0169931_10005829_pt1 | contig 18720 bp, 2 predicted proteins | sample Kivu_15m_20L_FD_129675 | JGI IMG/M metagenome (GOLD analysis project Ga0169931, IMG submission 129675) | Freshwater microbial communities from Lake Kivu, Western Province, Rwanda to study Microbial Dark Matter (Phase II) - Kivu_15m_20L... | ecosystem: Environmental > Aquatic > Freshwater > Lake ... | reverse complement strand
CTGATCGATCTCGGGGCCGCATCACGGGCCGTTGCCAGCCTCAGTCGCCATATACCTCAGTCGCCATATGATTCTGTCGGAAGACGGAGGTTCGCGGGTCAAGCAGTATCGGCCTGTTGGCCAAGGAGTGAAAGGTGTCTCCAAAAAATCCATGCTGACCAATTCCAGGCTTAGAGAATCGGACGACATCTCGATCCATCGAAAGTGGCCCTTTGCCACTTGTTTCACATGTCCGCGTTGTTCTGAAATGGGTCCTTGGTAATCGAGGTAGGCTGCTCGGTGGCGGGGGAGTGATTCGAGAAATTCGCCGTCCCATCCTGCCTGCGGATCCCGAGAGCTAGCAAAGGTGATTAATCCTTCTTTTGCCAGCTCGGGCGGTTCGAGCATCCAGTCCCAATGATCTCCACGGATGCTGGAAATCCATCCGGTATGGTGGAGGAGTACGAAGCGAAAAAGAGCCTGCAGCAAAATTTTCTCACTTTCCTTTCAGACCTTCTTATGGGAACTAATCCTGTCTAGCAGCATCAAAATCGACGTCATAAACCGCAAAAACAGACGTTTTGCGCCGCTTATGGCTGGAAATGAGACGAGAGGTTGGTCGGAGCGAAGGTGGATCTTTGGTCGATTTGTCTTGCCTGATCCGCACAAATTTGCATCCCGATCCTGTCCAATTATACTCGAACTCAAGTGTTTCGCGGGGAATTGCTGTTATCTCAACGGCAGTTAACCCGCCATTATGACCCGCCAAGCAAATTGGTTCTAAGGTTCGTCGCAATGGGAATTGATGAAAACAGGTTGAAAAACCGCAGTCAGTCGCGTCACAAGAAAAGCCGAGCAAGTTTCCGCTCGCTTCTGTGCGAGAATCTCGAACGCAGAGATCTGATGGCGGTGTTCGCACCAGGGACGGACCAGGTGTACATCGATAACTTCGAGGCGGGAATTCAGCGGACATTTGACGCACAAACGCGCAATGGCGGCGCGGGAGGAGGGGGGTCGAACAACTTCTCTCTGCTCTCGACACGATGGACGGTGCCTGTGGGTGGTCCGAGTCCGAACCAAGGAGATCCCGCAACGATCACTTGGAGTATCGTGCCGGATGGTACGCCCGTAGCGCTTGGTAATGGAGGTTCTGCTCCCAGCAACTTCATCAGCTTTATGGATGGGTTGTACGGATCGGCACCGGGTTTGTTGAGCAATCGTCCATGGTTCCCATTGATTGAACGGGCATATGAGAATTGGTCAACGATCAGTGGCCTGACATTTCGCTACGAGCCTCAGGATGACGGGGCTCCCTATGGCGGTGCGAACCGAGGGATTGAGGGTGTTCGCGGCGACATACGAGTTGGGGGCACGAACGTCGATGGTAATGGGAACGTTCTCGCTTATGCCTTTGAGCCTGCGGGTGGCGGTTCTTTCGGGATCGCTGGCGATATTGTGTTCGACACGGCGGACAATAGTTATGCCAACGGTTCCGATGGTGCCGCGGGTGAGAATCGATTGTTCACCAACGTCGCGATGCACGAAATCGGTCACAGTTTGGGGCTGGACCATTCTGCCCCGACAGATCAAACGAAGTTGCTGGAGCCATTTCTCTCGCTGCGGTTTCTCGGAGCTCAGCACGACGACGTGCTTGGGATCCAGACTCTTTACGGCGATGATTTAGAGGACAACGATACTCGAGCGGCAGCAACCAACCTAGGTGTGATTCCCCGTGGGTTGTCCGCGATTAGTAACCTTTCGATCGATCGCAATGAATCGTCTGATCTTTTCCTGTTCACATTAGTGGACACTGGTGTCCGCAGCATAAGTGTTATCCCGCAGGGTTTCGAGTATCAGATTGGGCCAGTTGGAGGTCAGGTTAACCTCGTCAATTCCAGGCTCTATCGAGATCTCTCGGTACAGATTGAGCGATTGTCTGGGGAGGTCGTTGCGACGGCAGGATCGCAGCCGAGCGGGATTGCGGAGATCATCTCGAATCCTGCGTTGAAGGCTGGAACTTATTATCTGAGGATCAACGGCACCAGCGGCGAGACCCAGCTGTATGATCTGGTGTTTGACGGTTCAGGTTCGTTGGGGACGAGTTCCGGGCCTGGTCCAGTCTTGATCGGCGTTCAGCCCAACAACAGCGAGTTGATCGAGAACGGTGCGATCCGCACGGTGGCTCCTCGCGAACTGACTTTCCGGTTTGATGACAAGCAGATCATCGATCCGGCGACTGTTTCTGGAATTCGAGTAACGCGTGCAGGGGGAGATGGAAGTTTTGGTCTCCCAAGCGCCGCATCTGATTTTGGAACCAACGGCCGCGTCGATATTCAACTGACTTCGAAGTTGGCTTCGGAGCCCTTGCGAGTGTTGGTAACTCGAGCGGACTTAGGGCTTGGTGTCGGACCTCAGTTGAGCTTGAACGGATCGGACGTTTCGATTGTACTGAATTCCAGGACGGGTTCTCAGATCACTGCGGATGCATTGGTCGGTTTGATCAACGCTGCCAATTCTCCGGTTGCCAGCAAGTTGACAGCCCGCATCAATGGCGGCCTGCGAACAACATTGCTTGGAGCGGTGAACCCGACCTTCTCGCCGATTCAATTGACTGCGAACAATGATGAGATCATCGTTCCCGGCGCCGTGATCATCGGAGATACTCCGAATGAGAACGAAGTCACGCTCCGATTCGCGGATAACCTTCCTGACGATATGTATCGTCTAGAGATCTTTGGCTTCGATGATGCGACACGTGGCGTTGTTGGGTTGAGGAACATCGATGGTGATTTGTTTACACCTCGAGATCCAAACACTCGTCAGGACACCATCGAGTTTCGTTTGGACTTGGGTTCGAAGATTATCGGCGTTGTTCCGCAGCCTGTAACGCGAAACGCATCCGGTCAATTGCAACAAGCTCGGGACACGATCGTCGTATACTTTGACGACGAGAAGATGTTTGTGCAAAACGATGCGTTTGGTGCACCTGTACCCGGCAGTGTCGAAGATCCTCGCTTCTATCGACTCATCGAAACATTGGACACGGTTCGCAACACCGACGATTTTGTGTTGTTGCCGCTGTCGGCGACGTACAATGCGTCGGCCAATACGGTCACCTTGAAATTCCAGGGAGACGATATCGACAAGCTAAGACGGGGGGGGAGCAAGAGCAGCTTCCGTTTGCGGATCGGCACCAGCGAGGTGCTTCCTTCCGTACCCGCTAACATGTCAGTCGTGGAGAGAGGTTCGAGTTTCGACACCGCTGAGAACCTCGGCATCATTGGATCGACTCTGATTGCCCAAAGTAGCTTGATGCTGACCGGGCAAATCGATCCCGAGGCGCATGCGCTCGATTTGATTGGAAGCAACAACGATCCAGGTACCCGACGCGTACCGGAAGCGTTTGAAAACTACCTCAATCCGAACTTCACTGGTGACCGCGTCGCCGGTGTCCAGACCATCTACTACAACTTCAAGACCAATTACGGATCGGTGGGAACGGTTGCACAGTCCAATTCGATTACGGAGAAGCAAAAGGCGAGGATCCGAGAAGCATTTTCTCTCTGGTCAGACCGTATCGGTGTTCAGTTTGTGGAAACGCCTGACAGCGGCCTAACGATGGCGCTAGGCTCTTTGGGAGTTCTCACCGGTGCGAATGTGCAGCGTCGAGACAGCAACTTTTTTGGCGTCCGTATCGATCCAACCTTCCAAGATGGTTTGGCTGTTTTCTCGGCAGACAATACTTGGAATGACAACTATGGAGAAAACTTTACGAGAGCTACGGCGGCCAGTATCGGGTTGCTGCTCGGGTTGGCTAATGCGGGTGATGCCGACCCGTCGACCCTCATGAATTTCGACAACAGTTTCATCAACGGCGGTTCGGACAGAAACTTTGAGCCAGTCTTCCCAGGCAATTTAGACGTTCTGAGAGCCAGCTTCCTGCATCGACCCGAAAGCAGCGATATCGACCTCTATCGTTTCGATGTCGCGTTTGCTTCATCGGAAGCTTCTCGGCAAGGTGTGTTCGTTGCGGAAACCCTTGCAGAACGACAATCCAGTAGCAGTTCGCTCGATACCCGTTTGGCTTTGTTCAAGCAAACGCAAGCCAAGGCGGTTTCTAACCTCGGTGCGGGTGGGGGAGTTCAAGTAGAGTTCACTGCCGTAGCTCCCGGCAAACTCGGGAACAACTTGCAGGTCTTTATCACGCGAAGCAATCGCGGTGTAGGCCAAGTTCCGGGCGTTTTCACATTTCCCGACGCACCTCCCAACGCTATCGTTGTGGATCTGAATTCGACGGCAGGAAGCGAATCGACTTTGGAGGATTTCCTGACCGCTCTCACAAGCAACCCGGTGGCGAGTAGCTTAGTCACTGTCGACTTCAAGTCCGGAGATCCGTTAACAGTACTTGGTAATCGGGATATCACCTACTCGCCGATTGTACTCAACGGAGGGAGCATCGATCTGATCGCCCAGAACGATGATTACTTCAGCAAGGATTCGTTGATTCGGATGAACCTGGAGTCCGGTCGTTACTATATCGGAATCTCTGCTTCGGGGAACGACAGCTACGATGCAGCCATTTCCGACACCGGATTTGGCGGTCGTACTCAAGGGAAATACGATCTGCGTTTAACCTTCCGCGCGCAGACCGATGGCACAGACACGATCCGCGATGCTTCCAATCAGCCTTTGGATCTATCGGTCCCCTTGGATGGAGATGCCGATGGCACTCCTGGCGGTGTTTACAATTTTTGGTTTGATACCCGACCGCTTGATCGCGTGCTGAGCTTCAACGCGGGAGGTTCCTCGGATCTCGAAGGACGGATCGTTACGATCACTGGGTCCAATGGCGTGGTCCGACGTTTCGAGTTTAGTTCTGATCCTGTGGTTGGAACAGGCAATACCCGCATAACCTACTCGCTCACCAGCGACGCAATTGCATTGGCAGCGGCGTTGGCCAATGCGATCAACATTCAAACGAGCAGCACAGGGGTTACGGCAACAGCCAACCTGTCCAAGGTAACTCTGCAAGGAGAACGCTTGGTTCAATTGTCGTCGAATCTGACGGTGATCGACGTCGAAGGAAAGACGATCTTCGTTGACAAATCCGCTGGCCCGAACGCCGATGGATCTCGACTGCGTCCCTTCAACAATATTTCCGGAAGCGGTGTTCCCAACGCTTTTGCTGCGGCGATGCCGGGGGATATCGTTCGCATCGTTGGCAATGGCGGTAACGATGGTCTACTGGAGACTGTCGGGGACAACTTTGCATACGAGATCGGATTGGGCTTGGCTGGCGTACCTGTGTTGTCCGACGGGCAAACGATGGATGTGCCCAAGGGTGTGTCGGTGATGGTGGACGCCGGTGCGATCTTCAAGTTGCGAAGAGCACGGATCGGTGTGGGAAGTTCGACCATCGGTGTCGATCGGAGCGGTGGCGCTCTCCAGGTTCTCGGAACACCCAAGCTCCTCAATTCGTCGGGCAATCCCATTCGCAACACCGATGGAAGCATCGCAACGGGGCATGTCTTCTTTACCTCGTGGCTTGACGAGCGTACCGGCTTCGACAACTACCAGCCGACGACAACCCCCGCACCAGGAGATTGGGGCGGAATCCACTTTAAGCGCGATCTCGATAAATCGGTTGGCCGTTTCGATCTCGAGGACGAAGGGGTTTTCCGACAGTACGTGAATTTTGCGGACATGAAGTACGGTGGCTCGAGTTCGGTCGTGATCGACTCTGTACAGCAGACGGTCAACTCGGTCCAAATCACCGACATGCGGCCGACCATTACGTTCAACCGAATAACGTTGGCTGCTGACTCAGCCATCAGCGCGACCCCGGATAGCTTTGAAGAAACGCTCTTCAGTGATCCTCGTTTTCAACGCAATGGCTCTTTCACTCCCGATTACGACCGAGTCGGTCCCAAGGTCCATGGAAATCACTTGGTAAACAACTCGGTCAACGGGATGTTTATTCGAGTCTCCACACCTGCTGGGGGGACGACACGACAATTGTCCGTACCTGGTCGCTTCGATGACATCGATGTAGTACACGTGATCGCCGAAAATATTTCCATTCAGGGAAATCCTGGCGGCGGATTGTTGGACACATTCGTAGTTCCAGCCAATTTGATCACCTTGCAAGGAGCGTCGGGTGGAACTCTAACCGGTGGCGTTTATCGCTACAAAGTCACCTTCGTGGACAGCAACGGTTATCAGAGCCCTCCCTCGGATCCTACGCCTCCACTCACTCTAGCTGGCCAAACGGCGGTCAGGATCGCTGGATTACCAGGCGTTAGTAGCGGATATGTTTCCAGACGTCTGTATCGAAATGATGGCCCAAATCGCCCATACGTTCTCGTCGCGGAGTTGGATGGTACAACCAGCAGCTACCTCGACCGCGGTGCATCGCTTGCCGATCCAAGCGATCCGCAAGGAACATTGTTGCGAGATCGGCCCGATGCCTCTGCAGTTACCGTTACATCGCTCGCTGACGGCTTTCTGCCGTTGGGAAATTACACCTATCGAATAGTGATGATCGACTCGACGGGACGCGAGGGAATTGTTTCATCACCCACAGCCGTTGGTGTAACAACCCTTACGAACCGAACCTTGCAATTGAACAATCTGCCTTTCATTCAGACCGGCTACAGCGGTTTCCGAATTTACCGGAGCCAAAACAATGCGGCGGGGCCGTTCTTGCAAATCGCTGAGATCACCGACCCTGCTATTCGTTCGTTCACCGACGACTTTACGGTCAGTGGCGGACGGGCTCTGAGTCTGGAGAGCTTCGGGAACATTCGGCCTCGCTTGGATGCTTCTCTGGCAATCGATCCCGGTGCAGTCATCAAGCTGGATGGGGCCCGCATTGAGCTGGGACATAGCACACAGTTGTTGGCCGAGGGAGTTGATGGCAGCCGTATCGTGATGACGAGCCGTAAAGACGATCGCTTCGGAGCGGGTGGAACCTTTGATACCAATAACAACGGACGCAATGGGGCAACCGATACACGGCCAGGCGATTGGAGCGGTATCTATGCATCTCCCGGAGCAAGTATCAGTTTCGACAACGTGGTGATCGCAAGTTCCGGAGGAATTTCCAGAATCGAAGGTACATTCAAGGCCTTCAGTCCCGTAGAGATTCAACAAGCAGAAGCTCGGATCGCTAACACGGTTTTTGAGGGAAATGCCAACGGCATGGGAGGTCAAGGGCCGGTTGATCGTTTGGGGCGTCCGGCCAACGAAAATTATCCTGACGGTCCTCCCGACGATGCGAGTTACCCGTTCGTCAATAACCGTAGCCGTGGCTCGACGGTATTCGTTCGCGGTGCACAGCCGGTGTTTCTCAACAACGTTTTCCAAAACAATCTAGGTGTCGCCATCACCATCGATGCCAACTCCATGGATGCGAAGTTGAGAGGGGATAGTGGACGCCAGACCGGAATGGTGGATCGCGATCTTACGTTGGATGCTAATCGCGGACCGTTGTTCCGAGGCAACCGACTATTCAACAACACCATTAACGGGTTGGAAATCCGAGCCGATTCAACCACCTCCAATCGCGTGGAAGAGGATCTCTCGGTACGAGATCTACCTCGAAATATCCTCACCACTGATAGCGTTTGGGATGACACGGACATTGTTCACGTCCTGTTCGATTCGATCGTGGTCAGCAATCTTCAGCATGTTGGAGGCCTAAGGCTTCAGAGTGCTGTCAATGAGTCGCTTGTGATCAAGATGGAAGGTCAAGGCTCGAACTTTGATCATGAACGAGGGACTGGCTTTACCGCTACCGGACGTTACAGCAGCATTACAGATCGTGTTGGTGGAACGATTCAGGTTCTCGGTATGCCCGGTTTCCCGGTCGTCTTCACCAGTTACCGGGATGATAGTGTGGGAGCGGGCACGCAACCGAACGGATTGCCGCAAACCGACACGAATAACGACGGTATTGCGACTGTTCCTCGCCCTGGCGACTGGCGCAGTTTGGTGTTTGATTCCTTCAGCAACGATCGAAATGTTATTGCTGTCTTGGAATCGGAACGTCCCAACATAAGTGCCCCAGGGGTGAACGATGCAACGGTCACAGCACAATTGCTGGGTGAACTTGCTCCCAATCCGTCCTCTTCCGACGAGAACTTGGTACTCGGTTGGGTTGTCAACGGTGTGCTAAGCGAACCTGCCGATCAGGATGTTTACAGCTTCGTCGGCACGGCTGGAACCGAGGTTTGGTTTGATATCGACAATACCGAATTGTCGCTCGACAGCATTATCGAGATCCTTAATGCGAACGGCGATCTTCTGGCTCGTAGCGATGACAGCACTGCCGAACAACTTAATCCGACGTTGATAGTTCGCGATCCATCCCTGGTGCCGGAGACGGTTAATCCTGTCGTGCAGCGCGATCGAGCGTCTTCGCGTCGCAACGCGTCTGGATTGATCAAGGATGACGGTACATCCAACCCTCGAGAGGCAGGTTTAAGAGTGGTTCTGCCGGGTGTGCGAGGAGCCAAGAGCACCTTTTTCTTCCGGATTCGCAGCAAGGGAATCGACATCGAGAACTCGGGTGCGGGGCTGACCAGCGGAGCTTACACCGTTCAAGTGCGGTTGCGAGACCAACAGGAGTTTCCTGGTTCCACGGTTCGGTTTGCCGATATTCGTTATGCGACGAACGGCGTTCATACCCTCGGACTGCCCTACCAATCACCTCTCACGGGAGAGGCGAATTCGGGGATGCTCGACTCCGATCCATTCTTCGCGCCGAGGGAAGACATAATCAATCTTGGTCCTCTGCACATGACCTCGAAGGGGGCGATCAGCGTCGCAGGGCAACTTCCGTCGTTTGGCGGCTTCAACGGGTCCCAAACGTACAGCTTCACTGTCGGAGATTTGTCGACGAGCTACGTCCACAATCGTTCTTCCGCGACAGCAACATTCCCGGTGGTTATCGACATCGATTATGCGGATGGACTGAATCGGGCCGCCCTTCAGGTGGATGTGCTCTTCGATAACGACAACGATCCGACAACTCCCGGTATACCAGTCAATCCCCTCATCCGTGATCGGTCCTTTGTTGTCGATGACCTTCCGAGTCCGTTGTCGGACAACGACCTGACCGACCTTTCGCGAGGATCCGTTGGAACTGGGGATGCGTTCCTAAGCTTTATCGGCACAGCGGAATTGCGCCGTGGTACGTACCAAATCGTAGTCACGGATCGTGCCCCCCTGTCGCGAAGATCGGGCGCATATCAAATGGAGATCCGGGTCGGTGACGAAATAGGTACGACGCTGCCGAGATTTTTCCGAGGTTCCTACAGCACCTCGATCGAATTCCTGCCCGGTCTAACGATCCCCACGGGAAGCCGCGTGGATGTTAGCGATGGGGCACGACGTTTGACGTTCGAATTCACGACGACCCCTGGCGTCGGGTTTGGCAATGTTCCTGTACTCATCACGACAGCCGACTCGCCAGCCGTCTTGGCCGGGAAGTTCCGCGATGCAATCAATCAAGTCTTCCAGCAGAATTTGTTGGGTGTACGCGCTGCAGACCGCGATCGAAATGTATCGGGTACCAGCAACACCGTTATCGATTTGTTTGGAAACGTAGAAGTGTTCGACACCTCTGGCGTATTCACCGTCGAAGCAACCTCGGGCATCTTGCGTTTCGACGGGTTCGGTGATTTGAACTCGAATCGGGACCAGGGGCAATTCATTGTCTCCAATTCGATCGTGACCAAGGCTCGCGATTTCGCGGTTTGGGCCGCGCCTGCGGAGAAGTACTATGCAGACGGCCGTGCGCAACAGCCGCTGTACATTGATGGGGGCTTTTTTCAAATTCCAAACTATGTTGGTGCTCCGACCCTAGGTGGATCGTACGCTCGCAATTTGCCGATCGACAATCTGGTCCCGTACGGGGCGGCAGGGGACCCAAGGCTCGTCAATGCCGAGCGAGCGGGGGTAGCACCGGGTTTAGTGGTGGTCAACAACATCTTCGAAGGTGCTGGTCTTGGAGGGTTGCATATTCAAGGGGATACGCCGACATGGCGCGTGATCGCCTTCCCAGGGCGTGCAGATTTAAGATCAGATTTTTCGGACCCTCAACAACCGGACCATTCCGGTGGATTCATCAACGACGGCAACATCATGGATGTTACCTTTGGCCGCCAGCGCGTCCGATTTGAATTTGAGGACATCGCAGGTGCTCCGACGGGTGCTCCTGCCTTTGGAAGCGGTGTGGTTGGCGGCAACGGATGGGCTGCTGATAATATCCCGGTCTACTACCGTGAAGACGGTGGCAGTCAGTACCTACGCGTTCCGAACACCACGCCCGGTTATGCTGCCGACGAAGTGATCAAAGCGATCCGCGATGCGATGATCGGCAGTGTACTGACGACCAATGGAACTACCCAGCGAATCTCGAGCTGGTTGGAACCGCAAGATGATTTCGTAGTTCGTGATCCCAACGATCCACGAACTTGGGATTGGAAAGAATTCTCGATGATCGTCAAGGGGCCGCAAAACATCGATCCTCGAGCGGGCGCTGTCGTGGCGATCCCCGTTGGGACGTTCATGGCTGCTCCATTCGTGCGAGCACTCAACAACACCATTGTCGGCAACGACGGCAATGCAGGTTTCAGCGCGGAAACTGTGGATACCAGCACGAACGATACGATCAATGGAGCGGCAGAAACCTTCCAGGGAATCGGTGTCAATCCGACGCAGTATTCCGTTAACGGCGCCCTTCTTGCTGATCCGTTGTTTACGGGCTCCTCAGACGTAGATTTCTACAAGTTCCGTCTCGAGGTTGGCAGTCGTGTTCGCATCGACGTGGACACCCCTCGAGGATCAACGCTCGATTCGGCACTCCGTTTGTTCGATAGCAACGGAATACCGCAGCTCATTAGCAGTGGGTCAGATCCGACCACCGTCGACAACCGAAGCGCTCCTGGAGAACCGAGCGGCCTCGATCCATACATCGATTTCACCGCGACGAAGGCCGGCGTTTACTACGTTGCTATCTCGTCGATTGGAAATACGAAATACGATCCCTACTCTTTCGCTGATCGTCGACGCGGTACAACCAGTGGCAGCTACTCACTGAGCGTACAGGTCCTCAAACCAGAAGAATTCGTCATCGTAGTCGATAACCCTGCATCCTACGCGGACGGTGAGACCTTCACTATTCAGCAAGTTTCGGATTCGGGTGCGGGGGGTACTGGGAACTCGAGAACATTCGAGTTCACTCGCAACCCGGGTTACAACGGCCCTAACGTACCAGTCTACATCGGACCTGAGTTCCGAGTTCCCGATTTGGCCCGGTCAATCGCCAACGCGATCACTGTGGCAGGTATGTCCAACGCTCAATCATTGCCCAATGGGATCTTCGGAACCGCGAGTCCCCTAGCGCCAGTCTCCGCTATCGCACTTGGCGGTCACAACGGATTCGACCCGACCTATGGTATCGTGAACCCCAACAACCAATTCGACTTCGGAATCAACTCGGGCAACGAACGCGGAGCTCAGCTCCAGCCTGGCCTCAATAGATATCCGGATTGGAATGAGGATCTGTCGCCAACCGACCTTTTGGTGAATATCAGTGAAGGCAATGGCGTAACTAGCCATTCCACCACGTTCCTAGGTCACGCGAATCAAGGTTTTGGCCACGACCGAACAATGACCCTGCCGTTCTTGCCAACAATAGATCGGCCGGTGACTGCACGGGGGAACGGTACCTCAGAGAAGTTCGTCGTCGTAAGAAACGCATATACGGTCACCTCGAGTACTGGGCGTCGTATCGGTGGACGATCCAACAACAACAGTCTCAATCAGATCATTCCCGAGACGGGGATTATGGTTTCGGGAGGAGCATCGCCGACGCTGTTGAACAACGCGTTTGTCAATGTCCAAACACCGATCGTCGAAGAAAGGCCGACTTTCCTTGGGTCCGATTTCCGAGGTAGTTTCAACATGCCGTCGGAACGTCCCTCTGCGGTTGTCGTCGGTGGCAACACTTACCAGTTTATGGAGCCAGCGACCCCGGTAACGAATCTCGGACTTACGATCGAAGTCGGTCCGACCAATGTTCCGAACACCGGTTCCGACTTTAACTTTATCGCTGGCGGCGGCGAGAAGTTGTTTGTGAACTTCCCAGGAAGCAACTTCTTGCCTGGAGCCCAGTCGCAGATCATCGATAGCTCGATCGACTCGCTGCCGGAACGACAAGGCTTGGAAGCGGTCAAGGGAGCCGTCGGGATCGCCCCGAGCCCCGTCCTGGCTCCGGATCGCGATTTCTACAGTCTCTTCCGAGCTGACGATCCCAACGTTGCCCCACCGAGCGGTTTGGGCGCAAGCGTGTTCAAGGATCGAGGTGCGATCGACGATGCTGATTTCATCGGCCCAAGTGCGATTTCCGTTAGCCCCGTGGACAACGATGCTCGTCGCGTGGACGTTGACCCCACCGAGTCCGTCATCGAATTGACATCCGGAGTGTATCCCGAATTCCGCATTCAACTGCAGGATGGATTCGAGTCCGCCAATCTGGGTGGTGGCACTGGCATCGACGACAGTTCGGTCGTCGGAAGCGCATCGGGAATTCGACCTGCTGGTGCAGTGATTACCATCACGGAGAATAATCGACTGCTGGTCGAAGGCATCGACTACGTCTTCTCATACAACACGACAACCAACGAAATCGTTCTCAAGCCGTTGGCAGGTGTTTGGCGCAACGATCGGGTCTACGACATCACGATCAACAACAAAGATCGATTCGTAATCGATGCCGTTGCTGGAAACAAATTGAACGATGGGGACACGTTCGTGATTCGGGATTCAACCGGCGCGAACGTGACGTTCGAGTACGACAGCGGATTCCGGCTGCAACTTCCGATCGGCTTGCAACTAAACTTGCCGATTGCTGGCGGTGGTGCGGGCGGCGTCACCGACGGCGAACGATTCAGTGTCCAATTGGCAGGCGTACGCCGCGATTTTGAGTTTGACAGCAACAACAACACCCTCATCACTCGGCCGGAAGGAATCATTCGATTCACGGCTCTGTCGACCAAGTCTCAGGTGGCTGAAGCGATTGTAGCCGCAATCAACAGTTCATTTACTAGCGGCGTAGTTGCTAGGAAGTTAGCATCCAACGATGTGTTTATCGCAGCGTCTCTCGGTGCCTCGGTTCAGACGGTTGACGCTCCTTCACTAACTCAGCCTACACAGACCCTTGGCTTGCGAGTCCCGACGCAAGGTAGCGGTGTTGGTGGAGTTTCTGATGGCCAAACTTTCAGCATCACCGACGGCCGTGTCGCTTTGGTCTTCGAGTTCGATTCCGACCCGATCGCGAAGGTTCAACCCGGCAATGTGCGCGTCGATATTTCAGCAGCAAATTCCAGTCTGGAAGTTGCACAAGCCTTGCGATCAGCGATCGCTTCGTCGAGCCTTCGTGTCAAGTCGAATGTTGTTGGAAATGATCTTGTTCATCTCGGGTTGCCAGATGCTGGCAGCGTCGATTTGATCAACACCCGTTTGGAGGTCGTAGGCGTCTCGCGAACCATTCAAGATGGAGATTTCATTACGATCACTCGCAACGGCGGCAGCCAATCGACCGTATTCGAGTTTGACAACAACAACACGATCACTGCAGGCCGAGTGCGAGTCCCTTTCACAAACACTCAAAGCCAGTCTGAAATCGGCGAGGCTCTGGCAACGGCGATCACCGGTGCCAGCATCGGGCTGACCCCTAAACACTTTGGCAACGGTAGTGTTGTCGTTGGTGGGTTGGTCAGCGACGGATTATCGGTAGCTGGTGCGCCGTCGATCGATTTATCCGGACAACCAGGAGTTCAGGGGAATACGGTCCTTCAGATCTTCGGCACCTTGCAGTTGGCGATTCCAGCTCGCGGTGGCGTCGATCTCGTCGATAACTCGGTATTCACTATCACCAACAATGGCACCACGGTAACGTTCGAATTCGACAACAATTTCAGCGGACCTTCGACCTCCGGCAACGAGGTTATTCGATACACCAACGCATCTAGTCAAAGCGACTTGGTTGTAGCGATCGTACAAGCGATCAACTCGGTCACTCGACTGAGCGTGTTCGCTCAAGCCTCCGGCATCGGCAAAGTCGATTTGGGCTTGCTCGACACCAGCGCTGTCAATGTCCTCAACAGCCGCCTGACCACCGAGCGTGGGCTCGCTCAAGACGGCGATTTCTTCGTCATCAGCAATGGAACTCGCTCGGTCACCTTTGAGTTTGTCAATCTCACGATCGACAACGTCAGCAACCCTGCGTTTACTCCGATTCGGTATGTAAACTCGGACTCGCTCCAGCGTTTATATGAAACGATGCAGGCGACCATCAAGTCATCGATCCTAAATCTGGATTCGGACATCACGCCCGAAGGGCTTAGAATGCGGGACAATTCCGAATTTGTTTACACGCTCGACAATGCGCGATCGATGCGGAAGTTTGGTGTCCCCGGTGGTTCCGTCGCCGTGCCGTTCATCCAGGATGCCGCCTTCACCCCTGAGCAGATGCGTCAGGCGATGATTGCGGCCATCAACAAAGCGGCGGCGGACGGTAGGACGACCCTGCAAGCCAAGACTCGTGCGGGATCCACCCTCTTCGTGGAAAACGCTATCACCGTCGGCGATGGCGTCAGCAGTTTCTTCCTGCGAGGAGTCCAAGACATTGCGGGGAACCCGCTCAAGAGCAATCGAATCAACAATGAGACCCAGTTCAAGATTTTGATGCCTGGCGTAGTCGTCGACTTCGGCGATGCTCCCGACGCTGTTAGCACCACCGCCGGACGCTACCCGACCCTGAAGGGGAACGACGGAGCTCGGCACGTGGTGAGCGGCAGTTCACTAAGACTTGGTAGCTCGATCAGCCCTGAAACGGAAGCCAAGCCACAGCCGCTGGCTGACGGGGATAACGGTGATGACGGCGTCTCGTTCAAGTTCCAACGGAACGACTACGGCAGCACCGGGATTCCGATGTTCAACAAGAACGTCGATACACAGGTGACTGTGACCATGAGTGCTCCAGGAGTACTCAACGGATGGATCGACTTCAATTCCGATGGCGATTGGTCCGATCCCGGTGAGCAGATCTTTACCGACATTAATTTCGATCCGTTGAATCTCACTCGGACCTTCCAAGTTCGTGTTCCAGCGACGGCCCCCAATTTCACCGTGGACACCCCATCGTTTGCACGATTCCGCGTGTCGACCTCCGGCAACCTTTTGCCAACCGGTTTAGCGCTTGATGGAGAAGTCGAGGATTACCGCGTGACCCTGGTTCCGGGGACTCCTCCGGTAGGTTTGAACGACAGCTATGTCCTCTTTGAGGACACAGGAAGTTTGAACGCCAACGATCCGCTCGACATTGACGGGGCTCCGTTCAACGATGGCGTTCTCGCCAACGATATCAACACCAACATGCGTCCGCTCAATGCGACGATCATCACGGAACCCCCTGCGTCAGTCACCAAGTCGTTCGTTTTCCGTGCTGACGGGACATTCGAATTCACACCCGCAGATCATTTCTTCGGAGAGACAACGTTCGTTTACCTCGCTTCAGATGCGGTTTTCGATTCGCTAACCCGGTCTACGGTCACCATCACGGTTCGCCCTGTGAATGATCCGCCGATCGTCAGCCCGCTGACCTTCAATATCAACGAAGATGCCATTCTGAATATTCAGGAATCCCAAATTCTTGCGGTTTCTGCGCCGGGTCCACAGAATGAGATCGACGTCGGTCAAACTGTATTGATCCGCGATGTGGATTCTGTATCGGTCGGTGGAGGAACCATCACGTTCAACGCTGGCAGGATCACTTACACTCCCAAGCAAGATTTCTCAGGTGTCGATAGATTCACCTATCGCATCGTAGATACTGGTCCGGTGTTTACCGGTACGGTGTTGGATCCTCTCGAAACCGAAGGAACCATCACGATCAACGTTGCGGACAAGAACGATCCGCCAATTACGACTCCCAAGTTGGCCAGCACCGACGAAGATGTCGCAATCGAAATCGATCCTCTCACGCTGATCGCGGGCGATTCGGCTGGACCAGACAGCGAACGCTTGCCACCCCCTGCTGGACAGGGACAGACGGTTTCCTTCACCAACGTTGTTTCGACCAGTACGCGCGGCGGCATGGTTGAATTCTTCGTCGGCAGAGTTCGGTATACGCCCCCCGAGGACTTCCATGGCACCGACACGTTCTTCTACGTCGTCACGGACGATGGTTTCAGCGGTACGGTTTTCGATCCGCAATCTGCGCAGGGGACAGTCACCGTCACGGTTCGTCCAGTAAATGACGCGCCGAGGAAGAAGCTGGAATTCGGTACCGTTACCATGCAGGAGGACCAAACTCCAGCCCGGACTCTCCTCCTGTCGGATTATTTCTTTGATCCAGATGTGGCTAGCAACGGAGATGTTCTAACCTACAAGGTCGATTCGAATAGCAACCCGGCTCTGATCGAGCCCACGTTCCAAAACGGTGAGCTGCGTCTGTTGCCCAAGCCGGACCAGAATGGAACAGCAGTGATCGTGATTCGCGCTACAGACTCCGCCAATCCGGGACTGTTCGTAACCAACACGCTGACTGTTCAAGTGACTCCGGCACCGGATGCACCACGCTTGGTCAAGCCCTTGCCAGATAGAACCGTCCCTGAGGATTCCGCTCCGTTCAATATTGACTTGAGCCCAGAATTCTTCTTCGATCCGGATGTGGTCAATGGCGATGTAGTGACGTACACCGCTTCGAGTTCCAACACCGATGTCGCTACCGTCGTGATCACGGGAAGCAGTCTGACAGTGACGCTCAAGCCCGATGCGTTCGGAACCACAAACATCTCCGTCACCGCTCGCGACCTCTCCGGCGCTACGGTATCGGATGCGTTCGTGCTGACAGTGACTTCGGTCAACGACGACCCGGTTGCCCGCAACGATTCCTATAGCTCTCCTCTGGGTGAGATATTCCGGACAACCGATGCAACCGGTTCGACACCCTCGAACAACGACAATGGCGTTCTGGTCAACGATACGGACAAAGATGGAGATACCTTGACAGCGGAACTCTCCGTCCCTCCGACCAAGGGAACCGTTGTTGTGAACGCAAACGGAACATTTGTCTACACGCCAAACCCAGATCCCAACAAGCTTGTTAAGCCAGGTGATACCGACACGTTCAAGTACCGTGCTCGAGATGCCTTTGGCGGCGTGAGCAACGAAGCGACCGTAACCATCACCTTCGGTCAACCGCTCCCAGCCAGATTCCAAAATCCGGCGAATCCAAACGACGTCAATGCGGACGGATGGGTATCGCCATTGGATGCGCTGATCATCATCAACTTGCTCAACAGCCGCGGATCCGGTTCGGTTGTGGGATTACCCGGACCGCCTGATTACGTGGACGTTGACGGGAACAACTTTGTCGATCCGCTGGATGTTCTCACCCTGATCAATTTTATCAACTCCGGAGGGATGAATGGATCTCCGGAAGGTGAGGGAGAAGGACGCGGTCCAGCAGCCGATGGAGGATCGTTGGGGTGGTCCATGGATATTGGTCGCGGACTTAGCAAAGCGATGATTGGTCCAATGGAAAGCGATGCCTCAGGTCGAGGAATCGCGAGAATTGTCGGCAATCCAGCGGTAGCTCGGCCCTTTGGGCCTCAGTTGCCTGAAGATGAAGGCTCTGAAGCCGACCGGTTGGTCTACTTCGGAACGCCCGCCGAGGATGACGAATTTGACAAACTTGCCGATGACATCGTCTCTAACGGGACTCGCGGCAGTCAAGACCTCGTAGATCAAGTCTTCGCGGACTTGTTTGGCGAGTAGGCATAGATGATGATAGGGTGACAGGGACCTCGCTCGCGAGATCTCGTCGCCCCCTGTAGACCACACTTATTAAATTACCTTATCGTTCCAAGGTCCGGTCAATATGGGAATTGATGAATCAAGATCGCTTCACCGAAGTCGTTCGTTCAAGGCAAAGCGACGCAAGGGGTTCCGCAACCTCCTCTGCGAAAACTTGGAACGCCGCGAGGTGATGGCCGGCAGCGTGCTCGACACGGACTTCCGACTCTTGTCGGTCGCTCCGAACACGGGCGAGATTCTGTCGACAACCCGGTCGAATACTCTTAACGAGGCTCCGAGGGAGTTGATTTTCCGGTTCGCCGGTGGAGCCGATGTACTTCAGTCGACCCTCCGGAACGGCATCGTGATCTCTCGATCGGGGGGTGATGGTGTATTCGGGCCGGGTGGTTTGACCGACGTCATTGTTACGCCCGCGTATCTGGATTTCGAGGATCCGTCGAATCGAAGAGTTGTGGTCGCTCGGTTTCCCGAGACCCTTCCCGACGATTTGTACCGAGTCGAGATTCTTGGTGTTGGGCAGGCAAATGCCGTTCGGAATGTAAATAACGATCCACTCGTGCCCCGTCGGACCCTCACCGATCGGGATACCTATTCTTTCAATCTCGAACTTGGTTCGAAGATCTCCGCGATCGTTCCGCAACCTATCACTCGTGCGATGGATGGGACACTGTCTCAAGCACGTGATACCATCGATGTCTACTTCAACGACGGCGAACTCTATGATCGCCACGTTGAGTACGATCCGATGTCGACCAGCAATCCATCGGTTGTCGATCCTCAGTTCTACAACTTGATCTTCACGGGCGATAGCACGACGCCTTCTGATGATGATATCTTCAATCCAACGGGCAT
>Ga0169931_10005828_pt1 | contig 18721 bp, 9 predicted proteins | sample Kivu_15m_20L_FD_129675 | JGI IMG/M metagenome (GOLD analysis project Ga0169931, IMG submission 129675) | Freshwater microbial communities from Lake Kivu, Western Province, Rwanda to study Microbial Dark Matter (Phase II) - Kivu_15m_20L... | ecosystem: Environmental > Aquatic > Freshwater > Lake ... | reverse complement strand
AGGCGCAGTGGCCCAGCCTCAAAGAACTAAGCCTATGTAATCCAGTAAACATTTAGGGAACAACTCGATTGGCAATGAGGGGTGCTTGCATCTCTCTAAGGCGCAGTGGCCCAGCCTCACTCATCTAGACCTAAGTAATCCAGTAAACATTTAGACGGCAACTCGATCGGTAATGAGGGGTGCTTGCATCTCTCAAAGGCGCAGTGGCCCAGCCTCTAAGAACTAAGCCTAAGTAATCCAGTAAACATTTAGACAACAACTCGATCGGTAATGAGGGGTGCTTGCTTCTCTCGATGGCTCAGTGGCCCAGTCTCACTGAACTACACTTAGGTAATCCAGTAAACATTTAGGGTGGAATTATATCCATTTTCTTTAATAGTAGCTTCGTTAACGAATCTTCAAACAATAAAACCTTAGTATTTAAAAATGATTGTTATTATTCTTTTAGATCAAGAAGAAAAATTTGATAGAAAATAGAGAATTATTTAATTTTTATTTTTTTGTTCTGATCTTTTTTACCATAATTGATCATATTGATTGCTTAGGCAATAAATATCATATTAAGGTCACTGGTAGTGAAGGTAGGGAACTGCGCATCGTAGTATGTTTATGTTCGGGTCCATTCCCTTGGCGATTGACTACAATATTAGCATATTCGTTAACAAAATGGATATTTCTCCATCAATTTTCATATGATGACGTCTAATCACCTCCAAAATCTACCTGACCACTACGATCCCTTATAGAGACTAGAGAGCAGTTTTGTGAACTCTAATAAACATCTTCTATAGATCTTAGAGGTACTAGTTGTGTTTTCCTTCTTCGATGTTCTTGCCCTTTTGCTGACTTATCCTAAATATCCATTTGGCGCATCCTTGAGCATCACCCTTGATGACTTCCTAGAGGAACCCCTGGAAACGTTTTTTCTTATAGGGAGTGAGTCGCACTGCCATCCCCACATCTATAAGCACTATATCTACTCTCTTAGCACTCTATCGCTGCACTCTGTTCAACTATTTCTGATAATAGTAGTTATCCTGGACCAGTCTTTTAAGAAAAGTATTGAATGTAATGAAACTAATGAATTTAGTGCTACAATAATTCATAATTTAGTCGTATAAATTCCTAGCTTTGCCTCTCCATGACCTGTCTTCAGTGATTCTGACCAGTATATTACCGGCATGGCAGTCGGCGTGGATGAAGTTGTGTTTAAACAACATCGAGTAATATGCCCTGGCTCCCACATTGGCCATCACGCTGTTTAACTAGTGCTGATGCTTTTGGTAGTACGCTATCGTCTTACCCTCAATAAACTATTCTATAAGCACTTAGTTAGTCGAGTCAGGGTATGTCAGTGGAAACCTTACATCATCGTCGATACGCTTGGTGCTAAAAATATCTAGATTTTTCTTTTAGTTGAGGAAATAGAGCTGTTCTGATAGTATTTTTTTGAGGGAGGCATCAGTAACTGGTATTTCAAACCTGCGTGAAAACAAGGAAAAGAATTGACTGAACATAAACAACAACTATATATCCCTACTCATGTTTTTGCCTGCCTCAGGGTGTCTCACCTTTACTGCCACTATTTAACCTCTCAGTTTTGCCTTATAGACTTGACTTATCGATCCTGAAGCAACTGGTAGCTACCCGAATTACTCAAACATTTATTTGATGCTTTTTCCGTAGTTTCTTTGAATGGTTTCCTGAGTGTACTACCAGCTGTGATCTGGAGAATTCTCACGTAAAACACTAAATTTTTAGGCCATATCTTAGCCTATGATATCGCCGCGATGGCTTAGGTACTGGAACGACTTGATCCAAAAGATACCTGCCCTTTTGACTCCCCACAGTAACAGATCCAGCCAGAGATCTCGAGTGCACTTAAAGAAGCACAAAGGTAGACAAAGTACGGTTGGGGCAAAGATGAAACTAAGTTCAATAAATCTAATCGAGTAGCTGAGGGTTTTGTAAAGTAAGGAAGAAGATTGCTATAGGGAAGGGGAGTAGTATTACTCTTATTACTGGCATCGGTAGAGCGTAGGAATATATATTAGGACAGGTGGGGTAGTTATTTTGAGGAAAGTGTTGGGTATTTTGGCGGTAGAGATGGCTCTGGTCAACTGAAAAGCTCGCATCATAATTAAACTAACCTGCTTATAACATCATTATCTACTATATTAGTAATCTAGTTTTCATAATACTGAATTATCTACATTTTGAAACAATAGAATTCAGCTATATTTCCTGCTGTAACCTCTTTGGAATTTCCCATAAATACTAATATTTCTTTTATAAAATGCAACCGTTGAGCACTGATTACTATTGATGATACTTATATAGTTTAAATATTTCCATTTCAAACATGAAGAACAAAGATAAAGGTATCATTTCCCTCACTTAGACATTATCGTATGCAAGAACTTCAAACTGGTCAAAAAGTTAGGCACTGGTGCCTTTGGTGAGATCTACCTGGCCGAGAACAGATCCAATCCTCAATAGGTCTACGCAGCCAAACTATAGTAAACTGCCACCAAATACCCACAGCTCTACTATTAAGCCAAACTTTACAAGTACCTTTCTTCCTTTGGCACTAATATTGGCATCCCCAAGGTAGCTTTATAAAAATACAGGTGCATGCCGTTACCACTGAGGGGCAGTATAACATCATGCTGATGGACCTACTTGGCACCAGTCTATAGGATTTATTCGTGGATAACAATAAAAGACTGTCGCTGAAGACGGTGCTGCAAGTGGCCTAACAACTTATCGATCGCATTTAAACCATCCATTAGAAACAAATCCTGCATAGAGATATCAAACCTGATAATTTCCTCATGGGGGTGGGCAAACATGCAGCCACTGTATACGTTGTAGACTTCGGGTTAGCTAAAAAATACATTCATTAAAGTATTCATGTCGATATACAGACAAACATATTCCTTACAAGGAGGGTAAGGAGCTTACAGGCACTGCTAGGTATGCTAGCATTAATACTCATATGGGCATATAACAATCACGCAGAGATGATATCTAGTCTATTGGATACGTATTGATGTATTTGCTTCGAGGAATACTACCTTGGCAGAACATGCAGGCCAAGGATACCAAGACTAAATACAAGCTCATAATGTAAAAGAAAATATCAACACCTGCTTAGTTCCTCTGTAAAGGTTTCCCTCACGAGCTAGCTTTATTCATCAACTACGCTAAATCACTTAAATTCTAAGAAAAACCCGACTATAACTACCTTAAGGGACTTATCGGAGCAGCTAGGGCAGCCAATAAGATATAAATGGACGGCGTATACGATTGGTCCTACAAGGCCACCAAGCAAACTATGGTATTCTAGCCACAAAAATAAGAAAAACAGTAGCCGATCAAGCCAGAGAAACAGTATTAGACCAAGAATTAACATGTAAAAAACAAGAGGGAAGAAGCCATGAACCAGGCCTTAAACAACTTCCAGCTCAACGGAGGAGCACTCATTTCCAAGGGACAAAGCTCAGGAGGCATGCGCAAGGACAGTCTCAAGGACGAGCAAAAAACAAAAGCAGTAGTGCCACTTAAAACACAGTCGAATATACTGAAATCAGTTGGACTGGAAACGCTCACTGGCAACAAAGTCATTATGCCTAAAATATCAGTCATCCATAAGTGATCACATTGTTTCATATGAATCAAACATAAAAAATAAGAATCATCTTGTTTATGATCTAAAGATTCTATACATTTTTTTTTGTGTATTTTTATAATAGAATGTACAACGGGATAGGTCTGCAGACTCCTAGAGGCTCAGGAACCTCAGGTTACATCCAGGCTAACGTCAGCATCAACCAGAAACGACCCCACTCGACCTAGAAGTTCCTAGCCGAACTGTAGGCTAAAAGAGTAACTGCATCAACACATAGAATGCCTACAACGCTCCTCCCAGAAAGGCCAACCAAGAAATAGTCAATCACTAGCGAAAACGTTAAATTTTGATTCAAAGTATGAAGCTCAGGGCAAGACTGTAGGCTGAAGGAGTCAGTGCATAGCAGATCGAATAGAAAGTAAAGAGGGCATAAGACATTTTAAAGAGCAAGTTTGAGTAGGGGAAGATGCAAACTCAGGCCAAGGATACTCATGTAATTTCTCAGGCTAAATAAAAATAATACTTGCGTCTTTCATAGGCTTTTGGTCTTGATGCCAAATCCAAGACAGGATCTGCTTTTGATTGGGACAAGCAGAGATAAGAAAGAACAAGGAAGCAAGCAGAAAGGGAACTTAATGCTAACAAATTTGCATGTCCTATATGTGGCAAGACCTACTCTCATAAGGAGTATCTCTAAAGACACATTAAGTATAAACATCCCGAAGACTATAAAAGAATGGTGGAAGAAGCAACGAAAGAAGAACGCAAGTAGAGCGATGAACGAAGACATGATCGTAGATAAAGGGATTAAAATCGTAGACATGATCACAGGGATAGAGATGGACAGAGGAGACATGATAGAAGAGATGATAATAAGTAGAGGGAAGAAAGAATGAAATAGTATATTCAAGAAAGAGATTAACAGCCACGATAGTAACGGAAATAAAGAGATGAATCTAAAAAATAAGGGCGCAAAGAAAGATAATAAATTGTCAGATAAGAACGAAAGGATAAATAAAGAAGTCATAAAGAATAGCGCAGAGATAGAGAAGAACGACAAAAATAAAAAGAAAGAGAAGAAAATTCAAGGTAGGAAGGCAAAGTAAGGGATGATCGTGATAAATAGCATAGAAGGGACAGAGAAGAGCGTAACAGATAATAGAGAAGAGAAAGAGATGAAGGACGAAGAAAGTAATACAAAGAAAGAGAGTCACATCGAAGGTAGGAAGGAAGAGAAAGAAGCGATAAAAAACGAAAAAGACAGCATATTAGCAGCAGCGATAGTGAATCGTCATGAACATTTATAGGTCATCATATTAGATTCTTACTCTGTTAATTCTTAAAATATACAACAAATCAGCAGCATTTTTTCTTCTCTTCCGCCTTACCGCTGCTTCCGCTCTTTAGTTTGAACTAGTTCTTCTTTTGCATGACCTTAGAAACCACTGCGCTTTGAGGTGTTTCTTTCTTTTCCACTTTAGGGTGCACTTTGGTCAGACTCTAGGCCAGGTCTCTGAACATCTGTTCAACTCCGTCTCCCGTCTTGGCACTGACTTCGCAGTGACTCATGCTCTTGCTTTTGCAATAATCCAGCACCTTTTGATTGTTGAACTTTCCCTCTACCTGGTCTGCCTTGTTGCCGGACATCACTGACACCACATTCGGCTCTGCAAATTTTTACACCTATATATTTTTTATCTTACTTATCCTGCCCAGAAGTCTTCGATATCTTTAAAGGACTGTTCGACCGTAAGATCATAGGTCATAATGATGCCATGAGCTCCCTTGTAGTATGCACTAGTGATCGTTCTGAAACGTTCCTGTCCGGCCGTATCCCATATTTGAAGTTTGATTTAATATCCATTGATATTAAAAGATCTGTGTGAGTGTGTGATACTTGAAGCGGAAGTCAACTCCAATGGTGGCGAGGTAGCTTTACTGGAACTGATCATCTGCGAATCGTCGCAGGATAGAGCTTTTGCCGACTGAGCTATTGCCGATGATGACTATTTTGAAGAGGTAATCGTATTCTTTGATCATGTGTTACAATAGGAATATATATCACGATTCTGACTAAGCCATAATCTATAAGACATATATATTATTCATAACTATAATGGTTAAGATAAGCAGACCTATAGGTTTCATTATAGGATTCGGGCTAGGCATGTACACTCGCGACAATTTTATTTATCCATACCCCATCAGAGTTTAAGATCTTTAAACCGATTACACAACCATAAACAAAAGCATTTAGCAAAGAAATTCATAGCTTAAGGCTACAGTATAGAAAATGAGAATGGATTTGCAAGTGCAGCAGGGAGTTTATGTGGCAACCAAACATCAAATCATGCTAAATGAAGATCAAGAACAAACAAAAGCATCAAAAAATAATAATAAATAGAGTGTAAATTCTAAATAGGGGGTCAAAGGCAAGACATAGAAAAAATGATATTCACTAATCATTGGAACGCAGCTATCTTACTAACAGTTTGAACTGAGAAGGAGTCAGAATGCCGTCATTAGTATCTTTCTATCTGAGTGGAGTCTCTCTCTTTTTTTAGCGTTGAGGTGTAGGTGTAAAGATCAGTTTGTTGTGAATGACAGGGTAGTATATGATTTCCTATACCACTCTGGAGTGTTGGGGCAGTCGACCGTCCGATGCCATTCTGTAGTGTCTACCTTGGGTCTACTGGGTGTGCTGTCTACTTTGCCCTTCCTGATAGTATTGTGATACTAAGGGTTATTGGTAGTGCTTTCTGCCTTGCATCTGCTGATACTGATATCCAGCTTGTCCACTTTATCGTTATATGGTTCTTTTTTATGGCGTAAGGGTTGTTTTTTAGTGATTGTGTTAAGTTTGCATGTGTTCGGTCACCAGCGTGCCTGTATCCTCAATCGTATTGTAGTAAATACCTTTAGACTAAGGCAGAGTATCGTTGTTGCTCTTCTCAAACTGATACTTAGATTCGTAATTAACTGTCTTTCGACTTTGGTGTTCGCAATAGCGCAGTTTAGTGTAAGGACACACTGCTCTCAGTCGATCACATATCGGACAGTTGTATGTAGTTTTAGGCTGCGGACAGAATACGTTTTTGCGTTGAGGTTTGGACTATTCGTAAGTGAGCTGACTCTGTTCCATGTCTTCTTGTTCTATTGCTGAAAGATCGTCTATTTTCATGTCTTTGAATAAAATTTACACACTTTAGAAGTATTTTATTAAGAATAAAACCAAAAGAAATGAACAGCCTGCATGCTCTGGCTCCAAGACAAGTCAACCTGACTCTCTGTCAGCATCAGCTAGTCACTCCCTAGAAAAGACACGTTTCCTTTAACGATGAATAAGTACTACCAGCATGTAACATACAAAACTACACTTCGCAATCTGCAGCAGAGAGACGTAGAACAACGCCCACTAAAAAAATAAAATTGAAATGTATAGGTAAATTCATCTAAAATGACACCATAAAAATGCAGTAAAAAGAACAAAAAGATACGATCAAGATCAAGAAAAAGTGCGTTAAAACTCTTCATGACTAGATTCCCACTTAGGATGCCACAGTAGCCAAGCCTAAAAGATTATAAATTAAAAATTTCAACAGCAGAACTCAAACAAATGTCAAAAGTAGACCAATATAGGCCCTACTCCCTAAAAAAACTTAAAGAAATAAGGCGAAATTAGAGTCCTTGCATCAACTTTTCAGGTCACTCGAAAACACTCCGGAAAAGCATACCTAAAGTCATATAAAACCAGTACTCACAGTATACAAATCAGCAAAAAAGAACCAGAATGAAGCTAATAATAAGACAGTAAACCAGAGTGCGATAACAAATGGTAAAAAAACAAGTCGGGTCTCTATGGTTCCCTCCATAGTACAAGCCTATTCTCGTCTCAGCATCAACCTTAATCCCTAAAACGCACATACAAGAATATCTGCCATTAAGAGCAGGTCGGCTTCTCGGAGCCTAAAGAAGAGCGATTCGTGGCACAAACAATTGAACCTATCGAAACAGTCAGTTATGTTGTAGCAAAAGTATGAGCAAGCACTACTTAAGCTTAAAACTTACAGTTTTGTGGAGGAGTATGTAAGCTAGAGGGAGCAGTTGTAGATGTTCAGAGGGTACGCAGTTGGAGGTGAGCCTGAATGCAGATGGACTGTTCTGGTCACCGATCTGGCCTTCTAGCGCATGCGACAGGCAGGGATTTTCGGACAGGCTCCTATAAGATGATTATGTGTATATAGGATGCATGTAAAGATGCATTATAAATATGAGTGAGAATTACTGCAAATTTAATAAATCTAAATTAATAAAATAAATGTAAAAATATAAATGATGATAATATTAGGGGGTATAGATAATATCATGTGGATACGTATATCTCAATAAGTTATAAGTTGAGGCATAGACGCAAAGCGATTAAAATATCATTAGGACTGAGGCTGTAACCAGCAGTGTTCGTTCATTATGGTGAACAGTTGCTGCTAAGAGGGAGCCGTTAGTTGTTTTGCCTAGACAGGCTAAGGTTAGGTTGATGCTTGTGGCTGGTGAGGATCCATATCGGCCTGAAGTCCTTGTATGATGCCACGAATAGTGGCGTAGCGTATTAACATTTTTTGATGATGAGAGTGACACTGCGTTGATGATTTGGTTTTTATGTGCTTGCTCATCAACATATTTATTTTAAGCAATCGACGGTCCTCTCTATTCTTGTAAAAAAGGATTTAATTCTGCTCCAAAAACTCTACGTATCTCCGGTTTTACAACTCCTTCCAATGCTTTTTGAGGGATTTATGTCTACGATCCACAAAGACTCGTCTGCCTCTATTAGAAGTTTATTGTTGCTACTCGTCTGATTCGAGAAACTATCCCCAGATAGAGGGGTCACTGTTGAAGCCCTAAGAGGCATCATGCTCTATTTTATCGATCATTTCTTGTTTCTAAGCAAAAATATTTATAATAATGTCCTACTGCGCCACAAATAAAAGAAAAGGTGGTTATTTTCGAGCCAAAGGTAGACTAAGGGAGCTATTAAGTGATTAAGGATCATGCGGACTACCTTCTGAAACAAGCTTGATGTTTTTTTCGACATGCTTGGGCTTTAAATTGTATTTTGAAGCAATATTAGAACGTTATGTAAGACAATAAAATGAATCTTGATGATATAAATAAATTTAATATATCTATTATTGATTTGATGCAAATATATGACCTTCATGACAAAAATGACAGTAAAAAATAATAAAATAAATTATCATATTAATCTATCAAATTCTTTTAAAAAGATATATTCTTGTCATTTTCGATAAGATTTTTTATACAATTATTTAAGATTAAATAGCTTATAGTATGTTTGATTATCAAGCAAGTTGTTTCTTAAGCGTGCGGATTATATCGTGCTAGCCCTTGCACAATCCCTTGCCTACATTCTTTTCCAGCATGCACCTTAGATTTTCCTTCGGGAAAACCTTCAGCATCTATGGATACTTCACTCCCTTTCTCAGCAAGTTGCTAATGTAGAAAGCCACGTCTGCTGAACTAGTCGATCCGTATATTTCTATTATGCGAGCCATGACTCCTGAATCGATCAGTTCTGCCAAGTGAGTGGGGTTGTGCCTCAATAAATTGCTGACTGCTGAGAAAGTGTTGAGCATGAGATGCTCATCTTCGCCCCTGAGGCACTCCAGGAAGTATTTTATTATAGGTTTAAGTTCTTTTGCGAACTTTTCACCATAGTAGCTGATATTTCCGATGGCAAATACCATATGTTTGCGGATCTGTCTGCTTTTGGGGTGGTGGCTGATAGCATTATGGATGCCATTGATGATATTGTGTCGCTAAAACTACTAAAAAGCTGAGTCGTTATGCTTGGCCAGATTTCCCACCAAGTGCAGAGTCTTTTCTTTCAGCAACTAGGATCCGTCATGCAGGCAGGCCCGACATACAGGTACGACTCCTATTTTAATCACAATTTTGCATAAATTGGCGTCTACTCTGGCCAGAGAGGAACAAAAATTGATGCACTATATCTTGAGATCTTAGTTGCTGGTCTTGATGATTTTCTGGATGGCTTTGAGGCTGGCCTAAGATGCTCTCTATATGCTGGCTTTTAACTTAAACAGAACTGGATTGATTATTCTTAGAGTGGCATACAGCAATTAAGGTCCTGCTAGCTGTTAGCTGAACAAAAATGATAAAAGTTGATGTTTTTAGACTAAATCTGCAAACTAAAATAGATCTTTGTCTTCCACTAATCTCTGGTACTATATGTTAAGCAGATGGGTCAGAAGTTTAGAACAGGTCGAAGGGTCAAATGCCAGCAAATCGTCAAGCACTCCCCTTTTTACTGCGTCCACAAAATACTAGTGCATTTTCTTAAGCTAAGCTCCACCCCAGTTCTCGCTCTGACAGTCCCTTAGAAGATCTAATAATTGCAGCAGACCGCTTTCAGGGAGAGAACAAAGCACTGCTTTTTTGAGAATGGGCTTGCAACTATTCAACATTTCTTCATCTTTTTTGTCACGAAGCAACACGTGCAAGATAGAAATCAACACAGAGTCACAGTAGCCTTACTCGTTGAAAAAACCAAGTAGTTTCTGTGAAGAGGCAGTTTTCAGAGCAGACTATGACTCCAACTGTTAACCGACGTTGCGGATCAGACATTGAATTTTTACAGCTAGGCGGGGAGAAGGCTGATGCGATAGTAGTGAGTGCATTGCAAAGTACACAACGAACACTTTTTAAAGAGGAGTAAGCGTGCTGTCTACTGCCAGCTACTTTTATATAGTTTATCGACTAATATAAGTACCTGATTTGCAAAGAATGGTGAAAGAGAAGGCCAAGTAGTACATTCTTGTCTGGGGTTTGTAGATCAGTTACTTCCAATATGTATGCTTGACGAACTCGTTTCTGGCCTATTCGCTTGCTTTTAGACACTAAAATAGAACTCCGCAGTATATTTATACATCTTGATCCCTCATCCATCCTGACTTGAGTGGTCCTTCTAATCCTATAATTCCTCGTTTGACAAGAACACTAGCAGCTTCCTTCTGCAACTAAGCAAACACCGCCCGCATGTGGTAGGTAAGATTGCACTGTCTCTTCATCCTGGGGTGAATAAACTTCTATAAAGCCTCAAGAACTATGGCTCTGCTCGGCTAAGGTGTGTAGAGCTAAGCGATCACTGAAACCATCTTCTCTTAGGCGCATCTCTAGAAGTAAGCCTATGAGTTCTAAAGGGTAAGCAGGGCTTGACTAGTAAGAATGCCTAACACTTTTAGACACATGGTCAGACAGGCTTCAGAAGTGGGTTTGGCAAGTCTTCTGCAAATGAGAGTAGTGATTTGGTCGTCGTGTTAGGTGTCGATGCTCACGTGATCAAAATTCTGTTTAAGCAAAAATCCTATTAGTTATAGTTCAGCAGCCAGAAAATCTTAGTTTTCTTCTTCGAAGCTGAGGGTGACAATGGCTGTCATAAGCTACTGACTGCGAGTGATATTTCCTTCGACATTGTTAGGATTCTGTTTAGTCATCGATATTTTTGTCACTAGTTTTATTGTCCTGAACAGCACATCTGAAGGAATTTTTCCTCTATCGATGCAACATTCTCCTAGCACTCTTGTGATTTGTTGGCAAAATTAAGGACAGCACTGCAGATCAGCTACGTCCACTTTTCCCTCAGTAAACTCCCTCTATATTCGCATAAGTTTCTATATCTACTCTTAGAGAGTCAGTTTTGCAGGTACTACAGGTTGCGGTTCTTCTTCTATCTCCTTTATCGGCTTAGCCTTAGGAACTGGGACTTCTTCCTTTTCTTATTAGAAAAACTTATGTTTTCTCACTTGCTACCAGTCGTATCTTTTGTCTGGAGCTTTTTTGAGCATATAGTCGATGAGGTCTCTCAAAGTTGGTGACATACTGCTGGGATACTTGATCATCTCATACAATATTTTTGGGGTCAACAAATGCACAGTAGTCGCATAGAAAGGAGGTCTGCCTGTTGCTAGCTCATAAAGTATGATGCCCAAAGACCATACATCAACCTTGCTAGTATATGATTTTTTTTGTATTATTTCCGGAGCGATGTACAGAGGTGTTCCCTTGATTGAATTGAGAAACTGGGTTGAAGCTGACATTTGTTTAGCAAAGCCGAAATCGCATAGCTTGACATTATCTCCATCAAGTAAAATGTTCTGAGGTTTCAAGTCGCGGTGAAGAATACGTTTTTAATTGAGATGAAGCATAGCATTTAGAATCTGACTGCCAATCGCTTTGACTTTTTCCTAAGATAGCTTCTTTTCTCTTTCGAGCATTTTGGATAGATCCATGCCTGCGTACTCCATCACGATAACTACTTCTTTAGGCGTTTAGAAGCATTAGATGACGCCTATGATGTTGGGGTGTTTGATCTTTGTGAGTAGGTCAGTTTCACCCTTAAGATTGCGAATTTACTTCATAGTTTGCTCTTTCTTGGGAATGCACTTGAGTGCTACCTTTTGACCTTGATGCGTTGCAAGATAGACTCTTCCGAATGAGCCCTAGCCGATGGCTTTGTCAGCCACGTACTTGCCTATTGTCACATTCATCGCCGTTACTATCCTATAATATCAAATCTAACAGACATATACCCAGCATCCATAAATATACTAAACATCAGTAATCATAAATAAAAAACAAAACCCAGATAAAACACCCTAACAATAAATAGACATACATTTCAGACATATTCTATCACTATTTTTCCTACATTTTCGTTAGATTACATCAGCCTATGAGCTTCAACAAAAGCATTTGCGCTAGACCAATCACATGCGATCACTTTGTATATAATTGTCTTTAATCTGTCATCTTCGAATCCTTTCAAGGCAGTTTGGGTGAAATCTTATATAAGATTGTTCTTGTACTGAACGCTTCTGGGCTTCAGAGTGGTTGATATTAAATTTATGCGTTTAGCTAGTAGTGCGCCCATATTGAGGTCAACCTTGGCACCCGAAAGCAGGCCAAATAGTATCCAGTGGGCATCTACTCCTAGTAGTTACAGGGTTTGATTGCAATTTTGAGGACCCACGCAGTCTAGCACCGCATCGAAGTTGCTACCTCGCTGTTTTATCAGCTCACTCGCCCAGTCAGCATTCTCTTTGTAGTAAACTACTCCTTTGGCACCCAACTACCAGCATATCTTGCCTTTCTACTGGGTAGATACTACTGCCCAGACATTTGCACCCAAAAACTGACCCAACTGTATGGCAGCAGTGCCTACCCCACTAGCACCAGCATATATCACAACATTCTGTCCAGCCTGCACTTTTGCCAGTCTTAGCAGCTGAAAGGCAGTCAACCACGCTTCTACAATAGCCCCTCCTTGCACATAATTTAAATTTTTAGGCAAAGGCAGGATGTGGGTGGCAGGAATAGAGGCCCAAGTCGCATAGGAACCTCCTGATAGCAGTGCCATTCCGTCGAATAGTTTCTGACTGTATGATCTAAAATGTACTTGGTTTTGGGATCATAAACTTATCCGCAGGCCTATAGCCCTAGGAAAGCTTATCTAGGATTGTTGATTTTGTACTTACCTTGGCGATGCAGGGTCTAAGCTCGGTTAATACCAACTGCTTTGATCTTCATCAGCAGCTCACCTTCCTAAGACTGAATAGAGCCTTCGTTACTTGTATGGTCCTTTAGGCGAGAGTCATGGTTTCAGGTCCTCCTACCTGATAGTTAACATATTTGGCCAACATTGAGAATCTACCCAAGAATCTGCTGATAGTAAACATTATACATTATTTTCACACTTAGATTTTGAGAAGATATGTCGTAAACACAGCTGTTTCTCCTTTAGAGGCTTTAGTAATAAGACTAATTTTATTTATTTTTTGGAGGATTAGATTATAGGTATATTTTTTTGAAATGTTGGATGTGGATCAATTGTACTTGTAGTTGTACTCTTTCTTCGACAGTTGTGCCTTTAGTGATCGATTGACTTCTCTATGGAAGGGAAGGGCTGCATTAAACCTATCCCTGTACTCTGATCGGTGATTATCTCCGTTCAGAACAGGTTCTGGCTTCCATCCGGTTCCGTCAAGGTAAGCATGGTTAGTGGCATATCCGCTTTCCTTTGTAAATGGCTTCTGAGTTTGCAGTCCTTTTTCAGTGGGTCTGTAGGTGGGGTTTAGCAGTTGGTTGGGGTTTTTGAATGAATCATGAGTTGTGGTTCTCCAGTCAGCCTGCGTGTATTTATATGTACATTCCAGCCAGGGTGAGCCCTCTGAATTTATGTTTTGCCGTATTTGCTACTAGAGGCGAGCTTGGATTTATCAATCAAAGTGTTTCTGTCCAGATTGAAGCCAGTGGTTGACAATCCGAAGGGATTTCTGCCCAGTTTTTACTGGTGGAAACTTTGTTTGGCCATGGCTGAATACCCTCTTCCATATACGTTTTCAGCCTTAATAGAAGGAATGTATCCTCCGTAGCCTGGAACAGCAGTGTTCTTGGGTTGAGTAGAGCCCTGAATGAAGCAAGAAATACTTTGGAGTGGAAGTGGGCGTAGGAGGATTTGTACATGTTGTTCTAGGTCCACTGGTGCAGACTACGGGGCTCAATCGATTTCATTCGGTAGCCATCATTCCTCTAGCGATTGAAGTTGTAGCTGGCATTCATGGTGAGGAATCCATCAGGCTGTTCACTCATAGTGTAACTTAATAAAATATATATCGATCATCACAGTCACAATAAATATCGATTAATGAAAAAATTAATTATTAGAATATCAAATAAATCATCAAACATTTACAAATCAGTCAGAATACTGCACCTGACCAAGATTGTTCATCGCCTTTTTCTATTGATTTTTCTTTTATTACTATTCTGATAAAGAATCTCCATATTATTCATCGGCCTATATGATCTCTATAGTGCCTCTTTTAAATCTTATTGCTTTAGCCTTTTTCCCAGTCTTCTTTAAACCTTATATAATTTACTTATGATAGGAATCAAGAACTAGTTTGTCTACGTGTTTTCCACAAACAGGGCACCGCCAAGGTCGGTCAACGCTTGCCTTCATGACTGTCAAGTAAGTCACCAGGTCAAAACAAGTAGCATGTGTACATCGATTACCTTTGACTGGAGTTTATATCATATTTCCAGTAAAAGGATCAAGAATACTCACCTAAAGGCTTTACATGCTAATTTCATCACTCTTTTGCATTCGCTACACTGGATTTACTGAACTATGCTTCTCTCCTTCTGTTATAATCTGTTTTCTGAGATCTTCAACTGACAGCTACTGTACCAGATAGACTGCAAATAAAAAACTACCTTTTCTGTTACTGCGTTTGCCATATTCTAAGCCTTTTTCACTAAGCTACAAGCCTATTTTAGTAGGAGATCGCCCAGCTTTACTACTCATGATGTACCTAGTCACATTCACTGCCCTGTCTTTGCGATTTTCTTTGTGGAATTGCATCATTGCAGGTACCTCGAAAATGGCTTGACCGTTGATCTTAAAAATAACTCCATCTGGCCAACAGACTCCAGATTGACTAGGATGCGCCATACTTACTACTATTTGCACAGATGAGCTAGCCTTAATCGCATTTTAGTATTTTTTGAAATCAATCTACTACTAGAGACTCAGAAACCCGTTCTAGCAGTCAACATACTTAAGCAATATCGTTTCTAAGGGTTTTAGAAAGGCATCTCGTTTCTGCATGCGACAATCCAAACACTGCCTTATGCCCTCCATACATTTGTCATGGAGCACCCTGCCGCATGCACAGTAAAATTTCTACTCGCTTTCCACAAAACCCCGACAGACACACTCTTAAAGCTGATAGTCTGGCTTACCTAACACGGACTACACGCCCATCTCGTGAAATATAATCTTTTTTAGTACTGGCGAGATCACAGCATCTGTGTTTTATACCAATCGTGATGCTACTAAGCTGCGTTTATTACCAAAAGTTCTCTAGGGTCTGTCCTATCGACTGAGTTATTCTAGTTCAGAAAGACTATGTGGCGAGGGCCGAATGGGTCTGGAATTGATTGAATGATTCTGAGATGCCTGCGCTGACGAAATACTGTTGTGCATTCTCTGACCTCCGATCATTTGCATTCTATAAGGATTGCTGTTTCCATAGTACATGTAGTGTATTTTGGCCTTTTCCTTACTATCATCAATCTTACGAGCTAGTCGTTGAAAATATTGTTAGGGTTTCTCTGTCTCAGCTGGTCTTAAAACATTTTAGATGCTCCGATAGAGTTGAGGAACATGAATTCGTGCAGAATGTGAAACAAGGGTATCCTTAGGTCCAGGGGGATGTGTATTTTGCTGGCCAAGACCTCCTCGAGGTTTTCCCTAACTTATCTTAGTGTTACCCATAATTTTTTGTGAAAAGGTATATTCCTTCGAATATTTTATTTTGTATCTCCTGTGGATCCTATGCAGGTGTTTGTTCCAGTAATTGCAGAAGTAGCTGATACTGACGTGCGTCTAGTCGGTAGAACAAGTTGTGAAGTAGTATGTTGTGGATGAGTGTTTTTATTTTTTAGGGGACGGTACTTTTACGACTGTGCATGTATTTATCACTATTTACCACTATTATACAAGTTATCTCTATGTATGTATACGTTGGTTAATTTGATAAGTAATAGTACGTTATGCACACCCATTCCATGCAATCTTATGAGTCCTATAGTCCACACCCCCTAGATAGTCAGTATCTACAACTGCGCACTTAAATACAGAATTCGCTCTTCTTCAAGAGGTGCTCCAACCATACCCACATTCGGCTCAGCCAGTGGCTGCATAACCTTGACTTGATCATTACTAACCCCACTTGGCGCAAAAACAGGAATAATTACGCCAAATTGCTGCAACTGGTTTGCTAGTGCGAAACAGTGGTGGAACCCTTCAACAAAATGCCACCTAAAGACATACCTACTCTAAGCAAACATCACATCAATCAAGTCATAGACGCAGTATAAAGAGCAGTAAAAGCACATAAGCAACAAATACAAGCAAATACAGTCGCACCCATCAAGGAATCAAAAGTCAAACCTGCATAGTACTGGAGCATGGTACAGAAACACTAACAGTCAAGAGTATAATAAAGACAAATTTAATCAATGATGGAAATGGGTAAAACAAGGTTCAACTAAAGCACATACTCAGGAGCAGGCTCAGACATCAAAAGCAAACTCAAACTCAAGTCCAATAAGGAAAATATCAGCCAGTCAACCATATATCAGACTCTACAAACATAAGCAAGATCACCAACCAAAAAACCACCACAACAACAACAACAACTTAATCTAATAAAACCACTAGTATATTTTGAGAAAAAGAAAAGACTCAACACTTAGGAGCTATCGATGAGCTCGATTAATTTCTTTCAGTACAGTCAAGAGGAATCCAAACTGATGGGTTTTGATGGTTAAAAATAAAACAATTAGAATGAGCTAAATAAAATCAGTAATCAAGCTCAAGGGAGCTAAGATGACAGTCTGTAGTATGATTTCTAGGCTCTCCTAAGCGAAAGATGCCCTGAGCTTATGAACGTACCCCTGAAAACATATTTTGGATGGAAAAAATAAGAAACAAGTAAACAGAAAGAGCCTGTTGCTTCGAATAAGAAGGTCGTGATAAAAAAGATTGATTTTCCATTAAAAAGAATGAAAAGCGATTCCACAACTTAAAATAAGGAAAATATATTATTTCCTTCTTGTAACAAATAAAAAGGATTGATTGATGGAGATAATAAATAGAATTTGCTGTTTGAAAAAGATAAAATAAAATAAAAGTAGGTCTTTGATGCAGGAAAACTTTAAATGTCATGTCAGATATACTAACCTCTAAATGAGTTGTAAAACCTTTGTTTGCTTTCATAGGAACCAGGACAGTCCTGGCGGAATGTTTAACATGACAAAATACTGGGGCAGTAGTTTCAAACGATTAATTGATATATTCTTTGTTTCATTTTTACTTAGATCAAAATGACTGTTATTTTCCTTTTATTTTGAATGATTTAGGCATATTTGTTGTATGAATAGAATATAAATTATTTTTGCGTTTAAATCAAACTCAAAGATAATTAAATGATTCCAAAGTCAATTATCTTGGCACTGCTCCTCTATGGAGCTCTCTCGCTCTCCCTTACCAAACACACAGCACATCAACACTAGAAGGCAGCTGTTCCAGTCTCTCACAAGACTCATCTCCAAGGATTCGAGAGCTGTCCCATGACCTATATCTATGACAGTATCACTAAGTCCTGTAAGTGTCCTCCTAACTCTTTTGTGAACATCACGGGAGTTTGCCAGCAGTGTCCCTACCCATACGTTATGGACAGCTCTACTCAAGCCTGCATTACTTGCCAGACAAATCAGCTCTACAACCCCATCACCAAGAAATGCGAGTGTCCACCAAATGGCAATATAGATTTCATGGGAAGGTGTCTAATCTGCCCCATAAAAACGTTCTGGAACAACTATTACCAAAGCTGCATTAGGTGTGCCGATGACTACATCTTCAATTAAATCTCTAACACTTGCCACTGCCCAATAAATAAACCCTACATGGATCAGCAAGGCAACTGTATTGCTTGTTCCTACCCTAGGACGTGGATCTTTCAAACTCTCACCTGTTTCGGATGCTAAAATGGACAAATCGCAGACTACTCGACTTTCAGATGCTCCTGCCCGCCGCAAACTTTTCTCAACAAAGACAATACCTGCGTCATTTGCCAGGGAAAATGGGACCCAATCTCTTACCAGTGTCTAGTATGTGCTCAGGACGCCAGGTGGGATACGACTCTTCAACAATGTGTCTGCAGAAACTAGTTTCCACACTTGAAAAGGAACGGAACATGCGTGGCATGCTTAACTGATCATTTCTGGAGTCCATCTCTTGACTCATGTGCTAAATGCCCAACTGAAACCATCGTTAGCGCTGATCAATCTAAGTGCATATGTCCTTCTGATCGACCTTACTTGACTGCCGATCAAAGATGTGTTTCATGTCAGATTGGTTAGATTTGGAACGAAACTTTAAGGATTTGCCAGCGAAATTCGCCTTTACCCAATTGCATAAGTCCT
>Ga0169931_10005827_pt1 | contig 18721 bp, 19 predicted proteins | sample Kivu_15m_20L_FD_129675 | JGI IMG/M metagenome (GOLD analysis project Ga0169931, IMG submission 129675) | Freshwater microbial communities from Lake Kivu, Western Province, Rwanda to study Microbial Dark Matter (Phase II) - Kivu_15m_20L... | ecosystem: Environmental > Aquatic > Freshwater > Lake... | reverse complement strand
TGCGGCCACCAGCGGATTCATGATGGAGTTCGACAACCGATTCTTCTGGATGCGACTAAAGCGCCTTGTCGGTTCACACTTTGCCAATTATCGTGAGGCCTACGAAGCCAACCGACTCATCGCAAAAGGCATGATCGACCCTGTGTTGTCGCGCACCTTCACCCTCGAACAAGTTGGCGAGGCCGCATATCAGGTACATCGCAACATGCATGAAGGCAAGATCGGAGTCCTTTGCTTGGCCCAAAACGAAGGAGAGGGCGTTACCGCTCCTGAATTGCGAGCCAAAGTGGGGGAGAATCGACTGCAAAGGTTTCGACGATGATGCTCACAGAAATTGACCATGTTGCAATCGCTGTTCGCGATCTCGAGGCGGCAATCGACTATTACCAGCGGGCGTTTGGTGCCACCGTTGACCATCGCGAAGTCGTCGAACGCGACGGTGTCGAAGAAGTACTCTTGAAAGTTGCCGAAAGCTACATTCAACTTCTAACGCCCACCAGGCCAGATTCGCCAGTCGCCAAAGCGATCGAGAAGCGGGGGGAGGGTCTGCATCACATTGGGTATCGCGTCGCTGATTGCAAGGCAGCTCTCGCGGCGATGATTGAGGCAGGAGCCACAGCAATTGATAAACAACCGCGCCCCGGGTCACGCGGCACCACCGTGGCGTTCATTCACCCGAAAGGTTCGTTCGGCACGTTGGTCGAACTCGTGCAGGAATAGATCGTGAGCTCACTCCACGAGTCTGCACGGCAGACAACGAAGACATTTGCCTGGCTCTTTGCGGCACTCGCAATGGTTGCGCTGTTGTCGCAGCCAGGGTTAGATGTTGACGGCAAATTAAACTATTAGTTGTGCCACATCGAGTATCGCGCCGCCAATTGTAGGCCCATGCTCAAAGCAATGATCGCGGCTGAGGCCATACCAGTCGCGACCGAGCCACACTCCGATTCAAGCGACACCACCGTGGCACTTATTCAATCCAAGGAGGCGTTTGGAACTTTGATCAAACTCGTGCGGGAGTGATTCTTTCAAAAGACTGCGTCACTAACTTATATTTGGTCCGCAATTGGTAGGACTACTCGCACAACTATATGTCGCCAAGAGTTTCAAGACTTACCTTCCAGAGCACTATGGCGCTCGAGCTCTTGGTCGATGTTGAGGTCAAATGGTCCCTTATTCTTGACGTGCATGAGTCTCATCAGGTGCCAGTCGAGTATCCAGTCAGGGGCAAGCGTCGGCGGAGCCGAACGAATTCGAGTACATCTTGAGCTATTTCCTATATCGTGCCAATAATTTATCCAACGGTCGATTTGGTGCAGAGAAGCCAGAGAAAGTTTAGAGTCATATAGTGGCCAAGGCCGTAACAGTGACTCTCTATGGTGGGCTCGGAAATCAGTTGTTCCAGCTTTGTTATGGATTGCATTTGAAACATGACGAAGGTTTAAATGTGAAGTTTTCGACCATTGGTCTTGAGCGCTGGTCAAAACGAGATTTTTCAGGTAAGTACTCCATTGAGTATCTCATCGAACCGGAGGAAGAGTCTCATCTGATTCCCGTAACTCGAGCAGTTGCTCGGTTGCTGGCGCGTCGAAATCCCACATTCTGGTTGACTGCGGATGGACCAAGTGAAGATCTGACTCAGCTTCCTACGAGACACACCAGATTTGTCTCGGGCTACTTTCAGAGTCTCAATAACGCTGAACGTTTTTGGTCCAAGTTTGAAAGACGAGTGCGAGGATCAACTGATAGTTGGGCGAGTACTTTAGGTGAACCGATTCCCCAAATCGCGATACACATTCGCCTTGGGGATTATCGTTCAAGCTCGACAGTAAGAGGCGTACACGGTCTTACGCAGCCGTCCTACTATCTGAAGGCCGCACAGTTAGCTGCGTCCCGACGTAACACAGATGCTATCCTCCTGGTAAGCGACGAACCGGATATTGCGGAAGAGCTCCTCGGCGCGCCTCTCCGTAAACATTTTAAGGTTCGTATCTCCAATTCGAATTCAACGGATCTAGATGACCTCTCATTACTCGCCCGTTCGAGCGTGATTATTGGGTCAAATTCGTCATTTTCGTGGTGGGCAGCATTCTTTGCTACGAAGTCACATCGAGGTCTCGTGATTCTTCCCGACCCTTGGTACGCATCATCGGAGCACTCGACAACTGGATTATTCGATGGGTCGTGGGTCTTACTTAAACGTGACTACTCCGCCGCCTAGGGCAATCTAGTGAGGATGTACTCCAGCCAGAGTTGTCCAAATCGTTCCCAAGTTTTCGATGGCGGTTGCTTGAAAGTACGAAGTGCCGCGTCTCGAATCTCGACGCCTGGAGGTAAAGAGTCGTCGGATTGGGTGAGTATCTGACAAACTTTGTCGACGAGGTCAGGGACGGTGGATGGCAGGAGAATCAATCCTGGTAACTCTTGATTTACAAGGTCTTCTGGACCTAAGTAGAATGAAATACAGCCGCTAGCGAGTGAGTCCATCAGTTTTTCGGTGAAGAAGTCCCGATCATTTTCGATGACGAGCGAGAATCTGTATCGTGAAAGAATCGCGGCTTTGTTGTCAACCTCACCACATGATTTAAATCGACGAGTGTTTAGACATCTATATTGCCAACGACTTGCTGGGAAGAACTGCCTTGCAGCTATTGATTGTCTGATGCGGTAGTAGTCACTTCGTAATGCAGTAAGAAAGTTTTTCGAAAATTTAGCGTCCCATCCAGATCCGTATAGATCTAACGGAATACCTCTGTCAAGTAACTCACTGAGCACGCGGCGACGAAGTGAGTATTGCTCACCACGAATTGCCGAAAACTTGTTTGCTTGAATCATCACAACTCTTGGAATTCTTTCCTCCGAAGAATTAACATTGCCGTCTGACCAGGGCCAGCCGAAGAGTTTGTCACTGGTCTTTGAATAGTGACTGGAGTAGAAAGTATTTCCGTAGTTGCGGCGAAGAAAACGAGAAAATGGCAGTGGGTCAACAACTCGTGCTTCAGTAACAACCAAGACTCGGTTATCAATTGGGATTCGCCAATCGTTAATCTGACGCCAATTTTTAGAAGTGTGATGTTGTGAGATCACAAATTCGGGAGAGTGACCGCTGCCAGGCGACACGAACCCAAACCCATGTTCGCCAAGGATCTTGATTAACCCTTCATTCGGCATTGACCACTCGCCAAGCCAGTCAAAAAAGACAACTCGGCGTGGTGCTTTGCTTCGCACTCTATCGATAGACCCTGAATTTAGTCGATAGCATTTGTTAAACAATCAACTAGATGAGTCACTTCGTGGGCGTTGAATTCGGAATGGAGACCTACGTAAAAGCCACGTTCATGAATCAATGTTGCCCCCGGCAAATCGTCATTACGAAGCCACTCAAATCGTCTTCGGACAGGTTGCATTGCCAGGTTGCCTGCGACTATTGGGCGAGTCTCTACCCCTAGTGATTGGAGCTTGGCCGTCACCGTGTTTCGCTCATGCGGACACTCAGGCTGAAGTATGATGGGTAGCGCAAACCAACAAGGGTCGGCTTGCGGCGCAACTTCGGGCATTCGGGCTATTGATTCGAGGTTGTGCAGCGACTCGCGCACAATCGAGTAAGTACGTTCTCGGTTCGTCTTGAAGTTGGCGAATCGACGAAGTTGATGCAACCCAAAACCGGCTTGCAGTTCGGTTGGCCGAACATTGAATCCCCATTCAAGAAAGGTGTATCGAGGATCTAACGATGAATCCTTGGTGAGATCAAGAAGTGGATGACTTCTATTTTTTAGATTTCGTGCCCAGCCATGTGCTCGCAGCAGTCGCAGTCTTTCGGCGACCTCAGGGTCGCGAGCAATAATCATTCCTCCCTCCATGGTGCATATGTGATGAGAAAAAAAGAACGAGAATGTGCCGCCGTAAGACTGACTGCCGACATGTTTTCCCGACCAATGTGCCCCAAGACTTTCACAACAGTCCTCTAGCACGTGCAATCCGAACTCGTCAGCGATCTTGAAGATCTCGTCAAGATTCGCTGGATTACCCATCAAGTGAACTACGAATATCGCCTTGGTTCGGTTCGTGATCTTGGATCGAATACTCTCGCCGCTCATATTGAGCGTGTTTGGGTCAATATCAACCAGCACCGGCTTGAGCCCAGCCATAGCGACAGACCAAAGTTGAGTCGGCCACGTGACGGCAGGGACAAGTACTTCGTCGCCTGGTCTCAAAAATCCGCCTGATGACTCAAGCAGGGAGTAGATGAGCAGAAGGTCTGCCGAGGATCCGCTATTCACCATTACTGACTCTGCGCCTACATAATCGGAGAATGCTTCTTCAAATTTGCGAGTTTTATCCCACATGGTTGTGCGATACGAAGTCATTGACTCGATTGCTTCAAGAACTTCTTCAGGACCAAAGGACGGACGTGCCAATGGGTACCAAAATCCGGCTGGGTTCTCAAGTAAATCGCTTTGCGCCATAAGCTGTTGAATCGCTCGCTCCAAATCAAGGGAAGTCATGATGCTGCCCATTTAACTCGAAACTCCGTAATCAGGTCAGCCAGACCAGACTCGAGCCCGATACCCGGTTTCCAGCCCATACTGAATAATTCCTCACTGTTCAGTAGTTTTTGAGCCATACCTTCGGGTTGAGTTACATCAAAAACGATACGACCTTTGAATCCCGATAAGCGCGAGACAAGCTCTGCAGCCTCTCGAATCGAAACGTCGAATCCGGCTCCGACATTTATCAGGAATGCGGGCCTATCGTGACGAAGAAGAAAGAGTATCGCGTCCGCGAGATCGTCACTGTGCATAAACTCACGACGTACGTTGCCAGTCCCCCATATGGCGACTTCCTCTTGGTTGCTGTCCACCGCTCGGCAGAATCGATGAACAAGAGACGAGAGTACGTGCGCACGGTGGAGGTCAAAATGATCATTCGGACCGTAGATATTGGGTGGTATCGGCACTAGTGTTTGCATATCGGTTTCCGCCGAGATTGCACGCATCATCTGAATTCCCACCAGTTTCGCCATCGCATATGACTCGTTCGTTGGCTCTAATGGACCAGACATTAAGTCGCGGATATTCATCGGCTGAGGTGTGAGTCGCGGATAAATACAAGAGCTTGCAAGAAAAACGAATCGGGAAACGCGGTGTCTCTTGGCGGCAAGCATGAGATTGTTCTGCATCATGATGTTCTCGTGCAAGAACTTGACGGGACTCGCCATGTTTGCCTTTATACCGCCAACAACGGCTGCTGCCGCGATGATAACATCGGGCTGAAATTCTTCAATACATTGAGTAGTTTCATCTGCGCGAAGTAAGTCACATTCATTCCGGGTCAATGGAATGCACTGGAAATCTTTCTCTCTATTAAGACGTCGGACAATTGCGGACCCAACGAGTCCCGCCGCTCCGGTAACTACGACTCTTGACATGAATAGATGCTAGTAAAGGGCAGCTCGCTAAGACTGTAAGGCGATGCGAGCCTCGAATCTATAGTCTGTCCCACCGCTCCCACACCCAATCAAAACAAAATGTCTCACGGTGAGTTCGTCGGAGCCGTGCACGTATTGAGCTTCGCGTCAACTCCGAGGATTCGTCGACATTGTGAAACTGAATCAAAAGCGTTCGCAAACGCAAAATATTTACTGAATCCAACAATTGTTGCAACACCGAGTATTCGCCACCCTCGATGTTCACTTCAAAAACGACATCTTCGAAGTCTGAGATGTAATCACGAAACACATGGTCGATTCCAAGTGCCATAACAGACAACGACTGAGTGTCGTTTGTTGGTGAGATCGCCTGAGAGGTCGCATCCCCTCTGGGGTAAAGAGAGATCACTTCGTCTTTGGCGCTAACGGCTAGAGGAAGAATCGTGACGTTTTTGAGCGAGGCACATCTCTGAATTGCTGTATCGTAAGCGGTTGGAAGTGGTTCAAAAGCAAGTACTCGACAACCAGGAAACTCTTCCGCAAAGGCTAGAATTGAGTTGCCCTGAAATGCCCCAAGCAAGAGATACACGTCAGATGACGAGCAGCCGAGGTCACTGAGTAAGGGATTACCACGCGAATTTGCGGCGAGCCACTTACCCAAGGGGGATACAAGTATGGGTGGAGCAAATTCAACAAAGTTGATGGGATCCAGGACCGTATTCAGTATGTATTTTGAGATAGGGCGTGGAATCGACCGTACGAGTTTGCTGATGACCCGTGCCAATATCGCGGTTAGCCAAATGGAAGGGAGTTTCACCGTGATACCTCAGAAGTTATCCCTCACTTCTACCAAAGAAACTTCCACCAGCGATACTCGCCCTTCACTTGAATATGCGCACCTGTCAGCAACCGAAAAACGGCAGCGATCACCAAAAATCAGAACATCTGATATTCGCTTGAGACCTTTCGTACTTGACTGATTGTGTAGACAAGAATGCCGTCTAATTTTAGCGCATTTCTTCAAACTACATGGCGTTAACGTCTAAACATTCACCATCTTGGTGCGAAACAGTGGTCACAATCAATCGGTCAGATTGTTTTGGGCATTCACTGTATTGTTGATGAAGAGTTTCTCATCTTGGAGTCAGTTCGAGTGACTCTATTTTAGGGTTTGGAGTCTCACTGTTGTCGAGTTTCAGTGGGTGCTTTAACATCTTGCATGACGCGACTTATCGAAGCGTCTGGCTTGATCTTCACGCAAGGGGAAAATGAGGTGATTGTGGTAATAACGTCGATGCTGGTTTGGCCAGAGATCTCATGAGAGCTGGTTCATTGCGAACGTACTGGCTAGCCTCTCGGAATATTCTCAATCAAAAACGCGAGATTACACCTTCACACTCAGAACGTTGGTCCAAAGGCGAATCTGTGGCTGATGGCTTTTTGATACGTGAGATATACCGAATCAAGCAGCTGCAACTCCATCAAGACGACGTAGCAAATGCTGTCATGGCCGGGAAAAACAGATGCGCCTAAAACTCTTTAGGGACACATTCCAGAAATGTGTTCAGCTGTCAGGCTTGCGAATTCTTGTTGGATTTCTCTTGACAATCGTCGTGAGCTTGATGGACGTTTTTGCGCTACTCGCATTTGTGCCACTTTTGGACAGCGTAATTGGCGATGATAACTCGAGCAACTCACTTTCTCGTTTGTTCGCGCCTCTCGTCGGAACGGTCGAGCCACCTATTGAAGCAATTGTTGCATTAATCATTGGCATCCAGCTCGTACGCCTATTCGCCTACTGGATTCTTCATAAGTCAAATGAAGTTCTCACAGTGCAAATCGTATTGCGGGGAACCGAGAAAGCACTACGAAAGCGGATGCATGTATCACTCGAAGAATTTCGTAGACGCGTAGATGGAGATCACTTTCGCGATTTGACCAGCCTCGTGGGGCTCGCCGACTCGTTCCTGATGCCTTTGATGTCTTTGTCAGGAATAGCGATAACTGGTTTGTTGACACTATTCACGATGCTTGTCGTCTCCCCGCAAGTTACGTCGCTGTTGCTTCTTCTCGTACTACTCGTTGTGGTCCCAATTCAGAAGGTCATTGGACGACTCGCAGAGGGGCTTACAAAGCATCGAGTTGTTGCAGAAGGGAAACGAAATCTGTATTTGCTGGCGATGTTGCGTGGAGTGCGCGAAATCAAGATATTTCGTGCGGAGGACTTCTTCCTCGAGAAATTCAGAGGTCCCCTGACCGGCTACATCCGAAGTGAACGCGCCAGAGTCCGTCTGATGTCCCTAGTTCCTATTGTTTTGGAGATTGCAATGATCATTGTTGTATTGCTGGTAGTAGTCGTGACGTTTCGACTGAGTCCAGAGATTGTGGGTCGCCGCGTTGATTTGTCGTACATCGCACTTGCAGCAATTCGTCTCGTGCCGATTGCTTCTCGGGTAACCTCTGACCTGAACATTCTGTCGGGTGGACAGCCGGTTCTTGAAACTATCGTCGAGGATTTGACTCGAAATGCTAGTCAAGAGAATGCGGTACCCAATCCCACGGCTCTCGACCAATTGAATCATCAGCCGCTTCCCCCACAGGGAACAGTTGTGTTTGTTGACGACGTCTCGTATACATACGAGTCGTCGCCAAGACCAGTTCTTCGCAATGTGTCGTTTGAGATTCTCTCAAATGACACCATTCTTCTAACTGGTCCAGTCGGAGTCGGTAAGTCAACATTGATTGACATCATCTTGGGATTACGAACACCAAGTACTGGGAGACTGGCATATAACTATCAAGGAGGCAGCAATTCCACGATCGCGTTGGTCTCTCAAACACCTTTTGTCTTTCCTGGCACACTTCGAGAAAACCTTGTTTTGGGTGCGTCGCAAGAAGTGTTATCTGAGTCCGAGGTTGAGAACGCAATTGAAGAGCTGAGCCGTCTCTTTAGATGGACTCGTTCGGAAGTTGAACATCGTGTCCTTGACGAAAGTCAGTTTCAGTTGTCGGGTGGTCAGCGACAGCTATTGGCAATTTGGCGTGCACGAATTCTGCGACCGAGCCTCATCGTGCTCGACGAACCAACCGCTTCGCTTGATTTGGTCAGTAAAGATCTGGTTGTCAACCAGCTCAATGATTTGAACGAGTCTGCGAAGCTAATTGTTTCTCACCAGCGACTACCGAATCTCAAAGTAGACAGATGCTTGGAGCTCTTGACAGATGGTTCCCTGGTAGAAGTCGAGCCAGAAGTCCCAGGGTGATACTGATAGTACCGACATGAGTGTTTTAAGGACCGAATTGCGGTAGAACTCGAAAGTCAGTTTTTCTCCTGGATACACGAGGTAAGGACTTATGGCTGAAAGAGGCAAGAAGCGAAGCTCATCGCGCGCGCGATTGCGAAAGCATGTCGTTGGGAGTCATCTGAAGGCAGTAATCGGTCCATTCCTCTAGATTGTTCGCGGTTACCCAATGCCGGCACCGGCGAGCACAAAACGGTCAGTGTTGCGCCGCTACGGATGTGGTGTTGAAACTTGGATTGAAACCGGGACGTACTTCAGGAAAACCACTGAATGGCTTGCTGAGCGGTCAAGAAGAACGATCACCGTAGAAGCCGATGCGTCACTTGCGGCTCGTGCAATCGCAAAGTTCAAGCCGAACCCCACAGTTGAAGTTATTCACGGTTATTCTGAGAATGTTCTTCCGGAGATTTTGTCGCAACTTTTCGGCTCAATTTCGTTCTCGCTAGACGGACATTTCTCGGGCGGGGTCACAGCCCGTGGGTCGAGAGACACACCGATTCGTGAGCAGCTAGAAGCAATTGAAAATAATCTTGGCCGATTGTCAGCCGTGAATGTTTTCGTTGATGATTTTCGTGAATTCGGCACCATTGATAAAGGCGACTCGGAGTATCCATCAAGATCGTTTCTTGTCGACTGGGCCACAAGAAATAAACTTCATTGGTCTGTTGAGCATGATATTTTTATTGCGACGACGTCGGTTCACAAGTCAAGAAATCGTTTAGTGTAAAGGGCGGCTCGACGTGACGAACCCGAAGAAATAATTCTTGCGATAAACTCCTTAAGGGAATTGGGGTAGCACGGTAGAGCAAGCGGGCTGCTAGACCAATCGTTGTACTGATTCGGCTAGGTCCCCTCGTAACTGCGAACTGCTCGCGATACATGGTGAGTTCGCCACGAATGATTTTGCGCGACAAATTTCGGCGATTAAGAAGTGCGATATCTGTTCCTAGGGCTTGAAGAAAATGACTGTCGTTAATGACATGTGCCCCCGCTCGAATGAGTCGCCGCCAAAGATCAAAATCCTCACCTCCGGGAATGTTTCGGTACATGCCGACACGTGATACTGCCGCCCGTGACAAAATAACACTTGAATGGTGGATTGGATTCTTCGCCGTGAAGTCGCGACTTATGAGTGGACGATTGACAATCGTGCGTCGCGCCGAAATAATATCAAAAGAAGACGTATCAAATTCAAACACTGGAGAACCCAAAACCGAAATCGAATCCCCCATTCTCTCTAAAGCCAGCAGTTGGTGACGCAATCGGAGTGGGTGCATAATATCGTCTGCGTCATGTAGTGCGACGAGATCATTTCGACAGGTCTCTAGCCCGACGTTTCTCGCAAACCACAACCCGATGTTGGTGGGCAATTCCTTCGTAACAACACGAAAGGGCAATTGTTCAATATTCCTAATCAAGGTTGTCCGCAATTGTTGAGAGATTGAACCATCTATGACCACAACAAGCTCGTCTGGGACAAGAGACTGTTGATTCACGCTTATGAGCGCACGATCTAGTAGCTCAGGGTTGTCCCCTCCCCAGACGTTCAAGAGCACGGACACTGCGCGCATTTGCCGGCTCACGTTCATGAACAACCTAATATTGCACAATGGGAAGCGACAACTGGCCGCAATTGGCAACACGTACGGTTTGCGTCGTACCAGTTTACAACGAATGTGGAGTCCTGAAATCCGTACTCGAGGAACTTCGGGAACTCTTTCCTAATGTGCTGTGCGTTGACGATGGCAGTACAGATGGATCACACGAAATTGCAGATTCGCTTGGTGTCCGCACTATTCGACACGTTGTCAATATTGGACAGGGGGGAGCCCTACAGACTGGTTTTGCGGTTGTCATGGCTGAACGTCGGTTCGATTATCTGGTCACGATCGACGCCGATGGGCAACACGACCCTCGCGATGCCGTCCGTATGGTTCGCCTAATGGACGAACAGAGGCTCGACGTAGTTCTTGCTAGCCGTTTCTTGGGCGGGAGCGCTCGAACTGTGCCGATCCACAAGCGAATAATCTTGAAGTTTGTTGTACTGCTGACGCGGCTCACATCACGCTCGGAGTTAACCGATACGCATAACGGACTCCGAGCTATACGATGTGAAGTTCTTGAGTCGACTCAGATTCGACAATTCGGAATGGCGCACGCCACAGAACTCGTTTCAATGTTGATTCAGTCAGATTTCCGCATCTCCGAGATCCCAGTCGAGATTCGGTATACGAGATATTCTCGAAAGAAGGGGCAATCAATTTTAAACTCTGTTAATATTCTGCTTGACTTGCTCTGGAGATGAGATGACGTTTATTCGCCTAGTTTTAACCGTCCTATTATTCCCAGCATTTGCACTCTTCGTTAGAGGAGTTGGACAGCGCTCCAAGGCCCTGCGCGGGATCGCGTTGTTTGTCGGCCTCGGAGTTGCAGGTGTCATCATCAACTTTCCAGGCTTGCTTGATCAGTCAGCAAGGGGGCTGGGACTTAACAGTGGAGCCGACTTGGCGCTCTACGTGCTTGTCTTGGGTCTCGTGTCACTCGCCGGCTACTGCCTAGCAAAGTTTCGTCGCCTAGATCAGAAAATAGATCGACTTGTACATAATGTGGCGGTTCGCACTGCGACATCAGACTCTGTGGCAAAAAACCACGACGCTAGCGCTTCCTAGGCTTGAGTAAAGAGACGAACTACTCGCCATAGAGCGAACAGGCACCGGTGAACAAGTTCAGTAACGACCGGTAAACCCAGTGCCATGATGCGCTGTGAGATCCCAGAGATGCCGGACGACCTCAATCCATTGTGCCTCGCCAGGCGAGACCAATGTAAGCTGCTTGTCGAGAGTGCGAGTTTCTCAAACAAGTAGCGCGTTTCGGTTCTCGCAACCCTAATCGTCCTGAGATCACGGGCCGGAAGGTCTCCTCTTCGTGAAAGGCTTCCTGTGTGAACTCGGTAAACGTAGCTTCTCTGTACAGAGGGAACTGCTGTGTGCCCCTGTCGAAAGAAACGTAGCCAGAAATCCCAATCTTCAGTGACCTCCGGCCGGTATCCTCCGACGTCCAAGAAAACGTCTCGCTTGATCGTAGAAAAACTTGGCATAAAGCAGCCGGCGGTTATCTTGGCTCGTTGGTCAGATGCTTTTGGAAATCGACGTGGATCGTCAACGTAGTCTCCTGTTTCTGGGTACCAAGCGGTGTACTTGGTTGCCACGGCGTCTGGTGCTCCAAAGAGGTCTGATTCAAGAGTGCTGAAGAAGTTTGGAAGCACAAGATCGTCAGCATCTACAAATGTAACATAAGGGGTACGTACGAGTGAAACTCCGGTGTTTCGTGCAAACCATAGCCCTTTATTGACCGGAAGTCGAACCAACTGGTATAGATTTGGACAGGCGGCTTCATCAAGAACGCGCTGAAGTTCCGGGGCAGAACCATCATCAACAATAATTAAACTAGGGCTGTCTCCATGGAAGGTCAGAACTGCGTCGCGCAGTGAATGAATAGTTTCAGAAATCGTATCGTGCGCATTAAACGCGGCAATCACAACTGTAGTTTGGTAGGGGAATACCATTAATATGCCATACGCAACTCGGAGCTTATTTCATGGATAGCAATCAGTATGTTGCGATGATACCAACAGTCGGTCGAGTCGAGTCACTCGAACGAGTACTTGATGCTCTTGACAATCAAAAATGCCGACCAGGTCTTATTCTCATCTGCATAAGTGCAAACCACGAAGTTGTGAAAGCTATTCAAGATATGGTCAACTTGAGACACGTTCAGACGATAGTCATTTACTCAGAGGTTAAGTCATCAGCAATTCAAAGAAATGTCCTGCTCGAAGCTTGGCAGCACGACTACTCGAGCTACTCTCTCGGACTATTTGTCGACGACGACACTTATCCTGCTGAAGATTATGCTTCAAGATTGATTGAAGCTCTCGCAAGTAGTCCCAAGATTGGTGGGGCCTCAGGGGTGACGTTTAACAAAGCTACGACGAAGCCAATCAGCCATTCGGACCAAGTTGTTGAATTGCTCGCGTGCCTGTTTGCACTCCATGGCTCCCCAGGTCGCCTGCTGAGATCAGGGGTGAACATAGGGCCAGATAGCGAGCAGTCTGATGTCGTTGAGGCAGACTGGCTGTTCGCGTGTTCGTTGTGGCGTCAGGACGCCGTTCGGACCGAGCGCTTTCCAAAGGACTGGATGGGTTATGCCGTCGGAGAGGATGTTTGGTTCAGCAGTCAAGTTGCTGATCGATGGGAATTAGTTGTTGACCCCAAAGCTAAGCTTCATATTGACGTCGTTCCCTGCCATGTCGGTTTCGCCGTTGCACGAGATACGGTCCTGCATCAGTTCAGAGTAATGGTCCGTCGACCAGACTTCCGAGTAAGCGACATTGTTGCTTTTTTTTGGAGTGTCGCGGGTCGTGTCTTGTTTGATCTCTGGCGAATGATCAGAGTCCCTCAACGTCGACATCTCGTTCACCTTCTGGGAACAATTGCTGGGGCAATGTGGATAATTGCGCGACCGTTCTCAGCTGCTGGAAGAAGATCTTGACGCGAGTGACAACTGTTCAGTTGATGGGTGGCCTAGGAAATCAACTCTTCCAGCTCGGTTTCGGTCTTGCAATTCCTCAAGCAGATGAGAGGGAGATCCAGTTTTCGTTTAATGAGCTCAAACTGAACGGTAGGCGAGTGCCTAGACGTGATTTTGATGTCAAAGACTTGCTTGACGAATCTGAGATTACCTATTACGGGCTGGCGCGAATACTGCTCTACGGGCTAAGCAGTCGCGTTTCGTCTCAATATGTGGTGCGCGAGAGACGCTTCGGGGAGAGTTTGTTGAACGAAGTGACTTCTAAGACTCGGTTTGTGATGGGCTATTTTCAGACTCATGAACTAATGCGCGCCGTCTGGCCGCAATTTGTAGCCAGAATTCGAAAAGCTGGCGGAAAGTGGTCCCAGATTCTTGAGCCGGCTAAAGATTACTGTGCTCTGCACGTACGGCTAGGAGATATTGCGCAATTTGGTCAAGCAAGAGATTTTCACGGACTCACGCACCCGGAGTATTTCGAGCGCGCTCTCGATGAAGTATGCAAGCGTCAGCTTGTCTCAACCGTCAAGGTTGTGAGTGACGAGCCGCAGGCAGCGAAGTTGTTGCTTAACGAACTTGGTCTAGAACGTCGGTTTGAGTTAATCTTCAGCGACGGAAAATCAAGCGTTGATGATCTGGCGACTATGGCTCAAGCATCAGCGGTGGTGGCATCAAACTCAACATTTTCGTGGTGGGGTGGATTTATGTCAGAGCAGCTACATGGGGCACTTGTAGTAGTTCCAGTTCCTTGGTTTGCATCAAATGAAGTGAACACTCGCGCTCTGATTCCAGATCACTGGATTAGCGTTAAACGACAGGTGCTTTGACAGTCCACATGTCATAATTATCTCAATTCATCGGGAGAACAAAGAAGGTACGATTGCGGCAGTGCTTTCCTGCAATGTGTCAGCAAGAACGCTAATGGTGGGATTTGCGTGGTTTCTTCCAGCACTTGCTACGTTCGCGCTGCTGTCACCACCCGGAGCCAGTCGCGATGAGTGGCAACATCTCGCGAGCGCATGGTGCGGCCAGGGAGAAAGAGTCCCCTATTGTTCAGACATTCGAGAAGTTGCTGACTCACGTTCGGCAACTGTGAACTTTGCTGCTGCTGACTGTGACGCTGCTTCCGACGTACTCTACTGGTGTTCGGCAGTCGAGGGCTCCAAGGCTCGTCTCGAAATCCAAACACAAGGCCCAGCAAAGGGCTTCTACTACGTGTTTAGTTGGTTGGCAAGTTCGTCTATTGAACGAAGTGTTGTCACTATGCGATTTGCGAATGCGATCATTGCATCAGTACTTCTATCTACGCTTGCGTTGCTACTGCCGGGGCGACATCGAGTTGTCCTTATAATGACGTTGTGTTCGATACTGAGTGTGTCGGGCTACTTCTTGCTCGCATCTCTTAATCCCGCCTCTTGGTCAGTTCTTGGGATAGGAGTCGGTTGGCTGGCACTTCATGCCGTTGGCACGAGTTCTGACCTTTCAGTAAATCGAAGAGGAGCACTAATGGCTCTAGGAGGGGTTTTCGTCGCCATGTCACTCGTTGGCGCACGCTACGGGGCATATTCGCTGGTCGTAGTAGCACTACTAATTGCTGGTGACTCGGCCGTATGTCGCTGGATCAAGCCGAACAACCTCTCGGTCAAAATTGCGTTTGTTCCCATGGTGCTCACTCTGCTTGTGTTGGGCACTTTGAAAATCTTCCCCGACCGCATCTTGCTCTCGTATCCTTCGGTGGCAAGTGGATTAAGGACAGTCCCCACATCAAGCCCTATCCGACTGCCCATTGTCGTGCTGATTGTTTCGCTCGCTCTAGTTACTCTCCTTCTAGCCGCAACATTCAACCGAGCTTCCATTATGCAGACGTTAGGCACGTTCACAGCAATAACGGCGGCGACTCTCGTAATTGTCAAGAACACCGAGCAAGAAACTGAAGCATTTCGAAGTCTTATTGATGTTTTCGGGGCAACGAGCCCCGACCCCCAAATGTCATTTCCTCTAGTTGTCTTTGCCGTGTCTTGGTGGCTTCTACACGGACCACAGGATTTACTGCGTCGGGTCGATACGCATTTGCGGAAAATGCTGTTTGCCAGCTTGATTGTACACACTCTTGTTTCTTTCACTATCGCCGAACGATTCATCGATAGGCAGAAGTTTGGGCTTCGTGTGTTGCCCGATGGACCGGATGACTGGTGGTGGCGCGCCCTGCCAATACCACCGAGTGTTGTACTGGTGCTATCTGTCGCTTTTGTTTGGAGGTTCTTTGATGGAATGAGTCGGTTTCTGGGTCTTGCGCCAAGGCTCAGAGGTGACTGATGCTCGCGAGAACGATAATCTTTCGAATGTTCGCGCTACTCCTCGTGGTATGCGGGGGATTTGTGTGGATGTCTCGGATGGACTATTCGCCTGAGCCCATACTTCAACAACGACTTGGCGATCGCCTAATTGCAGTCAATTCGAATCTCACGACAGACCTAAGCGACGAGTGCAACGTCTTCACCGACGACGCACCATGGATTGTTTTCGTGCTCAGTACCAAACTAATTGCGGACGCATCATTTCGTACGTATTTTGAAACGTCAGAAGATGAGCTGCAATCTCTGTGGGCAGAATATGACCCACCGCTTCTCCGAATCGGCCTCGGTCTTGGAGTGGATGGCAACTCGACGACAGATATTCCTGTTCGTATAGTGCGGCGGACTGAGGAAGTCATGATAGTCATTGCAGTTCAGGAGGCAGGCACACGCGTTATAGCGAACGCGACGGAGAAGCAGTCTTCATGGCCCGGAGTTGGTGGAGGAGGCTGGCGATGTAACGCTGTTCGTATCGGTACCGGCACTCGTGAACTTGCCTCGGGAAACGGCTGCTCTGGCTGCGAGAATTTGTTGCAGTATGCAACTGGAACCGACCAAGAGGAGCTCAATGAACTTCTTACCGATCTCAATAATGAAGAACACTTCAATCGTTTGCGATGGACCGGTACGCTTCTGACTCTTTTGGGAGCTCTAGGGCTTGTTGTCTCGAGGAGAACGATTAGGGGCTTATTTGGCCGGGATACCAACGGCACGTGAGAATCGGAAAGCCTCGAAGATCCGCATTCAGACCTTTCATTTGGCTCTTTGTTTCACTCGCACTCCTAGCTCTGCTCTCCGCACCTGGAGCCACGCACGACGAGATGTTCCACGCCACGAACATATGGTGCGGTCAGGGTCAACGACTCCCATATTGCTCTGACATTCGTGTCGACATAGAGCACCCGAGCGCTCGTGTCAACTTCGATTTCTTAAGGTGTCAACGCAATGTCTATGAGCCTCTTGAGTGTCCGTCGGATAACTCGGGTGTGTCGTATCGATCTATCAATCCCTACAACTTGTATCCTTCTCTTCCCTGGTCTAAGCACGCCACACCGCACTCATTCGTGCTGAGCTGGTTTGTAGTGCCCTCGTTCGAGGGGAGTCTCATTCTCACCCGAGTCGCGAGTGCAGCAATAGTTGTATTACTGCTTGGAATTCTTGCGCAGCTCCTCCCTAACCACCATCAAAAAGTGCTGTTTTTGGTGATTATTCTCGTTCTGCCATCGACGGGCTATTTCTTGATGTCATCGATCAACCCCAGTTCCTGGACGATATTTGGAACCGGTTTTGCATGGATCGCGCTTCACGCTGCTCTGAGCAGTGAAGCGATGTCCCTACGTCGTCGGTGGGGGCTAATCGGAGTCTGTGTTTTATGTACGTTAATGGCACTCGGAAGTCGTTGGGATGCGTGGGGCTTCGTGATGCTCGCCTTGTCTTTGGTCGGAATGGAAGTAGCCTGGAACAAGTATCGTCGTTTCCGAAAAGCAACTCTTGTAATCGCTGTTGTTGCTCCTCCAACTCTTTGGTTTTCCTTCGCAAAAATCAATCCAATTTCTCCTCGACTTTTTGACGTTCTTGTTTCCCATACTGACGAGCAACCGAACAATGCAGAGTTTCTTACAACATATTTGTTGAATGGGACACCCAATGCACTTGAGGCGCTCGGCACTCTTCCTACGACGACCCTAGTCAGGGTCCCGGATCTTGTCTTCTTTGTCAATGTAATTGTTCTGGTGACGCTGTTGTACCTTTCGAGAACTCCGAAGTCGCGATCCCAGATTGGTGGCACTCTAGTGGCCCTATTTACAATGTCTGTCATGATTATGGCCCAAGTCGCTCTAATCGATAATCGTGACAACGAGGGTATTGAACCCAGGTACAGCTTGCCGTTGCTCGCTTTTGCCGTTGGCTGGTGGTTTCTACATGCTGCACCAGCCGCCATAGGAAGAATCCTCTTGCGATTGACGGCACTTGCATGGGTCATTACAGCTAGCTTCGGGCTGACTGCACTCATAGTTGTTGAAAGATTTGCTGATGTGCAGACCGCTGGGATCCGCTTTATTCCGGAAGGTCCTGATCAGTGGTGGTGGTCGTCGCTTCCTGTCGGACCGAACACAGTGACAATCCTCTGTACCCTCAGCTTCGCAATGTTTCTGCACAAAGCGGTGGCGTTGATGACTGGAGACGAAGATAACGGACCAACAAAAAACAGCGAAATCGGCACGAGTGAAGCATCGGTAACAAACTGACAACTGGCGCGGCGTTATTTGGTCTAAATTCTGAAACGTTAGTGTCATTCGCTATTTTAATGCCCATAGCAATTCTGGCGGCGGTTCAAATACCGCTCGATGTCCGCACGTATCACCTGTCACGAAGAGCAACGCTTGTCACTACAGTTTGTGTATTTATGATTGCACTTGCTGATTCTCTCATCACGAGGTCGTCTGGACAGCTACTCATTGCTCTGGTCAGTTGTTCTGTGGTCTTAGTGATGTATTGGCTGTCTCATCGTCTGAGTCCGAACTCGCTTGGTCTAGGTGATGTCTTGCTAGTTGTTCCACTGGCGTTTGCCACGGCGTATCAAAGTTGGGTCAGTGTGTTGCAGTGGCAACTCTTGGCGACACTTGGTGGAGTGGTACATGCAGGTATTGTGCGAGCCAAGAGTAGACAACGAACAATTCCATTAGGACCCCACCTTTTGGTATCAGCCTTGGTCGTCTTGTCACTCAGGATTTAGCAGTGTGATTGTTCATCTGATTGATGGAACGTATGAGTTGTACCGCCAGTTTTACGGCCAACTTGGGCGACATACCGACGAACACGAAAACGCCGGAGTGATGGGCGTGCTGAACAGCACGCTGCAATTGATCGAAGATGGGGCCACCCACCTGGGTGTTGCCACCGATCATGTGATCGAGAGTTTTCGTAACGACCTATGGCCTGGGTACAAAACCAGTGAGGGCATGGAGCCCGAGATTCTCCGTCAGATCCCGGTGTTGGAAGATGCGTTGCGTGCCATGGGCGTCACTGTGTGGGCGATGACTGAGTTT
>Ga0169931_10005826_pt1 | contig 18724 bp, 16 predicted proteins | sample Kivu_15m_20L_FD_129675 | JGI IMG/M metagenome (GOLD analysis project Ga0169931, IMG submission 129675) | Freshwater microbial communities from Lake Kivu, Western Province, Rwanda to study Microbial Dark Matter (Phase II) - Kivu_15m_20L... | ecosystem: Environmental > Aquatic > Freshwater > Lake... | reverse complement strand
TACCCGCTGTTCAAGACCCTGCGTATCAAAATCACGTTGCTCTCTATTGTATTCTTTTGATCATGAAACAACGCTGCTTGCAATATCTTTCCTCACTTTTAGGAGGTTTCCCGGCGGTCTCACCTTGAGCCACTACCGTACTTTTTACCTGGGCAAGCTATCATCGCCCCACCCATAGCTGTTTTTCTTGACGAGATGTTTCCCCTTAAGCTCCTCAAGGAGCTTGGGCTTGTATAGGGAGTCGCGGTAGACCTGGGCAAGTAGCAAACTCTCTCAACATCCGCGGTGAGCCGGACCTTCCTCACAGCGAGGTGTCCGTCCTGTAGGGAAGCGAGGCAAGATCTACTTTCGTAGCAGGGAGGAGTTTAGTTTTGCCTCGCTTCCCTAAGAGACGGGTTTCTTCTTGGAAATCATCCGCATGCTGTTTGCCGACTCGCCTGCAGTCATAGGAGGCTGTGGATAGGAAGTCAGACTGGGGGTGTGCATTGCGAGTGTGGTGCTACGCCATTAGCGGGCACTCTTCAGGTGGCCGAATCCCTGCTGCGGCACTTGACATGAAGGGCTGCGGAGCTCACGAAGATCGAACATCGCTCGACGACATCCTCGCTCAATAACTCCTCTACTCCTAGGGCATCTGCAAGCTCTCGAGAGGAGATAAAACGGCTGAACCACGCGAAGGCTCGGGTGCTGGGGGCGTGCGGTTGTATATTACTAAGCGAGAAAGAAACTGAGCCATCACGCAGCTCACCAGCGAACGATACCTTGCCGTTGAAAAATCTGCCTGGCGCTCCAAAGCTGTCGAGGGGTACGGCGAGATCCGCTACCATGCTAGTCTCGTTGAGGGTAAACCATGCATGTTCCGCTATCACCCGTAGTCCACGGTAGGAGGTAAGGCGTAGCCAGGCATTGAACAGCTCCGAGGGTACGCTCACCTCACCGGCTGTGCCGTCAACCGTCAAGCGCCGAACCTGCTCGTCGATCGTTGCTATCGTACGTTCCTGCTCCTCCGATATCTCGGGGATCGGTAGAGGGTGAGCTGTGGTCTCCATCGCCTTTAGGGCGGAGCGGAAGGTGGCGTATCCAAATCCAACAAAGCCGATCGTGCCGATGGTGCACATCAGTGCTAACACCACAAAGAAACTGACCCCTTTTCGGATAGACCCGACCATAACCCCTTGATCTTAGCTGTGCTCAGGGATGACTACCGCATCCTCTGGGCGCCACCCAACCACTAACCGGCTACCGACCTGCGGAAGCTCTCCCTCTTTGGATGCTGAAACTCGCCTGATTCGCAGTGAAATTCCTTCCGGCCCCCGCGCTACGAGATCGCACCAGGCTCCGCGGTAGCTAATCTGCTGAATTTCGACCTCGATAGTAGGCTGAGCTTGCGTCAGCCCCTCACGTAAGGGGCTTATAGATTCCGGTCTAAGGCACAGAAGCGCCCTGGTATCCACCGCGATTCCCGCCGGGAAAGAGCCTGTCTGCATGGGCACTTGAAAGCTCGTTGAGCTGGCGGAACCTAAGCGCACGGTGGTCATTCCAGAACCTGTTTCTACCGTGCAAGGGACAAGATTTGCGTCGCCCAGGAACTGTGCCACAAAGCGAGAGCCCGGTCGTTCATAGAGATCCCTGGGGGTTCCTTCCTGTTCAACGCGGCCCTGATTCAGGATCGCCATCTTGGTGGCGAGGGTTAGTGCGTCGTCCTGATCGTGGGTCACATACACCATCGTAACTCCGAGGCGCGCATGCAGGGTTGAAAGCTCAAGCCGGATCTCGTCTCGTAATCGAGCATCGAGGTTCGATAGCGGCTCGTCGAGCAGAATAATTGATGGCCGGATCGCTAGTGCGCGTGCGAGCGCTACCCGTTGTTGCTGACCACCGGAGAGCTCGTGTGGGTAGCGCTGCTCGAAGCCGGTAAGCCGCACAAGCTCAAGCGACTCCATAACCCGCGAGCGGATCTCTCCTGACGAGGTCCGTTGCACCTGCAATCCGAAGCCAACGTTCTGTGCCACGGTCATGTGTGGCCAGAGGGCGTAGTTTTGAAACACCATCCCGATGCCGCGGCGATAGGGGGGGATATCATCGACCACAGCGCCATCAATGCAGACCGATCCGACATCTGGACGTTCTAAGCCAGCGATAACCCGCAGCAGGGTCGACTTCCCACACCCCGAAGGTCCAAGTATGAAGAAGAACTCGCCTCTCCCGATCTCGAGCGAGACGTTACGAAGAACCTCAGTCGAACCGAAGCGTTTTGAAACTGCGCTGATAGAGAGGGCGCCCATAGGACTATGATGGTGGCATCCGATGTGGTGGTACGCAATCGGGAATCGAATGAGGAAAACGACAAGCAACACGAGCGTTGATCTGCCGATTAGTACCCTGGTATTTCGAAGAAAGGTCTAGTATGGCACCATCGGCTGCTATGGCTGCGCGTCGTCATCCTCCTCGTCTTAAACCGTTGTGGCAGACCGCTGGTACTCCGCTCTGGTCGCTTATGCGCCAGGGAGATCGGGTGCGAGTTGATTTTGCATACGCGCCACAACGGGTAAAGCTGGTCAAAGGTATACAGGGCGCCCGGTTTCATCCGGAGGATAAGAGTTGGTCGATTCCAATTCGCTCGCTTGATACTCTGCTAGGATCAAAGGAGGTGCCGCCTCGACAGCTCCTAAACGGTCTCGGGGATCGCACGGTTACACCGCGCCCGTTGTCACAAGCCATGGACGCTCTCCGCCAGAACCCCTTTCAAGTCGAGGAGGAGGTGATAGCAGCGGTGTGCCCCGAGGTAGTTGTGCGGCTCAACGGCGATAAGCGTCGCGTGCGTGTCATCCCGCGCTTAGGAACTACTGGATGCAAACTCGTACTGAAGCAAGCAGGAGCTACCTTCTCCAGCTTTGATTGCGGATTTGCGGTACCTGCCGAAGGGCTCGGAGCGCTCCTTAAACGTTTGCGGGATGCTCGGGTGATCTTCGCGGTGGATCGGGCTACTGGTGAGGAGCTCGCACGCTCTAGCACCTTGCGGAATGAGATCGTGACTACTCCTGCGGGCTTCGGAGCAGATCAGCTAGCCGAGGCGCTGCTCGTGCCGTTTGTTACGACGGTCAGGGATGACCCTGAGAGCTTCCGACCGTGTTTCTTTACCTCCGAACAGTTCCGAATTGCGTTTCCGGGGGTTAGTCGTAAAGGCGCTGATAAACCGTTTGTGCTGGATCCCAAGGGGCTTCTTTCGTTGAGCGCGCGCCTTGCAGCGCTCCCGTTTACGGTGTGGTTAACCCAAGATGCGCACCGTTTTCTCGACCGCAAACGGGCAGCTCTCTTAGCTGAAGTCAGTGAAGTTGATGGACCGCTCGACGATGCTGCGCTTGAGGTGCTGACATTGCCCTTGATGTGGAGGCTCGCCAGTTCGGGACGAGGTTCGCTCGTGATTCACCTAGCACCTGAGAGCGATCTTCGTAGCATGCTCTCCGCACGCTGTGCGGAGCTCCTCGGCACGCGCTACGAGAGCGAGGCAGCGTGCCTGATTATCGAGGTACCTGATTCAAAGCTCGGGGCGGTCGTGTCGGAGGTTACGCACCTGTGTGAAGTGCACGGGCTCGGTCAGATTCCCAAGAGTGAGAGCTTTGCTGCCCTGGAGCGCGAGGTTGCTCGCAGGACTAAACTGCGTGAGGTGGGGGCCTATTACAGTTCGCTACAGGATGTGAGTGCAAACGCGCTGACAGGGCTTGAGCTGGAGCAGGCACAGCGGCTCTTTCCACATCAACGAGTAGCAGTGCAGTGGCTACATGAGGTTCCCTGTGCGTTCCTGGGCGATGACATGGGGCTCGGAAAGACCCTATCGGTGCTCACGTATTTCGCCTCGTTGCGGCGTTCGTCTAACTGGGAGTTGCTCCTGGTAGTGTGTCCAAATTCGCTTACGCGCAACTGGCTCAGGGAGGCGAGCGTGTGGTTTTCTGATCTACGGGCTACGGTTTTGGCGGGTGATAAGAGTTCAAAGGCGTGGGCGCTCCGATTGCTTACGAGTGGGTCGATAGAGCACGAGGTTCTAGTGGTTAACTACGAGGCTGTGCGACTTGAGTACGTTATCCCGGAGCTCGAGAAGCTCGTCAGTCAACGTAAAACTCTCTTGTGTCTCGATGAATCACAACGGGTGAAGAACCCTCAAAGTAAGACCTTTAAAGCGCTGATTGATCTTGCGTCACGGTGTAGTCGTCGAGTGCTGCTGAGTGGTACGCCGACACCAAAGGATGTAAGTGATCTGTGGGCGCAGATGAGGATCCTCGATGGTGGCGAGAGATTTGGGAAGAGCTACTATAAGTGGCTCAGCTCGGTTGCTGAGCTCGGTACTGAGTATAGCGATTTTGCGGTGAAGAAGTTTAACGATGAGGCGGTGAGTGAGAGCATTGTACGAGTTCACGAGATCATGCTCCGGCGCCGCAAGGAGCGGGTAGTAAACCTGCCGGAGAAGACCTTTACGTTGCGAGAGATCGAGTTGGTCGGCAGTCAGCGCGAGCGCTACGATGAGATCCGCGAGGGGTTAATCCTGCGGATGCGGGCGCTCTCGGGTGAGCAGTTCTTTCGCGAGATAACCAACATCTTGGAGGAATATCTGCGGGCTGTTCAGGTTGCCTCGAATCCGAGGCTGATTGATCCGGAGTGGAAGGGGGAGCCGGCTAAGTTTCTCGAGCTTGACGAGATCGTCGAGGAGGTGGTGCGGGGACAGGAGCAGAAGCTCGTGGTGTGGACCAACTACCTTGGGAATGTACGCGAGCTCACTGCGCGTTATCATCAGTTAGGGGCTGCAGCTTTTAGCGGCGAGGTTTCAGCCTCCGATCGTGAGGAAACGGTGCGGGCCTTCCAAGAGCAGGAGGCTCCTCGCATCCTCGTAGCGGTACCGGCAGCGGGTGGAGTGGGCATCACCCTGACGGCAGCCCAAACAGCGGTGTATATCGATAAGACCTGGAACGCCGAACACTGGATGCAGTCGGTTGACCGCATCCACCGTATTGGCCAACGGGGAACGGTCAACATCATCTCTTTCTTGGGGTGTAAGGTTGATGAGATTATTCATTGGAATTTACGACGCAAAGAGCGCACACAGGCTGAGGTGCTAGGTGATGAGCAACGGATTACAAAAGAGCCCCCAGGTCTTCCCTCACGAGCCGAGCTTTTGGAGGCTCTGGAGGGCGACTGAGGCGCTGCTCTCTCCCTCTATCGGATTGCTGTAGGGTGTGTTACGACACACCAGTATGAGGATTTTATTTATTCTGGCCGTTTTAACCGTAGTAAGTGCCTGCTCAACTGCTCGCAAGCAGTGTGAGGTATGGCAGCGTGAAGGGTTTATGTTCTCAACCCCTGAGTCGTGTGTAAAGTGTATCAAACGGCTCGGCTGGGTCGATCGGGACGCAATCCGGGGGTGTGCTTTAGGTATGGACGCCGCCGACCTGACAACCCTCAACAAGGACTGATCGTATGAATCAAGGTGCCGTACAAACTGCAAAGAAGCGCTCCGGATGCGGGTGCTTCGGTCTTGGGTGCCTCGTTGCAACTGTCATCTCGCTCGTAGTCGCGGGGGGAATCAGCTGGTTTCTGGTACACAACATTCGTGGGGCTGTAAAAGAATATACGACGGATAGCTCAACCCCGATACCGATCGCAGAGGTGGATGAGGTGACCCGCCAAGCGGCCCTGGAGAAGCTATCGGATCTTCGTGAGGTGCTTCGCTCAGCCGGGGGTCAGGGGAGCTTTTCGTTTACGGGATCTGAGCTCCAGGCGCTGGCAAGTGACGCAACCTTTGGTGGTAAGGTAGCTCTCGATGCGAAGGGGGATGCCTTGTCTATACTGTTCTCTTTTGCGCTGAGTGATTTCAACAATCCAGCTTTTGACTTGCTGCTTACTAAGGAGCTGGCTGGGCGTTTCTTCAACGGCTCGGCTGTGGCGAGCCTTGGAGTTGCCAATAACTCGTTACAGGTGCGGTTTCGGGAGCTCTCGCTGAATGGGAATGCAATCGGAGGTGAGGCGCTCGAGCAAGCCGGTGGGTTTGTACAAGGGGCTATAGAGAGCTTTATCCTCAGTTTAGCGGGCGATTCTGACGAGGCACGTGACGTCCAGAAAGGGGGCTCTGGTCGAATTACGGGGGCATCAGTGACCGATGGAACATTACGGCTTGATATCGGTCCGCTTAAGAAGTAGCACTGACCGCCGGACGCCCATGCTTAGGGAATTGCTGGTCCTCAGGGCTCCTCATGCATGGCTTTTGAACGTGAGAGCAGCGCCAGGGTATGGATCGTAAGTTTTACCAAAATACTAATCTTATTGGATAAAATGAAGGATTCACGGCTATCAAGCGGAGGCGTTTCTCAACCGGGGCACGCATCTTGGGGCTCAGCCAGAGGCCTGTTGCTCGGTCGAAACAGCTTCCCAGCGTCATATAATCGTTCGCCCCTCCCGATACATCTAAAGAGCTAGGAGAATTGGGAAAACCCGCGCATGGGCGCGGTTGCGATAGGGGCAGGAGGGTCTTGGTTAGAACGTATCGACATTCGGAGCACGATTCACACTCGGATTTCTGTATCCTCAACGGGCGACTCGACGCACGCCTGAGTGATGTTGAGCGCTTGACCATGGTCGGCGGGGGCGGACTCGACCGGATCCTCTCAGCCCTCGCGCGCAGCATCTCTTCGGTTACGCTCGATAGCCTGGTCCCAGGGATTGATCTCGGCGACCTCGTCAAGGACCATGAGCGCTACGTGCAGCTACGAGAGGGTGGATTCCTGGAGCGACTCTTCGAAGCACCTCGCCTCCGGCGTTCTCCGCTCGTAACCCCGATTCACGGGTTTCCCGATGGAGGTGTTTTCGATCTCGAGTTTGATTCCCCGTTCCCAAACGATGAGGTGCGACTATCACCCTCGTACAACGAGCTTCGGGAAAATCAGATCTCGTACGTGCGCTTGTGGGAGCATGCGCAGCCTAATCCACTACGTCCTACAATCGTGGCGATTCACGGCTGGACGATGGGTGACCAGAGAGTAAACTCACTCGCATTCCTTCCGGGGTACCTCTACTCGATCGGGTGTAATGTTGCTCTCGTTGAGCTGCCCTTTCATGGTCGACGTAAGGTGGCTGCCCCCACTTCGAGCACGGATCTTTTTCCAAGCGCCAACCCGATCAGAACAACCCTCGCAGTGGCACATTCACTGTGGGATCTACGCGTTCTTTCAGGCTACCTTGCCATGCGCGGACATTCTAACCTGTGTTGTGTCGGTATGAGCCTTGGGGCGTACATCGGAGCTCTGTGGGCGTCACTCGACAGGTTGCATAGAGCGGTACTGATGGTGCCGCTCGTGTCGATGGGGGATATGGCGTGGGAACTTCTCAAATCGCGCAAACGTAGCGGTGTGAAGGTGCCACGGCAGATAACACGCGGGCTGTTGCGCGATCTGTACTGGGACCACTGCGTGCTGGCGCATACTCCAAAGACGGAACAACGCGCGATGATGGTGATAGCGGGACGCGGTGATCATCTCGTGCCCAGTTCACAAGTGGCGCTCTTGCAAAGGCACTGGCCCGACGCCTCGTACGTATGGGCGGCTGGGGGACATGCTGCAGGTACGCAGAGGGGTGAGGCCTTCGACACGATGATCTCTTTTTTATTGAATTCAGGAGGGTGATATGCCGCACGAACATGGAGAAAAGCAAGGAGTAGGTCGCTCTGTGGTAGAGAGCCCAGCCAAGGCGCTTTTTCTGGGTGAGATACGACAAGAGATGGTATTTCCGTTTCCGACTATTCAAGGGGAGGAGCGCGAAACCTTGAAGATGGTTATCGAGTCGATCGATCGATTCATGGCCGAAAAAGGAGCTGATTTTCGCAGCTACGACGAACACGGCGAGCAACCTTCAGACTACGTTGAGGAGCTCAAAGCGCTCGGTCTGTTTTCACTGATTATACCGCAGGAGTTCGACGGAATTGGGCTCTCCAACTCGGGATACTCGCGAGTTCTCCAGCAGACCAGCAGGTATGATGCCTCAACATCACTCACGATCGGTGCTCACAGCTCGATCGGGATGAAGGCCCTTCTGCTCTTTGGTACCGAGGCACAAAAGTCCACTTATCTGCCAAGGCTTGCTACGGGGGAGCTGATCGCCGCTTTCTGCTTAACAGAAGCGGGGGCTGGTTCAGACGCCGCGTCGATAAAGACGCATGCGGTTCGTACTGAGGATGGTAGTTGGATCCTCAACGGTGAGAAGATCTGGATAACCAATGGTGGTACCGCTGGATTTTTCACCGTGTTTGCGCGTACTGAAACCGGCGAGGGAAAGATCACGGCTTTTATTGTCGAGCGCGATTGGAAAGGGGTCTCATCTGGGCCTAAAGAGGACAAGATGGGGATTCGAGCGTCCTGTACCACTACAGTGCGCTTTGACGATGTGAGAGTACCTCCAGAGTGTGTGTTAGGAGAGGTCGGTAAGGGGTTTAAGGTCGCGATGGCGGTCCTGAACAACGGTCGGACCGGTCTCGGTGGTGGCTGCGTAGGGGCGATGAAGCGGCTGATAGAGCTCGCTATAGCTCAGGCTACACAACGTAAGCAGTTCGGCAAAAGTATCTCGGAATTTCAGCTTATCAAGGAGAAGATCGCCTTGATGACTACGCTGTGCTTTGCATCCGAGAGTATTGTGAGCGTAGTAGGGCATCTGATCGACTCAGAGGTCGAGGACTTCTCGGTTGAGGCGGCTATGAGTAAGGTGTTTGTATCAGAGGCCCTGTGGACCGTTGCGGACGAGGCGCTGCAGATCGCCGGTGGTAACGGATTCATGCGCGAGTTTCCGTATGAGCGTGTGATGCGAGACTCCAGAATTAACCGCATATTTGAGGGGACCAATGAGATCTTGCGGCTCTATGTTGGGCTCTCGGGAATGAAGGACGCAGGAGATCAATTAAAAGATGTGGCTCGAGGTGTAAGTGGAATCTTTAACGACCCGATCAAAGGTTTCGGAGTTCTTTCAGAGTACGCCTCGCGCAAGGTGGGTCAGTACACGTCACTCGGTCGTGCCCGTTTGACGCAGATACCCTCAGCGCTTGAGGGTGAAGCGCTGGCGTGTGAGGTGGGGATAGCAAAGCTTGCTCAGGCGGTCGAGGCGAGCTTGCGGCGCTACGGTAAGGGGATCATCGGACAACAGCTCGTGACACGCAGGTTGGCGGATGCGGCGATAGAGCTCTTCGTTGGTATGTGTTTACTTTCACGGGTATCGTCGATCTTGAAGGAGCGTGGAGCAGAGCGCTGTGAAGACGAGCTGCGGATAGCGCGAATCTTCACCCATCACGCCAGGGTTAAGGTCGCTGGTCACTTGAAAGGACTATCGAAGAACGCCGATATAGACACCCTTGCTCTCGCAGACAGTATGTTTGAGCGGGGGGGCTTCCCCTGGGACGTATTGTAAGGCGCCTGAGGCGCGCTCCTTGCGTCTCCTTAGCCGGACTGCGATCCTGCCGCTTTGCCGTATGTGCATGCGGGGTCCTAGCTCGAGAAGGAGCGGCTTGAGGTATAAGCCCAAGCTGCTGATATTTCATGATTTAATCGGGAGCAGCTCGATTTTCTGCACGATGAGATACATCACGACCGCACGCTGTCATAACACGCTTCAGTAGTACAGGTTGTAGGTTTCATGGTCTCTGAGGTTGTACAGGTCGTTCCCGCTCTTGATCAGGCGTCGCCCGTGGCGCCAGGTACGCCTAAGACCGTACCTGACACAGCACCCCAACCAGTCGTCATGCCAGCCGTTATAGACCGGCCCTATCAGCAATCGTATCGTGAGACCACTGACGTTGATGGAAGTATTCGTCGCAGCTTCGTTAACGAAGCTAGAGGAAGTGACAGAGAGGGGCTTACCAGCCCGCGTGAGGCGATCGTAGCGTATCGGCCCGACAGAACTGGTGGGGAGGTAGTGGTGCAGATCTCGAAGGTGCGAGATCAGAAGGCACTTCCTCAGGCTAGATGCGAGCTCCTGCACCTCGAACTGAAGGTGCAAGCGCTCACTGACAATCCCTACCAAAAGGACGGCTCGATTGAGGTGTTTGAGTCAGCGACTCAGCATACGCAGTCGATCCTGAGAGAGCTTGACAATCCACGCTCAAAAGTAAAGCCAGACGTACAGTATGCCCGCCTGATCTCTACTCTTCGGGGACTGGCCGATGGCCGCGTCACGATTAGGGAGATATCAGCTGCAAACATAGGTCTCACATTCGAGGCTTCTGAGAGGGCTCCGCTCCTTCTAGTTGGGCTCCGGTTGAAAGAGTGCGGTAACCTCACGATAAAAGGAGAACGGACCTCAACGCAGGAAGCAGATGGCTTGTTTTCAGTTCGCGCACCCTACATGATTATCGATGGGGGATTCGGTGGAATTGAAATATGCGGAGTTGATTGCAGCAAGGTATGTTTGATGAATCTGCGAAAGCGACAGGATTCGAAGATCCAGTTTCGAGAGTGTCAGCTCCGAGGTGCACATACCCGAGGAGAATGTGGGGTAGGGACCTTCTCGTGCTGGGATTGTAGCTTCGGTGAGGTCGCACGTCTCGGCGATCTTCGAGTTAGTCAGCCCGCGAGCAATCTGCAGGATTTCTCCATATATTTCGGTGGGAGCGTTTCTTCGCAGGATTGTGCGATATCGTTACCCACTGAGCTAGCAACAGAGGAAGTTAAAGGTGCGCTTACGGGATCACCTCATTCGTTTGCGGCACGGATGCTCAAGCCCCTAGGAGAGGCATCACTTGCTGATCTGATCCAGAACTCCTCACTCCTTGCTCCATCTTTGCTTAGCTCATATGAGAGCGAGAGGGTCTATCAGGTTTGTCTTTCCCAAGACGACAGGCTTGAGGTTGTATGTCGTCGATATCCCGAGTTGCCGGGCTGGAGGATCGCAACTCTTTCCGCATCCTCAAACACGGAGGGCGTGTCGAAGATAGAGTGGTCACGTGGCCCTAAGGTGTCTGCGCTTGAGCTCAGGCGGCTCGAAGAACGGGTTGATGAAATTATATGGTGTAAACTTGGCGTGGCAGCTTAGGCCACACCGACATGCTCCTGCACCATACCTCGCCGGAGACCGGTGGCAGCCTCTAACTTACTGGCGAATGCCTCGGCTGCGTTTCGTGCTTGTTCCTCACTCCAGCCAACTTTCGAGAGTTCAGCACTATAGGAATCTGCGTAGTCGAGGTAGTACTGAATCATCTCGGCATCGTTTGCAATCTCAAAGAACCCCTGACGCGGCATCATTGGGATCTCCTTGATGTGAAAGATCTCACGTTGAGAGATGAGGTTGCTGAAATACACCCAGGCATCTCTGGTAAGAAGTTGGGCTATCCTCTCTTCCTCTCGTGAGAGCTCAAGACAGTACGAAAGTGTATTCATGATGAGGCCCTCTCTTTAGCTGCGCTACCTCTACACGGCATACCGCGATCCGTCGTTAGGGATATAACGAGTCTATGGATCTTGTTGGTATGATGCTCAGAATTAAGGTAAGGTTTCGCCTACCTCAACCAATTCGTAAGACATCGAGCTCACAGGGCAATCAGTCGTGTTCAGGTATTGCACAGAGCTCCTAAGCCCAGTCCCCTTCGGTCGGAATCCGTTCGATTCGATCCTCTACGGAGGAAACCCCTCGTACCCTCCTGATAGCGGAGAGAACTCGTTGAGCGATCTCTCGTTTTAGTCGACCTTTGGCGACGACAACGCCAGCACGAACCTCTACCTCGATGGCACCCGCCTGTGGCGTGACCCTTCCGATTCGCGCCCGAATCCGGTCGCCAAGCTTGCGGTCACTGACGGGTTCCTCAACCTGAATCAGCTTGCGTGCCTCTGCCAGTACGCCTTGGAGGTGGTTCCGGGCGTTTCGGGCTTGCTTTTCGGCAAGCACAACCGATCGGTTAGCAAGACTTGCCGTTCTGTCACGAGCGACACCGCGGCGGTAGGGGCCAAGGCGCGGATCGAGGAAGTACATAAGAGCGGCTCCGACCCCCATCCCCGTCAGAAGCGGTCTAACCGTTCGCCCAGCTTCGCCAAGGACTCGAGAAGCAGCTGAAGGATCGTAGTTTGAAGTTGTCATATACACCCTCTCCGTGTTTGGGATACTGTTGAGGTCCTGTGCTCGTGCGATCGTAAGACTGTCGGCATAGCCGCCTGAGAAAGAGGTTGACAGCACCTACCTGAAGTGACCATGAGGGTGCTCAGTGTACAGCGCGCAGCTCACGTGAAGGCGGTTTCGGGGTGTATGGCAGGCTCGAAGGGACGAGACGCCACAGTACGCACTGTCGTTTCTGAAGTGTTATGTGGATTGTACTGTGTCAATCCGTCGGCGCTCGTACACGCCGCGGGCTTGGGGCTCCGCGCACCCAAAGGGTATTTCCCTCCGCGATAGGGCGGGATATATCGAACATCGAAGTCAACAGTTTGTTCAGTGAGGTATGACGATATGCCGATTGAATCTGCGGTGCAGGATGTCCCTACGGCGATAGCGCACGTGTTGGCAAAGGAGCCGCGCCTAACCATAAGTTCCTTGGGAGAGTTCGCGCGGGTTACTTGTCCAGCCAGGCGTAGCATCTCACTTCACCCCCCCTACGACTCAGTTCTTGTTCCGGAAGAGCAGGGGATTAGGTTTCGCCTGAGCTCTTCACTTAAGGATGTATTGTCAGCCGGCCCAGACTCTACTGCTGCCAAGCGCTTTGAGCTGGCGCTCGCTCAGGGATCCGTTACGTACGAGTGTGCTCGGGGTGTAGCGACGCAGCTGTCGTGTTCAGAAGAGCAGGCTCAGGGGGCTATTCGAGATTGGGTATCATCGTTGGTCAAACAGCTACAGGTGCTTGAGACACGTGGCCTGGTAGCTGTTCCGCCGCTTGGATTCTTCGAAGTGCGACGGTACCAGGGATATGCTGGCATGAACCCCATAACGAAGCAGCCCATTCCTATACCCCCGAGCGTGTTGGCTTTTTTCATTCCGTCGCTGCGACTTCGCCGCACAGTCAACGGGCGGCCGCTACCTGAGGAAGTGTCTCATGAGGAATGTAACTCCGTATGTGGATCGATTCTGGAAATGGAAGATTACACCACAGCGCGTGTGCTCGATCTCGTCTCAAGTGTAAAGGCTCATAAGCCAGGAATATCGGCTGTGGATCTCGAGCATATTCAGGCCACGATCGGAGGGCAACTCCCAACACTTCTCGGTGAATTACTGAGGAACTTCTCAATCAATCATCCTCCGTTCAGGCGGCTCAGCACTATAGCATCAACTCCCCAAGCATTCGCTGCTTTAATTGAGAGATATGGTGACCCTGATGAGCCCCGACTTCGAGCTATCCCGTTTGCGGAGGTGTCCGATGCAGGAGAGTGTGCTTGGTTTGTGTGCGCCTGCTCGAAGTGCTCGGACGATCCGCAGGTTTTCGCCGCGCAGCAGGTGGGCCAAAGTGGTCATGAAGATGAGGGTGACGCGATGCGACTCAGTATGTGGATATCGAGTCGAGTCCTACTGCATCGCGCGATCACGACCTTCGAGGGTCGAGTGCTGCCATATGACGACGCCATTGTTGTGATGAAGCACCTCGCTCAGATTCACGCGGGTGAAGGGGTCAATCCAAACCTGCCTATATAGGTTGATGCAAGGGGTTCGACGGCCTGTCGGCGCGTCGAACCTCTTTGGCTGTCTAAAGCTACGCTACGGTATCAACAACTACTCGCAGGCCGCTCTTGTTGGAGCCTACGACGTAGTACACGAGCGTTTGAGTCAAACGAACTTTCTCCGAAAAGAATGTTCTACGAAAGTTTGCGCGAAATAGCTTCACGGTGACACGCCCTCTGAAGGAACCTCCCAGCAGCATGACGCCAGACCCATTCCGTAGCAGGTTGGCGTGGTAAAATATCCAGCGTCCTGGGCCTGCTCCGGCGAAGATGGGGGCGTTCGATGCAGCATTGTTGACGGTGATAGAGGCTTTATCCAGGGTCTCGTTGATGAAGGCTGCGAGTTGCGGTACTCCCGAGTCCGAGAGATTTGCTACCAGTCCGATAGAACTCGTCGTGGCTGGGACGTTAACGGTTCATATACCCTCTTACTCCTCAGCTATACACAACTCCCAGGCACCCTAACCACTGAGCACGCGAAGGCGATATCGTGAGTCGGGTGTCTGAGGGAGCGAGCTTAAGCGCCCCTATTGCTGTAATAATACGACAGTAATTATAATTTGTCAAATATTTATTGAAAACCCCTTGTGAGGCGTCATCACACTTTGAGCACGCTTGGAGGATTAGCGCGGATCTGGAGGTCCCACCAGTAGTGGTAAGCCGCAGCAAGCACCACGTCGTCCTTAGAGTGGAGTGGTTGAATTTCCCTGCATTACCCCGAGAGCCGCGCGCGGTACGCAGGATCGCGATAGGCCTCAATAGCCAGATGCGTATCGCCACAAAAGATGAGCTCGCCTTTAGAAAGGACTGCAGTTTGCGTGCAGAGGTTGCTGATGAGCTCCATATTGTGACTCACTATGACAATGGTCTTCCCTTGGTCAAAAAGCGTGAGAATACACCCTGGCATTTCTCCTGAAAACGCTCATCGCCGACAGCGAGGATTTCATCAACCAGGAGGATGTCGGGATCGATGTCTACAGCAGCGCTGAAGCCGAGGCGCGCAAACATCCCAGATGAGTAATATTTCACGGGCGTATAGGCGAACTCTGAGAGCTCTGCGAAGTTAATTATGTGATCTATTCTATCCCTGATCTGAGCGCGGGATTTGCGGTGAAGTGATGCGTGCAGATAGATATTCTCAACTGCGTTGAGCTCCGGGTCAAATCCCGCTCCTAACTCAATCAAAGATGAGATCGAGCCGTTCCGAATAATAGCGCCCGATGATGGAGAAAGGACCCCCGAGAGAACCTTAAGGAGGGTGCTTTTACCACTACCGTTGCTCCCTATAATCCCAAACACATTTCCGCGTGGGACACGGAGGTTGACCTTTGAGATTGCGTCAAAGAGCGAAAAGTATCGCCACTGCCTGTCTCGCAGAAGCCGAATCATCGTCTCCTTCAGAGAGGTGGGGCGCTCTTTGTATAGCCGATAGCGTACCGTGATATCACGTAGTTCAAATGCCACGCGCGAGGATTCCCCTGTACATGATGTGGAATGTTCGGAAGTAGTTGACGACATAACAAGGATGCTTGCAGGAACACTAAATGAAGTAGAGAAATTTCTCCTCAGAAGATTTGAATATCTTCAGCCCCAGACGGAGAATTACGAGTGAAAGCATCAGGTTTGCTAGGAAGGAGGTCGGGTCCGGAAGTGCCCCGATGAAAAAAATTCCTCGGACGAATTCGATCTGCACAAAGAGGGGATTAACGACTGATAGAATGTCTACTAGGTAGCTTGGTAGATCCTCCCGGCGGTACAACACTGGAGTAAGGAAGTATAGGGCATGAAGTGCAACTTCGCTGAGATGCCGCGTGTCCTCAAAGAAGACGTTGCTCGTTGCGAGTATTAACGATACTCCGATAGTAACCATCAAAAGTGGTAGTACAACGATCGGAAAGGCAAGGGCTGCGAGAGGAATTGAGCGCCCAAGCGAGAGCGTGAGGATTATGAGGGGTATCAAGGCAACCAGAAAATTGAAAAAATTAGAGCAGGTTAGAGAGAGGACAAAGAGGTACTTTGGCAGTGGCACCTGACCAAACAAACGTGCATTCGCTCGGATGGTATGGAGCGACATCAAAGACGTGCTCGAAAAGAAGTTGTATGGGAGCATTCCGCAAAAGAGAAAGATCGCGTAATCCTGGACCGGAATTCGCATGATTCCCGAGAATACGACGGCAAGGATACTCATCATGGCCAAGGGGTGAAGCATCGTCCAGGCGTATCCCAGGATCGACCTTTTATACTTGGTACGTAGGTCACGTAACACCGATTGGACAAGGTAGTCCCGGTATTCAAGTGTCTGTACCACGAGGTAAGGTATGAGAGTGATCGTATTTGGCATAGTGTACCCGCTCGATCCGGGGATATTCGTCTTAGCGGTTCTTTGGCTGACTGCTGTGAGTTAGCGCCTACGCGACGGGCGACTGTCCCGTCGACCTTTGAGCTGATGTTATTAACTAGCATGCCAGCAGTAGTAAGTCATCTGTTCTCTTCTCTCACTGGGCGCAATACGCTACCATGTGCCGTGTGATGATGTCAGAAGAGCCGCCCCCCACACTTGTAGAGATTGATCCGTGGCTTAAGCCGTACGCGGAATTAATCGCCGCTCGAACAAAACTTGTAAACGAGCGGGCACAGATGTTGACCCAAGCGAAGATGTCACTTGCGGAATTCGCATGTGCGCATGAGTACTTCGGACTCCATCGTACTCCGAACGCCTGGGTGCTGAGGGAGCGGGCTCCACATGCTACCGCTATCTCTCTCGTAGGTGATTGTTCAGAATGGCGACGCGATCCCTCATTGAGCTTCGTTCGCACGGAGCATGGTACGTGGGAGCTCACTATCCCGTTCGATCGTTTGAAGCATGGTGCTCATTACAAGCTCGTAGTCTCGTGGCTCGAGCATGGCAGAGAGGTGACGGCTGAGCGTATCCCATCCTGCTGTCGGCGTGTCGTACAGGATTCGGACACCCTCATGTTTAGCGCTCAAGTATGGTCACCCCAGCTGCCATATCGCTGGAGACACGACGAGTTTCGCGTTCCTCGCGTCGCCCCGCGCATATATGAAGCACACGTCGGGATGGCGCAGGAGGAGGCAAAGGTTGGAAGCTATCGTGAGTTTACCGATAAGATTCTGCCTCGTATCGCTGAGGCGGGATACAACACGATTCAACTTATGGCTGTCCAGGAACATCCATACTACGGGTCCTTTGGCTACCAGGTTTCGAATTTTTTCGCCCCATCATCGCGCTTCGGTACCCCTGAGGATCTGATGGAGCTGGTTGATACCGCGCACGGGCTCGGTCTCGCCGTTGTCATGGACCTGGTCCATTCGCATGCGGTAAAGAACGAGCTCGAAGGGTTGAGTCGATTCGACGGGTCATACACTCTGTACTTCCACGAGGGTCAGAGGGGTGAACATCCGGCTTGGAATACAAGGCTCTTTGACTACGGAAAGATCGAGACGCTGCATCTTCTCTTGTCTAACTGTCGCTACTGGCTTGATACCTTTCGATTTGATGGATACCGCTTTGATGGTGTGACTAGCATGATCTACCGCGATCATGGGCTCGGCTCGGCGGTCTCCTCTTATGACCACTATTTCTGCGGTAACGTTGATGAGGATGCTGTAGCGTACCTTGCTCTAGCGAATAGGGTCATACATGAAGTACGACCGGATGCCATAACCGTCGCAGAAGAGGTTTCGGGGATGCCGGGGCTCGCAGCGCCCTTCGCCCACGGAGGAGTTGGTTTTGACTATCGCCTCGCAATGGGAGTGCCGGATTACTGGATTAAGCTACTCAAGCACTCGCAGGATGAGGAGTGGAACGTATCTCAGATCTGGTGGGAGCTCACGAACCGTCGAGCCGATGAAAAGACGATCAATTATGCGGAATCGCACGATCAGGCCTTGGTTGGTGATAAAACGATAATCTTCTGGTTGGCTGATCAGGAGATGTATTGGCATATGAGGGTGACTGATTCCAGTATGGTCATCGATCGTGCCATCGCACTTCATAAACTGATCCGGCTTCTTACCTGCAGTACGGCGGGGAACGGCTACCTCAATTTTATGGGCAATGAATTCGGCCACCCTGAGTGGGTCGATTTCCCGCGCGAAGGGAACGGTTGGTCGTACCACTACGCGCGGCGGCAGTGGAGTCTAAGAGACCGTGAAGACCTCAGGTATCGATTTCTGGCCGATTTTGATCGCGAGATGATGAAGCTGACCGAGAGATTCTCGCTGCTAGAGACGGAGTGGCCATATAAGCTGAGCGAGCATGTATCGGACATGATCCTTGCCTTTGAGAGAGCAGGTCTGGTCTTTGTATTTAATCTGCATCCGACACAATCTTATGAAGGTCGCAACATCCCGCTCGGTGATCGTGCGCAGGGAGAGAGATATCGTATCGTGCTCGATTCGGATGCTCTAGAGTTCGGAGGGTTCGCTCGCGTTGATCACTCGATAGACTATCAGGTAATAGGTGAGGATCACTCGCTCACTCTGTACCTGCCGAATCGGTCGGCGTTGGTTTTGGCTCGAGCTGACTGATGTGATGCTCCCTTCACTGACCTCACTGTTATCTTTGTGAACCCCGTGCTACTCCTCTCCTAAGGAGGGGACAGCTACTCAGCTCAAGGTCTTTGAGGCCCTCTCGGCTACCCGTTTGTTTGATATCGTGCGTCTCTTTGATCGAGCTCACGTAAGAACGATCGCGAACGATTTTGACATACCGGGCAGTGATATCGATGTAGTCTGTGTGAGCCTTGCGCACTTCAGAGCTGAGGAGGGAGTATACCTTCCCGCGCATATCTGACTCGAACCGAGTTCGATCAAGCCTTCAGGCCCACAGATACAAAGTCGAAGACACGCCTCAATGAAGCGGTGTTTATGCCTTTTTGATAATCGAGTGGGCAACAACGAGCGGTAGGAGAGCCTGACCCTTGTTTTAGCTGTACCTAGGGATACTCTGAATAAGTCCCTCTGCTGAGTTTTCTGATAAGTAGGAATCGCTGACGATGACGAAGAAGAGCGACGTAGGACGAGAACCGTCGGCGGCTATCGGT
>Ga0169931_10005825_pt1 | contig 18725 bp, 15 predicted proteins | sample Kivu_15m_20L_FD_129675 | JGI IMG/M metagenome (GOLD analysis project Ga0169931, IMG submission 129675) | Freshwater microbial communities from Lake Kivu, Western Province, Rwanda to study Microbial Dark Matter (Phase II) - Kivu_15m_20L... | ecosystem: Environmental > Aquatic > Freshwater > Lake... | reverse complement strand
GCCCTTTTCCTTCTTCTGGCAGATCATCTGGCGTGGGTTTCGATTTCGGGCGATGGGTCTCGCCCTCCTAGCCGCGGCAGGTATTGGGCTGATGGGATTTGAGCCGGTGCTCATGCGCGAACTGATCGATGAGTTGGGCAAGCCAGACCCGAGTGCTACGCGCGCCTGGTGGCTCTTTGCCCTGGTTGCGGGGGTCTGGTATCTCTCATCGATCGCCAACCGACTACGCGACTGGCTCGACCTGCATACCGCACCCGAGTTGCGCAAACAGGCGCAGCTCGAGGTCTACTGCTGGCTTGAGGGCCATGCAACCCAATTCTTCCAAGACCACATGGCCGGCAGTCTGAGTCAGAAGGTCAAGCAGGTGGGTACGGCCATGGTGAGCCTCTCAGAGATTGTCTTTAACGGGTTTGTGCGGGTGATTCTCGCCATTGTGATTGCGGCTGTGGTCTTGGCCTCGGCGCCGGGCTATTTCTTCTACTCTTTTCTGGCCTGGCTTGTGATCTTCTTATGGCTCTCGGCCTGGTTTGCCCGACGCTGCACACCCTATTTTCGGGCCTTTAGTGAGGAGGCCTCTGCCAGCACGGGCATCCTGGTGGATGCGGTCTCGCATATGGATCTGGTGCGGGCCCACGCCAAGAAGCAGTTCGAACGCCTCCACCTCTTTCACGCGCTGACCAAAGAGAAGGCGGCCTCTATCCACACCCGCTGGTTTTTGCTCTGGATGATGCTGGTCCTCTATTCCGGACTGCTCTTCTTCCAGGCCCTCTTTGTAGGCCTGTCGGTCGCGGCGTTTCTCGATCAGACCATGACCCTTGGTGAGTTGGTGATGGTGATCTCCTTAGCCGCTATCTTGGTGGCAAATGTCTGGGGGCTTTCTACGCAACTCATCCAGTACTTTGAACAGGTGGGAACACTCGAGTCGGCCTTAGCCCAGATTGGCCAGGCCCATGGTCTGCGCGAGCGTGAGGGTGCGCAGCCCCTGGCCGTGCAACAAGGGGAAATCGTCTTTGAGGATGTGGACTACCAGCTTGCAGACGGTCGGTGGCTGTTCAAGAAGTTCAACCTGAAGATTCATGCCCATGAGAAGGTGGGGCTGGTGGGCCCCTCGGGGGCAGGAAAGAGCACGCTTACCAAGTTGCTGCGCCGCCAATTTGACCTACATGGCGGCATGATCCGCATCGACGGGCAGGATATCGCCCAGGCGACACTAGATAGCCTGAACCTCGCGATTGGCGAAGTACCACAGGAGCCAGTGCTGTTTCACCGCAGCCTGCGGGACAACATTGGCTACCCGTTGCGCGAAGCCGATGAGGCCCGCGTTCTGAAGGCTATTGAACGGGCCCATTGCACGGGTTTCATTTTTGCGCGGTCTGAGGGCCTCGATGCTCTTGTGGGGGAAGGTGGGGTCAAACTCTCCGGGGGCGAGCGTCAGCGGGTGGCGCTGGCGCGCGCCTTCGTGAAGGACGCTCCCATTCTCATTCTCGATGAAGCCACCTCGGCCTTAGATAGCGCCACCGAGGCGCTCATCCAAGACGCGCTAGAGAAGCTCTATGAGAACCGCACCGTACTGGTCATCGCCCACCGACTCTCCACTCTGACGCGCATGGACAGAATTGTGGTACTCAAAGACGGGCAGATCTGCGAAGAGGGTACCCATGCCGCACTGCTGGCTGCAGGCGGTGTTTATGCCGAACTCTGGCAGACCCAGTCGGCGAGCTTTCTCAACGCGTAATGGGCGCGGGATCGGGAAGAAAGAGTGCAGGATCTACCAAGACGGTATTGAGGGCCACACTCCAATGCAGGTGGGGTCCTGTGACCCGACCCGTGGCCCCGACCCGTCCCACTCGCTGTCCAGTAAGAATCGCGTCGCCTTCCTGCACATCGATGGTGTCGAGATGACAGAACATCGAGATCAGCCCTCGCCCATGGTCGAGGAAGACAGACTTCCCGTTAAAAAAATAATCGCCGGTGTTCACAACGCGCCCCGGCGCGGGCGCGATGACAGGCGTACCGGTCGGTGCGGCGATATCCATGCCGGAATGTGGGCTGCGGGGCTGGCTATTGAAGAAACGTCGCGAGCCGAAAGAACTCGACCGTACCCCTTCAACCGGTGAGACAAAGGTAAAGGTTGCCGGAAGCTCCGGACTGAAGACTGCAAAGGCCTCACGAATTTTGACCTGCTCTACGCGCACCCGCGCGAGATCGGGCTCAGAGAGGTCGACATGCTTCGGTGCCACGGTAAGAAACTGGGTGATGTAGTCTTTCGATGCCACCTGAAAAGGCAGAGGCATGGGTGGGCCTGCCTGCTGAAGTTCGGCCTGGGCCGCCCCGATTTTCTGACTTAGGGGAATACCAATGATCGCAATCCACCTCCCTGCGTGGGGCATGGTGAGTACGGCGTTTCCTTGAAAAGTGACGTTCGGCTGTAGACCTGCAACAGACTCGGGGAGCGACAACACCGCGATGCCGCCGGGTACCCGATGATCGCGCGGAGGCTGCGAACTGTTGTTCGGTGAAGTACCCGAGGCATGGGCAGTCTTGGCTGTGCCCACCCACCCCCAAGGATAGATAAGGCCCAGGGCGAACGTGGCAGCGAGGTGATCAGACACCCCTCTCAGGACTCGACGCCGGGATAAACGAACAGACATGGTGCGAGTCACTAGCGAGGGGCAAAAACAAATCCACGGTCGATAAGCTTCTGGCGCAGCGCAGGAAGTACCTGGGCAACCGCTTCTTCGCCACGAAGAATGGCAAGCTCACGGGTATCAAAGTTTGTGAGACTCAGCCCGCGGGTGTCTGGCCGAATCAGAATATCGGCCTGGGCGGCCTGAGTCTTGCCTATCACCTGCCCCATAATCGTAAAGGCCTGTAAGACCACGTCGATGGACCCGCTTGGCTTCTTGCCCTCGGGCTGCTCCCCGATATCGACTGCGATCACAAAATCGGCCTGCATCTCACGGGCAGCCTGAACCGGCAAGGGCATCGTGACGCCACCATCAACATACAACCTGCCTGCAATTTCGGTGGGAATGAAGATGCCTGGCACCGAGGCCGAGGCCCGCACGGCCTGCCCTACGTTGCCAGTCTTAAAGACCATCGTCTGTCCCGTGGCCAGATCGGTCGTGACCACCCCGAGCGGCTTTCCGAGTTTATCGAAGCTGCGGCCCTGGATACGGGTATTCACAAAACGCTCAAGCAACTCACCCTTGATCCAGCCGCCTTTTCCGAGCACATCCCAGTCCATCACCTGTGACTCTTTGGTCTCCATTGCGAGACGCTGCAACTGAAAGCCCGACATACCACTGGCATAGAGCGCCCCCACAACCGCACCCGCACTTGTGCCGGTTACCAGATCCACACGAATGCCCTGACTCTCTAGCGCCTTAATCACCCCCACATGGGCAAAGCCACGAGCCGCACCCCCTCCCAAAGCCAATGCCACCTTCGGAGCGGCTACGGGCGTTGGCGGAGAAGACGTCGTCTGTGGGGGCGTGCTGGTTGAGCAGCCCACAAGCCAACTGGTGAGCACGGCCGCCATGGCCTTCATTACTTGATTCATACGCTGCCGCACACCCTTAAATAAGTCGCCCATGAAGAGGGGTTATGGGAACATGCCGGACGACACGATATCCATGCCGCCCCCCGAGCCTTGATGATATGCCATTCATTCTGATGATTAGAGACGAGACATGACAGGCGGCGTGATGACGCTGGTGCTCTTTGGCGCCGTCTTGCACGCCGCATGGAATGTGCTCGTGAAATCGAGCCAAGACAAGACACTCGATACGGCGGTGATACATATCTTTTGTGCCCTCATTACCCTGCCCGTATCGTTGTTTCTCGGCCCCCCTCCGCAGGAGGCGCTTCCCTTTCTCTTTGCCTCGGTAGCCATTCATGTGGGCTACTACTTTTCCTTGGCCAGGGCCTATCACCACGGAAGCCTTGGCCTGACCTATCCCATCATGCGGGGTAGTGCCCCCCTGATGGTGGCGATGGCCTCCTGGGTGGTGCTTGAGGAATCACTCTCTCTCACGGGATGGGTCGGCGTGCTGACGCTCTGCCTGGGGGTCATATGGCTCGGGGTCTCCGCGCATGCTGGGCAACAGAAAACCGCCTTTGGCTTTGCCCTGGGCAATGCGGCTATCGTGGCCCTCTATACCCTTGTCGACGCACAGGGGGTCCGACTCTCCGGGGATGCCGCCTTTGCCTATATTGCCCTGCTGTTTAGTCTCGATGGCTGGATTTTTGGTCTCGCCGTCTTTGCCCGCCGAGGGGCGCAGGCACTGCGCTACACAGCCCAGCGATGGCCGATGGCCCTTGGCGGCGCGACAGCGTCCGTGGGTTCCTACGCCATCGCGCTGTGGGCCATGACCGTCGCGCCCGTGGCAGCAGTTGCCGCATTACGCGAGACGTCGGTGCTCTTTGGGGTCTTACTCGGATGCCTGGTGCTCAGAGAAAAACTGAGCGCGCAGCGCGTTCTTGCAACGGTAGTGATTATTCTTGGCGCAATCGCCATTCGGTTTGGTGCCGGGGCGACGGCCTGAGCCAGATTCTGCGGACCAGCACGTTTACCTCGGCGCGCAGGGGCAAGAAGCATCCGATAACGAACTACCAGAACCCCAGTTTCTCGGCCTGACGCAGGGCCTTAATCTTGTCGTGGTGGGGGCTATCGAGATCAATCGGTGCCCAATCGGTCTCTTTCTCATCGGAGAGAACCACCTCGCCACCACCCATTGCTTCGCTACACGCCACCTTTCTAGTGACCTTGCGGCGCATCGCGCGCACATCGAATAAGGCATAGACACGCATCGACTGATACGCCAGCCCCTTAGCGGTGGTCTTTGGCGTCTCATAATCCTGGACCTCTTCGACAAAGACAATGTCGGCCGACTGCTGCTGTATGGACTCAAAATCCAGGTATTCGGTTATGCCACCAGTCTGGTGTACTTCGAAGATCATGATTTCCCCCCAGGGGTCTTCGGCATTGCGATCAACAAGACAACTGATCTGCGAGATCTTGGAAGTCTCGGGCATGAAAGTCAAACCGCGACTCCCGGCGCAGATCAAGGTGTTTATGGGGACCAAATTCGTGCGGCCGCTCAACGAAAGCGGTTCGGCATCCCAGGGCCCGGGCGGCATCGAGATCATCTTTATGGGCCGCAACAAGCATCATGTCTTGCGGATCGATCTCAAATAGAGTGCAGACGCCGAGGTAGGTCTCGGGATCGGGCTTGTAATGGCGGAAGACCTCGGCAGACAAGATACAGTCCCAGGGGAGGCCAGCACGCTTAGCCATCTCGGTAAGCAGAGAAATATTTCCGTTTGACAGCGTCGTAATCGTAAACCGCGCCTTCAGGCGCGTAAGCCCCTCAACCGCATCAGGCCAGGGAGCCAGTCGATGCCAGACCAGATTCAGTGCCCGGCGCGCTGGTTCGTCCATGTCGATGGTGTGCTTCGCAAGCAGTTCGTTCAGGATCATGCGGTGTAGATCGTCGATGCGTGTCCACCCCAGTTCTCCCGACCGCACTCGGGCCATCGCAGGCTGATAGCCCGCACGCCAGTCAAGCGCAAACTGCGCGGGGTCTACCGGGAGCCCAAGCTGTGTAACCTCCCGCACGATCGATCCGTACCAGTCGACAACAGTGCCAAAGACATCAAAGGCAAGAACTTTCATCAGGCCGCTCCCGGACACCCGCAACAGCTCGATATTATTCCCCAGAAGTGATTCCCCGGAAGTGAGTGCGAGCAGTTATGATCCCGGCATTATCTATACGCCTGCCGGTTAGCCGCGCGCGCCCTGCTCCTCAACCCGTTACGACCCTTGCAGCCATGACCCGTATTCTTCTCGCCGTAGCCGTTTTCCTCGCACTGAGCCCAAGCCTTCGGGCGCAATCCACAACGTCGGGTACACCCCAGAGCTGCCCGGGCAGCTACAGTGCGTCCTGGTCTCAGTGTGTGGGCAGTTTTGAAACCGCAGAAGGCAACCGCTACGAGGGCCACTTTCAGCAGGGGCGGCCCCATGGATACGGGGTGTTTTTCTATTTGGCCGATGGACCCACCCAGGGTGATGTCTACTCCGGTCAGTGGGAGAACGGCCAGATGACGGGCGTCGGTACCTATTTCTTCTCCTACGGTGCGCTCTACTCCGGTCAATACCGCAATGGCCTCTACCAGGGGCTTGGGCTTTTCTACTACAGCAATGGAGATCTCTATCGCGGGATGTTCCTGAAAGGGACCCCCCATGGTCAAGGCAAGCTCCTGCAGTCCGGGAAGACCTTTGAGGGAGAGTTTGTCTCCGGTGTGCTGTCAGGCGGGCAGCTCACCGTCATTCCGGACCGTAATCCGGTGATTAACCTTGCCGTACCCTCTGCGCCAAAGGTTTCCCCCGCGGCGACAAACACCGCAGCACCCGCCACGCTCGCTGCTGCCCCGAGCAGCAGCGCGCCGGCTATCCCACCCACATCAGAGACAAAGAGGGCCGCGGAGGTACGCGAGACAGACAAACCCGCTGCCGCGAAGGCGACGAGTAGCAAGGAGAAGAAGAAGGTCGCGAAGAAACTGCCTGCCTGCAAAGGACGCCAGAGCGCCAAATGGACTGCCTGCGTCGGCAAGATTAAGTTTGCCAGCAGCGGCGTGGAATACGAGGGCGAGTTTCTGGATGGCCGGCCGCATGGCAAAGGCCGCTCAAAACTGCCCAATGGAGATGTCTATGTTGGGGAATACCTCAATGGCAAGCGACATGGGCAGGGCGAAATGCGCTCGGCAACAGACGAGAGTGTGCGCAAAGGACTCTGGGAGAACGGGGAGTTCGTCTCTGAATAGCTGATACCTGCGACCCTCATCGTGGTGGGGAAGAGAGGTCGCTCGTCTAGAGGTGGCGCGATAGGAAGCCCCTCGCGGGTCGTGCACATCGAAAGAAAACTGGTGGGCCCCCCGAGAGTCGAACTCGGCACCAACGGATTATGAGTCCGCTGCTCTAACCAGGCATGAGCTAGAGGCCCGCTAAACCTTTACAGTGTATCGAGAAAGCTCTTGAGCTTATCGCTGCGGCTGGGGTGCCTAAGCTTACGCAGGGCCTTGGCCTCGATCTGTCGAATACGCTCGCGGGTGACATCGAACTGCTTGCCCACCTCCTCGAGGGTGTGGTCGGTAGCCATCTCCACGCCAAACCGCATACGCAAGACCTTGGCCTCTCGGGGTGTGAGCGAATCCAGCACCTCTTTGACTACATCCCGCATCGAGTCCTGCAGGGCGGCCTCGTGGGGCTGCAGGGTGTTCGTGTCTTCGATGAAATCGCCCAGATGGGAATCGTCATCATCACCAATAGGCGTCTCCATCGAGATGGGCTCTTTGGCAATCTTCAGAATCTTACGAATCTTGTCCTCGGGCATTTCCATCTTGACGGCAAGCTCTGCTGGGTCGGGCTCTTTACCGGTCTCCTGGAGAAGTTGCCGCGAGATGCGGTTCATCTTGTTAATCGTCTCGATCATATGGACGGGAATACGAATGGTGCGGGCCTGATCGGCGATAGACCGGGTGATGGCCTGCCGAATCCACCAGGTGGCATAGGTGGAAAACTTGTAGCCCCGACGGTATTCAAATTTGTCGACCGCCTTCATGAGACCAATATTGCCCTCTTGAATGAGGTCGAGGAACTGCAGGCCTCGATTGGTGTACTTCTTGGCGATGGAGATGACGAGACGCAGGTTTGCCTCGGTCATCTCGCGTTTGGCCTCACGGGCCCGCTTCTCGCCTTCGATCATCTGCCGATTAATCTCACGCAGATCGGCCAGGGGTAAGACCACCTTGGTCTGAATAGCGATGAGTTTCTGCTGTAATTCTTGTAGGGCAGGCAGGTTGCGCTCAAGCAGCGCTGCCTGAGAGCCCGCCACAGCCATCGCTTTTTTGCTGAAGAACTCGAGATTAGTCTCATTGCCACGGAAGTGCTTGATAAACCACTCGACGCTGAGTCCCACACGCTCGACCGCAATATTGCGCACGGCACGCTCGGTAAGGCGCACCTCTTCTACCTGGGCGCGCAAGGTGTCGGCCAGTTTCTCGACCATCTTGGCCGTGAACCGGATGCCCATCAGTTCGTTGATGACACTCGCCTGCGCCTTGTCGTAGGGACCCGACTTATAGCCATCGGTCTCAAAGGCCTTGCGCATCTTCTCAAAATGCTTGGCAATCACATCGAATTTTTCAAGCGCCGCCTGCTTACGCTCCTCAAGCCGGGCAGCACTCGCCTGGTCTTCGGCGGTGTCGTCATCCTCTTCGATGGCGATCTCGGCTTCTGCGGGCGACAGCAGATCTTCTTCCGGTGCATTCGGGTCTACGATGCCATCGACTACTTCGGCGACCGAGACGGTTCCTGCCTGAATCTTTGTGGCCTGATCGAGAATCTCGTTAATCGTGGTGGGACATGAGGCGATGGCCAGCACCATTTCGCGCAGGCCCGCCTCAATGCGCTTAGCGATGGCAATCTCGCCTTCACGGGTGAGTAGCTCGACAGTGCCCATTTCACGCATATACATGCGTACCGGATCGGTGGTGCGGCCGAACTCGGAATCGACAACGGTGGAGAGGGCGGCTTCCGCCTCCTCTTCCGCGTCGTCTGTATCGGAGGCAGGCGTGTTACTTGCGAGAAGCAGGGTCTCGGTGTCGGGCGTGGTCTCGTAGACCGCAATGTTCCATTCTTGGAACGTCGCCACAATCGACTCCATCTGATCGGAGTCGATCTGAATATCAGGCAGGTGATCGGTAATCTCAGCGTGGGTGAGGTAGCCGCGCTCTTTTCCAAGAACGATGAGTGCCTTCAGGCGGGCCTTACGGGCCTCGAGTTCCTCGGCCGTCAACGGACCAGAAGGCATGAACTCCCAGATCTTCTTGTCTTTGGGCTTACGGCCGCCTCGGCGAGGGGCGGCCACCTCAACTTCGACCTCCGGAACAGACTCGTCTGCCTCGTCATCGGCCTCAGGCAGGAGTTCGTCGTCGGACTCCTTAGCTTTTGCCGGTCGACCGGGTTTCTTTGCACCCTTTGCGGCTGGCGCCTTTGCGGCCTTCGGCGCCTTCGCGCCGGCAGACTTTACCGAATCGGCCTTCGCGGCATCGGGCTTGGGTGTTACCGACTTCGCAGCGACCGGCTTCTTGGCAGGCTCGCCCTTCTTGGTCGGCTCAGATTTTTTGGCAACCTCGGCCTTCTTCGCGGGCTCAGCCTTCTTTGCGGGTACAGCCTTCTTTGCAGATTCGACCTTCTTTGCAGGCTCGGCCTTCTTTGCGGGGTCTGCCTTCGCGGCCTGCGGCTTGATGGGCGCAGGCTTCGTTGCAGCGGTTGTTTTCGGCGCGACTGCCTTGGTTGTGGTTGCGGACTTTACCGGCACCTTGGTGGGCGCGACAGCCTTTGGAGGGGTCTGTTTTGCGGGAGGCGTCACTGGCTTCTTGGCGGCTACCGGCTTGACAACGGGTTCTCCCGCAGAAGCACGGAGCTTGGCAATAACGGACTGCAGGGCCTTGTCGCCGGCAGATCCGGCGGATTTGGGTTCGGAAGGCTTGGGAGCGCTAGGCTTTGCGGCGGGCTTTGCAGGAGGCTTCGCGGCGGGCTTGGCAGAAACCTTGGTCTGAGCCTTAGCCGGCGCCTTCGAAGAGTCTTTGGGCGCTGGCTTCGCTGGCGCAGGCTTTGCCACCGGCGACTTGGCCGGACTCTTGGCAGGCACTTTGCTGACCACCTTCGCGACTGCCGGCTTCACAGCAGGCTTAGCAGCCGATACCGAGATGGGTTTTGGCTTGGGCGAGGCGGGTTTGGCGGCCGAGGCTTTGGGGGAAGTGGCCTTTTTCGTACTGGTCGTACTCTTGCTTGACACTTTTTTTACAACAGCCATTCGGTACGCTCCTTCGCGCTAGGTAACCTTATATTTTAGTTCTTTCGTCTGAACCCATCAAGACAGACTTGGCCTGCGTGATTGATTCTTGAATCCTTCGGAGTGCCAGAAGATCCTCGGGAGCCAGAGGCTGCTTTCTAGCCAGGTCGTTCGCCTGGGATTGCATGGTCCGAATCGCCAGCACGCGAATCGCCCGATCGAGCTCTCCATCAACCGCCACTTCGGGAGTATCGGACTGAAAAAGCGCTTCTAGAGCGGGGTCCGGTCGAGAAAGCCGACGAAAAGCGAGTGCCGCGCCCGACTGGGGGTCCTCCCGCTGGATGGCCTCAAAGAGCCCGGCCTGCCCGGCTGCCGTCTCATGCAACGACAGCCAGCTCAGTAACTGGTTCTGCTCCGCGGAGAGTTGTTGCTGTGCCAGCGTCCATGCACTGTGGTGAGCGAGCTGCGAGTACCGATGCGGATGTTGGATCAGGATCTGCAGAATACGGTCAGCCTGACGGGCCGGGGAGGGTTGGGCAGAGGCGCCCGAAGCGGGGCGTTGACCCGCCGTGGTCTGCGGGTAAAGAGAAGCGGGGGCGCGGGCAGTATGGGCAGGTTTGGCCGGGTAGCCCCCCGCTGCGGCCGCTCGAAATCCGAGGCTCGGCAGGTCGGTCTGAAAGGCCTGCACCGCCTCTTGGGCGATCTGAGCCTTCAACGCGGAATCCGGCATCAGGGCTAGCAGGCGACGAGCCTCGGCCGTTGCCGCTGCCCGGCCCTCCGCCAAGGTCAACGACTGATCCTGCGCCGCGCGCTGAAGGACAAATCGCGACAGCGCCGGCGCCTCGGAGACCAGGCCACGCAGTGCTTCCGTGCCATGGGCCCGCACAAAGCTGTCAGGGTCATGCTCAGGAGGCAGGAAAGCAAACCGAATCTGGAGTCGCTCATGGGCGAAAGGCAGGGCAATCTCAAGTGCCCGGGCAGCTGCCTTCTGGCCCGCAGTGTCGCCATCAAACATAAATACCAGGCGACTCGTCTGCCGCGAGAGCACCCGCAGGTGTTCGGCGGTGGTGGCGGTTCCCAGCGTTGCCACCGCATGCCCCAGCCCATACTGGGCAAGCACCACCACATCCATATAGCCCTCGACCACCCAGATCTCTCCCGCCTGGCGGATCGCCTGACGCGCCTCAAAAAGGCCATAGAGGCCACTGCCTTTGGTAAAGATCGGTGTTTCTGGGGAATTGAGGTATTTGGGCGTTTCGTCTCCTAGCGCACGGGCTCCGAACCCCAAGACCTCGCCGCGGCTCCCAAGGATGGGGAACATAATGCGGTTTCGGAAACGGTCGTAGCGGCGCACCTCTCGGCCTGGTTCATGGGGGGCTTCAGTGCTATCGGGGGTCGTTTCAGTCGCCCCTGAGAGAATCACCAGCCCAGCCTGTACCAGTTCGGCATCGTGGTAATCACCAAAGACGGCCTGCAGCGACTGCCACCCTTCAGGCGCATACCCCAGGTGATATCGAGCCGCACTTTCTCCTGAGATTCCGCGGTTCTTTAAATAAGCAATCGCATGGGGGGCGTCTTTGAGCCTTCGCTGATAGAACTTTGCAGCCTCGAGGAGACGAGCCTCAAGCCGTGCTTTGAGATCGGCCTGGGTCTTGCGGTGGGTCTGGGCATCGGCCGATGTCTCCTGGGTCTGGGGAACCTCCATGCCGTGACGACGGGCAAGTTCCTCGACCGCCTGCGGAAAACTCAGCCCCAGGTGTTCAATCAGAAACCCAATGGCTGTGCCATGGGCGCCGCAGCCAAAGCAGTGATAGAACTGCTTGGTGGGGCTGACCGAGAACGAGGGGGATTTTTCGGTGTGAAAGGGGCAGAGCCCACTGTAGTTCGTGCCCGCTTTTTTTAGCGGGACGTGCTGCCCCACCAGATCGACGATGTCGACCCGTCGAAGTAGATCGTCAATAAATGACTGGGGAATCACGGCAGGCGCCGACCGTCTGCTTACCGGCTCGTTATGGCCTCTTTGATAAGCCGCGAAACGACCCCCATGTCGGCCCGCCCCGCCAGGCGAGGCTTGAGCTGCGCCATGACCTTGCCCATCAGAGCGGGGGAGACCACCTCTCCGGCTGCGAGCAGCGTATCGACCGCGGCGCGCACCTCTGCGTGAATCTCTTCCTCGGAGAGTTGCGCGGGCAGGTAAGACTGCAACAGCGCGAGTTCGGCAGATTCTTTATCAACGAGATCCTGACGCCCGCCCGCCTGAAACTGCGCGATGGAATCCTTGCGTTGCTTCACCATCTTCTCGATGACGGACAACACCTGCGCATCGTCGAGGCTCACCCGCTCATCGACCTCTTTTTGTTTGATTGCCGCGGTAATGAGCCTTAAGGTCGTTAGCTGGTCTGCGGCCTTGGCCCGCATCGCTGTCTTGACGTCTTCTTGTAGCCGATCTTTCAGGGACATGGTTAATGGTCTCTCCAGTAAAAAAACAAAAGGCCCGCAAAATGCGAGCCCAAGGCCCCTGCGCCCCTCAGTGGGCGCAGGCAAATCGGTGAGTTATGCGCGCCGTTAGTACTTGCGCACGGGCAGCATCTGACTGCGCACCCGTTTGTAATGGCGCTTTACAGCAGCTGCTTTCTTGCGCTTACGCTCAGCCGTGGGCTTTTCATAAAACTCCCGGGCACGTAACTCGGTGAGTAGGCCGATCTTCTCGATCGTACGCTTGAAGCGCCGCATCGCGGCTTCGAAAGGCTCGTTTTCTTTAAGTCGAACAAGAGGCATAAAAAATTGGGCTCAATAAAAGATTGCGCAATAAAACAAACGGTAATCCGTAAGTATGCGCTATTTGGATGACCTACGCAAGGATCGCATCAGAACCTAAGGCCTCCAGAGGCCATCGCGGCCGTACCGCAAATACCCCTGCGGCCCGACCCGGATCACCACGGAGCCCACGAAGGCCCCCCGCCCAGGCGATCATGACCCCATTGTCGGTACATAAAGAGACCGGGGGGTAATACACCGAGGCCCCCAAGGTCTCGGCCCGCGCACTCAGCTGAAGCCGTAAAAGTTTGTTTGCACTTACCCCCCCTGCTACGACCAGGCGTCGGTGCCCCGTTGCAGAAAGGGCATCCATGGCCTTGGCCACCAAGACATCCACAATCGCCTGCTGGGTTTCCGCCGCCAGATCTGCACGGTCTTGCGCACCAAGGGCGCTGAGGCCGCCGGCCTTCTTCACCTGCGTAAGCACAGCCGTCTTGAGCCCTGCAAAACTAAAATCGAGGGTCTGTCGGTGCAGAAGCGGACGCGGCAACGGGAATCGCCCGAGGCGGCCCGTCTCCGCCAGTCGCGCGATTTCTGGCCCGCCGGGGTAGCCCAGGCCGAGCAGCTGCGCCGACTTGTCAAAGGCCTCGCCACAGGCATCGTCGATGGTTTCTCCGAGAAGCGTGTACTCACCTATATCAACCACCTCGAGCAGTTGGGTGTGCCCTCCCGACACCAGAAGGGCGACAAACGGAAAGCCCAGCCCAGGCGCGCCCAGCAGAGGAGAGAGGAGGTGCCCCTCAAGATGATGCACCGGCATGACCGGTCGTTTCAGGGCTGCAGCCAGTCCGTAGGCAAAGCCTGTACCTACGAGAAGCGCTCCGGCGAGGCCCGGCCCCTGCGTTACGGCCACGCGGTCGATCTCCTCGGGCCGACACCCTGCCTCTTGCAGCGTCTGCTCCAGCAGCGGCAACAGACGCAGGAGGTGATCGCGCGAGGCTAATTCGGGGACTACGCCGCCATAGAGCCGATGCAGATCCACCTGGGAGTGCAGCGCCTGCCCCCGAATAAGGCCTCGCGGGAGGTCTTCTGGCGATGCCCCCGACGTGACCTCGAGTAGTGCGACCCCGGTTTCATCGCAAGAGGTCTCCACGCCGAGAACTAACACGGTGGTTTATGAGCGGGGGGGACGCGGCGCACGGCCCATCGGCTTTTCTCGCCCGGAAAGCAGTCCACGGATATTGCTGTGGTGACGGGCCAGGAGCAGAAGGGTCATGAGAAGAACGGCCCACCAGACGGGGTCATGAAGCACCGGGGTCGCCGCGCTGGGGTTGGCCTGCAGCGGACTGCCAGATCCTACCCAGCCGAGGGCTGCAAGCACCGGGGCGGATACGGCTGCGCCTAAGGCCGATAAGGAGGAGATGCGGGTCAGGGCAAAGATCGTAATCCAGACCGCCAAGACCACCAGGCCCAAAACAGGCGAAAGGCCCAACAGGGCTCCGAGCGCAGTGGCCACTCCCTTTCCCCCCTGAAAGCCGAAGAACAGTGGAAACAGATGGCCCAGAAAAACACCCAGGGCGGAGGCGGCTAGCCAGCCCGCAGCCTCGCCACTATCGACAGCCAGAGGCAACATGAGCGTCCGGATGAGCACCACGGCCACAACGCCCTTGAGCGCGTCACCCAGCAATGTGAGGGCAGCGGCCCAACGGTCCCCGCTGCGAAGCATGTTGGTGGCGCCCGGATTGCCAGACCCGTAGCTACGGGGATCGGCAAGGCCGCGAAAACGACTTACCAGGATCGCAAACGAGACGGATCCGATGAGATAACTGAGCAGAAGCGCGACAAGAAGACCGATCATGGGGCGAATTATGCGCCCGAGGCACGCGGATGATGCCGCTGAACCAACTCCTTTAGGCGTGCCTGGGCCACATGGGTGTAGATCTGGGTGGTGGAGATATCGGCGTGCCCGAGAAGCATCTGCACCGCGCGCAGGTCTGCGCCGTGGTCGAGCAGATGGGTCGCAAAGGCATGCCGCAGCCCGTGGGGGGACAAGGTAAGGCTCAGCCCAGCCCGGGCGGCATAGCGCTTAATGAGCATCCAAAAGTACTGTCGGGTCATGGGCCCACCCCGATCGGTGACAAAGACGGCGTCAGACAGTCGGGGGCCAAGAATGATTGGGCGCGACTGTCCCAGATAGCGACCGAGCCAGTCTGCAGCCTCAGCCCCGTAGGGCACCAGACGCTCCTTATTGCCCTTCCCCACCACGCGCACCACACCTTCCGAGAGGCCCAGAGACTGCATCGGCAGGCCAACAAGCTCGGTTACCCGAAGCCCCGTGGCATAGAGCAACTCCAACATGGCCCGATCGCGCAGTCCGTAGGGGGTCGCCAGATCGGGGGCCGAAAGCAGGGCCTCCACCTGGCCCTCGGCCGGCGCCTTGGGAAAGCGGGCCGGTTGTCGGGCTGCCTGCAGCGACCGGGTCGGGTCGTCGGGTCGCATCCCCTGGCGGACCAACCAGGCATAGAACCGCCGCAAGCAAGACAACCGTCGATTCATGGTGGAGGGGCGTTGGGCGGCGTATGTCTGCGCCAGATAAGCCAGCAGATCTGCGGGGGCGAGCGCGTCGATTGACTTCGCGGTAGCCGCCATGAACGCTGGGGATTCCTGGGCGGTAGTGGCCCAGCGCTGCAGATGCCTGAGGTCGCGTCGATAGGCCTGCTGGGTATTGGGTGACAACCCATCTTCGAGCCAGAGGGCCTGGCAGAAAGTCTCGATGAGGTCGCCTCCCGGAGCGGCAGATTCGTTCACGCCAGAGACCCCTGGGTGAGGGCCCAGGCCACATGGCGGGCCACCAGCCCATCGGCGGTATCTGCTCGGGTGAGAAGCGCGGCGCGAATCTCCGTTGCCTCTGCGCGACTGCCACTACGGCAGGCCGCAGCCAGTGCATTGCCGAGCGCCACCGCAAGGTTTCTCAGCCAGCGGCTGTAGCCAATGCGCAGAATCGCGCTGCCACGATGGCGCGTAGAGAACTCTTCCTCCGTCCAGGCAAAAAGAGCGATGAGGCCTGCTCGGTCTAGCCCGTGACGCACATCAAAATCAGGCAGTGTCGCCCGCTTCGCATAGCGGTTCCACGGGCAGACCCGCTGGCAGTCGTCACAGCCATAGACACGGTTGCCGATGCCGGGCCGCAGAGACTCTGGGATATCGCCGAGATGCTCGATGGTGAGATACGAAATGCATCGCCGCGCATCGAGCCGATACGGGCCGACAAAGGCCTGCGTCGGGCAGAGGTCGAGGCAGGCGGTACAACTCCCACAGTGGCGGGATCGCTCGACAGAAACAGAGGCAAAGGCCAGATCGGTGAGCAGGGCACCAAGAAAGAACATCGACCCTTCCGCCTGATTCAGAAGCAGCGTGTTCTTGCCGCGCCAGCCCAGGCCGGCCTGCTCGGCATAGTCCACCTCACGGAGTGGAGCGGAGTCGACACAGGCGCGAAACTGCGCCGGGCCATAGGCACGCTGAAGTTGCTCCGCGAGACGGACAAGTCGCTGACGCAGCACCTTGTGGTAATCGCGGCCCCGAGCATAGACCGAGACAACGGCACGGGCGGGCTCAAGCGTTGCGCGCGCTTCCTGTTCTCTCCAGTCTGTCGGGCTATCCGCGGGAAGGTAAGGCATGGTGACCATCAGGACCGACCGCGCCCCAGGCAAGAGTGCCTCAGGCTGGGCACGGATATCGAGATGGCGATGCAGATAGTCCATATCCCCCGCATACCCTTGGGCCAGCCAGTCGCGATACCCCTCCATGGCGGCAGTGCTGTCGGGCGGGGGAAGAGGAACTACCGAAAGGCCTGAGAATCCCAACGCCTGAGCCCATGACCGGGCCTGATCCAGGCTCGGGGTAGGATGTTGCAAATCAACTGCGTGGCCTGTGAGAGACATTTCGTGATTGTTGACCGACACCGCCAAGACTTCAATTCGGTGACCGAAGACCAGATGGCTGGGATTGGGGCTGCCCTTGCCCAACTCGCCCGAGAAGGGGCGTGGTCGCGGCTGTATCTCCGCGGGGGCCTGGGTGCGGGCAAGACCACTCTGGTACGCAGCATTCTGCGTGGGCTCGGCGTGGAAGGTCGCATTAAGAGCCCGAGTTTTGCGGTGGCGGAGACCTATCTGGTTGGGCAGATGCAGTGCGCCCACCTAGACCTCTTCCGTCAGACAGACCCTGTGGCCTGGCGCGCATCCGGGCTTCGCGAGATTTTCGCGGAGACCGACCTTCTTCTGGTGGAATGGCCAGAAAAGGCTGAAGGACTTCCCACACCAGATTTAGAGATCACCCTCGACTGGGCTGACCCGCTTCTACCCGAGGGGCCGCGGCACCTGAGGTTTCTCTCGGCGAACGACCCACTGCAGGCCCGTCTGCATGCAGCACTCTCAAAATTCGAGAATGCGGCTGCAGACCCAAACGCGAAGACACTCAACAGAGTGGCCGTGGACCCCGTGCGGCGCAGCCTTACGCTGGCTCCGATGGCGCTCGCGGCCACACTTGGACTGCCACCCCCCGCACGCGCCGTCGAGGTGATGGCGGTGCGCGTCTGGCCGGCGCCTAATTACACCCGCGTGGCCATCGAGCACGACACGCCGCGACTTCTTTACACGACCACCCGACTCACCCGGCCCGAGCGCCTCGTAGTCGACATCCAGAATCTGCAGCTCGGCTATGGTCTGCGCCAGATTCTTGCCGGCATACAGCCCAATGACCCCTTCATCGCCCAGGTGCGCGTGGGTCAGTTCAAGCCGCATATCGTGCGCATGGTCTTTGACCTGAAGCAAGCGATTCGACCGCAGGTCTTTACCCTGCCCCCCATTGCCCAGTATCAGCATCGCCTGGTGATTGACCTCTACCCCGAAGTCGAAGCAGATCCTCTCTTGGCCTTCCTGAGGGAATATGAGGCGTCGCGTAAAGCAGGCGCTTTAGAAGATCAGACCCCCGCACCGCCGACGCAGGCGCAGGCGCCGGCTGCACCGGCGACAACACAGACGCAGACGGGAGGACCAGGCCGATCGCCAGCACCCGTCCCGCAGGCCCCGACTAGCCCACCAGCAGCCGGAGCATCCCGCGACCCCCCGCGTACAGAGGGGGGGCGCCCAAGCGCGCCCCGAGGGAGCTTTATCACCATTGCCATTGATCCAGGCCATGGCGGGGAAGACCCCGGCGCGATTGGTCGTGGCGGCACCCGGGAGAAGGATGTGGTGCTGCGAATCGCGCGCGAACTCAAACGCCAGATTGACGCCCAGCCCTCGATGCGCGCATTTCTCACCCGTGACGGCGACTTCTTTGTGCCCCTGGCCCGGCGCGTCGCACTGTCTCGACAGGTGAATGCAGACCTCTTTGTATCGGTGCATGCAGACGCCTGGGTGTCGCCTACGGCGCAGGGTGCCTCGGTCTTTGCCTTATCCGACAAGGGTGCCACGAGTGCCGCCGCCCGATGGATGGCCAACAAAGAAAATGAGTCAGATTCGATTGGCGGGGTGAAGCTTGGTCAGGCGGATGACCTGCTCACGCAGACCCTACTTGATATGTCCACCACGGCACAGATCAAGTACTCCCTGAAGTTGGGGCAGTCGGTCTTGCGAGAGATTGGCCGGGTCAATCGTCTGCACAAACCGCAGGTTGAACAGGCCGGGTTTGCCGTGCTGCGGGCCCCCGACATTCCCTCCATCCTTGTAGAGACCGCCTTTATCAGCAACCCCGATGAGGAACGACGATTGCGGGACGCAGCCTATCAGCGGGAAGTGGCCGTTGCGATGCGACGTGGCATTGAGGACTACCTCGCCCAGAATCCTCCCTTGGCAAAAAAGTCCAGGGCCTAACCCGCATCAGCGCTGCCCACGCCCCATGCCTACGATTGCCCTCCTTCCTGACAGACTGATTAGCCAGATTGCTGCGGGCGAGGTGATTGAGCGGCCCGCCTCTGTGGTGAAGGAACTCTTGGACAATGCGATGGATGCGCAGGCACGACACATTGCGCTCAGCCTCGAGGAAGGCGGCATTCGCAGTATTCGGGTACGGGACGATGGTGCGGGTATTGCGGCAGACGAACTGGTTCTG
>Ga0169931_10005824_pt1 | contig 18727 bp, 16 predicted proteins | sample Kivu_15m_20L_FD_129675 | JGI IMG/M metagenome (GOLD analysis project Ga0169931, IMG submission 129675) | Freshwater microbial communities from Lake Kivu, Western Province, Rwanda to study Microbial Dark Matter (Phase II) - Kivu_15m_20L... | ecosystem: Environmental > Aquatic > Freshwater > Lake... | reverse complement strand
TGGCAGCGATGGTTTGAGGGGGTGGGAAGAGAGTGTGGCTGGCGGGTGTGAGGGTTTGTTGTGACTGTGGTTGTTGGTAGGCTGTGTGGGGTGGTGCGGGTGTCAGGGCAGAGCCGTGTGGCGTGGGTGAGGTGGGGTATGAGTGTTGCGGTGGATGTGCGTGAGAAGTGGCGTCTGGTGGGTTTTTCGCTGCTGCATTTGTGTGTGGACGGGGCGGGGTTTGAATCGACTTTGACGGCACGGATGGCGATGTTGTTGTCGGGGTTGCCATATGCGGATTTGAACATGGCAGTTTTGTGGGGTGGCGGTGCCGGTGGGGCTGGGGGTGCTGGGGGTGTTGGTGATTTTGGCGGTGATCTGGAGTGGATGCGGGTGCGGAGCGAGTTTCGCCGCGTGCCGTGTCTGGTGCTGGCCGCGGGAAGTGTCGGTTTTGCATGAGTGAGATTTCGGGGACAAGGATTTTGTGTCTGCGGATACCGAACTGGCCGGTGCAGGCAGCGGCGCGTCGGCTGCGTGCGGCGGGTCAGTCTGGGGAGTTGCTGGCCGTGAGGACTCGAGCGGACTGGACTGATTCCAGTGTTGCGCGGCCGGGTTCCGGGGTGCGGGCTGGTGGAGCCGCCGGGGGTGGTGTGGCTGGTGGGGTGTTGTCGGAGGACTGGCGACTGTTGCGGGAGTTGTTTCCGGCGGTTCGTTCTGGTCCGGCGGTGGTGGCGGTTGATCGGGGGGCGTGGGAGCTGGGGGTGCGTCCTGGTCTGCCGCTCGCTGAGGCTCGCAGTCTGGCCAGCCCGGTCGTGCAGCGGGGCGATCGAGCGGCAGGGAAGTCCGGGGGAATGAAGTCAGGGGGGCTGAAGTCAGAGGCGGTGCAGTTTGTGGACTGGAGTCCTGAGGAGGACCGTCGGGAGCTGCTGGAGCTGTCATTGCTGGCTCGGCGTTTTGCTCCTGTGGTGGCTTTGGACACGTTGCCGTTGCCTGACTGTTTACTGCTGGAGATAACGGGCTGTGAGCATTTGTTTGGCGGCGAGGCGGAGCTGGCTGAGGAGCTGTTGAGTGAGGTGGTGGCAGCCGGGCTGCGTGGAGTGGCGGGGATTGGTGATCGGGTGAGTACTGCGTGGGCGATGGCTCACTGGGATCCTGCGGACGGGGAGTTGCGTGGGTTTCTGGGTCAGGCGGGACTGCGTGAGCGTTTGGGTGTGTCGGGTGTGGCGGGTGAGTCGGCTGGGCTGCGAGTTTCGGGAGCGGGGAGCTGGCGAGTGCGGCGACTGCCGGCGGGCGAGGACCGTCCGTGGGTTGATTTTTTGCCGCTGACGGCTGCTCGACTGCCGCTGTCCGACGTTGCAATTCTGCGGGATTTGGGAGTGTTGCAGCTGGGGCGACTGTTGCGTTTGCCGCAGCAGGATTTACCTGCGCGACTGAGTGGTTTGGCGGTTGAGCGAGTGCAGCAGCTGCGGGGAGTGTTGCCGGAGCCGCTGGTAAATCTGCCTGAGGCGAATCCGATAGTGGCGGAGTGGTCTGAGGAGCAGCCGGCGAGTGGTCTGGGGGATTTGCACTGGGTGTTGCGGAAGCTGTCGGAGTTGGTTTCTGTCGAGCTGAGGGAGCGGCGGCAGATGTGTGGTGGCGTGGAGTGTGAGGTGCGTCTGGGGTGTGGAGACTGGCTGCGTTTTGGTGCGGGTCTGGTCCGTCCGAGTCAGGATGCTGAACTTCTGAGTGAGGTAGCAGTTTTGCGTCTGGAGTATTTGCTGGGGTCGGAGCAGCGGCGGATTGCGGGTGCCGGGCAGGCGGTGGGGGGTGAGTCGGCGGCTGCGGGGCTGGCGGCAGCAGAGGGCGTGGTGCAGGGGGAGTATTTGCGGCTGGTGGTGGAGCCTGTGGTGCTGGTGCGTTTGCGGGCTTTGGCGGCTCAGTTGCCACCTGCGCGGCAGCGGAACTTATTTGGCGAGTTGCGGGACGTGAGTGAGCCGGTGGAGCAGCTGGCGGCATTGGTGAGTCGTTTGACGGGTCGTCTGGGTCGTGAGCGAGTGTTGCGGGTGCAGGAGCGAGCGGACGTTCGTCCGGAGCATTCGCTGCGTCTGGAGGCATTGCCGGATGCGGTGCAGGCGGGTGGAGCGGGAGCAGCGGAGCGAGTGTTATGGCATCTGGCGGGGCAGTCGGTGCCGGCAGCTGGTGGCGTGGAGCAGCGTGGTGCCGGTGCAGCAGTTCGGTCGGTGGTGGATGAGTCGAGTGTGCTGCCTCGTCCGATGCGTCTGCTGGAGCCGGCGGTGGAGGTGACGGCCGGTTTATTGCGTGAGGGTGAGGAGCCTGCGGGAGGTCAGTCGCGGCAGTCTGCGATGGGTCAGCTGCGACGTGTACCGGCGGTGCTGGCGGGTGGTCAGTCGTGGGAGGTGGAGTGGTGGTCTGAGGCGGAGCGTTTGCAGACGGGGTGGTGGACTGAGCGGTCGTGTCAGCGTGACTATTACGTTGTGGTGGTGCGCGGTGGCGGTCGTTTGTGGCTGTACCGTGACCTGCAGACCGGTCGCTGGTATCTGCAGGGTTTTTTCGATTGAGTTTAGAGTGTGCTGCTGTGCAGCTGCAGTTTGCCGGCTGAGGCCAGTCGTTCGAAGGCCACTTCGATGCGTGTGGCGTGTTCGACGCTGAGTTGCTGGAGTGGCGGTGCGGTGACGGGTGAGCAGAGTCCGGCCTGGGCCATGGCGTGTTTGAGTCCGGGGATCAGTTTCATGCGACCATTTTCATCGCGATAGACGGAGGCGAACAGGTCGTGGATGATGCTGTGGAGTCTGGGGATTTCGAGTGAGTCGTTGTGTTTGGCGGCTGAGTAGAGGCTGGTGTAGACGAGTGGCAGCAGATTGGCACCGCCACAGACACCGCCATCGGCGCCGAAGTTGACGGCGTCGGCCAGCAGTTCTTCGGGGCCCATAAAGACAGAGAAGCGTCCGGGTTTGCGGAATTCGACGCACAGCTGTCGGAAGTATCTGAGATCGCCGCCGCTGTCTTTGATGCCTGCGACATTGGGGTGTGAGGCGAGTGCGGCGACGAGGTCGATGGACAGCGTTGTCCCGACGCAGGACGGCATGTTGTAGAGCATCAGGGGCAGCGGGGACTCGTCAGCCAGTCTGGTGAACCAGTCCTGGAGTGCCTGCTGTGAGGCATCGAAGTAAAAAGGCGCTGCAGCAACGATGGCTGCAGCGCCGCTGGACCGGGCGTGTTCGGCCAGCGCAAGAGATTCGGCGAAGGAGGTATCGGTGACACCGACGAGTACGGGTACCTGGCCGTGGGCGGCTTCGCAGGTGCGTTCCACCATTTCGTAGCGCACGCGGTAATTGAGTGACGGGCCTTCGCCAGTGGTACCAAGCGCGAAGATGCCGGAGACTTTGCCGTCGATGAGGTGCTGGACGATGCGATCGACGGCCTGTGGGTCAAGCTGATCGTGAGCTGTGAGCGGGGTCACGATGGGCGGAATCACACCGGAGAAGGAGATCATCGGGTGGTCCTTTAGGCGGAGCGCCGGCTGAGTACCGGCGAGATTTTAGTCAATGAAGGTGTGCCCGGAGCGGGCGGACGGGTGAGAGTATGCGCAGATTGGGGGCTGATGCCAGGGATTTTCGCGGGGGAAAATGGCAGGAGTGTTGATTTTTGGGGTGTGTGGGGTGTCTGGTTGGCCGGCGCGGAGAGTGACGATTGGAGCAAAAGCAGGGGAAATAAGGGCAAAAAGTGGTGTCTGGCGGCGTCGCGGGGGATTTGGCAGAAAAATCCGGCGAGTTGCTCAAGTTTTCCCAGTCGGCCTGTGGGAATTTCCCTGGTGTGCAGGATTCGCGGGGAGCGGTGTTTGCGGGTACTGCGGTGATTCTGTAAGCTCGGGGGCTTCTGGCAGGCTCCTTTTGGAGTTACGCGGCGGATTTCGAAATGGAGTCTGAAAACCGTTGCGAACCCGCTGGTTGAGTTGGATATTGTGGCCTTTCAGGGGCTCATGGCATCATGGGCTGTGGAATGCAGCGGAGCGAATGTCGGGACCTTGCAGGCTGGCTGGCTGGCTGGCCGTTGCCTGATTCCGGCATTCAGGATGGGACTGGGAGTGTTATGTATACGTTGATTACTGGAGCAACGGGGCTGGTTGGTCGCTATCTGTTGCGCGACCTTTTGCTGAACGGTCATCAGCTGGCGGTGGTGGTCCGGGGGTCTCGCCGCAACGACGCGCGGGATCGGATCGAGCAGGTACTGCAGTACTGGGAGAAGGAGCATCAGCGCACTTTTCCTCGCCCTGTCGTACTGAACGGCGACATTTCGAAGCCCGGTTTTGGGCTGTGTGACGAGGATCGCGAGTGGCTGCGGAAGCACTGCAGCAGCATTATTCACAGTGCAGCGATTCTGGAATTTTTCGGTAAGGACCGCGCGGGCGAGCCTTGGCGCACGAATCTCGACGGGACTCGCCACATGCTGCAGCTGTGCCGCGAGCTGGGCATTCGCGACATCCATTATGTTTCGACAGCTTACGTTGCCGGGATGCAGTCGGGCCGCGTGCCGGAGGGCAGTCTGGAGGCGGGTCAGACGTTTCGGAATGACTACGAAGAGAGCAAATTTGAGGCAGAAAAACTGGTGCGTGCCGCAGATTTTGCTGAGCACATCACGGTTTACCGTCCGGCGGTGATTGTCGGTGATTCGCGGACCGGCTACACCAACACCTACCACGGTTTGTTTGTGTATCTGCGTCTGATGGCGATGTTGATCCCGTCATTGCCGCTGGATGAAGACGGTCGCCGGAAGACTCCAATTCGCGTGCGATTCACGGGTCGTGAGCCTCGCAATCTGATTCCGGTGGACTGGGTGTCAGCGGTCATGTGCCGTCTGTTTGAAACTCCTGAGGCCCGGGGGCTCACCTACCACCTGGCTCCTGATAACCCGATCACATCCCGCCAGGTGATTGATTTGTGCAGCGAATATTTCAATTCGACGGGAGTCGTCTATGAGGGCGACGAGGGTGCGGATGCAGACGATGCGAATCTGAGTGAGGACCAGAAGATGTTTGAGCGTTTGTTTCAGGACAACGCTGAGACGTATGCGGCTTACGAGAGTACTGACAACTGTTTTGACATGACGAACACGAAGCGATTTGCGGGCGACATTATTTGTCCGGATCTGGATCGGACGGTGATTCACCGGTTTATCGATTACGGCAATGAGGATCGCTGGGGCAAGCGGAAGCCGGACGTGCAGTCTGTGACGTGCTGGCTGCTGGATTTGTTGCGCGGCCGCGTGGTGGCGGACGGTGCGGAGACGGCGTCTGTGGGCTTGAATCTGACGGGTCCTGGGGGTTGTCAGGCGACTGTTCGGATTTCGGTTGACGGTGTAGTGTCTGTTGAGCGTGGTCTGCCGGCCGACGCTTCTCCGGTGTTGACAGTGGGTGCATCTGATTTGTTGTCGGTCCTGTCGGGGGCTCGCCCTGCCGCGTTACTGTCCGGCTCGTGGGACTGTGGTGAATCTGGGCAGGAGGACCTGACGGAGCAGCTGGTGACGGCATTGTCCGGCGTTGGAGATGGACAGGCGATCAGTGTCTGAGATTTGATTTTGTTGAAAGTTGAGGCAGCCTCGGGGACATTCCGGGGCTGTTTCTGTTTGAAAAGTTGTCTGGCGGGGCTGGTGCTGGCCGATAGACGGTGGTTTCGTTGAGGTTTTGGAGGGAGTCGGGCATCAATTCCGGCAGTGCCTCTGGGAATTTCCCTTTGTCATTGGGGTTCAGTGCTTTACAACCGGGGCGGCAGCTTTCTATACTTGCGGGCCCTGCCCCGGCGCTTGCTGCACATCCGATCAGTAATTCAGGGTTGTGTGGCTGGCTGTTAAGTGGTCGGTGTTTGGCTGTTGTGTTAGTAATCAGTGTGGTTTGATTTGTTTTTTGTTGAGATTTGTCAGCGTATTGTCGGGCCGGTGGAATCTGGTTCTGGCAAATGCGGAGAGTGAAATGCCCAAGCAGAAGACTCATAAGGGAATCAAGCGTCGTTTCAAGGTAACGGCGTCTGGCAAGGCGAAGCATCGATCTGCGTATCGCGGGCATCTGCTTAGTCACAAGAATCCGAAGCGTAAGCGTGGTCTGCGTCAGGACGGCGTGGTTGACGGTGCTGAGGCGAAGAAGATTATTGAGGCGCTGCGTCCCTGCATGTGATGCGTGGGGGTGTGCGTGCGAGTTTGTTTGGCGCATCGGTGTCCTCTGCACTGGCGATGCGTAATTTGTCGACGACAGTCGATTGCGGTGGTGTCTTGAGTGTCACTGCCGGTTTCAGAGGGCAGCACGGGGATGCTGCACCGGGTGTGTTTGTCTGGCGTGTGGAAATGCGTCTGGCGAAGTTGCCTGGGGATTTGCCGTGGCGTTGTCTGCGGCGGGTTCTTGAAAAATTTCCGATCCTGATGAATTGAAAGATCTGGTTCGATGCGAGTTCGGTACGGCAAGGCGCGTCATCGCGCGAAGAAGCGTTTGTTTAAAGAGGCGCGGGGCAATTTTGGTGGTCGCAGCAAGCTGCTGCGAACCGTTAAGGAAACCATCGTGCGGTCTCGCGCGTTTGCGACTCGTGACCGTCGCATGCGCAAGCGAGAGTTCCGGGCCCTCTGGATTACTCGAATCACAGCTGCGGTTCGGGCGCTGGGCATTAGTTATTCGTATTTCATGCACGGTCTGGTGCTGGCGAAGATTGGTCTGAATCGCAAGCAGTTGTCTGAGCTGGCGGTGCGAAATCCTGAGGTGTTTGCGGAGATCGTGGCGGCGGCGAAGGCTGCCAAGGCTGCGACCTGAGTTTGCGGACATTGGACAGGTTTGGTCGGGCAACTGGCTGAACGGAACACGAACGAGCCAGCCCGCATGCTGGCTCGTTTTTTTTGTTGTTGTGGGCGGTGTTGCAGTCGTGCCGCGTGCTTGTGCCGTTGAGTGTGTGTGCTTGAGTGCGTGTGTTTGAATGTGAGTGAATGCGAGTGAGTGTGTCGGGGGGGGGGGCGGGGGTGTATGGATATTTTGACTGAATTCAACCAGTTTGAGGCGGGCGCTTTGGCGGCGATTCAGGCGGTGGCGGATGCGGCCGAGCTGGAGCGTGTGCGGGTGGAGTATCTGGGGCAGAAGAACGGTCGAATTCGGGAGCTGCAGAAGCTGGTGGGAGCGGCGACGGCTGCTGAGAAGCCGGCGGTGGGTCGTCGGTTTAACGAGGTGCGGACGGCAGTGACGGGTGCATTGGAGCAGCGTCAGGAGGCATTGCAGCAGCAGGCTGCGGCGCGAGCTGTTTCTGATTTTGACGTGACGCTGCCGGGTGACCGTCTGCGGATCGGGAAACTGCACCCGATTACTCAGGTGATGACGGAATTTCGGGAGCTGATGGGGCGGTTTGGCTTTACGGTGGTGGATGGTCCTGAGGTGGAGGACGAGCGTCATAATTTTGAGTCATTGAACATACCGGAGGACCATCCGGCGCGTGATCCGCTGGATAATTTTTATTTGGCTTGTGCGCAGGCTGCTGCGGGTGGTCCGATGCTGTTGCGCAGTCAGACATCGACGGTGCAGATTCGCACGATGGAATCTGTGCAGCCGCCGGTGCGGATTGTGTCGCTGGGTCGTGTGTATCGTCCGGACACGATCGATGCGACTCATTCGTGCATGTTCCATCAGATGGAAGGTTTGCTGGTGGATCGGCACGTGACGATGGCTCAGCTTAAGACGGTGCTCAGCCAGTTTGCTCGCAGTTTTCTGGGCCCTGACGTTGAGATTCGTTTTCGTCCGTCGTTTTTCCCATTTACAGAGCCATCGGTGGAGGTGGATATGAAGTGGGGTAATTCGTGGATGGAGATTGGTGGTGCGGGGATGGTGGATCCGGCGGTATTTGCGGCGGTGGGTTATGATCCTGAGCAGTATTCCGGGTTTGCGTTTGGTCTGGGTATTGAGCGTTTTTGCATGAAGCATTTTGGGGTGGACGACATTCGTCGATTTTACGAGAACGATCTGCGGTTTTTGGCTCAGTTCTGACGCTGTTTGTGTGAGGTGGGCAAGTGCCGCTGGAGCGTGTGGAGCTGTGCGATCGGGTTTTTGAGCTGGAGCTGCCGGAGCCTGCAGTGCTGCTGGACGAGGCGGTTGCCGGAGAGTGTTCCGGGGTAGCTGGCTGGGATCCGTACTGGGGCTTATTGTGGGCGGCGGCCCCTGTGACTGCTCGTCTGGTGCTCCAGTCTGCTCCGCGAAGTCACCGTGCTTTGGAGCTTGGCTGTGGAGTGGGACTGGTGGGTCTGGCGGGTCTGGCGGCTGGTCTGGCGGTGACATTTTCGGATCAGTCTGAGTCTGCGGTGGCGATGTCATTGCGGAATGCGGAGCGGAACGGTTTGAGTGGTGGAGCGGGGCTGGTGTTTAGCTGGCAGTCTGTGCCGCGGGTGCCGGGCTTTGATTTTATTTTTGCGAGTGATGTGTTGTATGACCGGTGCGGTCATGAGCCTTTGCTGAGTGCATTGGGGTGTTTGCTGCAGCCTGGCGGTGTGGTTTGGATAGGGGATGCTGGTCGGCAGCATGCGGGGGATTTTGTGAGGACTGCGGAGGCGGCTGGGTGGCGTGTGCGGCTGTATGATGCTGGATTGCGGCCTTTGCGAGATCCGCAGCAGCTGCAGTATCGTCTGCTGGTGCTGGAGCGGGGGCATCCGCAGTAGGTGGCTGTGGAGGGTGGATGCGTGCTGTTTGAACTGCGGGGAGTTGAGCTGGGTGAGCGATTGCGGGGTGTGACGCTGCGCATTGATGCGGGTGTGACGGCCATTCTGGGGTATTCGGGAGCGGGCAAGACCAGTTTGTTGAGTCTTTTGGCGGGTTTTGAGCGACCGACCGCCGGGTGTATTGAGCGTGGTGGTCAGCTGGGTGGCGGGGGTGCCCTGCCCTGTTACTGGGTACCGCAGTCGGGTGGGTTATGGTCGCATGTGTCGGTGCGTGGCCATGTGGAGCTGGTTTCGGCCGGAAAGGCAGACGAAATTCTGCGGCTGTTTGATCTGTGGGAGCGTCGAGGTGCGTATCCGGGCGAGTTGTCTCAGGGTGAGCGATCGCGACTGTCGGTGGTGCGTGCGCTGTCTTCGGGGGCTCGTGTGCTGCTGATGGATGAGCCGTTGGCGCATGTGGATCCGGTGCGGAAACCGGGTTACTGGCAGCATCTGGAGCGGCAGCTGCGGGGGTGTGGTGTATCGCTGGTGTTTTCCTGTCATGAGCCTGGTGTGGTGTTGCGGCATGCGGAGCGGGTGGTGTGTTTGCGGGAGGGGCGAGTGTGGCATGAGAGTGGTGTGCAGGAACTGTACGAGGGGGCTCCTGAAAAGCCCCTGGGTGAATTCCTGGGGCCGCTGAACTGGCTGGACGTGTCTCTGCTGAAGGCTTTGGGGATGTGTGACGGGTGGTTGCTGGAGGCGGCTGAGCGGCGTGGTGGATTGTGTGTGCGGCCGGAGCGGCTGTATTTGCGGGGGTGCCAGTCTGGTGCAGTGCTGTCTGGTGCAGTGCAGTCTGGTGGTGGCAGCCGGGTTTGTGGCGGGTTGCTGGAGGTGTTGAGTTCGCGTGAGGCGGGTGGTTTGCGGGAGACGGTGGTCGCTGGTGTGTGCGGGGGCGAGTGGCGTTTGCTGCATGTGGGTGCGGGTGGTGGTGCGGGTAGTGGTGGCTGGCGAGCGGGAGAGCGTGTGATTGTGGAGGTGTTGCCTGGGGAGGGGGTGCGGGTATGAGGCTGTCTGGGCTGTTGTGCGGCTGGCGTTTGTCTTTCGGTCTGTCTCTGTTGCTGCTTTTGCCGCTGTTGCTGCTGTGTGTGTCCGGGTGTGGTGGCGGAGCGGATGCCGGTGCTGGTGCTGAGGTTTTGCTGCCGATCTCTGGCGAGCGCACGTGGCGGATTCCTGCGGCCGATCGTTTTCTGCCGGCGCCGCGGGGTTTGTATTCGGACGAGCGTGACGACGTGTATGTGCTGGACGATGCGGGGAGGGTGCTGGTGTATGATCGGACGGGTGTATTGCAGCGTCAGTGGCGGATGCCGGACAGTCGGATTGGGAATCCGGAGGGGATCTGGAAGCTGCGGGACGGGCGGGTGGCCGTTGCAGATACTCATTATCACCGTGTGGTGATTTTTAAGTCTGACGGGCAGGTGGATTTTATGTTTGGGAGTGAGGGTCGGGAGCCGGGTCAGTTTGTGTTTCCGGTGGCGGTGCTGGAGGACGAGGCGGGGAATTTGTATGTGGGTGAGTATGGGGATCATCAGCGGGTGCAGAAGTTTGATGGCGGGGGTCGATTTCTGTTGCAGTTTGGGCGGCATGGGGCTGGTCCTGGTGAGTTTCAGCGTCCCAGCGGTCTGGCTTTGCGAGGTGGCGAGGTGTTTGTGGTGGATGCGTTTAACGACCGGATTCAGGTTTTCAGTGAGTCGGGAGAATTTCGCCGAATTTTGAAGTTGTCGGACGAATTTGAGGGGCTTGCGTATCCTTATGATTTGCGTGTGACGGGTGACGGTCGGGTGTATGTGATTGAGAACCGTGCGGCGCGTTTGACGGTGATGACGATGGAGGGTGGGTTGCTGGGTCGTTACGGATCACCGGGCCGAAATTCCCATCAATTCTACCAGCCCTGGGACCTGACAGTTCTAACCGACGGACGTATACTCGTGGCTGACACCGGCAACCATCGATTAGTGGAGTTAACGCCTTGAGTTTGCTGCGACAGCTGATCCGCCGTATTTTTCCGCGACCGCATCGTCCGGTGCAGTGGACGGCCGGGCTTTCATTGCTGGCGTTTTTGGCGTTGTTTTTGCTGGCGTATCTGTCGGTATTGCCGACGGTGCTGGTCAGTGGTGGCAGTCCGTTGCGCTGGACTGAGCGTGGCTGGCTGGATCTTGGTTTTCTGTACCGCTGGGGTGTGGCGTATCCGCAGTTTGAGCTGGTTCGAGAGCTTGAGTTTTCGCGTCCGTGGGCCTTTCTGCTGTTGTTGTTTGTGCCGTGGATCTGGTGGCTGCAGGCGGCTGGTCATTCGGGTTTGCCGCAGGGGCGTGGCGGCTGGGCTGGATTCATTCGTCTGGTGTTGTGTGGTTTGCTGATTTTTGTGCTGGCGGAGCCGCGTGCGGTGCGGACCAGTGATACGGTGTCGGTGGTGTACAGTGTGGACGTGTCGGATTCGGTGAGTCCGTGGCGCTCTGAGGCGTTGAATTTTGTGGCGGCGACGGCGGCTGAGAAGCCGGGTACGGACGAGGCGGGTCTGGTTGTTTTCGGCAGGACTCCTGCTGTCGAGTATCCTCCGCGAGTGGTATTTCCGTTTGAGCGATTTGTGAATTCGCAGGTGGGTCAGGACGCCACGAATCTGGAGCAGTCACTGGCATTGAGTGCTGCGATGCTGCCGGAGGAGAATGTGGGGCGGATTGTGCTGGTGAGTGACGGCACTGAGACCGTGGGGCAGTTGAAGGACGTGCTGGGGGACCTGCAGGCGCGGGGTGTTTCGGTCAGTGTGGTGCCGATGAATTACGTGTATGAGTCTGAGGTGTTGCTGGAGCGTCTGGATCTGCCGCGTTTTGTGCGTCAGGGTGAGACGTATGAGGCATCGGTGGTATTGAATTCATTGAAGGCGGCGCGGGGGACCTTGGTTTTGTCGGAGGCTGGGCGCGAGATTTCGCGGCGGGAGATTGAATTCCCTGCCGGGAAGACTCGTTATTCCGTCCCGATCCGTGTTGACCAGCCTGGTTACTACGAGTATTCGGCGCGGATTGAGGTTTCAGCGGATTCGGACGTACGTCAGGAGAACAACGAGGTTCGGAACTATTTGTATCTGGACGGTCCGGGCAAGGTGCTGCTGGTGCGGGACGTAGCGGGTCGACCTGAGGAGATTCGATTTCTTGAGCAGGCGCTGCGGGCTGGAGACCGTCAGCTGGAGGTCATTACGGCTCTTGAGTTTCCTCAGGATCCGCTGAGTCTGATGCCGTATGATGCGGTGATTTTTGCGGACGTTCCGGCGGACGCCTTCCTGGGGACTCAGATTCAGGCGATGCATGATGCGATCCGCAATCTGGGGATTGGATTTTTGATGGTGGGTGGTCCGAACAGTTTTGGACCTGGTGGCTGGCAGGGTTCTCTGGTTGAGGATGCTTTGCCGATTTCGATGGAGATCACGAACAAGAAGGTGCTGCCGAAGGGTGCATTGGCGATTATTCTGCATACCTGTGAATTTCCGCAGGGCAATACGTGGGCGAAGCGGATTACGAAGCGGGCGATTCAGGTCCTGAATTCTCAGGACGAGGTCGGCGTGCTGGCTCAGACGATGAATGGTGACGAGTGGATCTTCGATTTGACTCCTGCCAGCGAGTATGAATCCCTGGCGACTCAGATCAACAATGCTTCGATTGGTGACATGGGCACATTTGGTACGACGATGCAGCTGGGTTTGGCATCGTTATTGAAGTCAGACGCGGCATCGCGGCACATGATCATTATATCGGACGGGGATGCTCAGGCACCGACTCCTGAGCTGCTGGGCAAATTCATTGAGAACCAGGTGTCGGTTTCGACGGTGGCTGTATTTCCTCACAACGGCGATGCGTCGACGCTGCAGGACATTGCGGGGGCGACGGGCGGTCGTTTTTATTTTCCGAGTGATCCGAACGAGTTGCCGTCAATTTTTGTGAAGGAGGCCAAGACGCTGCGGCGCACCCAGATACAGACTCGGGATTTCGTCCCGGTGGTGACGGGTGTGGATCCGATTCTGCGAGACATTGTGGATTCGCCTGAGCTGCATGGCTATGTGCTGGCGTCGCGCAAAGAGGATGCTCGCGCTGTCGTCGTATTATCAGCGCCTCAGACGGAGACTGAGAAGGCGGCGGGTGAGGAGGAGCTGGATCCGATTTTGGCGGTGTGGCGTTATGGTTTGGGAGTGACGGCGGCGTGGACATCGGATTTTACGGACCGCTGGGGTCGGGACTGGGTGAAGTGGGATCAGTTTCAGCAGTTGTTGTCTCAAACGATGACTCGCATCAGCCGCACGAAGCGTGAGCAGTCGCTGCGAGTTTACACGTATGTGAACGGCAACGAGGGCGTGGTGGTGGTGGAGGATTTTCATCCGGAGGAGACATTGCTGGACGTGAATGTTTCGGTGACGGGTCCGAACGGTTTCGAGCAGTCTCAGGCGGTGCGTCAGATTGCTCCGCGGCGTTATCAGACATCGATGCCATTGAAGGGTGAGGGGCGGTATCAGGTGCTGGTGGGTGCGACTGACGGTGCGCGTCGTGAGACGGCGTACGCGGGATTTATTGTTTCGTATTCGCCTGAGTATTTGCGATTTCGTTCGAATCCGGCGGTTTTGCGAGAGATTGCGGAGTCGACGGGGGGGCTGGAGCTGGAGATTGACGAGGACCCTGTCGAGTCGGCTCGGAAGTTATTCGGCGAGCGTCCGCGTAAGCGCAGCAGTCGTCCGATTTTTGAGTGGTATTTGATTTTAGCGGCCTGTTTGTTGCCGCTGGATGTGGCGGTGCGGCGTGTGCAGCTGGATGCGGGGTGGCTGAAGCGATTGTGGCGTCGTGATCGTCGCGAGTCGACGGCGACATTGGGAACTTTGCTGGAGCGTACGACGCAGGTCCGCAGTGCGCGTGGCAATCGTTCGGATGTGGCGGGTGATTCAGGTGAGGCTCGTCCGCTGGTGGTGCGTGGTGCTGCTGCCGGTGGGGGTGCTGCGGTGCGTCCGGCGGGTGGAGTTTCCGCGGGAGTTCGTGGTGCCGGATCTGGTGCGGGTTTGTCGGGCGATGCTGCTGGCGGGGCTGTGTCGGGCGGTGGCGGTGAGGGCGGTGTTGGCGGCGGTGAGGGTGGAGCGGCTGGTGAGGACGGTACGACATCGCGACTGCTGGCATTAAAGCGGCGGCGAGATCAGGAGCGTGGCAAAGAGTAGTTGGGTCGGGTTGGGCTGGGGTGGTTTTGGTTTTGGTTGTGGTTGTGGTTGTGAGCAGGAAGTTTTGGTCTGAGGGGAGACCGGTCGATGAGCGGTGATTTGGCATTGTCAGAGCTGCAGTCTGAGGCGGATGCGTTTCGTGCGGAGTACGAGCGGGTTCGTGAGGCGATTGGTCGGGTGATTGTGGGTCAGCAGCGAGTGGTGGAGTCGGTGCTGACGGCGATGCTGTGTGGTGGCAACGTCTTGCTGGAGGGTGTTCCGGGTTTGGGGAAGACGGAGCTGGTGAAGGCCTTGGCTGGTGCGTTGAAGCTGCAGTTTCGTCGCATCCAGTTTACTCCGGACCTGATGCCGGCGGACGTGATTGGCACGAATATTATGACGACGGATGATTTGGGGAAGTATCGTTTTGAGTTTCGTCAGGGTCCCATTTTTACTCAGTTGTTGCTGGCGGACGAGATCAACCGTGCGACTCCGAAGACTCAGTCGGCTCTGCTTGAGACGATGCAGGAGGGGACGGTTACGACGGGCGGGACGACGTATCGTCTGGAGCAGCCATTTTTCGTCCTGGCGACTCAGAATCCGATTGAGCAGGAGGGGACATTTCCGTTGCCGGAGGCGCAGCTGGACCGTTTTATGTTTAAGGTGGTGGTGCCATTTTTGAATCGTGAGGAATTGAACGAGGTGGTGACTCGCACGATTTTAAAGCAGCGTTATGAGGCTGTACCGGTGCTCGACGGGGCTCGCATTTTGCATTTGCGAACGGTTTTGGAGCGAGTGGTGGTGAGTGATCCGATGCGGGATTATGCGTGTCGTCTGGTCCTGGCGACTCATCCGGATTCTGCATATGCGACTGACCGTGTGAAGCGATTTTTGCGTTTTGGCGCCAGTCCTCGAGCTGCCCAGGCTCTGATCCGAGCTGCTCGAGTGCGGGCTTTGAGTCAGGGGCGTGCGCATGTGTCGTTTCAGGATGTGCGTTATTTTGCTGCTGAGGTGCTGCAGCATCGGGCGTTGTTGAATTATGACGGTCAGGCGGAGAATGTTTCTTTGCGTGAGCTGATTGACGAGGTGATTGCGAAGTTGTCGACGGAGGGCTGAGGCTGTGCTTGAGGGGACTCAGGCGGCGTTTACGTCGCTGTTCGACAACTCGGTTCTGCATCAGATAGAGCGGATGCGTTTGCGGCCGCAGCGTCGTCTGACGAATCGTGCGCGTGGCGAGCATTTGTCTGGCAAGGGCGGCAGCAGCACGGATTTTGCGGATTTCCGGGACTATGCGGCGGGTGATGATCTGCGGTATGTGGACTGGAACATATTTGCGCGACTGCAGCGGCCTTACATCAAGCAGTTTCAGCATGAGGAGGAGCTGCATGTGGTGTTGCTGGTGGATGCATCGGCATCGATGGTGAGTGGTGGTAAGCTGGAGCGGGCGAGGCAGGCGGCGGCGGCGTTTGGGATCATGGGGTTGTTGAGTGGTGAGCGGGTGAGTGCGTATGCGGTGCAGGGTTTGAGTGACAGTCGCTGGATGTTGCCGCCTGGCACCGGGAGGACTCGAATGCGGCAGCTGCTGCATTTTTTCGAGGGAGTGGAGGGTGGTGGCAGTATAGCGGTGGAGCAGGCGATTGAGCAGATGCTGAAGTTTCATCGTGGTCGAGGGATTGCGGTGGTGCTGAGTGATTTTTTGACCTTCGGCAGTCTGACTCGCCCGTTGAACCTGTTGTTTAGTGCGGGGCTGGAGGTTTGGGGTTTGCAGATTTTGAGTGAGTCTGAGATTCAGCCGGACGTGCAGGGTGATTTGCGGTTTGTGGACAGTGAGACCGGGGAGACTCTGGATATCACGAATGCGAGTGAGTTGCTGCATGTGTATCATGATCAGCGGCTGGCATTGGAGGCGTCTTTGGACAGTTTGTGTCGCAGTCGTCAGGGGCGATTTGTGTCGGTGAGTGCGGGTGAGTCATTTTCGGCCTTTTTGTTTGACCGGATGTGTCGTCAGGGCTGGGTGCAGCGATGAGGTTTTTGAGCTTCGTCAATCTGTACGGTGCGTGGTTTTTTCTGGCGCTGATTCCGCTGGTGATTTTGTATTTTTTGAAGCTCCGTCGACCTCGTGTGGCGGTGCCTTCGCTGGTGTTGTGGGCCAGTGTGCTGAATGATCAGCGGGTGAATTCGCCATTTCAGCGATTTCGTCGGAATTTGCTGTTGCTGTTGCAGGCGTTGTTGCTGTGTTTGCTGGTGCTGGCATTGATGCAGCCGTTTATTCCGTCGCAGGCAGAGGTTGCCGAGTATACTCCGCTGTTGATCGACTGTTCTGCCAGCATGGCGGCGCGGGAGGAGGGCAGCGGGAAGAGTCGTCTGGATCTGGTGCGTGAGCAGGTGCGTGAGCAGATTGAAAATCTGCGTGGCGGGCAGAAGCTGGCGTTATTTACTTTTGCGTCGACGGGTCGGCGACTGACTGAGTTTACGGACGACCGTCGTGAGTTATTGCGGGCACTTGAGCGTGTGCAGCCGACGGATCTGCCTGCGCAGCTTGACGACGTGCTGCGGATGGCGGCGGCGTATACGGGTTCGTTTCCGATTGAGAAGGTGACGGTGCTGACGGACGGGAATCTGCCGGACCGGGTGGATTTTGAGTTGCCGTTTGCATTGGAGGTGAAGCGAGTGGATGCAGGTTCGGCGAATCTGGGGATCACCGAATTGAGTGCTCGCCGCAGCGGCAGTGACGAGTGGGAGGTGTTTGTGCGGGTTTCGGGATCTGCGGACGAGCTGCGTGGTGCGGAGCTGCAGATTTTTGAGAACGGCCAGCAGACTCATACGGAGCAGCTGGAGGTGGGGCGTGAGGAGTCGGAGCGGCTGATGATACCGGTGCGTGCGACGGGTCCGGTGCTGCTGGAGGCTCGTCTGGTACCTGCGGGCTTTGATTCTTTGGAAACGGACAATGTTTGCTGGCTGTCGTTGCCGGCTACTCGTCCTTTGCGTGTGTGGGTGGCAGCTGGTCTTCCCGGGTGGGCTCGTGCGATGTCTGTCCTGCCCAACGTGGATGTGGAGCTCAGTGCGGGCGGTGAGCCGGCGGGCAGTGATTATGACATGGTGGTGACTGACGGGGATGCTGCGGGTGCTGGTGTAGCGGGAGAGAATGGTGCGGGTGTGGTGGTGCACGTGGGTGTGATCCCTGAAGACGTGCGTGGGCTGGTAGGTCTGCAGGAATCGGCGAGTGTGGTGGTGGACTGGAACCGTACAGCGCCGCTGTTGCGGCATGTGCAGCTGGCGGACGTGCAGATAGGCGAGCAGCCGACGTATGCGTCGGGTGTGGGTGTGAAGGAGCTGGAGGAGCGTGGTTATGAGGTGCTGGTGGACGGCAGTGCGGGGCCGTTGATTTTGCAGAAGCGTGAGGGATTACGGACGGGCTGGTGGCTGACATTTCACACGGATCGTTCGACGTTGCCATTTCGGGTGGGGTTTCCGATTTTGGCGGCGAATGCGGTGGAGGCTTCGATGAAGCAGTCAGCGCTGTCGGAGGTATCAGCGTCACCGACGGGGGTATTGCCGGGGATTCTGCTGGAGGCTGATCGGGAGTACTCCGTTAAGACTCCTGGGGGAGCTCGGATTGCGGGGCGGACGACGGCGACGGGGATGCTGACGGGGATCCCGGCGGCGGAGGTTGGTCGGTATGACGTGCTGGAGGGAGAGGATGTGGTGGCGGTGGTTGGTACGGGTTTGCTGAGTGTGTCGGAGAGTTCGCTGGAGTCTGTGGAAGAGCTGAAGTTTGCGGAGATGAAGGTGGCGACGGGTGAGACGGGGCGTCTGGAGGCAGACCGTCCGTACTGGTGGGTATTGGCACTGGTGGCATTTGGTTTGATGTTGTTTGAGTGGTGGTATTTCCAGAGGGCTCGAGGGGTACTGGAATGAGACGCGGAGTTCTGCGTAGAGTTCTGGTGATGTTGCTGGCGGTTTTGGGACTGTCGGCGGCTGTGGGGACAGTTTCCGGACAGCCTCGAGTGGGGATGAAGCTGGAGCTGGGCAGTATTCGTGGTCGCACAGCGGCCCCGATTCATTTGAATGTGCGACTGGAGTACAACGAGCCTCAGTTTCTGGAGGGTGCTCTGGAGCTGCAGATTTATGATGCCCTGGAGCTGACATCGGAGTCTGACCGTCTGGCGACATTGCGGCGTGACGGGATTGTTTTGGCGGGGCAGGATTATGAGTTTAGTTTGTTGTTGCCGCCGCTGCAGACCTCGGATACTCGCAACTGGGCCATACGGGCGTGGTTTGTGACTCGGGACGAGCGGATTGAGCTGACATCAGCTCCGGGGCGGAAGGGTCTGGCGGAGCCATTTGACCTGCTGATGACCAGTGCTCTGGAGCGGGCGTTTGTGATGTGCAGTGCGAGTAATGATCCGCGGAATCGTGTGGCTGCGGTGAACCGGAAATTTTTGCAGGAGCGTTTGCTGCTGTCGGAGGCGATGAGCAGTGTGCAGTCATTATCTGGCGAGCAGCTGGAGGGTGAGGTTGTGGACATTGGCGGTTCGGCTGCGGGAGCGGGTGTGGGCGGGCTGCAGACGACGCCGGGAATTGTGCATTATGCGGCTGAGTGGGATGTGAAGGTCTTGTCTGAGGATCCGCTGGGATATTGTGCATTTGACGTGCTGTTATTGAGTGACGGTGCGCTGGGATTGCTGTCAGAGGCGCAGCAGCGTGCGATTGAGGTCTGGGTGCGGGCTGGGGGCAGTGTCGCTGTGGAGGCTGCAGAGCGGCTGCAGCCGCAGCAGCTGGGTTTCCTGCGTCGTCTGATGGGTGAGGGTCTGGGTTCTGAGGCTGATTTGACGCTGGATGATGACGGTCGACTGTTGATTGTGGCTGACCGAGCGGGTG
>Ga0169931_10005822_pt1 | contig 18728 bp, 8 predicted proteins | sample Kivu_15m_20L_FD_129675 | JGI IMG/M metagenome (GOLD analysis project Ga0169931, IMG submission 129675) | Freshwater microbial communities from Lake Kivu, Western Province, Rwanda to study Microbial Dark Matter (Phase II) - Kivu_15m_20L... | ecosystem: Environmental > Aquatic > Freshwater > Lake ... | reverse complement strand
ATTCTCAGATATAATTTAGTTTAGCAGTATAAAAATAAGATTTCAATCGTGGTTATTTTCTTTTAGGTTTGTCACAAAATCACGGAATATAAGTTTTGTTGAACTATTCCAGCATAGATTAAATATTCAAAGTCAAAGATTTTTTGTAGGGTGTAGTTTTTCATAGAATAACACACTCAGCTAATCTCAAACCTCTTTTTTTGAGAGAATTAGATGAATAAGTAGTTTTCTTGTCGAATTAAGACATATGTTCTTTACTTGTTGATACATTTAATCTAAAAAATAGATAGCTACCTGACTTCATTTCTAAAGATTTTTCACTTTTGTCAAAAATAAAGCATCTGATTTCTTTTAACGTCAGCACAAATAGTCACTAGTACAGACATCTTAACATTTACTAATCTTTGCCTAGTAGAGATTACAATCGAATGATACGTTTAGATACTTTTTATTGCCATCGTAAGCTTATATAAGCAAAATGGCACATAAAACTGCAAAGTTCAGAAGATAAAATAATGAGAATATTGAACCATATCAAATAAATTATACAGAATTACTACGGAAGAACACATCCTTTCATTTCGGATATATATTAATTGCAATCGCTGTACTACTTATAGATAGGTGAAGAAAATGAAGCGATAAGAGTAAATAAAGATTCTTTGGCAAATATGTTGCAATGTTGTGGAGACAATAACCATCATTTGAAGCTCTCGAACAATTATTATCAGTTGGCTTAGTGCTATAAAAAATGTTACAAAATCGATGAGTGTTTAAGCAATCTTAAAAAAGCTAAAAATATATTATAGATTAACAGTTATCAGAAAGAATAATATGCTTGTATTTTGCATAGAATCGGTTAAATTTATCTTTGTTAGGGTAAGGATGTATAGAGTTATGAGCTCTTTCTTGAGGCAATTAAAATTTATGAAGGTGTGAGTGTTATTGATAACTGGGGCGAGTTGGTTCAGCTGTACTAAAATATAAATAGATGCGATTTCAAGATATCTCAGCTTAGAAAGTAAAGTATACTGCTTCGAGACGTGCGTTTGGCTGAACATTGTATTGCTCAAATCACTAAAATATTGACAAGTAGTGCTCGATCAGCATGTCATGACGATCATTTTGTAAAAATAATGAAAATAGTAATGTAGCAATACATAAATACTATACGAAAAGATGCCAAAAGCATGTTCAGAAGCTATTTGATCCAAACATGTGACTTAAAAAATCTTACTGATAGTCTTATGGCTGATACTTCTTTAGAAAGAAGTATAAACTATTTCAAGAGAATCTTTGTTTAGGGTCATTTTTACGAAAAGGTTCTGTAATACGTTAACAATATTTATGAAATTTTATCAGTTTTTCAAGAACAAAAGAAAATCGGCCGTTTGATGCCTCATTTGAAAAATCATCACATATAAGACTACGATGAGTTTTGGAAGAATCTTGTATAGCTTTTAGGGTAGGCATTTTTGTTGAATATTGTCAAATGATACATATTACTGTTATTTTTGGTAACTTTAGTATTTTAATATGTGTTTACAAAGATATGATGGTTATCATAAAATCAATATTAAAAATCATATTTCGTCATCTTTTTTTATAGTTTGTCTGATTTTATCAATAAAAAAAGGAAATGATCGCTTTATATATCGGAAATGATTTTTTTATGAGGACTTCATTTTGTATATTTGAATTTTTTGGTGATTTTAAGGACAAGATTAAGGACAATTGCAATGTTTTTTTATAGTATTTTTGTGATATTTTATGAAAGTAATCTGCTCGCTTTGATTGTCTCTCAATTTTATTAGAGAAAAGATTCTAATATGTTTTTAAAAAATAAAACTTCTGATAGCATTTTATTAATTAAAATGAAGATTCAAACCTAAGTATAGCTCTCAAAATCAATAAAAATTAGATTCAAATGCGTTTAATAAGACTTTAAAAGGGCTTTTTGGCATATAATTAACATATCAACAGAGCTTTATATATAATAAGCACAGTAATATCACCTCATAAATCCCTCAAGTCATCGATTAAGCATCCTTAGTTCTCTTTTGTCCCCTCGGAGCTTATCCTTGGCCTCCCAGTTCACCACTTATCGCTTCAGAAGATTGTCTCGTTTACGTCTTAGTTCTTTTTCAGAGAACCCCATAGTTGGTATAACGGCTGCGTCTATCAAATCGACAACAGGCAAGGTCACTCCATTATTCAATGCCTTTTTGGTTTTGAAAGCATCCTTTATTGGCAAAGGTGAAGCGTCTTTCATGTCTTCAGTCACCAGCATGGTCTTTTCATCAGAAGGGGCCTTTTATTCTTCCATGTCGCTTATTATCAAAAGAGGCTTCAGGTTTCTTTCTTTTTTGTCGGAGATAGGGGCATTATCAGTCTTCTTGTCTTAGGTTCCATATTTCTCCTTTTTTGTTTAAATATGATATTCTGAGGGCTTTTGTTAAGCTTTACCAGAACATGCCTTTTCGAGTGGTTTCTTCTTGTTATTTAAGCATTTTTAGGTCTTCTACGGCTCGACTTGTGGCTGGGAGGGTCTAAAAACGCTTTCGTATTGATTAATGCTCTTTCTAAGGGCCTATCCGAGAACTAAAGATAAAAGATGCCTTTACACATAACGATCCCAATTGGTGGGAATTGAGCGTTGGGCATAGAGAAGGGGAGTGTTTTGGGTGCATTGATGATGAATTGCTGAGGCAACGAACAGTAGTTCATGTGTTGTTTAAAAATAATTATATGAACGATAAACTCCATCAGGAATTTTAGATGCCCCATAGACCATCAAATCAATTGCTCATACTTTGCCATATAAAATACATTACTTGTGTCGATTTGAAAAGCTTGATTTTTTTATTTGGAGTTTCCGTGTTTGGCATAAAATATTCTAGAGCCATCTTTGTAAATAAACATATCTATGATTTATCAATGCTTTGACCGTAGAGATGCCATGTACGGGCTCTGAATTCAATGATTTTTGATTTACAAACATTGACTTGTAATTGAGTTCATAAAACGATGTTTTTGATATGCTTAAAAATATCTGCACTTTCTTCAAATTCAAAAGAGATAAATAAGGCAAATTCAAAGAGTTTTTGCACTTTATTGGAAGCTTAGCTAATAAAATTTTATCAGAAAAAATTATTATTTTTTTCCATATATTCCTGGTTTAGCTTTATCAATTATATTTATTATTAAAAAGATGAAAAAAGTTCAATTGCAATTAAACTACAAAAAACAAGTATGGCAATCATATTTATAACAAAAATCGAAGAAATAGAAAGATTTGTGACAAGTCGCTGCAAAATTTTATATGATTTTAAATAATCACTCCTAAGTCATGAAAATTTATTTTCTGAGTTGAAGATTTTTATTATTAATTAGAACAGATTCACATCATTTAAGCATCTCTGCAAGTTCGCTATATGTAGGTCTTCTTTCAGGGTCGAATTGAAGGCATTTTAGCATAACATTTATTAAACTTTGATTAAAATTATCGTCGGAGTGCTCTTATTCAATTATTTTGCTGCATGTATATGCGAGTTTCTATTGTTTTTTGAGTATTTTATTGAGGTCTTGCTCATGTACAGCCAGAATGCCTCTTCTTGGTGCTGTGCTCTTGCCATGTATGTTGCATTTTTGTGTAATCCAGACTGGAATCACAGTCAGTATCTAGAAAATAGTGATGCCTAAAGACCTAAATCATCGTAAAAGTACCATATGTCGGAGGCCGCCCCGAAACTCATGAGATCAGTTTCATCGTTAAAAAGCACAGCTTTCATGATCTAAGGTGCTAAGTACTATGGTGGAACAAACCAATCTTTTTGACTCTTGATGATCGGCTATATCCTATTCTGAAACTGATGATTCTGAATTGTATGTGTCTCCCTAAACGACGAAAATCCCCACTAACCAAGACGAATATTTTAATTTTTGCTGATAAAAAGATTGCTTGTGTTTATCTTATTGTTAAGAATTTTGCCTTACCACTTCTTCATGTGCTCGCAGAACTATCTAATGACTCGGATTAGCTACTAGTTGTTGTTTGTTAGAAGTTTTTTGTAGTAATTTTTTGGTTTTAATGTGTAAAATTTAGAATCTAGATCGACTCTTTTGACTTTAAAAAGAAGATCTTTTAAGGGCTTGATAGGCGGACTTACAAGAGCTGTAGGGCTGTACTTGTACTACAGCCAAATGCAAGAAATACCCATACGAATGGCTCTAAGTTATCTTTTGAGAATCTCTTCACCTTTCTATTTATAACTTTTAAGTCTATGATTCGGCATCTCATTGATAAATACCATATGTACTATATATATTTAATTCTCAAAAAGAGTAGTTTTTTACTATTTTTTAGAGGACTACACTATCTAATTGACAAAAGAAATGCTATGATATAGCTATTACAGCTATTATTAGTCTCCTTTGTCTTAGAACATTTAGTCGATTCGAGGTAAAGTACTGTTATTTTTGGTAGAAGCAATCGAAAGACTTTTAGATAGACTGTCTTAACTTATAGTACTATTTAATAATTAATTTTGTATATTTCTTGAGTGATCGTTGCTGAAACTCAGATCCTAATCTTTTTATTATTTATCTTTTAGCCCATTTATTTTTCTTTTGTTTATGTGCATTCTTACTTTGCTTCTGAACTACCTTTATTTATCTTTGTTTTCTGGAGATCCTTAGCCCTTCTTGCTGATCCTAGGTATAAGTGTACTGTATTGTTTACTTACATTATTCTATTCCGGATTATGCTGATTTCTGATATAAAACTTTTCTCTTTTGGTCTACTAAAAATACTTATCTATGATTTGTTTCATGTAATTGTATTTTTTAGCGTTGTTAAAAAATATCTAAAGTTTTTGTTCTGGCACATTTTATTGAGGCCTATGACGCATAAACGACATTTCTTATAATCTCTGAGATGCTATTGTAAGTGACTTGGAAGTCGCAGGTATGGGTTTGTTGCGATTCGATAAGAAAAATTGACTTTTGGGCGTATTGAAACGTTTATTATGGATTTATTATTTGGGTTCGTGCATATGGGGTTATGATAAATTTATGTGATAATCGCTTTATAATAATGCTTGAATATATCTAAGTGATTAACTATATCCTAGAAATCATTTTTTGGACATTTTGGACGATCTAGAAATGGCTGAACCTCCGCTTCTACCTGAGACTCCAGAACGCACTGATCCATTAGATGAAGAAAGCATGTCGATCTAACTAGGGGCTTTGCTCGGCATATCGATGTTTTGGTCTTTGAGGAATTAATCGATTAGAGGGCCGAGATCGGGCAGGTCTTCTCCTAGGTTTCTGAGTTAAAAAATATGTACTTGAGACACTGGATTAGTGTTTTGTTTTTGTCAGATTAGATATCTAACTAAAGTTGGGCGACATGCGGATTGTTTTAGTTGACTTATATCTTTTTCTTGTGCCAGTTAGACTGCATCAACCCTAAAGACTTTTAAGCTCTGTTTTTCTTCTCTTCAAGCTAGTTGAGATCTTGGGCTTGCTTGAATATCAACTGCTATAGTTTTCCTTTTCTTTCTTCTAGAGTTTGTTTCTAAATAACACAAAAAATACTCTATTAAGGGTCTAGGTCAGTCTCTTTGCATCCTGTTCGTACTATTGCTATAATTTTTTGAGTTAGTTTTTCTTTTTGAATAAGTTTTCGCTAGCTGCGTTGCACTGCTCTTCTAGAGACTATTTTTGTGCGAGATCTGCTTTGGAAACGCCTCTAGTGCCGATTTTCATAACTTTAGCAGAATTTTCATTTATGAGAGAAAGTAAAGTGTTTTGTAGACCTTTGAGTTTTTTCTCAGCTTAGTTGATTTTCCCACTGAGCTAGTCTCCTTTTCGTTGAAGTTATTATCTCTATTGAGAAGCCTTGATGACATAGTAGGCTTGTGAATGTTCTTCGCCATCTTCGGCTCCACGTGCTTTCTGGACCAACGACTCATACTTGATCCTTAGATTCTTGACTTTGTTTTTTCTCTAAGCCAGCTCAATAGCGATTCTATGTCTTTAGTCCTATATGGCTTTTTGTTCGGCTTGAAGCACGTCTCGATGCACCATAATCTATTTCTATCTCTCTTGCATACTCATCTCTAACTGGTTCTTTTTGTTCTCGAGACCGTAGACGTTATCAGTAGCTCGATTGAGACTTTAATTAATCTTTTTGATTTAAAGTTTCATGATGTCGTGTTGAACTAAAACTTCTTCTTTTCTTTTTGTGACCTTGTTTAAATCTTGGATGGTCATATCGTTTTCAAGAGATACTTCTTCGATCTGAGACTGAACTTTTTTCTAATTAGCTTTAACATTATTCAACTGATTTTATACAGCCCTAAGATCATCGTTGAGTTTTTTGATACTTTCATTAAGTATTTTATGGTTTGATTTGACTTATTAATTCTTTTTAGAAGCTTCTTAAATATCTTTCTGAAGATCTTTCTTTTCTTAAAGAGTGCGCTAACCTTTAGCTCGTGACACCTTACGTTCCATAAGTTGTATCTGATACTCAGCATTGTAAAGCAATTCTTGTTGTTTCTGGAACTACTGGTTGAGTTTGTTGATATGCGACTACAAATTACGACAAGCCGCCATGATACCCTGAATCTAACCGTAAAGTGAGGCTTCTTCCTACCTCAGCTTGAAAAGTTGTTGGGTGTTTCTGACCGAAGTCTATTTTTGCAAAGCTATCTGTTGTTAAATCTTTTTCCTTTAGGCCTATTTTTCTTTATAGTAGTTTTACGCATAGGACTTGCTAACTTAAAATTTTTCAGCTAATTTTTGCTAATTTTTAAGTTTTATCTAAAATGCTTTAAATTTAGCTTATTCGTTCTGAAGTCTCTGTTTTTTGGCCAAAAGTTATTGACTCTTGATGTTTACTAGATTTCGTTTTTTAGCCCAATCGGTCGAAAAAGACGACAACTGATTTTTGAGGATTTCAACTTAAGCTCTCAAATTGGCAATAACTTCGAACTAAAGCCTTTTATTATCGTTCTTTTTCTCGCTTATGTCTCGATTTCCTAAAACATTTTTGGTCTATTCTTACTTATTGACCTTCTTTTGATCATTTAATTGTCTTTTTCTTTCTTAGAGCTCATCTTTGAGTCCATCGACTTGTTCCATAACTTTCTGAATATTGACTCCTAGTTGCATGATATCCTAATCTCTTCTAGCGATGGTTTTGGTAACATCCTGCCATTTTTCAAACAATTTATGTCTTTAATCATGCTGTTTCTTGAATTATTCGGCAGTTTTGTCAAGCTAGATCTGAGATGCCTGGGTTGAAGTCAGCTACTTATCCAACTATTGCTGTTTGCGGCCCACCTATATTGTCAACTTTTATATCTGAAGATTCAGCTATCTAATTTTCGAATCATCCTCTTTTTTATACTTTTGAAGAGTTGCGTGGTCTTCTTCTTTCTGCTTGCCTGTGATGGCCCACTGTTCTAGTTCTTCCTGGTTCCAGTTGAGCTCCAACTTGATCTGTTATACTTTCTAATTGACCCTAAAAATCCTAACCTGATTATCATTCAATCTCTCCTAATTATCAACAATAACCTTATTAAACTTCTTGATCTCGCTTTCGAGTCTACCGCTTTGTCTCTATGTGACTTGCCACAAATGATTCTAAGTTTCCGTTTATTTATTTTTAGAATCTATTAAGGCTTTGGTGTTGAGTAGTTCTTGATCGACGTTCTTGAGATGCTATTCGAGTATCTTTTTTCTTTAAAAATCTTTTGCGTGTTATTTTCGGACTTGTGTGATGTGCCGTTTCTTTTGTCGGATCTGAGGGTAAGGTTAAAAGTACCAGTTAGAAGAGTTTTTTGTTTTCGTCGTTACCGAATTAGGGGAATTCGTCCTCATCATCTGAGTCCAAATTGACTGCTTCTTCTTTTTCGTATTATTAGTATTGTTATTCATCGACGTTTTCATTTTCTTAGGGGTCCATTGCCGAAGTTATATTTAAATGTATAATCGAAACATCATTCATACTATTAAAAACTACAGTTATTTTTTGATCTAATAGATTCGATGATATTTTAGATTGATGATTATAGTTATGGTCTGATGATTTGTCATTAAGTAGGGTATATAATTTATAGCTCTTGTATCTTTCAACATGCTGTAAGTAAGCTATGACACAGACATCCAATGGCACGCTGGGCTCAGCGCAAAGATCGCGTCTTCATCGAAGTCCAACTCCGAGACATCAAAAACGAAAGCATCGAGTTAAGCTAAACCAACCTGACATTTTAAGGATAAAGTGGCAAGGATAAATACAAATTTTCTTTTGAGTTGTTCGCTGCAGTTGACAAATCTGCTTCTAAGTGGACCAAAACTGGATTTTCTTTGTTGTTCGTATTGGAAAAGCAAGATAAGGATGGATCTTTTTGGCCGAGATTGCTTAAAGGAAAGGAAAAAAATCAGTATATTCAGGTGGATTGGAGTAAATGGGTCGACTAAGATGAGGAAAAAGATGAAGGAGATAAGGGACTTGGAGGACTCGATCCTTCAATGATGCAAAGTATTTGTGGGGGTATTTAGATTTTGCAAATATGGGAGGAATGCCTGGAATGGGAGGCATGGGAGGCATGCCAGGAATGGGAGGTATGGGAGGATTTCCAGGTATGGGCGGTATGGGTGGCATGCCAGGTATGGGAGGATTCCCAGGCATGGGAGGCATGTAAGGTCCAGACATGTAAGACGACATGCCCGATCTCTAAAAAGAAGAAGAATAAAAGCCATAAGAAAAAGCAGGTTGATTAACCATATTCCTCAAAAATTCATTCACTCATACAATTGTCAAAAAAAATACAAAAATACAAAATATTTTCTCAAAAATGAAACAAATCTACATATTCTCATGCATATAGTTATACTTTGATACTTTTTGTTTGCATATTAGTGTCATGAAGCAATTAAATCACTAACTTTTCTTTGGTGATTTTCTTCTCTTATTCGATGACTTTTCAGGTTTGCCGCTATCAAGTTGATTCAAGCCATACCATAGAGCTCCGATGACAACAGCAGCAAAGATACCGACATAGGCAAGTTTGGCACCAGCGGGTAGTTCATTGATATTCACACCCAAAAACTTCATCTCGTACTTTTCGTCAGTAGCACCTGCTTATCTTTCCTGAGCCTATTTTTCTTCCTTTCTGATTTCCATATCTTAGTCGAACTTTTTGGCAAATTTGACGATACTTTATTGTTCTTTGGTGATTTCGAGATCATCGGCGAGGGAGTTGTAGTCGAGTCCTTCGAGGAGGTAGAAGTAGATAGTTGCATCGAAGTTGGCGTTGTCGGTGTAAAACTGAATGTTTCGTGATGTACCTCTGTGACTTAACTTTGGGTGATTTGTTCTTAGCATGCTTGGACTGCGGTGGCATAGAGTTTGTTGATGTATTTAGGTTGGTCTTGAGGAGCTAGAGCTTTCATGACTCCCTCAACTGTGTCCTTGTTTGCGTTGGAGTGGTATCGGGAAAGCACGAGGCAGGCCGTGCGGCGCATTTAGAGGTATCTGGCATCGTCTTGTTACTGGTCGCAGACTGCTAGGGCGAAGAGGACTATCACAACAAGGATGATTTTGTTCATGGCTGGAATTAAATAATAATCTAATGTTTATCAACGTGTATACTCGAATCCATTTCAAATATTATTAACATCATAGAAGAAAATAAAACATAATATGGCAAAAATGTAAGTTTTTTGCTTTTGTTTTTGCCTACTTTAAAAAAAGTAGATTATGAAAATCCTTTTATTTATTCATATTGTGTTATTTTACGATTTTAAATTTTTGTATCAATATTAGTTTATAATTATATAAAAACTCAGTCAACCTCTTATGAAAATCTTTGTTTTTCTTCTATTTCTCCTTCATTTCACAAACCCTCGCCCTATTGTAAAAATAGACAAACCCTAAACAAAATAACAAATAACAGCATACACAAATCAAGCCAAATCCATCCCTTTACCATTTCACAAATGTTTCAAAGCATAGTCATAAATATAGAGAAACGCTCAATACATTTAATTCAAACCAACAAGACTAGCTCTAGATAACGTAAAATCTTATTCTCTCAAAGGGTAAGCATCAAACATAGACATTTTGGAATAGCTGAGAAGTCCGATTAGTTATAAACATCGGCATATTATTCTTTTTTAAGATTATTTGATGGTCTTTGCTGCTCCGAATGTCATGCTTATAGTAGAGTAAAACTAGAATGGTTTTAGAGTTAAAAACAAGTATCTTATATAAGATCTGAAGTAATATGATCAATTTAAAATGTATAAATTGGGGACTAAAGCTCTTATGGTCATTTATAATCAAAAAAAAGTATTAGTTTTGAACAAAGTCGACTACAGAGACTACAATTTACCATATTCATCAGCGATAATACACTTGCAATAAGTTCCATAGAAATAAAACTAGTTTTTCGCTGCTTAGTTCAGACGAGGACTCACACACTACCGCCTCGACTAAGTAACTAAAACAATTTCTATTGTAAAATCTTACAACACTAAACAATTAGGTTTTGATGATGATAAATTTACCTATGTTGTTGATGTGAATCTACAGCAGTACAACAAGGGAACTATCTTGGCCTTAGATGCATAGCTAGGTATCGTTTAGATAGATTTAAATTCAGGAAAAGGAACTGTGATTGTTTCTCAAAGAATGTGTTAGTCTTTCGATTCGAACTAAAGGGATCATATTGTGCTTTTGTGTCAAAATCAAGGTCATAGCACTATTTTGTAAGTTTTTAGATATTTGGATCCGCATACCAATACTTATAAGTATCACAAAATTGAGCCTAAGTTTCATGCAAATTATCTCAATGATTTGCACCTGGCTGAGGAGTTTTATCTGGTATATTCGTACTCAAATATTCATGTTTTTTGGAATATTGTAAAAACTAAATTACCATAAAGTATTGAAACAGAAAGTTAGATCTCTTTGCCGGGTCTTTAAACTTTTTTGCTTAAAAATTAGAATCAGAAAACATACATGTACACTATTTAAGATGGTTAGCTTAAAAAATATGAGATACGTGAATAGAAAGCAAGTCTAAAAGTTGTTTCAAGCCTACCTATTGAAAAATAGTTCAAATTATATCTTTATGGAAGCTGCAACGATCTCTAAAATATTTAGCTATAAGACAACTAAATACAAGCCTGTCAGATGGTCAAATATATAGGATTTAAAGTGATTTAGTAGGACTATCCAAGAGACGGAGACGTGGGTGTGAGTGCTATCATAATCATCATATTGATATTGGTATTTTTGATAGTCATTTGGATATGTCTTAGCAAGTATAAAGGGCTCGAAAGGGAAGCTAGAAAGGTTTTGGAAAGCTATCAAAAGCGAAAAAGTAATCAAAGAAGACCCATATGATTCGTGTTTATAATCAAATTTTAAGGTCATTTTGATGAAAAAACATTTTTTCTTGATATGAAGGTTGATTTTTCTATGGTACGGTATGCATTATTAACGTCTTAGAAAGTTATTTGGCATATAATTTAGTTAACTTGAAGATAATTATATTTCAGCATGCAATTCATCGATAGAACTGAAATTTTGACTGATTCACATACCGCTAACCACGCTCAAAGGCGAAACATTAGAATCAAAAGTAATAAATTACCTCATGATTTTTTCAATCATCCCAAATCTTCACTGGCCGATTATCCGACCAGGTACGCTTAGAGAACGAGTCGGTAGTAGCCAAAGACACCTTCTTTTGCGACAAAAAAACACGGCAAGTCATTGATGGAGAGAAGACCACAGAACGAGAGAAAAGTTCTAACGGCGAGAGGGTCGCTTGAAAACACATAAAGCGAAGATCTGATCGGAGGAATCATATTCTCGTCAATAAGGTTCAGAAGAGCGATCAGGATGCAATCTAAGGAGATTACTAATGATGTGGCCAAGGGAAAGGCTGTGAGTATGCAAGATATGTAAGATAGACTGCCACAGATACTTAGGAAAGGTCATCAACGGAAATGGTGAATACTATAATGATTAATAATTCTAATAATTATCCTCAATAGTCAAATTTAACTCAAAAAGTAAAAATATATAGATTTTGCTTAAAAAAGAGTTCTCTTGTCGTTATTTAACAATATTTTTAATAAATTTGTCGAAAAATATAGTAAACGTTTGTATAATGCATATTTGATTGTTGTATTTAAATAGGAATGTAATCAGTCAGCGAACTCGAGTCTAGCATCTTGGACGTAGATTCCATCAAGGAAAGACCTCAAATCCTTATCTTGGATGAAAGTTGACTGATGGATTCTGGCGCAGACCTGAGAAACGTCTTCTAAGTTGATTCCCTGAACGGTGAGGACGTTTTTTTCTTCTTCCTTCTTGCTAAGGGTGACTCCCTTGGGGCAGTCTACACGCTTGTTCATCTTGAAACCCAAGAAGTTTTTGATTTAAACGGCCTGAATAAGATATGCATTACTGTACCGTTGTCGATGACGTTGACGACGATAGGGAAATGCGAGTATGCGAGGACCATCTTGAACTTGTACCCAACACTGACTCCAGTGAACATGTTACGGATGGTACTCTTGATAGTTCCCAAAACTGCGTTTCTCTTCTTCTTTTGTAGCCACATGCGGAATTTAAGAGAGTTAGCGCCCTTCTTGTTGGCCTATTTTCGGATCTCGATGGGGACGTGCTTGAATCTTTTGACGAGTTTGCCCAAAGCGCCAGAGACGGTGACTTCTCGGGCCTTGACTTAGACCTTGATGCCTTCGGGGATTTCCAGCTATTGCTCTGACACGATGTACTTCATCTCTATCACACAAATAATATAAAATATTAAATTAAAATAATATTGTCCTTTACTCCACCCTTATTGATAGAATTCTGTATTAATTTATGTTTATTTTTGAAGATTAATAGAGTCATTTGATCAGAACAACATGAACTGCTTGCGTACGTTACCGATGATATCCTGAGGGGTGACTTTGAGCACGTTGAAGCACACGGATTTGCAAAGAGGTCGGCATTCTCCGATAATGACGATGTCTCCTTACTTGACTGAAAAAGCAGGCGAGCAGTGAGCAGAGATGTTTCTGTGGCGTTTTTCGTATCTGTTGTACTTGGGAACATAGTGCAAGTAGTCACGTCTGACGACTATCGTTCTTTGCATTTTTGTTGAAATCACGATTCCCTTAAGGATTTTACCGCGAATAGTGACTCCACTAGTGAAGGGGCACTTCTTGTCAATGTAAGCACCCTAGATGGCTTTCTTGGGGGTCTTGAAGTTCAGACCAACATTTTTGAAGTATCTGACACCAGCGCTGGTCTTCTTAGCCAGGAGTTTTTTGCTGTTGAGGAAGACGTTGTCTTGCTTTTGAAATGATCTTTCGGTCTGAATAAAGACAAGTTTACTTGGATATCGGTCATGGTCTGGTTAAAAAATAATATAAATAATCACAATATTTATCATATTAAACAGTCTTAATCAAAACACATCAAATTTCAAGAATAAGAGCAACATGTTCTGTTCTTTTGATCGGAAAGAAGAGGCTACAGTTTGCCTATCTTGATGCCTCTGCTTTCATCTCGAGGATCAATCTATCCGCTTTATATTCTTTATAGTATATTTTAGCTCAGGCTGATGAAAACGCCTTCGACATTTTGACCTGTTTTGGCCGAACACTACATGAATCCAAACCTTTGTTTTTCTGCAAACTAAAGTCCCTCCTAGTAACTAACCTGTCGACTTAATACTGTCATTCATACCTGTATATTTAATTTTTTACTTGTATTCTAGATCCGATTTGTTGCCCACAACCATGATCCTCAGTTTTTCATTATGCGCATAATTCGCGATCTAATCTAGCCATTTTTGTAGATTTTAAAAAGATTTTCTAGAAGTGATATCATAAAGCAAGAGAGCTCCGATAGTTCCTCGATAGTATGATCTCGTAATAGATTTATATGCTTCTTGCCCGGCCTGTATATAACTATTTTTACAGTATCCCATATCTGTAACTTGACATTTTTGTTACGCGCAGTGACATTTTTGCTACCGAACTATACACCAATAGTCGGATCAGTGTCGATTTTGAACTATTTGTCGATAAAACTCATCATTACACATGACTTTCCGACACCTTGATTGTGAGTATGTTACTAGGATCACCGACGATGATGAATTTAAGTAAAAAGGAATATTCCATTTTGTTATAATATTACTTAATCTCGTAGCTCATATTTCTAGATAAAGCATACATCATTCGTCTATATTCAGTTGACTCCATTTCTTTATTATTGCTTCACTTAGGTCTCTAAGCTATTTAATTTGACTTCTCTTATGACGCTGAACGATTCTCTAGAGTTACTGGGCTCGGGCTACATGATCGCTTCTTGTATTTATGGACAATATTATTTCGAAAATTCCTTTTCTGAGTGCCAAGGATGGTTAGACTTCGCCGTCTCCTGTGTTTACTTTTCCTAGCCATTTTTCGAACATAGCGAATCCATTCTGTTCCAAAAACTTTTAGCTTATATAAAACTTCATAAGATATTTCATACATTTTTTAGCTCCTTCGACAGTTCTTCAATATATGTCAGTTTTCTACATGCAAGTTGTTTCTTTCGGACTAATTCTGCGTCCTTTAGATAGCGTTTTTACATCTCATCGATGATCGCCTCTGCCCTTTTCTCGCCGATTTGGTATTTTCTGATCTCGTTTTATTTTTATTTGTTGGTGTCTGAATGGGTTAGGAGTTACGGGGACGTTTGAATCCTTTTTATCGTTTTTTTTGGATGGGTCTTTTTTTGTTTCTGTTGCTTTTGGTAACTACTTGTTAGACTTATGGCTGATCGGGTAAGGGGGATTGTCTGTTTTAAGCGTAGAATGATGATTATTAATCCTGATTGTTGTCTTGCTCCATTATTGTTTAAATTTTATATAGCAACTGAGATATTTGTTTGTATATGCATTAGATAAAGAGTCATGAAAGAATTTTTTGATTATTTTTTGGGTAAACGTAAAAGAGTATTACAGAATCAAAGAATCACTTGTAAACTGAAAGGAGTTGTTGTTATAATTTTACCATACGCTTTTTGTCGTGGACCTAAAATGCTTTTTTGGCTTCATGGTAGGCTTTTACTTCTTCTTACTTTTTCTGGGCGAGCTATTTTGCTTTAAGGGTTGCTTTCTTGATTGTTGCTCGCTTCTAGTCGACTTTAATTGCAGATTTAGTAGGCAGATTGTTCTCATTTTCTTTCTAATTAGGGTTCTATTAGATCAGACTGACCTACTGAGGAGCCTCTGAGGTTGTCACAAATACTTACATAACTTGTGCTTTACTTGTTTACTTTCTAGAAAGCAGATCTTTTTTGATTATCTTTGAATTCTTTTTTTCTTTAGATAGCTATAGCTTTTGTGCCTGTTTTGAAAGGTTTTCTTTAGGTAATTAATTGGGTTCTGTATGCATGTATAGGCTATCCACGTGCACTTTTGGTTGTTAAATCTTTTATTTGACTGGAGTTTTTGGTGGAACTGATTATATAGATTTTGATGGCTTCTGTTAGTTATTTGATAATTTTTTCGGAGGTTAAGAATTTACAGGCTTTGCTTATGGTATATTAGATAGATTAATCAGCTATTTTCTGTCAGTTTTGTTAGATCTAGATGATTCTTGCTTTTTAAGTTATGCTGGCTTTATTTCTGATGATTCTTTAGCTTTGCTTGAGAGCACTTTTTCTTTTACATTTTCTTTAACTTAGACTTTGCTAATCCCCACTGCTTCTTCTTGTTCTTGTTTTTTTGTTATAGTTTGCTATTCTACTTTTTTAGTAACTTAAGTTTAAGTTTTTTTTGTTTCTATTTGTTTAGGTAAAATATTTTCTTGCTTTACAGTTTTTGGTTAAATTTTCTATGCAGTGTTTTCTTCTTTAGGTATATTTTTATACTTTTAATTTTTTTAAACTATTTATGGTTTAATTGCCTATTTAGCTTTTGAAGATTATACTTCTTTTTTTATTTCAGATTTTTCATTTTAATTTTTTGTCTTCTATTTTGCATTTTTGTCAATAGAAGACTTATTTTCTGTTGTAGGCTCAACAGTTTTCTTTTTAGCTTCTTATTATATCGGTTTTGTCTCTTCTTTTTTTAATATCTATATTTTAGTTTGCTATCGCTTTTTCTATTTTTCTAATGGTTTTTCCGGTTTTTTGTCCTCCACGACCTATTTATTGACAGTAACAGCATTCTAAAAATCTTTTTTGAGAATCGGTTGAATAATACTAGTCTTTTGTTTTTAAGTCGATTTCGATTGAACTTATTTAATCTATTAACAATGTTTCTGGTAAGATCGCTAGTTTATTATTGTTTTCATAAACATTGGGCTTATTTGTTCCATTTTGATTGTTTATTTTGTATCATAGACCGTCATTATGACCCCACAACCCATTCTTCTATGTTTTATTGGTAAAATTTAGAATATTATCGAACTCAGAATATTATCAAAAGCTACCATAATATGGTGCTTTTATTCGATAAAAAATCTACAAATGCAAAAAAGATCATATAATTATTTATGGTACAATCAGTTTTAATGATCATAATTGTAATGTAAAATATCACAAGTTTCGTCGGTAAAATGCTGTACTTCGCAAACACGATGCAGGACAGGAAAAAAATCACAGAAAAATAAAAAGGTCTGCTCAAAGGTAACTATATATTAAAACCAGATTTAATTCTTTCCTAGAGCAGATAAGTTCATAGGGCATATGATCGATACCTATAGAACGGAACAGAGCTCACCCTGACTTCCGACCTAATACATCTACTCAAAATATAAAGTATTTCTGCAAATATACAGAATAACACTAGGCAACTTCCCCGGATTCAAATTCGAGCAAGAATAGTTTTAAGATAAAAAAATTTCTTTCCTTGGCGATCCCCAAAAGAGACCTGCAGAAGTTACCAGGGATATAGGGGAGGATATGAGTGATAAATTTATGCAATCTTTTCCTATGAAACTTGAATAAGTAAGTTAATTTCAGTATTGGTCTGAAATAAGTAGCGATAGTCACAAATAAGTTGTAAAATGGAACTATAAGCTAGCTAATATCAATGCTTCTATGTCATGATAATGATACTTTTGGACTGTAGTAGCTACTTTTTTAAGCCGATGGGTTCTTACTGCTGCTTTGCTTCTTATTTTTAGCTTAGACTAAGTTTTATCCTTGTCCGGCTTCTCCATTGTACATTATGTATTTTTATTTTTCGTTCATCGAGTTTATGTTTATGTTCTAAATATCAACAAAAGTACTTTTATTCCTTGCTGTACTTCGTATTAGCCTATATAGTCTTTGATTTATTTCCATATTGGGGAATTTTAGCTTTGCATTCTCATGGCTGATTACATCTAGATCAAGTAATTTTGTTGTGGACCCAAGATGGAGCCAGGTCTGACTATTCTGATCCATCCAATAAAGGCAGCAGCTGGAAATTGGTAATGCTTAAGACAATACAAGGCTATCAGGGTACCAGTTCTGCCTAGGCCAGCTTTGCAATGCACAGCTATAGCACCAGGTTACTTCTATACTTAATAAAGAAATTTGTTAACTATCTAAGAGCTTGGAACGCTGCCATCTGCGAAAAATAGCTAAAGATGCTTTATATTATTTTGGACAAAATGTTAGCTTTAGTAGATTTTGTTGTTGAGTCTGATTACCATAGAAACGCCCATTTTTTTGAAAATAGGCACGAAGTCATGCGGAGTCAGGGTTCTATTCTGTTTTAAGCAAAAAAATACGCCAAATTTATCGATTTGAGTGCCGAAAGGCGAGCTGAACGCTATGAATTTCTAAGGAACTATCCAGTTGAGATCTCCGTTCTCCATTTTTTCGTAATGCTAGTACTATGCAAGGTTAAAGGTCTTATACTTAAACCAACCTAGCTTGATTGCGTACTAAAGACCATTTAAACAGTCCAAAAGCTACTTATTTTGTGATTTACAGTGCATTTATAGGTGCATTGACCGTACCCTGCGTCTCTGAATGGCTTGAAATTGTAGTCTTTGAACATTTCTGCTGCATCTTTCGCTCTAGTTCCTAACACTATTATCTTTATCTCTGAATGTTTACTGTGAAAGCGCACATGAGATAGGCTGCATTGACAGCTTTTTCTGGGTCAATCGAGGTAAAATGATATATTTGATTAGTTTTAAACTACGGCGAAAGGAGTAGTTTATCTAGCTAAGTAACATATTTCCAAGTCTTGCCGAGGTTTAAAGGCCCAAAGTCTTGATTGAAAGCATCGTAGACTAGATCCTAAATATCAGATGAGGTACGTTGTCGATGTTAAAGTAAAAGGATTTGCTAATGTTTTTTGGAGGCTATTTGTCGGAGAGCCAGTAGAGGCGGTCTAACTGAGATTTTGGGTACTTTTGATTATTTATACGGGTTTTGGCTTGGCTTACATGGGAATAAAACTTATAAAACACTTAATTTGATGATTATTTAGGATAAGCAGAGGCATAATAAAGGCATAAGTGTACATTTTAAACAAAAACATTGAAAAATGAAGCAAAAATTATGATTGTTTTTATAATTTAGAAAAAATTAAAATTAATTACGAAAAATTGATAAAGAACTGTATCTTTCTTATATTTTGCATAAAAACTATGGAGTTGGGGTTGGGGTTGGGGATGGGGTTGGGGTT
>Ga0169931_10005821_pt1 | contig 18730 bp, 12 predicted proteins | sample Kivu_15m_20L_FD_129675 | JGI IMG/M metagenome (GOLD analysis project Ga0169931, IMG submission 129675) | Freshwater microbial communities from Lake Kivu, Western Province, Rwanda to study Microbial Dark Matter (Phase II) - Kivu_15m_20L... | ecosystem: Environmental > Aquatic > Freshwater > Lake... | reverse complement strand
GTTTTCAGGTGGGCTGATACCTTCAGGTTCAACGGCATGGGAGGGAGATGTACAGGCGGGTGCAAGGTTTGGAAACGGCCGGGGCAGAGGTGGGGCAGTGTTTTTATCGTCTCGGGAGAGACAAGCACTGGACTCTAATTCGGATGGATTCAGTGAATTGCCTTCTGTGCGAGGTCATTCTTTGGGCCTAATGGGAACCGAAACGGTTGGTAAAAACGCCCTCATGCGCCTCACTTTTTTGGCTTCTGAAGAAGACCGAAATGGAGGAGATGCCCTTGATCTCGAACCCAATGCGCGATTGCAAAGCGAATGGCGCAAAACCCGCCTTGCCTCCGGTATGGCAGAATGGCTTTGGCAACGTCCCGACAGCCCGTTTGGTCTGGAGTTTTTTGGCGCGGGACAATGGGCAGACAGAGCTCACTACACAGGCACCTTGGGCTCTGAAGGATTTGGTACTTCGCATTTGCTTTTGGGCCAAACGGGTGCATTAGCCACATGGAATCCAAGGTCGGACAGTCCATTGATCAACGCCTTGGCGGGCGTGGAGTGGATGTCAGAACACGCACGTGACGCAATTCCTGTATACCTGTACGATATCGACCAGCGGACGTGGTCGAAAGCCGCGTTTGCTCAGGCTGAATGGCGCGTTGGTCAGCGCAGCAGCCTGATGGCCGGGTGGAGAACTACACGACATAATTTGTTTCAGGACTTCATACACACCCCCCGTTTGGCCATTATGCACAGATCCGCGCGCAGCACCACTCGCTTGTCTGTGGCTTCCGGTTTCAGCGCACCTAATGCTTTAGATGCTGATTTACATATGGCTTTTGCAAATGGCGAGGTAACGCGTGCTCTGCCGGATCCTGCTCTAAAACCGGAGCGCAGTTTTAGTTTGGATATTGGACAAGAGTGGACATTGGAGCGAAATGAATTCTTGCTCAAACCTTCGTTTTCATTGTTTGCTACGCGCCTTCTTCTGCCTTTTGTTTTGGAGAATATCTCAACCGGAGACGAAGTTGTTTTTCTCCGCACCAATGGAAGTGCAGCTACGGTAGCGGGTTTGACGGTTGAAATGTCCGTTGCGGGGGCCGGGCGTTGGTCAGGCAATTTTTCCTTAACGATGCAGCGCAGTCGACATGACGCTGCCCTAACTTGGTCAGACAGCCAACCGGGCGAACATATTTTTTTGCGCAGCCCCGATATATATGGCTTTGTATCTCTAAAATATACATACTCTGACAAACTTTCTCTAATGACGTCAGCTACGCTCACAGGCCCCATGCGAGTGCCACATTTGGCGGGTGCTCCGGGTGTAGAGGAGGATAGATTGGAGCGATCACCTTGGTTTTGGGATCAGATGATCAAATTGGATTGGGACTTTGCCCAAGGCAGGGTAACCGAATGGGAACTCAATACAGGCGTAGCCAATTTTTTCAACGGATTCCAAAGCGAATTTGATCGTGGTCCTTTGCGTGATTCTAATTTCATCTACGGACCGGCTAGGCCGCGCTCTTTTTTCATTGGTCTCAGCCTCAGTTGGTAGGCTGCAGACAGCACATTTTTTAGTAATCCTTTTTGCTCAGAAAATTTAATTCCCCTCTCAGGCTGAGGGCGCCCAACAGATGCCTACTTTTGCGCCCTCAAAAAACTGACATGCAGGCCATCAGAAATATTGCCATTATTGCCCACGTTGACCATGGAAAAACCACACTGGTTGATAAAATCATTCAAGAGTGCAAGGTATTTGACGAGCGAAAAGAATTTGGCGAGTTGCTGCTGGATAACAACGATTTGGAGCGTGAACGCGGCATCACCATTTTAGCCAAAAATGTTAGCGTTCAATACAAGGGTATAAAAATCAACATCATCGACACTCCGGGCCACGCTGACTTCGGTGGCGAGGTTGAGCGTGTTTTGAAAATGGCCGATGGCGTTCTATTGCTCGTGGATGCTTTTGAAGGGCCAATGCCACAGACGCGATTCGTTTTGAGCAAAGCCATCGAGTTGGGCCTCAAGCCTATATTGGTTGTCAACAAGGTCGATAAAGAAAACTGTACACCCATTGAAGTCCAAGGTCAGGTTTTCGACTTAATGTTTGGTTTGGGCGCCACTGAAGATCAGCTCAACTTCGAGACCATCTTCGGCAGCAGCAAGCAAGGCTGGATGAGCACTGATTACAGGCAAAAAACCGACAATATACGTCCGTTGCTCGATTGCATTTTGGAGCAAATTCCACCTGCACCCTTAAACACCGGACCGTTGCAAATGCAAATCACTTCGCTTGATTTCAGCGCTTTTGTGGGTCGCATTGCAATTGGTCGCGTTTTCCGTGGCACTATCGAAGAGGGCAAAGACTACATTCTTTGCAAGGCTGATGGTGTCAACAAAAAAGTGCGTGCCAAAGATGTGCATATCTTCAAAGGTATGGGCAAAGAGAAAGTGCAAAAAGTAGACAGCGGAGACATTTGTGCAATAGTGGGCATAGAAGGTTTTGACATTGGTGATACCATAGCCGATTCCATCACACCGGAGGCATTACCTCGCATTGAAGTGGACGAACCCACTATGAGTATGCTCTTCACTATCAACACTTCACCATTTTTTGGCAAAGAAGGTAAGTTCGTGACCTCACGTCACTTGCGCGACAGACTCTATAAAGAGATTGAGAAAAACTTGGCTTTGCGTATTCAAGACACTACCAGTGAAGACAAATTCAATGTCTTCGGTCGCGGTATTCTGCATTTGTCGGTTCTTATTGAGACCATGCGGAGAGAGGGTTATGAGTTGCAAGTAGGAAAACCACAAGTGATTTTCAAAGAAATTGATGGTCAGAAAATGGAGCCTTTCGAAACCTTGGTCATTGATGTTCCGCAGGAGTTTGCAGGAAAATGCATTGAATTGGTGACACAAAAGAAGGGCGAACTGTTGGTGATGGAGCCAAAGGGAGATTTACAGCATTTAGAGTTTAACATTCCATCGCGTGGATTGATCGGATTGCGTTCCAACATACTCACAGCATCCACCGGTGAGGCCGCTATGACCCACCGTTTTCGCGCCTATGAGCCGTACAAAGGCGAAATTCCCGAGCGCAGAAACGGCTCTATGGTTTCGGCCGAAACAGGTATGGCCTTGGCCTATGCCATAGACCGATTACAAGACAGAGGCAGATTCTTCATCGATCCGGGAGAGGATGTTTACACCGGAATGGTGATTGGCGAAAATGCCCGGCCGGGTGATTTGGAAGTCAATGTCATCAAAGGGAAAAAACTCACCAATATGCGCGCCTCAGGGAGCGATGAAAACGTGAAAATTGCGCCCAAAATCCGATTCTCGTTGGAGGAGGCTATGGAGTATATCAGTGACAACGAGTATCTGGAAATAACACCTCAAAGCCTTCGCATGCGCAAAATAGGCTCATAATTTTCATTTGGTTTATTATTTTCAGTCCCCGTCTGAGGCTTTCGCTTTTTGGTCGGGGATTTTTTCTTTCTACCGATCATGTGTAGCGCGAGACGAGCGTTGAACCGCCCAATGTTGATGCCCGATCAACGGTGACTGTGTTTCGCTTGATTTTCTTTTATTCACCTTGTTTTAACTCTTTGGGTTTGCAAGAATTGGTTTGAAAAAAGCCCTGAGAAATGAGCAACAAAAGACGTTCTTAGCGAGTCTGAAGGTCGTTTGGATTAGAAGACTATTTGTATTTCTTGTTCAAATCGATACATTTACTCACTTTTTCAAACCTGCATCTATGAAAAATTTTAACAAAACAGGCTTTTCGGCCACAATGGTATTGCTCAGCTTTGGCCTTCAAAGCCAAGTGACATTCACCAACCAAGGTTCTTTCTTGGGCCCCATAACCGGTGCGCCTTACGAAGACCAAGCAGTTGACATGAACGGTGATTATTTGGATGATGTGGTCCGTGTGGTGAGCGGAGCAGTCGTTATCGACTACCAGCAAACAGATGGCTCGTTTCAATCAGTCACTTATTCGGTTCCCACGGCTTATCCGCCCAACTGGAGCATAGTAGCTGCTGATATTGATGGAAATGGTTTCACTGACATGTGTTGGGGAAATGGTTCGAGGGTAACATTTGTTTATGCCAACGATCAAGGCACCGGATTCACCGCCCAAGTGATGCCGGAGTATATTTTCTCTCAGCGCAGTTCCTTTTTTGACATTGACAATGATGGCAATTTGGACGCGTTCGTTTGCCACGATGTGGATACCAATCGCCCTTATCGCAATGTAAACGGCACACTGACCTATGATTTGTCGATGTTTCCAAACTTGCTCCCTGTAGGTGGCAACTATGCTGTTGTTTGGGTGGATTACGACAACGATGGTGATGGCGACTTATACGTGACCAAATGCCGCGGTGGCGCTCCTGCAACTGACCCACAACGTATCAATATTCTGTACAGAAATAACGGTGACGGTACATTCACCAACGTTGCCGCTGCTGCCAACATGAATGATGACAACCAATCTTGGACCACCGTATTTGAAGATTTCGATAATGACGGTGACATGGATGCCTTCACAGTGAACCATTCATCAAGCGATGCTACGGGCGGTGCGCAAAACAAATTCATGATTAACAATGGTGATGGCACTTTCACCAACATCATCAACTCCACAGGTATTCCTGCCAACAACTTGGGTGCTTGGAACTTGGATGCGGCCGACTTCAACAATGATGGATTTGTCGATATCCTTTCAGAGTTAACCAAGGAACTTTATTTGAACAACGGAAACAACACCTTTACTGGATATGATTTGCCATTTTCGGGAGGTGGTATCGGTGACATGAACGATGACGGATTTTTGGATGTGATTCGAGGTAACAGTTTGTGGATCAACAACGGAAACGACAACAATTACATCAAAATCAACCTGGAAGGTATCATTTCCAATAAAAACGGAATCGGGGCTCGTGTTGAAATTTATGGTGATTTTGGAAAACAAATCCGTGATGTGCGCGCAGGACGCAGCTTTGCCCCGGGTAGCCACTTGTGTGCTCACTTCGGTATCGGACAGTCTACGCAGGTGACGCAAGTGGTGGTCAAATGGCCATCGGGTATGGTGACGGTTTTGGAAAACCCCGAGATTAATAGTTCGCATGTGATGTACGAAGTGGGTTGCATGTTGCCCGCCTCTCAAATTGCCGCTGTAGGCAACACAGCGCTTTGTCCCGGACAAACAGTTCAATTGACAGCACCTGAAGGTTTCACCGCCTATTCTTGGTCGAATGGCATGACTTCTCAGGATGTGACCGTTTCTGAGCCCGGAAACTACAGTGTGATTCTATGGGACAATGATGAGTGTGCTTCAATTTCCAACACCATCAACGTAAGTATGTATGAAGAGTCAACCCCCGGCATCTCGTTGGCAGGTCCGAACGTGTTCTGCGAAGGTGAGACGGTGATTTTGACTTCTACAATTGGTCAAGACTACCAGTGGAGCAACGGTATGAGCGGCCAATCCATTACTGTTGGCGAGTCGGGTGACTATTTTGTCAACGTAGCTTCTTTGTGCTCGGGCACACCCTTGGTGTCCAACACTATTAACCTGACCATGTTGCCCGCTTCTGACTTGCCCGTTGCCCAAGATATTCAAATAGGCACTACCGGTTCGGTTACTCTTACCGCTACCGGTGACAACCTCTTGTGGTATGATGCTCCCAATGCCACGATACCTGTTGGATCGGGCAATAGCTTCGAAACTCCGGTGGTGAGCACGACAGCCACCTATTATGTTGAGTCGCAAGCTATTTATGGCGGTGAATTGGAAGATGGTGGTAAACCGAATAATGAGGGCAATGGTGGTATTCCGTCTACAGGTGGTGTGCTTCGTTTCAATGCTGATGAAGACTTCACCCTGCTTTCGGTTCGAGTGTATGTTCCCGAGACATCTACCGCAGGATTGCGCACGGTGGAAGTCAAAGACGCGAATGGAGTGGTGTTGCATACTGCTGATTTCAACTTGGAAGTTGGCGAGCATGTCTTGGAACTCAACTTTGACATCGCAGCCGGTGACAACTTGTCTATCGGTTGCCCTCAAAATAACCTTTTCCGCAACAGCGGTGGTGTTACTTATCCTTATGCTATTGGCTCTGTGGGTAGTATTTTCGACAGCACTTTCGGCACTCAATACTACTATTACTTCTATGATTGGAAAACACAGAAAACATCTTTCGCTTGCCCATCGCAACGGGTGCCTGTTTCTGTCAACGTAGTAGGCGTGGAAGAGCAGTTGGCCGATGCCATTTCGGTTTTCCCCAACCCAACGAACGGTATTGTGTTTGTGACCAATGCCTCTCCCGGAATCTCGCAATTGCAAGTAACGAATGCCTTGGGCGAGGTGGTTTGGACAGGCAGCCTCAATAAACAAGGTACCACCGAAGTTGACCTTAGCGCCTTGGCTTCGGGTGTTTATTCACTCCAAATGATAGATGGTACCAACACATTGAATAAGCGTATCGTTAAGAATTGATTTTCAGAAAATAGGATTTGGAAATGGAAAATCCCCGCAGGCATTGCATGCGGGGATTTTCTTTTGCCTTCTTTTTTTGGCATATTTCCGAACCATTTAAGCTAAATCATCAGCATGGAAATCGTCATCATCACCGTTCTGGCTTTTCCTGTTGCCATGCTAACCTTTTTTTCGGGGTTTGGCTTGGGCACCATCATGACGCCCGTTTTCATGGTCTTTTTTCCGCCCGAATTGGCCATTGCCCTCACCGGGGTGGTGCATTTCTTCAACAATCTGTTCAAGTTGGTGCTGGTGGGGCGACATGCCGATTGGAACGTGCTGTGGCGTTTTGGTGTGCCTGCGATTTTGGCGGCCTTGTTAGGTTCTTGGGTGCTGGTTCACCTCACCGATTTGCCTCCATTGTTTCACTATTCAGCTTTTGGCCATGATTTCACCGTGATGCCACTTAAACTCATTATTGCCATCCTCCTCATTGTTTTTGCTTTGATTGACTTGATTCCGCATTTCGGACATCTGCAGTTCAGCCGCAACAAATTGCCTATTGGCGGTGCAATGAGCGGCTTTTTTGGCGGTTTATCGGGCAACCAAGGGGCTTTGCGAAGTGCCTTTCTCATCAAGGCGGGGCTTAGCAAGGAAGCCTTCGTGGGAACGGCCGTTGTAGTGTCTTCCTTTGTGGATTTTACAAGGCTGAGCGTTTACGCCACACGGATGGAACATAGCGGATTGATAGACAATGTGCCTTTGGTGCTATGCGCCACCCTTTCGGGCATTGCAGGTGCTTATGTGGGCAACAGACTTTTGAAAAAAGTAACCATACAATTGATGCGCACCCTAACGGCCGTCATGCTGCTATTGCTTTCTTTAGCGTTAGGCTCAGGGTTGATTTGATGGCTTGAAAAAGGTGAACGGTTAAGGGATGGCCCAAAAACAAAGAAGGGAGCACATGGCTCCCTCCCTTGCTGTAAACCAATCTATCTCCACTTTACTCCTTCACGAACAGATAGGAACCGACTACATTACCACCAACCAATCGGAGGGCATAGGTGCCGGAAGCCAAGCCATCCAAATTGATAGCATTGTTCAAGCCGTTTAGGCGTCCGTCATTCACCTTCTGTCCTTGCAGGTTGAAGATTTCGAACATGGCACCTTCGGGCTCTATTGATAAATTGATATTGAGCACACTTACTGCGGGATTAGGGAACAGTGAATTGCTGAGTGATTCAACTTGTTCAACATTTGTAGTCGGGATGAGGACAGCATCAATCACGTGTACAACACCGTTTTCAGCCAACAAATCAGCGGCAATCACATTGGCATTGTTGATCATGACCATACCTCCGCTGATGTTCACGCTCACGCTTTGACCTTGCAGAGTGGCAATACTCTGGCCATCACTGAGGTCAGTTGAAAGCGCTTGCGCCCCTACTACGTGATACAGAAGAATGTTGGTCAAAGCGCCTGTTGGGTCAGCCAAGATTTCGTTCAAAACATCTGTTGGGATTAATCCGAAGGCTGCGTCAGTTGGTGCAAACACGGTTAGAGGACCATCGCCTTCCAAAGCACCCGTAAGACCTGCCAGACCAACTGCAGTTTCCAAAATGGTATGATCCGGGCTATTTACAATGATTTCCCAAACGGTAGCAGCAGGGGGAGGGGCAGGCAAGAGAACCGCATCAATAACGTGCACTACACCGTTGTCAGTCTCAATATCGGCAACAGTCACTTGCGCATTGTTAATGAAAACATTTCCACTCATGATGCTCACGGTTACCTCTTGGCCGTTGAGGGTGATAATATTTTGTCCGTTGCTCAAGTCAGTTGACAGGGCCTCTGCGGCTACCACATGGTAGAGCAAAATGTCAGTTAATTGACCGGTTGGGTCAGCCAAAACTGCGGCCAACACGTCAGCGGGCAAGGCGGCAAAAGCATCATCAGTTGGGGCAAAAACAGTCAATGGACCATCACCACTCAAAGCACCATCTAAACCTGCCAACAGAACAGCTGTTTCGAGAGTCGCATGATCGGGGCTGTCCACAATGATATCCCACATAGTCACCGGCTCTGGGAAGTCCGGAATCAGTATAGCATCAATCACGTGTACAACACCATTATCTGCCTCGATGTTGGCTGCGGTTACTTGAGCATCGTTGATAAATACGCCATCCATATTGATAGTTACAATAATATCTTGACCGAGCACTGTAGTTATGGCTTGAGCGTCAGATAAATCAGTTGAGAAAGCTTCAGCGGCAACTACGTGGTAGAGCAATACTTGAGTAAGCAAACCATCGGGGTCGTTCAATACCGCATCGAGCACTTCTTCAGGGAGGTTGTTGAAAGCGGCATCCGTTGGAGCAAATACTGTAAAGGGACCGTCACCTGAAAGGGTTCCTTCTAAATTGGCTGAAAAAATGGCTGTCTCCAGCAATGTGTGGTCAGGACTGTCGATGATGATATCCAATACAGTGGTTGGTTCGGGGAAAGTGGGGAGCAAGACTGCATCAATCACGTGCACAACACCATTGGTTCCCAAGATATCGGGAGCAGTCACTTGAGATGAATTGATGAATACTCCACCATTGATGTCGACCACCACGTTTTGACCAAATAAGGTGGGAATCTCTTGGCCATCGCTCAAACTTGTTGACAACGCCTGAGCACCTACCACGTGGTACAACAATACATTGGTCAATAGACCGGAGGGATCGGCCAAAGCCGCATTCAACACCTCCGCAGGCAACGCTTCAAATGCAGCATCATCAGGAGCAAAAACAGTCAGTGGGCCCGGACCATCCAAGGCGCCATCCAATCCGGCCAGCAAAACGGCTGTTTCCAAAGTGGTGTGATTAGGACTGTTAACAATCACATCCCATACCGTTTGAGCGGTCATTTGTACTGTCAGAAAGACAGGAAGAATAAATTTGAACACGTTTTTCATAAAGAGTAAAGTTTTGAATTATGGCGGATAAACCACCGCTAAATAGTTTTGTTCAACTTTTGTAGAAAAAAGTTAAACATTTTGACTTTTGTTTAGAAATGACCGGGATGGACAATGTTTTTTGTCCGTGATGCCGGGCTTGAGACCGTACTTGCCAAATTTCGGATTTGACCGAGCCCCAATTTGGCCGTGTTCCCGGATTTCAGTTATTCCCTATACCCGGTTTGGCCAACATACCTTAATCAGTACTCTTGAAATATGTACTCCACGGTTTTCCTCATTTCCTTGTTTATCTATCTCGGAAAAAAATGACTTCATGAACTTTTAGTCGAAGCCACCGGTTCTTGTGATGCATTAGCGTGTACAAATGACGATGTTCATTTGATTTTAATCCGTTTTTGATTGGTGAGGGTGGCTGTGAGGCCACCCTCGGTTTTTTTAAGAGGTTTGCCTCGGCCATGAAAAAAGAAATTGCTATCCACTGGTTTCGCAGAGACCTTCGGCTCAGTGACAATGCCGGGCTCTATCACGCGCTTCGTACAGGTCATCGTGTTTTGTGTCTCTTCATTTTTGACAGCGCAATTCTGGACCGATTGGACGACAAGCGCGATTTGCGCCTTGTCTTCATTCACCGCGCTCTGGAAAGAATCCGAACTGAATTGCGTGCTCTTGGGTCGGACCTTCGTGTGGAGTATGGACTGCCCGAGAAAATCTGGGCCCGTCTGGCCGATGAATTTGAAATCAAAGGCGTTTTCGCCTGTCGCGATTACGAACCTTATGCCCTTCAGCGCGATCGCGTGATATATGACCTGCTGAGCAATCGCAATGTGACTTTCAAAGCTTTCAAGGACCAAGTCATTTTTGACCGAAAAGAAGTTGTGAAAGAAGACGGCACACCCTATCAAGTTTTCACACCTTATAGTAGAAAGTGGAAAACGCTGCTCAATGATTTTTACCTAAAACCATACCCAACAGAGCATTATATGTTCAATTTGTTGCCCATGGAGCAAGGTCACATACCTTCTTTGGCCGAAATGGGCTTTGCTGACGTAGACTTCCGATTTCCTCCTCCTGTGGTGAGTCGGGAAATTCTGCATTCCTATGCCGATCGCAGGGATATACCCTCGGTTGAGGGGACTTCGCGCATCAGTGTGCACCTGCGTTTTGGAACTGTGAGTATCCGCCAATTGGCAGCCTTGGCATTGCGAGAAAGTGAAAAATGGCTGAATGAGCTCATTTGGAGGGATTTCTATCAGATGATTCTGTATCACTTTCCACACTCGGCCGATGGCGCTTTCCGGCCAATATACGACCGCATAGAATGGCTCAACAATGAGGCCCACTTTGATGCCTGGTGCAACGGAATGACAGGCTATCCGCTGGTGGATGCGGGAATGCGTGAACTTAATGAAACAGGCCATATGCACAATAGAGTGCGAATGGTGGTGGCTTCATTTTTAACTAAACATCTGCTGATTGATTGGCGCTGGGGTGAACGCTACTTTGCCAAAAAACTGCTCGACTTCGACTTGTCTGCCAACTGCGGTGGCTGGCAATGGGCAGCAGGCAGTGGGGTAGATGCAGCACCTTATTTCCGCGTTTTTAATCCCGCTGAGCAGCAGCGCAAATTTGACCCGGACCTGACGTATGTGCGCAAATGGGTGCCCGAATGGGGCACCGCACACTATCCGGAGCCTATTGTGGAACACGCCACAGCCCGTAAACGCGCCATTGATACTTACCAAAAATCTTTGAAGTGATAGACATCGGTAACCCAATCCCATTTTTTGAGACCAAAGACCAAGATGGAAAAACGGTCAAATCCACTGATTTGATTGGAGACAAGAACTTGGTACTCTATTTCTACCCCCGCAATTTTACAAGAGGATGTACAGCACAGTCCTGCACTTTTCGAGACAGCATTGCTCGGTTTGCGAGTTTGGATGCACGTATTGTGGGTGTCAGTGGCGATTCACCTGAGGGACATCGCAAATTCATCTCAGCACATGGACTCAATTTCAGTCTATTAGCAGATGAAGATGGGTCTGTAAGAAAGGCATTTGGCTTGAAAGGTATTCTGTTTGGTTTAATTCCGAGCCGTAGCACTTTTGTGATAGACAAGTCGGGTGTGATTCGTTTTTCCACCACCCACTTGGGCCAATCCGAAGCGCATGTAGCCGAGGCAAAAGCCGCATTGGAGGCGATGAGAGTTGCAGGGGAGGATTTTATCCGAAATCCTGATGCGAAAAATACCCTTGCATAGGCTTTTGAGGCGCACATTTGCCCTCAAAAAAAATGTAGACCGGACCAGTGATGAGCGAAGAAGAAGAAATTTCTCGAATCCTTTACCTGATGGGTGAAGAGGGCAAATCAACCATGCATGGGGCGGTGGTGTCTCCGGTATTTCAAACCACCAACTTTGCCTTTCCAACGGTGTCGGATTATCGCAAGGCCATGGCAAATGAGAAAGATACCAGCTTATATACGCGGGGCAACAATCCTACAGTTCGTTTGGTGGAGAAAAAGTTGGCAGCCTTGCAGGGCACAGAAGATGCATTGCTCTTTGGCAGCGGTTCGGCTGCTATAGCTGCAGGTGTGATAACCCTGGTATCTTCGGGAGACCATGTGATTTGTGTCCGTTCGGCCTACTCGTGGACTCTGAAATTACTGAATCCTCTGCTGGACCGCTTTGATGTGAGCCACACCACCGTGGATGGGCGCAGTTTGGACCACATCATAAGTGCGCGCACTGCATCGACACGGCTGCTGATCTTGGAATCGCCCAACTCGTTTTTGTTCGAAATGCAGGATTTGAAGGCTGCTATTTATTGGGCTAAGTCTCAAGGAATCAAGGTGCTGGTGGACAATAGTTATGGTACGCCTTTGAATCGGTATTCTGCCATTTGCGGAGCGGATTTGATTGCCCACTCAGCCACCAAATTCATTGGTGGGCACAGTGATGTTGTGGCGGGATTGCTCTGCGGCAGTAATGCATTGATGGCCGAGGTGTTCAAAGGTGCTTATATGACGCTGGGTGCGGCTCTTGCGCCAATGAACGCATGGCTCTTGATGCGCGGAATGCGCACGATGCCTTTGCGTATGGCGCATTCAGCTCGCACATGTCATGAAGTGGTTGATTTTTTGAAAAAACAATCATGGGTAGAGCGCGTGTCTTGGCCTTTTGACCAAGATTATCCTCAACGTGATTTGGCTCGTGAGCAGTTCAACACTGAGGTTTCGATGTTTTCGGTGGTGGTCAAATACCAAGTTGAAAAGCAGTTAGAAGACTTTTGTGATTCTATGCGCGTGCTGCAAATTGCAGCAAGTTGGGGCGGCTATGAGAGCCTGATTGTGCCCGCAGTGGCTTTTGACAATCCGCTTTGGCCGAGAGGGTTGATGCGTGTGTACATAGGATTGGAAAGTCCCGAATTGTTGATTGATGACCTGAAGCAGGCAGCCACAAAGGCCGGTTTATAAAAAGACTCTCAAGGCAGCAACGTTATGGTGTGGCGTTCTATTTTCGGCATCAAATCACATGTCTATGAAAAGTATTGCATGGAACGATTGGGGATTGTTGGTCTTGCGCTTGGGCGCGGGTGCCATGATGCTCACCCACGGCTGGCCAAAATTGATGTCATATCAAGAAAGCAAAGACAGTTTCATGGATTTCATGGGATTGGGCCCCGAACTGAGTTTGGCCTTCACCATTTTGGCTGAGTTTTTCTGTGCATTGTTGGTGGTTGCCGGTATAGGGACGCGATTGGCGGCTTTTCCCATCGCCTTCACCATGGGAGTGGCAGCTTTTGTTGCGCATAAGGGTGATCCCTTTGGCGACAAAGAATTTGCGCTGCTTTATGGGTTTTGCTTTTTGGCCCTTACCTTTACGGGTGGAGGAAAATACACGCTTCTGAAGGCTTTTGGACGCTGATAATCAGCTCATTTCTGCGCTTAAGTAGGAATCAATTGATTTGGTGTCCTCGGGCCTGAACCACTTTATTTTGGGCTCTTTGTTGAACCATGTGATTTGGCGTTTGGCAAAATTTCGCGTGTTTTTCTTGATGTTTTCTACGGCTTCAATTGCAGTGCAATGCCCTTCCAAATAGGCCATCAATTCGGTATAGCCCACGGTGCGCAGGGCATTCAACTGTCTTTGGGGCAGAAGGGAGCGAACTTCGTCTAACAGCCCGGCATCCATCATTAGGTCTACCCTACAATTGATTCGCTCATAGAGCGCAGGTCGATCCGTGTTAAGCCCTACCCATACCACGTCATAAGGCAGTTCCTTATGCTGACCGGATATAAAAGAAGAGTAGGGCTGCCCCGAAGCCCGACACACTTCCAATGCACGCATTACGCGTTGTGTGTTTCGCAAATCGGCTGTGGCGCAATAGATAGGGTCCAAATGGCGCAGTTCTTCGGCCAGTGCCTCGGTGCCCATTGCACTTTGCATCTCTACCAGTTCAGCGCGAATAGCGGGATTGTGAGGCAAATTATCAAAACCGCGCAGCACAGCACGAATGTATAGTCCCGAACCGCCCACCATTATCAAGGTGTCGTTTGTTTGGAACAGTTTTTCGATTTTTTCTGTGGCATCTCGGCCATAGTCACCGGCACTATAGGTGGCGTCCAAAGGCAAAAAACCAATGAAATGATGTGGTGTCTCTTGCAACTCTTTCGCGGAAGGAACCGCAGTACCGATGCGCATATCGGCATACATCTGCCTTGAATCGGCTGACAAAATCTCGGTGTCGAAAATTCGGGCCAAGCGGATGGCCTCGGCTGTTTTGCCAATGGCCGTTGGACCGACCACCACTATCAGGGTTTTCCGGGGCTTTTGGGCCAAGGCTCAGTAGTAGGAATCGTCTTCTCCAAAGTTCTCGAAGTCCTTGAATCCGGGGTCGTCCCCATCATCAAAATCATCTTCATCATAGCCATCATCTCCGGAATCGAGGCCAAATTCATCTTGGTCACTTCCTTCAAAATCATCATAGAGATCAAACTCTCGTGAATCTTCTTCCGGTGCAGTGCCAAAGGCGTGGGCGATTACGGGATAAACCTGACCCGGCAGGGCTTTTTTCAATTCAATCACTTCTGTGTAGAAACACCACATGCGCAAAAAGTCATACACATAGACCAATTTGTCTCCCGGTGCTTTGAGTAAGTCGCGCAGCCTCACAGTAGCCATGGTTTTGGCCGCTCCACCTTCTTCAGCCGACCCGGTTTCCAGCAGAGAGATTTCAGCTCCCTTGTCCCAGTTGTCATTGCTGAGGTAGAATGAGGCCATCTCCTTGCCTTCGAATGAAAAAGCACTCAAGATGGTACGGTGTAATTCCTCAAAACTGGCTTCTGTGCTGATTTCGATGTCTCTGAAAATGTCTTTCTCAGTGTCCAGCACTACACGGAATTTGAAAATGTTCATGCAGATTGAATTTCGGACTGCAAAATTACCCATTTCCATGCGAGGCATCATGGTCATTTGCCGAAGTGAGGCATTCTTTTTTTCAGTTCCTATGCAGGCAAAAGGCGTTTTCGAACCGCTGAAAGCTTTCCTTTGTCTGCGGATGAAAGCGTTGTTTTTAAAATGGAGCAAGAGGTTTGGTCCGGCCGCAGTCTTCCTGATATTGGCCATTGGGTGGGGTTTACGGGTCGATATGGGCGCATTTCCTACCCATATTCATGCTTGGACCCGAGCCGATCAGTACGCGCTGGCCTTGGGATTTGAGCGCAATGGATTGGACTTTTTCCATCCGGAGACCTTTGTGCTCAATGCACAGTTTCCAGACAAGTGGACCTCACCCGGAACAACAGGCATTACAGCCACTGATTTTCCAATTCACGCGTATGTTCCTGCCGTGTTGATGAAAGTCTTCGGTTCGCGGAGCATTGCTTTTTTCAGATGGTACGTTCTATTATTCGCTTTTGCCGGACTTTATTTCTTGTGGAGGTGGGCCAGATTACGTGGTTTTCCCCCCGGTCATTCAGCTATCGTTGCGGGCTTTGTTTTGCTGATGCCTGTTTATTTGTATTACATTCAAGAGCCGTTAGTCAGTGTTCCTGCGCTGTCTTGCGTATTCATCGGGTTGTTTTTATGGGAAAAATTCAGGTCTGATCAAAGGACTCCTTCCTTAGTCGGTGCGATATTTTGGCTCACATTGGCGGCACTCACACGCACCACTTTTCTCATTCCATGGCTGGCCTTGCTGGGTGCCGAAACCATCTGTATGATGCAGCGCAGAAAAGTAGATTGGCGCATTTGGACCGGGTTTGGAGCGGGAGCGGGACTGATAGTCCTTTATGCATGGCACAATCATAACTTGAGAATAGAGTATGGCTCTCAATTTCTATCCAGTTTGATGCCTTCGGATTCATGGTCTGATGCATGGGAATTAATCGGACTGATGGCGGGCTATTGGAAATGGCATTGGTTCACTGTCCCTCATTACTTGTTGACTTTGGTAGCGGTTGTCTATCTGATTCGTTACAAAATCAAAAACCTTCTTCGTCTCCAACTGTCAGCATTCGGCTGGTTCAGTGTATTGGGAGTACTTGGTTCGGTAGCGTTTTTCGTGGCCATGATGGTCCAGTTTCGCGACCATGACTATTATTTTGTTGATGCCTTCGCTGTGCCGTTTGTAGTGCTGCTCATGGCCGCTTTGGCTCGTTTGGCGGGGAAAGAGAAGAGGCTAACAGGTTCAGTTGCGTTGTTGCTTTTTGTAGGCTTGGTCACCGCGTCTCTCTCTGTATCAAAAGTAAATGAGCGAAATCAAGACGTTCCATGGGACCGACTCGGAGCGACTATTAAAAATTTTGAGGGTGTAGATAAGCTACTTGACGAGATGGGTTATTCTCGTGAAGCACACATTTTGGTGATTGATCCGGGAGCTCCGAATGTGCCGCTCATTCAAGCGGACAGGCAAGGGTTTGTGGTGATGACTACCTCAAAAGCCAATCTTCAATCAGCTATTCAATGGAACTATGAAGTGGGCATTTATCAGAATGAGTGGCTGGAATCGGACATATTGCCCAATTGGCCCGATTTCATGGAAAGAATTCTTATCGTTGACCAAACGGAGTTCTTGACTTTTTTCAAGAAAAGGGAGCAATAAAACTCTATTCGCTGACTTATTGGGCGGCTTTCCAATGCTCGGCAATCCACATGGCCGTTTCGCCCGGATCGTCTGACTCAAACAACAGATTGACCTTACCGAAAACATCTCTCAAATAAGCGGGACTGTTTTTATATTCTTCTGATTGTTCAGCATTTACCAAGTAGTCGTAGGCAGACATTTTCTCGGTTTTTCCGATTAGGTAAAATCCTGATTTTGGGTCCCAGGTGGCAAAAAATACGGCATTTCGTGTACTTCCGGGCAGTGTATAGAGCAAAGGATGTCCCAGCAATTTGTCTAAAACATTGGAATTGTATGCCATGCTGAAGAAAGGGTAAAGTTTACGCTTGCATCGCACGCCATGAAAGAAAAGGGCTTCTTCCAATGCATGCATCATGAGTTTGATTTTGACAGCAGGCATTTCCATTGGACTGAAATGTGCCAAATCAAGCCAGTGGCCGTCATTGTTCATGAAGTCATAGCGCCCGAGAGACAATTTGTAGTCAAAACTGTCTGTTCCGTGCAGCACATAGCCCGGGTAATAGAATTTGAAACCGTGCTGTTTTGCATACTCCACTTCTTTCAACATGGTATAGATGCCCAAACTGTAGGATGCATAGTCAGGGTCGAATAGGCCCATCATTGAAGCGATGGCTTTTTTACCCAAATCGAAAAACGAACAAGCAATCAGGCGGCTACCATCATAGACAGCGATTTCCATTGTGCAAACGCCCATCAGTTCAGTGGTTTGCACCAGCGGGCCAATGTCTTCGTTGATATAACCCTTGAATCGCGATTTGTTCAAAGCGTAGAGCTCTTGTTTTTCAGGGGTGATTTCAGCAGGACGCACCAACACGCGGAAGTGGGATTCCACCTTGCGAAACCGCTTGGCTTGCCTCGTTTTCATTTCGAAGTCATCTAATCGGAGACGAATATTGACCACCGACATAAGGTCTTCATCCAGACAAATCAAATCGTTTTTATACAGCATGTACATGCTTCTGAACCATCCGCTCGCCAGGAACATGTCATAGCGCTCGGGAGCTATTTTCTCGGGATAGTAGAAGCGAACCATGACTGCCGGGACTTGCTAACGGGTGCACAATTTAGGCTTTTCATACCCGGTTAGGTCAATGGCTGAGCATATTTTTGTTTCGCGGCCGGAAACGTCCCTTGGCCGGAAACTCGAATTATGAAGAAATGCATATGGCTTCTAACAATCCTGCTCATGACCGGCATAGTCAAAGCCCAGGAATTGTACCATCAGTTGGAGGTGATACCCTCTGCTGTCGTTACCTCATTCAGAGGAATGAGTTTGGCCTCTGATGGTTCTCTTTGGTTGGCGGGAGCTGATGGTGTGGTAATGTGCAAGCAGGGTCGCATGGTGAGTTCCCACCGGGTAATGGCCCTTAACGGCCCCGAATTACGCAGCATTTGGGCTTTTGACGCTGAAAAAGCCATAGCAGTGGGAATTGGCTCACCGGCTTTGATTTTTTACACCGCTGATTCAGGGGCTACTTGGCAAGTGGTACACACGGACTCCAAACCCGAGGCTTTTTTGGACGGTATTTCGTTTTGGGACAGAAAAAATGGAATGGTCTATGGCGATCCGATTGATGGGCGCATGACCCTGTTGCGGACTCGAGATGGCGGACTTACTTGGCAAACCTTACCCGACAAATCAAGGCCGGAACTGATAGCGGGAGAGGCGTCATTTGCGGCCAGCGGCACAGGGATACAATGTTTGGGAAAACGTAAAGTGGTGATTGCTACCGGTGGTGCGAAATCGCGCCTGTGGATTTCGAACAACAGGGGCAAGACCTGGCGCTCAATCGAAGTACCCATTTTACAAGGCAAAGAGAGCCAAGGCATTTTTTCTTTCCACTTCTTGAATGATAAAAAAGCCGTGGTGGTGGGCGGTGATTATTTACAGGATTCGCTGTGTGAGAAACACATATATCAGACCGAGGATGGTGGACGCACATGGCATTTTCCCCAAAGTCCCACGCGAGGTTACCGCGAATGTGTGCGCTATTTGGACAGCTTTACCCTGATGGCTTGCGGGCCTTCGGGCATAGATATCAGCATGGATGGGGGCCTCAATTGGCAGCCTTTTTCAGATGAAAAGGGATTTCATGTGATGGTGTTTTTTCCTTTGGGCAAAGCGGGATATGCAGCAGGCGCCAAGGGCCG
>Ga0169931_10005820_pt1 | contig 18730 bp, 19 predicted proteins | sample Kivu_15m_20L_FD_129675 | JGI IMG/M metagenome (GOLD analysis project Ga0169931, IMG submission 129675) | Freshwater microbial communities from Lake Kivu, Western Province, Rwanda to study Microbial Dark Matter (Phase II) - Kivu_15m_20L... | ecosystem: Environmental > Aquatic > Freshwater > Lake... | reverse complement strand
GATGTCGATGACCCATCCCGAGGGCGAGTACCTCAAGGGCCTGATGCTGCGCCGGATGTAAGATCGGCGCTCCACGTCCCAGGAGGATCGGTGGCCTCCACCGCCGAGCAGGCCCGGCAGCGGCTGCAAGACGCCGGTGCGCGCTGCACCGAGGCGCGCGTGCGCGTGCTGGCCGCCCTGATGGCGGCGCCCGCAGCGCTGTCGCATGCCGACCTGCGCCGCGGCCTCGAGCAAGAGCCCGGGCCCGCGCTCGACCGCGTCACGCTGTACCGCGTGCTCGAGTGGCTGGTCGAGCGCGGGCTGGCCCATCGCGTGCCGGGCGCCGACCGGATCTGGCGCTTCTCGGTCGACGCCGCCGAGCCGCCCGGCCATCCGCAGCACGGCCACTTCCGCTGCGTGCGCTGCGAGCGCACGTTCTGCATGAGGGCCACGCAGCGAGGGCTGGTGCGGGCGGTCCGGGCCATGCTTCCCGAGGGCTTTTCCGGCGACGAGGTCGAGCTCACCGTGCTCGGCCGCTGCGCCGAGTGCGGCGCGGCCCGGGCGCCCGCGCCCCGGGCCGCGGAGGCGCTGCAGTGACGGGCTCCGATCCGCTCGAGCCGGTCGCGGTCACGGTGCTCACCGGTTTTCTCGGCAGCGGCAAGACCACGCTCCTCAATGGGTTGCTGCGCCAGCCCGCCCTGGCCGACACCGCGGTCCTGATCAATGAGTTCGGCGACACCGGGCTCGACCACCTGCTGGTCGAGCGACTCGACGACCGCACCGTGCTGCTGGCCTCGGGCTGCCTGTGCTGCACGATCCGCACTGACCTGGCGGCGGCGCTGGCGCGGCTGCTGCAGGGCCGCGACCGCGGCGAGCTGCCGGGCTTCGGCCGCGTGATCCTCGAGACCACCGGCCTGGCCGACCCGGCGCCCATCCTGCACACGCTGATGGCCGAGCCGCTGCTCGCGGCCCGCTGCCGGCTCCAGGGCGTGGTGACCACCGTCGACGCGGTGCACGGCGCCTCCCAGTTGTCGCGCCAGTTCGAGTCCGTGAAGCAGGCGGCGGTGGCCGACCTGATCGTGATCACCAAGACCGATCTCGTCGATGCCGACTCGCTCGCCCGTCTCGAGCGCAAGCTGGCCCGGCTCAACCCGGTGGCACCGCGGGTCGTGGCGGTGGCGGGCGCGCTCGATGCGTCGCGGGTGCTGGGCCTGGGACTGTATGATCCGGCCACCCGCAGCGCCGACGTGCGCCGCTGGCTCGGCGACGAGGCCCTGCGCAGGGCCGCGGCACCCTCTGAACCGGCGGCCGATGACGAGGCGGCTCCCGACCGTTCCCGTCACGGCGACGCGATCCGCAGCTTCGTGCTGAGCTTCGACGCGCCGTTCGAGGCCGATGCGCTGCGGGAGGCCTTCGAGATGCTCACTGCGGTGGCCGGCGACCGGCTGCTGCGGGTCAAGGGGGTGGTGGACGTGGCCGGCGGGCCACCCCGGGTGCTGCACGGGGTGCAGCACCAGATCTATCCGCCGGTGACGCTGCCCGGCTGGCCGCCTCACTGGGATGGCGGCGGCGCGGCGCCTGGTTCGCGGCGCAGTCGCCTGGTGTTCGTGGTGCGGCACCTGACCCGTGACTATGTATCCTCGGTGTTCGCGCACTTCGCCGCGGCACCGATCCTGCAGGACTGACGACACATGGCCCAACCCAACGTTCCGGTCACGATCCTCACCGGCTTCCTCGGCAGCGGCAAGACCACGCTGCTCAACCGGATCCTCACCGAACCGCACGGCTACCGGATCGCCGTGATCGAGAATGAGTTCGGCGAGGAAGGGGTCGACAACGACCTGCTGCTGCAGGAGCGCGAGGAGCAGATCGTCGAGATGAACAACGGCTGCATCTGCTGCACGGTGCGAGGCGACCTGATCCGCATCCTCGGCGACCTGCGGGACCGCCGCGAAGCCGGCGAGGCGCGCTTCGACCGGGTGATCATCGAGACCACCGGGCTGGCCGATCCGGGCCCGGTCGCCCAGACCTTCTTCATCGACGACGACATCGCCGAGTTCTATCTGCTCGATGCGGTGATCACCGTGGTCGATGCCCGTCATGGGCAGCAGCAGCTCGATGCGCACCGCGAGGCGATGGAGCAGGTGGGCTTCGCCGACCGCATCCTGATGTCGAAGACCGATCTCGCCACCGAGGACGAGCAGAAGGCGCTGCGCGAGCGGCTGCAGCGGATCAACCCGCGGGCCCCGATCAAGCCGGTGTCGTTCGGCCAGGTGCCGATCGCCGAGGTCCTCGATCTGCGCGGCTTCAACCTGAACGCGATCCTCGAGATCTCACCCGATTTCCTCGAGGACGACGACCATGAGCACGACGAGGCGGTGAGCTCGTTCGTCTTCCGGTCCGACCGACCATTCGACCCCCGCAAGCTCGAGGAGTTCCTCGGCGGTCTGGTGCAGGTTTACGGACCCGACATGTTGCGGTATAAAGGCGTCCTTTTCGTCAAGGGCTCCGACCGCCAGATGGTCTTCCAGGGAGTCCACATGATGATGGGCGCCGACATGGGGCGCCGCTGGCAACCGGGCGAGAAACCGTCGAGCAAGATGGTGTTCATCGGGCGCAAGCTGCCGAAGGACATGTTCATCCAGGGTTTGCAACAGTGCCTGGCCTGACGGCCCCCGCCGTCGGGGCGCCGGCATGCAGGACATCAAGATGGCCGTGACGAAGACACCGAAGGCGTTGACCGAAGCCGAACTGCTGGCCATGCCGGAGTCGGCCTACATGAACGAGGCGCAGCTCGAATTCTTCCGCGCGCGCCTGCAGCAGATGGAGCGCGACCTGCTGGCCAACGCCGGCGAAACCACCGAGCACCTGCGCGAGACGGTGATCGTCCCCGATCCGGCCGATCGCGCCACGATCGAGGAAGAGCACGCGCTCGAGCTGCGCACGCGCGACCGCGAGCGCAAGCTGCTGAAGAAGATCCACCAGTCGCTGTCGCGGATCGACTCCGGCGACTACGGCTGGTGCGAGGAGACCGGCGATGCGATCGGCATCCCCCGGCTGCTGGCCCGCCCCACGGCCACGCTGTCCCTCGAGGCGCAGCAGCGCCGCGAGCTGCGCCAGAAGCTTTACGGCGACTGACCGCGGCCGCGCCCGGGGCCCGGTCGCCCCCAGTCGTCGCGATGAGCCCCGAGCCTGCCTCGCCCGGCAGCGCGGCTCCTGAAGGGGTCGCGAAAGTCGAGGGCCTGTGCGTGGCCCGAACCGGCAGGCCGGTGCTCCGCGCGGTGTCATTTTCGCTCTCAGCCGGTGCCCGGGCGGTCGTGACCGGGCCCTCCGGCAGCGGCAAGACCACCCTCCTGTCGGTGCTGGCGGGCCTCGTGTCGTTCGATGCCGGGCGCGTCGAGGTGGCCGGCGAGGACCTCGGTCGGCTGGCCCACCGCGGCCAGCGGGCGCTCGACCGGTTCCGGGCGGCCCGCATCGGGCTGGTGCCCCAGCAGCCGATGCTGTTCGGCGTGCTCGGCGTGCTCGACAACCTGCTCGCGGCCCAGCACTTCGCCGGTCGCCAGCCCGATCGGGCCGGCGCACTGGCGATGCTGCAGCGGCTGGGGATCGAGGAACTGCGCGACCGGCTGCCGGGTCGCCTGTCGCGCGGGCAGCAACAACGGGTGGCGATCGCCCGGGCGCTGCTGAACCGGCCCGCGCTGATCCTGGCCGACGAGCCCACTGCGAACCTCGACGATGCCGCCACTGAGCGGGTGCTGACGCTGCTGCAGGCGCAGGCCGACGCCGAGGGGGCCGCCCTGCTGGTCGCCACCCACGATGCGCGGGTGCGCGAGCGCTTCGCGCAGTCGCTGGCGCTGCCGGCCCCATGAGCACCGCGCGCCTGCTGCTCGCCTACCTGCACGCCCGTCCGCTGGCGGCGCTGCTCACCGTGCTGCTGGTGGCGCTGGGGGTGGGGACCCTGGTGGCGGTCACGCTGGTGACCGGCCAGGCGCAGCAGCGGATGAGCCGCGATGCGGCCGGGATCGACCTGGTGGTGGGCGCGAAGGGGTCGCCCCTGCAGCTGGTGCTGGCCGGCGTCTTCCACCTCGACGTGCCGCCCGGCAACGTGCCGGCAGGCGCTCTCGGCGAGCTGCGGGCGAACCGGATGGTCGCGCAGGCGATGCCGCTCGCGCTGGGCGACAGCCTGCGCGGGTTCCGGATCGTGGGCACCGAGCCCGCCCTGCTCGACTGGTACGGGGCGCGGCTCGCCCGGGGCGCCACCTTCCAGGCGCCGATGCAGGCGGTGCTGGGCGCGCGGGTGGCCCGCGACACCGGCCTCGAGCCGGGTGGGCGTTTCGTCGGCACCCACGGGCTCGCGCCGGGCGGGCCGGTCCACGAGGACCACGTCTACACCGTGACCGGCGTGCTCGCCCCCACCGGCGGGGTGATCGACCGGCTGGTGCTCACGCCGGTCGAGTCGGTCTGGCAGGTGCACGAGGGGGAGCCGGCGGACGAGACCGAGCGCAGGATCCTCGAGGCCGAGCGCGAGATCACGCTGGTGCTGGTGCGCTATGCGTCGCCGCTGGCGGCCGCCACGCTGCCGCGTGCGGTCAACGCCTCCGACCGGCTGCAGGCCGCGTCGCCGGCCGTCGAGTCGGCCCGCCTGTTCAATCTCGTCGGCCTGGGGGTCGACGGCATCCGCGCGTTCGGCGCGGTGCTGATGGCCGCGGCCGCGCTGTCGGTGTTCGTCGCGCTGTTCCAGGCGCTGTCCGACCGCCGACGCGAGCTCGCGCTGATGCGGCTGCTGGGCGCCTCGCCGGCGCGGCTGTTCACGCTGCTGCTGCTCGAGGGGCTGGTACTGACCGCGATCGGCGCCGTGGTGGGTACTGTGCTGGGTCACGCGGCGGTGGAGCTTGCCGGGCGCTGGCTGTCGCCCACCGGGGAATGGACCTTGACCGGATTCGATTTCGATACGATGCAGGGGTGGTACCTCGCTGGCGCGCTCGCGCTGGGTGCGCTGGCTGCGCTGCCGCCCGCGATCCGAGCGGCGCGAACCCCGCTGGCGGGCGTGCTGTCCGAAAACTGAACCGGAGCCCCGACATGATCCGTCCGTGGATCCATCCGTCCGTTGCCGCGGCCCTGGCCCTGGCGGCCCTCCTGGTGCTGATGCCGCCGGCAGCGGCGCAGGGCGTCGACCCGAAAGCGGCCGAAGCCCACCGCAAGGAAGACATCGCCAAGCACCGCGCGATCGCTGCCGCTCACGAGACCGCCGCCCGCTGTCTCGAATCGGGGCAGAAGGAGTCGGCCTGCCACGAGGCCCTGCGCAAGGCCTGTCAGGGCATCGCCGTCGGCCGCTACTGCGGCATGCGGCACAGCCACTGAGTCGGCGCCTGACCCGCAGAGCACACGATGCGTGATCGGGGTTCCGCACCGCGCATCGGGCGCCTCCTGGGTCGGTGCCTGACTGCCGCGCTGGCGGCAGCGACGCTCACTGTGCCGGTTGCTTCGGCGCAGAGCCAGCTGCCGAGCGCCGCACCCGGGCTGCCGTCGCCCGGTCCGCTGCAGTCGGGCGCCGCCCAGGCCGGCCAGCCGCCGCTGGACACCGGCAGCGGCGTGGTCACCGGGGGCAATCCGCCGCCGCCCTTCGGCGGTCATCCGCCGGGGTCGCCGCTGGTGTCGCCGCCCCTGCCCGCAGTCGTCGGGGCGGTGCCCTGGGAACTGCTCGGGCAGGTCCGGACCGTCCGCGTCAAGGACCGCTTCCTGCCCGAATTCCCACCGGCAGTCGCCCGCCTGAACCGACAGGAGGTGAAGGTGGTGGGTTTCATGCTGCCCCTGCAGCCCGGCGAGCGTCAGAGCCACTTCCTCCTCACGGTCACTTCGCAGACCTGCGCGTTCTGCGTGCCTGCCGGCCCGGAGGGAATCGTCGAGGTCCGCACCCGTACACCGGTGAAGGTCACCTTCGACCCGCTGGTGGTCGCGGGCCGGCTGGAGGTTCTGAGCGACGACCCTCTGGGCGTGTACTACCGGATCGGCAACGGCGTGCCGATGCCGATCCGCTAGGCCGGCGCTCCCGGTCACCCGCCGACCCGCGCACGCCGCCGAAGAGGGGCCGATCCGCGCGTCCCGAACGGGCCCTGCCGGTCAGCGACCTGTGGTGCGACGGCAGGATGACGGGAGCCGACCTGCGGTCCGGGCGTGGGCGCGGCGCAACGGACCGCCATGCTAGACTGCCATGCAACTCATTGATTTACAAACGTGATCTTCTCCTTATTCGGCAAGAAGGACGGTCGGAGCAACGACCGGAAGCGGGGTTCTTCACCCGCGACGCCGCCGTCCCGACCGGCGTCGGCAGGTGCAGTGTCGCCCGCAGGCCGCACGGTCGACCCGCGCGAGGTTGCCCGCCTCACCGCGGCGAAGATCGACGTCATCGAGTCCGAAATGATCGCGCCGCCCCGTCCGCTGCCGGTGGCGGGCGCCCGTTCGGCGCCCGTCGAGACCGGGCAGGCCGGCAACGTCTACGTTCCCTCCGGCGCGGCCAGAACCGGTTCGATGGTGCCCGCGGGCCCCCCCCCTGCGCGTCCTGCCGGCGCAGCGCGCATGGCGGCATCGCTCCCGTCTTCGCCCGTGGCCAGCAGTGCCGCGTCGGCAGTCGACCCCGACACCTCGGTCATCCTCGGCGAAGGCGGCAGTGCCGCGTCGATGGAGGTCGCGGGAACGTCGCTGCCGCCAGCCTTCGAGGAAGTCGCGGTGCTCTACGCGAACGGGCAGGCCGACGACGGGGTCACGATCCTCCGGCAGGCCATCCGGGACGATGAGCTCGGCGGGTACACCCGCCAGGGCTGGTCAATGCTGTTCGACCTGTACCAGGCCAGCGGGCGGCAGCACGACTTCGAGAGCCTCGCGATCGACTACAGCGCGCGCTTCGAGAGCTCGCCGCCCACCTGGGATCCGGTATTCGACGCCCCCGCCTCGCAGGGGCAGCGGCCGGTATCGGCGTCGGCTCCCGCCACGGTTGCACTTCCGCCGGCGCTCGACGCGCAGGTGGTCAAGCAGCTCGAGCAGATCCAGCGGTTTGCCCAGCGCAACCGCGGGGTGGTGCTCGACGCCCGTACGGTGCGCAGCGTCGACTGCATCGGCGCCGACCTGCTGCATCGCGTGCTGGTCGCGTTCGCCAAGGCGCAGCGTGATCTGGTGGTGCAGGGCGCCGAGTCGCTGCTGGCGGTGGTGGCCGACAGCATCGAGGCGGGTCGGCGCGATCCCTCGCAGGCGTGCTGGCTGCTGCAGCTCGAGCTACTGAGATTGCTCGGGCGGCAGCAGGCGTTCGAGGACCTGTCGATCGACTACTGCGTCACGTACGAGGTCTCGCCCCCGCCCTGGGAGCCGCTGCCGGCCATGCTCCGCACCATCGCTCCCGGCGAAGCGCCGGGGGGGAGTGCCGACGCCGAGGCCGCGTCGCCCGGCGAGTCCGGGTTCGCCCTGGCCGACGACACCCTGATGCTGCGGGGCGATCTCGACGGACGGGCCGCCGTGGTGCTCGCAGCGCTGCGGTCCCATGCAGCCGACCGCGCCGAGATCGTCATCGACTGCCGTGCGCTGCGCCGGGTCGATTTCGTCGCCGCCGGCGAACTGCTGAACGAGGTCGTTGCGCTGCGCACCGGGGGCAAGTATCTTGTGTTCAAGGATGTCAACCACCTCGTGGCGGCCCTGTTCGCCGTGATGGGCATCCCGGACCTCGCCGAAATCCGTCTGCGCCGTCACTGAGCGTCATCCGCGCCGGCGGCTCGGCCGCGCTGAGCACCTTCCCCTCATGGAACAGTTCCACGGCACCACCATCGTGTCGGCCCGGCGTGGCGCCCAGGTCGCTCTCGGCGGAGACGGTCAGGTCACGCTCGGCCACATCGTCGTCAAGGGCACCGCGCGCAAGGTGCGCCGGCTGCACCACGACCGGGTGATCGCCGGTTTCGCCGGCGGCACTGCTGATGCGTTCACGCTCTTCGAGCGGTTCGAGGCCAAGCTCGACCGGCACTCGGGCCACCTGCTGCGGGCGGCGGTCGAGCTCGCCAAGGACTGGCGCACCGACCGGATGCTGCGGCGTCTCGAGGCCATGCTGGCGGTAGCCGACACGCAGCACTCGCTGATCATCACCGGCAACGGCGACGTGCTCGAGCCCGAAGCGGGGTTGGTGGCCATCGGCTCGGGCGGCCCGTATGCTCAGGCGGCCGCCAAGGCGCTCCTGGAGAACACCGACCTGCCGGCGGAGTGGGTGGTCCGCAAGGCGCTGGCCATCGCCGGCGACCTTTGCATCTACACGAATCAGGCCCATACGGTCGAAACGCTGGGCTGAGCACTGGCGCCCGGCGCCGCCAGAGGTCCCGCGCCCGCCCGTAAGGCGGCTGCGCCCCGGAACGGCTGCCTGCCGCTGATCCCAAGATTCTCCAGGTGTCGCGGCCCCATCCGGGGTACAATGTCGAGAGCGTGTCCTGGACGTATCCAGGCATTTTTCGGCGAGGTGCCCCGCATTCACGGGACACGTCGCGGCCGAGGTCCGGCGCACCGGAAAGGACAACGGCGATGAACATGCGCGGCCCTGACCCCCGTCATCTCGACGAACTCTCGGCGTTCGCGCCCCAGGTGGCCGAGACCTTCGCCGCGGTCGCCAGCGACATCGCGCTGGTGGTCGATCTCGACGGCACGATCCGCAGCGTGGCGCTGGGTGTCGAGGCGCCCACTCCGGCGGCGGCAGGATGGGTCGGGCGTGCATGGGCCGACACCGTCACCCGCGAGACCCGCGGCAAGATCCAGCGCCTGCTCGAGGAAGTGGCGCTCAGCGGCATGTCGCGGCGCTGCGAGGTCGACCACCCCCATCCGTCCGGGGCGGGCATCCCGATCGCCTATGCCGCCGTCCGGCTCGGCAGCACCGGGCCGGTCCTGGCGACGGGCCGCGACCTGCGGGCGATCGCCGCGATCCAGCAGCGTTTCGTACAGACGCAGCAGGAAATGGAGCGCGACTACTGCCGGCGGCGCGAGTCCGAGGCCCGTTATCGACGCCTGTTCCACGTGGCCACCGACGCCGTGCTGGTGCTCGATGCCGCCACCTTGCGCGTGATCGAGGGCAATCCGGCAGCCGCGGCCCGGTTCGGCGTACCGGCGGCGGCGCTGCCCAGCCGCCCCGTCGACCCGGTGTTCGACCCGGTGCACCGGCCGCTGGTGGGCGAGTTGCTGGCCAACGCTCGCTGGGGTGGGCAGGCCGCCGAAGTCCGTGCCTGGCTCGACGGCCGTACGGTGGCGGTCGACGTGAGTGCCACGCCGTTCCGCTCGGCCGACGCGGCGATGCTGCTGGTCCGGATGCGCGTGGTCGACCCGGACGAGTCCGGTGCCACCGTGCTGACCGACTTCGTCGAGCGCACCCCTGATGCGGTGGTGATCACCGACCCCGGCGGGCGGGTGCTGTTGGCCAACCCCGCGTTTGCCGACCTGTGCACGGTGGGCGAGCCCGCGCTGCTCGAGGGGCGGCTGCTGGGCGAGTGGCTGGAGGCGGCCGACGGCTCGCCGGGTTCGAGCGGTAGCGGCGTCGCGACCATCCTCACGGAGGTGCGGCGCCACGGGATCGTCCGGCACGCCGCGGCGCATGTGAGGCTGCCCGACGGGATGGTCGTCACGGTCGAGCTGGCTGCTGCGCTGGTCGCCGACGACGACGGCGAGTGCATCGGCTTCACCTTGCGCCGCGCGCTGCCGGCTGAGCCGGTGCCCGATGCCGCAACACTCGATGCCCGCCTCCAGACCCGGATGCTGCTCGACCGGGTCGGTCACGAGCCCCTGCCCGAGCTGGTACGCCAGGCGACGGCGCTGGCCGAGCGCCAGTTCATCCGTCGCGCGATGGTGCTCGCGCAGGGTGACCGCGCTGCGGCGGCACGGCTGCTGGGAGTCGTGTCCGTCGCCCTCGAGCGCCGGCTTGCCGGCAACCTGCCCGCTGCCGGGGAAGACGCCGGGCCGGACCCGCACTGAGTCAGTCCCGAACCTCAGGCGTGCCCTCGAGGGCATCCTGCGTCGGCTCGCCGGCGGTCTGCAGCGGCACGTCCTGCGCCGCGGCGCCGGCCGACATAACCACCGCGTTGTGCGCGCAAGATGACCGGCTGCTGCCGGGCCTGCAGCCGCATCGGCAGTGCTCGAGGCCCCTCGCTCATCCGAGGCGGGCCGACACCTCGTCGATGCACGACTTCAGCTCCGCGTAGCCGTGGGTCACCGGGAACTGCGGGAACTGCGCGGTGATCGACTCAGGCGCGTGAATGAAGAAGCCGGCGTGCGCAGCCGCCAGCATGGCGGTGTCGTTGTACGAGTCGCCGGCTGCGATGACGGTGAAGTTCAGCGAGCGCAGCGCGTTCACCGCGGCCCGCTTCGGGTCGGGCATGCGCAGCAGGTGCCGCTGGACGAAGCCCTCGCCATCGATCTCCAGCCGGTGGCACAGCAGCGTGGGCCGGGCCAGCTGGCGCATCAGCGGATCGGCGAACTCGTAGAAGGTGTCGGAGAGGATGATCACCTGGAAGCGGGCGCGCAGCTCGTCGAGGAACTCGCTTGCGCCCTCCAGCGGGCGCATCCCGGCGATTACCGCCTGGATGTCGGCGAGCCGCAGGCGGTGCTGCGCGAGCAGCTCGATGCGGTAGCGCATCAGCCGGTCGTAGTCGGGCTCGTCGCGGGTGGTGCGGGCGAACCCGGCGATACCGGTGCGCCGCGAGAACTCGATCCAGATCTCGGGGACCAGCACGCCTTCGAGATCGAGGCAGACGACCTGCAAGGAAACACCTCCCGGGGGCGGCCGGCGGGCCGCCGCACGGGCGCCATGGTAGCCGAAAGCCGACGGCGGGCTAGAACTTCACCGCGACCGGCGCGCGTTCCTGGCGGGACGTCGTGGCGATGAGCAGCTCGGCGTGGGCGAAGCGGAACAGGCCGGCGACCAGGTTGCCGGGGAACTGCTCGGCGGCGTTGTTGTAGCCCATCACGTCGTCGTTGTAGGTCTGGCGCGCGAACGCGATGCGGTTCTCGGTGCTGGTGAGCTCCTCGGTGAGCTGCGCCATGGTGGCGTCGGCCTTGAGGGCCGGGTAGGCCTCGACGACCGCCATCAGCCGGCCCAGTGACCCGCTGAGCACGCTCTCCGCGGCGGCCAGGCCCTGCATCGCGGCCAGCGCCCCCGGGGCGGCGGCGGCGGCCCCGCGTGCCGTCACCGCGTCGCCGCGGGCCCGGATCACCGCCTCGAGGGTCTCCCGCTCGTGGGCGAGGTAGGCGCGCGCGGTTTCCACCAGGTTGGGGATCAGGTCGTGCCGGCGCTTGAGCTGGACGTCGATCTGCGCGAAACCGTTGCGCCAGCGGTTGCGCAGCGACACCAGACGGTTGTAGGCCATGACGGCCCAGACCACGACCGCGATCAGCACGCCCCACAGGACCAGGCTCATCGGGAATCCCCTGATTCGGTGCTGGCCGCGAGGGCGGCCCGAGTCGCGCGATGGTAGCCGAACCGCGGGGGCGCAGAGCCGCCTGGGGCGCGCAGGCACCGGCCGGCCGATCCCGGGCGGATACCGGCCGACGAACGTCGTCGCCCGGAACGGGCAGGGGCAGAGCGGGGGGCTGCGGGGGCGGTGAGCCTGTGCGGCGCGGCGCGGTCAGCGCGCCGCGCGGGTACGGCTCTGCTCGCGCATGAACTGCTGGATGTAGTGCGGCCCGAGCCCGCCCTTGCCGGTAGACCCGGAGCCCTTCCAGCCGCAGAAGGTCTGAAACCCGGGCCAGGCCCCGGTGGTAGCGCCGCTGGCGCGGTTAGCGTAGAGCACGCCCGCCTCGATGCGGTCCCAGAAGCGGTCGAGATCGTCGGGGTCGCGTGCATAGACCCCGGCGCTCAGGCCGAGTGGCGAGCAGTTGGCCTCCTCGATCGCTTCGTCGAGGGTGTCGAAGGCGCGCAGCGACAGCAGCGGCAGGAACAGCTCGCGCCGGTTCAGGTCGTGGTCGGCCGGCAGGTCGGCCACCACCGTAGGCGCCAGATAGGCGCCGTGGTCGAACGGTGCGCCCGCCAGCCGCGATCCGCCGCTCAGCAGGCGCCCGCCGGCGGCGCGCGCGGCGGCCATTGCCGCCTCGAACCGCTGTGCCACCGGCTCCCCGAGCACCGGACCGGTGAACGCCTCGGCGCGTCTCGGGTCGGCCACTGCAAGCCGCGCCACGACCGCCTGCAGACGCTCGACGAAGGCTTCCCGGACTGGCTCAGCCACGTACACCTTGGAGCACGACGAGCACTTCTGCCCGGACAGCCCGAAGGCCGAGCGCGCCACGCCCAAGGCGGCCGCGTCAAGGTCGGCGCTGGCGGTCACGAAGGCCGCGTTCTTGCCGCCCAGTTCGGCGAGCACGGGCTTCGGGTAGCGGCCCGCCACCGACTGGCGCAGCAACTGCATCCCAACCTCGTGCGAGCCGGTGAACGCGATGCCGTCAACGCCCGGGTGGCCCACCAGTGCCGCGCCGCTGTCGCGGCCTCCGCAGACCAGGTTGAATACCCCTGGCGGCAGGCCGGCCTCGCGCCAGGCGCGGGCCAGCATCGGGGCGCTGAGTGCCGCGCCCGGCGCGGGCTTGAGGATCACCGCGTTGCCGCCCAGCAGCGCGCCGGTGGTCATGCCGATCGCGAGCGCGAACGGGTAGTTGAACGGCGCTACCACCGCGAACACGCCATAGGGACGCAGCCGGTCGTGGCCGGTCTCGCCGCCCGGGCCCACAGCAAGTTCGCGCTCCCAGCCTTGCGCCTGTTCGAGCTGGCCGCAGTAGTACTCGATCAGGTCGATCGACTCCTCGATCTCGCCCAGGGCTTCGAGCCGCGACTTGCCCACCTCGAGCAGCGCGGCCATGGCCAGTGCGAGCCGGTCGCGGCGCAGCGCATCGGCGACCCGCCGCAGCAGCATCACGCGCCGGGACCACGGCGTGGCACGCCAGCCGGGCAGTGCACGGCGGGCGGCGGTCACCGCGCGGTCGATCGCCGCGCCGTCGGCGGCCACCAACGTGCCCAGGTTCAGGCGCGAGTCGATCGGCGAGACGACCCGGTAGCGCTCGCCACCGGTGTCGGAGCCGTCGCCCACCAGGTTGGCGGCATCGTGCCCCAGCGCGGCGGCCTCGAAGCGCGGCAGTTCGCGGTCGAACACCGCGTGCAGCGACGAGAAGTCGGCGGTCGCCTTGGCGTAGGTGACGCGGGGTAACCCCGCCAGCGGATCGCTCATCTCACGCTCCGCAAGGGCGGCCGGCACGACCCCTGCGACGGGGCGGCCTCAGGCACCACGCCGCAGCCGGGCCGCGATCTCGCCCACGATGCCTCGCCGGAACAGCATCACGACGACCACGAAGATCATCCCCTGCACGATCAGCACCCACTGGCCCAGGCCCGACAGATAGTTCTGCATGCTGATGATCACCGCCGCGCCGACCACCGGACCGAAGACCGTGCCCATGCCGCCCACCAGTGTCATCAGCACCACCTCGCCCGACATCTGCCACGCGACGTCGGTGAGCGAGGCCAGCTGGAACACCAGCGCCTTGGTGGCGCCGGCGACTCCAGCCAGCGTCGCCGAGAGCACGAAGGCGGTCAGCTTGTAGCGGTCGACCTGGTAGCCCAGCGAGATCGCTCGCGGTTCGTTCTCGCGGATCGCCTTGAGCACCTGCCCGAACGGCGAGTGGATGGTGCGGTGGATGATCACGTAACCTGCCAGGAAGATGGCCAGGACCAGGTAGTACATGGCCCAGTCGTTCTTCGTGTCGATGATGCCGAACAGCGCGCGACGCGGCACCGCCTGGATGCCGTCCTCGCCGCCGGTGAACGGTGCCTGCAGGCAGAAGAAGAACACCATCTGGGCCAACGCCAGCGTGACCATCGCGAAGTAGATGCCCTGGCGCCGGATGGCCAGCGAGCCGGCCACCAGACCCATCACCGCCGCTGTGGCCGCGCCGGTGAGGATGCCCAGCTCCGGGGTGAAACCCCACTCCTTCACGCTGTGGGCGCTGACATAGGCCGCGAAACCAAAGAACATCGCATGGCCGAACGACAGCAGCCCCACGTAGCCGATCAGCAGGTTGAAGGCGCAGGCGAACAGCGCGAAGCACAGCACCTTCATCAGGAAGACGGGATAGGCGCCCAGCAGTGGCGCCGCGACCATGAACGCGACGAACGCCACGAAGAGCCAGCGACCCGACGGCCCGGCCTTCGCCGTGGCGTGCACGGCAGCCGCCGCACTCGAACCCGAAGCCGGCGTGTTCATTTCTGCTTCCCGAAGAGACCGGCCGGCTTGAGCATCAGCACGATGACCATGATCACGAAGATCACGGTGTTCGACGCCTCGGGGTAGAAGACCTTGGTCAGGCCCTCGATGACGCCAAGCCCGAAGCCGGTGATGATCGAGCCCATGATCGAGCCCATGCCGCCGATCACCACCACCGCGAACACCACGATGATCAGGTTCGAGCCCATCTGCGGGCTCACCTGGTAGGCCGGCGCGGCGAGCACGCCGGCCAGCGCGGCCAGCCCCACGCCGAAGCCGTAGGTGAGGGTGATCATCCGCGGCACGTTCACACCGAAGGCCTGCACCAGGTCGGGGCGCTCGGTGGCCGCCCGCAGGTAGGAGCCGAGCTTCGTGCGCTCGATCATGTACCAGGTACCCAGGCACACCACCAGCGAGAACACGATGATGAACGCGCGGTAGTGCGGCAGAAACATGAAGCCGAGGTTGGTCCCGCCGGGGATCGGGTTGACGAAGGGCTGACCCGACGATCCGAACTGCTGGCGGTAGAGCCCCTCGATGATCAGGGCCAGCCCGAAGGTGAGCAGCAGCCCGTACAGGTGGTCGAGGTGGTACAGGTGGCGCAGCAGCAGCCGCTCGAGCACGATGCCGGAGGCCCCGACCAGGATCGGTACCGCCGCCAGCGACACCCAGAACGGGATACCCAACCAGTTCAGCAGCATCCAGGCGCCGAACGCACCCATCATGTACTGAGCGCCGTGCGTGAAGTTGATGACGTTGAGCAGCCCGAAGATCACCGCCAGCCCGAGCGACAGCAACGCGTAGAACGCGCCGTTGATCAGGCCGAGCAGCAACTGGCCGAAGAACGCCTGCGGGGGAATGCCGAGCAGTTCGAACATGGTGCGGTGGACCTTCTGCCGGGGAGATCGGCACGGCGGCGCCGCGAGTCGGCGCGCGCCGTGCCCGGGGGCTCAGGCGACCCGGCGCCTCACTTCACCAGCGGGCAGCCGCCCTCGGCCAGCGGCCGGAACGCCTCGCTGGCCGGAATGGTCGAACGCAGCTTGTAGTAGTCCCACGGCGCCTTCGACTCGGCCGGCTTCTTCACCTCGAACAGGTGCACGTCATGGATCTTGCGGCCATCGACCCGAACCGAGCCCTTGCCGAACAGCCGGTCGTCGGTGGGCATCTTCTTCATCTGCTCGACGACCTTCACACCGTCGGCATCGGACTTCAGCGCCTCGACCGCTTTCAGGTAGTGGATGACCGCCGAGTAGACGCCGGCCGGGACCATCGACGGCATCTTCTGCTTGTTGGCGGCGAAGTACTCGCGCGACCAGGCCCGGGTGTTGTCGTTCATGTCCCAGTAGAACGCCTCGGTCAGCAGCAGACCCTGCGCGGTGGGCAGGCCCAGCGCGTGGATGTCGTTGACGAACACCAGCAGGCCGGCGAGGTTCTGGCCGCCCTTGGTGATACCGAACTCGGACGCCTGCTTGATCGAGTTGATCGTGTCGCCGCCGGCGTTGGCCAGGCCGATCACCTTGGCCTTCGAGGCCTGCGCCTGCAGCAGGAACGACGAGAAGTCCTGGCCAGGGAACGGGTGCCGGACCTTGCCGAGGACCTTGCCGCCAGCGGCGCGGACGACCGCCTCGGTGTCGCGTTCGAGCGCGTGACCGAACGCATAGTCGGCGGTCAGGAAGAACCAGGTGTCGCCACCGGTCTTCACCGCGGCCTTGCCGGTGGCATTGGCCAGTGCCCAGGTGTCGTAGGTCCAGTGGACGGTGTTCGGCGAGCAGGCCTTGCCGGTGAGGTCGGAAGTTGCCGCACCCGACACCAGGAAGACCTTGTTGCGCTCGCGCACGATCTGGTTGACCGCCAGCGCCACGCTCGAGGTGGGCACGTCGGCGATGGCGTCGACCTTGTCGATGTCGATCCACTGCCGGACGATGTTCGAGCCCACGTCGGGCTTGTTCTGGTGGTCGGCAACGAGGATCTCCACCTTCATGCCCTTGGCGGCGGCGCCGAAGTCCTCGACGGCCTTGCGCGCGGCCCACACCGAGCCGGGGCCGGCGATGTCGGCATACAGGCCCGACTGGTCGTTCATCACGCCGATCTTGATCACGCCGTCGGAATACTGGGCCGACGCGCCGGCGGCCGCCAGCGCGGTGGCCACCGCGACGGCGGTGCGCAGGAATGGGGTCTTCAGGGTCATCGAGGTCTCCTTCAGTGCGGGAGGGTTGATGCGGATCGCCGGGGGGCGGGTGGCTCAGACACCCAGGTACGACTCGAGCTTGCCGATGTTGGCCTTGACCTCGTCGTTCGGGATTATGTCGATCACCTTGCCGTGCTCGACCACGTAGTGTCGGTCGGCGACCGTCGAGGCGAAGTGGAAGTTCTGCTCCACCAGCAGCACGGTGAAGCCCTTCTGCTTGAGCGTGCGGATGATCTGCCCGATCTGCTGGACGATCACCGGGGCGAGGCCCTCGGTGGGTTCGTCGAGCAGCAGCAGCCGGGCGCCGGTGCGCAGGATCCGGGCGATCGCGAGCATCTGCTGCTCGCCCCCGGAGAGCTTGGTTCCCTGGCTGCCCGAGCGCTCCTTCAGGCGCGGGAACAGCTGGTAGACCTCCTCGAGGCTCATGCCGCCGGGCTTGACCACCGGGGGTAGCTCGAGGTTCTCGCGCACGTTCAGGCTCGCGAAGATCCCGCGCTCCTCCGGGCAGTAGCCGATACCCAGCCGGGCGATCAGGTTCGAGGCCGTGGCGATGGTCTCGGTGCCCTCGTAGCGGATCGAGCCGCTGCGCCGGCCGAGCATGCCCATGACCGCCCGCATGGTGGTGGTCTTGCCGGCGCCGTTGCGGCCGAGCAGCGTCACGACCTCGCCTGCCGGCACCGCGAAGCTCATGCCGTGCAGCACGTGGCTCTCGCCGTACCAGCCGTGCAGGTCCTTCACCTCGAGCAGCGCCTCAGCCATGGCCGGTCCCCATGTAGGCCTCGATCACCTGCGGGTTCTTCGACACCTGCTCGTAGGGGCCCTCGGTGAGCACCTCGCCGCGGGCCAGCACGGTGATGGTGTCGGACAGGTCGGACACCACCGAGAGGTTGTGCTCGACCATCAGCACCGTGCGATTGGCCGCCACCCGCCGGATCAGCGCCGAGATCCGGCCGATGTCCTCGTGGCCCATGCCCGAGGTGGGCTCGTCGAGCAGCATCATCTCCGGGTCGAGCGCGAGCGTGGTCGCGATCTCGAGCGCGCGCTTGCGGCCGTAGGGCAGCTCCACCGCGGGCAGCGTCGCGTACTCGGCCAGCCCCACGTCGTCGAGCAGGGCCATGGCGCGGTCGTCGAGCCGGTTCAGCGAGCGCTCGCTGCGCCAGAAGTGGAAGGAGGTGCCCAGCTGACGCTGCAGCGCGACCCGCACGTTCTCGAGCACGGTCAGGTGCGGAAAGGTGGCCGAGATCTGGAAGCTGCGCACCATGCCCATGCGGGCCACGTCGGCCGGCTTCGCACGGGTGATGTCGCGGCCGTTGAAGAGGATCCGGCCGGCGGTGGGGCGCAGGAACTTGGTGATCAGGTTGAAGCAGGTGGTCTTGCCGGCGCCGTTCGGACCGATCAGGGCGTGGATGGAACCGCGGGCCACTTTCAGCGACACGCCCTTCACCGCGAAGAATCCGTTGAAGTCGATCGACAGGTCCTCGGTCGCGATGATGTGGTCGGTTGCCATGGTCTCCGATGCCCGGCGGGGGCCGGGAAGACGAGGTTGTCCGGCACGAGGGCTTCCGGGCAGGCAAGCCTATCAGCGCGTTTCGTCGATCGTCAATCGAGCGCCGTCGCGACCGTGCCCGATGGGGTGGGGCGGCGGCGGGTCCACCTTGCGGTAAGCTCGCCGGCATGACCACGATGACTCCCCAGGAAATCGTCTCCGAGCTCGACAAGCACATCATCGGGCAGGAGCGGGCCAAGCGCGCGGTGGCCATCGCCCTGCGCAACCGCTGGCGGCGCCAGCAGGTGGCCGAGTCGCTGCGCCCCGAGATCACCCCCAAGAACATCCTGATGATCGGGCCCACCGGCGTGGGCAAGACCGAGATCGCGCGGCGCCTCGCCCGGCTCGCCCAGGCGCCGTTCATCAAGGTCGAGGCCACCAAGTTCACCGAGGTGGGCTACGTCGGCAAGGACGTCGACGCCATCATCCGCGACCTCGCCGAGATCGGGGTCAAGCAGACCCGCGAGGCCGAGATGCGCCGGCTCGAATCGCGCGCGCTCGATGCCGCCGAGGAGCGGGTGCTCGATGCGCTGCTGCCGCCGCCGCGCGGATTCGGCTTCGGCACCGACCCCGACACCGCCTCGGCCGCGCCGCAGCCCGATTCGCCCACCCGGCAGAAGTTCCGCAAGAAGCTGCGCGAGGGCGAGCTCGACGACAAGGAGATCGAGCTCGAGCTCGCGGTGCCGATGCCCGCGATGGAGCTCGCCGGGCCGGCCGGCATGGAGGAGCTCACGCAGCAGCTGCAGGGCCTGTTCCAGGGCCTGG
>Ga0169931_10005819_pt1 | contig 18732 bp, 17 predicted proteins | sample Kivu_15m_20L_FD_129675 | JGI IMG/M metagenome (GOLD analysis project Ga0169931, IMG submission 129675) | Freshwater microbial communities from Lake Kivu, Western Province, Rwanda to study Microbial Dark Matter (Phase II) - Kivu_15m_20L... | ecosystem: Environmental > Aquatic > Freshwater > Lake... | reverse complement strand
GGCAAGTCGTTCCTTGCGTGCAATGGGAATCCATCGTGCAGCTCGCCCTACACGTACCGGTATTGCAGATGTAATTGCCACAGGAAACACCCGAGCCGGACGCAGCGGCACAAGTTCCCGAACCGTTACACACCTGACTCCTTGAGACGTGGCCGCCCTGGTCATTGATCTCGCAGGTGGTACCGCAGTTGGTGCCCGCAGCCGTCGCCTGACAGGCGCCGTTCGTGCCGCAACTTCCGGTGAAGGTTTGGCAGACCGGGACACCCGACTGGGCCGCACAGTCCGGAGATGCCGTCACCTGGGTCAGGTTCTGACATGTGCCGGCTGCGTTCGCGCAGGTCTGACAAGTGCCGCATGCGGCGGACTGACAGCAGGTCTTGTTGACACAGTTTCCACTGCCGCACTCGCTGCCGTTTTCGCACGACGATCCTGCCGGCTTGAGACCGCAGCTCATTGACATGCCCACCGCTGAACAGAAATTGCCAGCCGTGCAGTCTTCGTTGCCGTCGCAACTGGTCAGACAGGAATTGGTCGTCGAGTCACAGACGTGGGTACCGCAGGACTGCGTCACCGCCGCAGGGCAGCTGCCCGTGCCATTGCAGGTCGCCGCCGTGGTCAGCGTCGAGCCCGCTGGACAGGATTGCAGTCGGCATGAGGTGGCAGAGGACCACTGCTGGCAGCTTCGATTGCCGTCGCACAAGCCGTTGTTGCCACACATTGCAGGCGTCGTGGCCGTGCAGGTGGTGTCGTCATCGGCCACGCCGGCGGGAACCGGCGTGCAGACGCCCTGGCTGCCCGACAGGGCGCAGGATTCGCAGGTTCCGTTGCATCGGGCGTTGCAGCAGAAACCGTTGGTGCAGAAGCCCGACGCACACTGCATATCGCGCTGACAGCTCGCGCCATTGCTCTTCTTGCCACAGCTTCCGTTGACGCACCCCTGATTGGCCGCGCACTCGGCGTCGGTTCGGCAGGAATCGTAACACGCCGCTCCTGCCGTGTCGCACACGTATTTATCGCAGGGAACCCGAGTACCCGGCGTGCAATTGCCAATACCATCGCAGGTGGACGTCTTCTGCTCGACGTTGTTGGTGCAAAAGCCCGCAGCACAGGTCGTACCCGCGGCGTACCGCTGACAGCCACCGCTGCCATTACACACGCCGTTGTTCTTGCAGCTCGTCGAGCCTTCGTTCCTGCAGACCCCGGCCGGGTCTGGGCCACCGGCAGGAACCGCGACACACTCACCAGGCCGCTGGGTCGTGGCACAGGAGAAACAGCTGCCCGTACAGGCCGTCGCACAACAGACGCCCTGCTCGCAGTTGCCCCGTTCGCACTGCGCGTCGCTGGAACAGTTCGCGCCGTTCGGCTTCTTTCCACAGGAGCCATTGGCGCTGCAGGTATTCGGAGCTACACACTGGGCCGAGCTTGCGCATGAATCGGCGCACACAGCACCGTTGCACTGGTACGGCGCGCAGGCCGTCGTGGTCCCTGCACGGCAGTTACCCGCGCCGTCGCACTGGGAGGGGCGCGTGTAGACATCGGTCGTGTCGTTGCAGCTCTGTGCGCCACACCGTGTACCCTGCGGATAAAGCTGGCATCCACCGTTGCCGTTGCACAGACCGTTTCGGTCGCAGGAAGCGACGCCATCGTTCGCGCAAATCTGAGCGGCGTCCCTCAGACCCGCAGCGATGCGCGGATCGATCTGACCGGCCGCAATGTTTCGGCACTGACCGCGTGAGACCGCGAGTGCGCAAGAACGACAAGTGCCGTAGCACGCACTGTCGCAACACACGCCTTCAACACAGAAGTTCGAGGCACACTGGACGTTGCTCTGGCAATTCTGTCCCGGACCCTTCTTCCCACAGCTGCCGTTCTGACAGCTGTTGCCACCGGTGCAATCGGCGTCAACCGTACAGCGCGACTTGCAGGCGTTGCCGCCGCAAACAAAGGGTGCGCACGGGATTGGAGGACTCGTCTTGCAAGAGCCCATCCCATCGCAGGTTGATGCGGGGATCTGACTGCCACCTTCGCAGCGGCCTGCCCCACAAACCGTACCTGCAGCGTATCTTTCGCAGGCCCCTTTTCCGTCACAAACCCCCGATGTGCCGCAGGAATTCTGGCCCTCGTCCTTACAAATCTTGTTGGGGTCCGGCGTCTTGGCCGGAACCGGCTTGCAGGTACCTTCGCTGCCGACCTGATCGCAGCTCACGCAGGGACCATTGCAGGCCGTGGTGCAACACACGCCATCGGCGCAGAAGTCGGACTCACAATCTGAGTTCCCCTGACAGCTTGCCCCTGCCTTGCGCAAGCCACAGCTTTCGCCCTGACAAATGTTGCCAGAGGAGCATTGCGAAGTCCCCTCGCAAGAATCGTAGCACTTGTTGTTCTCGCGATCGCAGCTGAAGGGGGTGCAAACCTCGACGGCGCCTGCCTTGCACTCGCCGGCTGAACAAACGCGGGTTCCGGTGACCAGTGCGCCTTCACATTTGCCCGCCTCACAGACGGTGCCGTCGGGATACTTTCGACAGCTTCCTGAACCGTCGCACAATCCATCGAGGCCACAGCTCGCAATGGATTCCGCTTTACACTGACCTTTGAGCACGGGCTTGCCACCGTCGGGAATCGGAGAGCACGCGCCCATGCTGCCGGGCACGTTGCAGGCCTCGCAGGTTCCGTCACACGCGTTGGTGCAACACACCTTGTCCACACACAAACCCGAACCGCACTGCTGATTGCACTCACACGGCTGTCCCAATTCCGAAACAGTCTCTGGAACCTGTTCACAATCTTTCGGGGGGTCGCGGAATCCATCGTCGACCGGTTTCGCAGGCGTATCGGTCGTTCCGCCGACACCGCCTGCTGAACCCGTGTCGCCACCCGTGCCGGGCATCGCCTCGGGTAGCCCGCCACCCGTGGTTTCGCAGGCGGCGGTCACGGCCAGCGCGAAAGCCAAGCCCAAAACAACCAAAGAACTTCTAGCCAGGATTGATGACGCGAATGGCAACTTCAACATAAGCACACCCCACATGTAGTACGATGGTCTACAGGTGCCCGTTTTATTGTGCAAGGCCATTCTTGCGCCGGTTCTCACAAGGCTGGTGCTCCGTCAGACAATTTTGCAGACGTGAAGCGGTTCTGTTCCTAGCCCGCTCGCGTCATTCGGGGTACTGTGTGCCCCATGGAATCCCCATCGCTGCTCCTCAACGTGATTCGGGTCTGGGCCGCAGGCGCCTGGGCCGATGGACACATCGCGCCCAAAGAACGGACTGTTCTCGAAAAATTCATTGGGCTCGCAAACCTTCCCGAGCACGAGCGCAAGGAGGCGCTGGGCTACCTGCACCGGCCTGTGAAGGTCGACGAAGCCGATATCGAGCTGCTGTCGAGCGCCGAACGACAAAGCCTCTATGGCGCGGCCTGCCGGTTGACGACCGTCGATGGCCACGTCGCCGAGGAGGAGCGTGCGTTTCTGCGACGCCTTCGCGCCTCGCTTGAGCTCGACGAGGGCATGGCAGCGACGATCGAACGCAGCGCAGGCGTGTCGCAGGTCTGATGCCCGGTGGGCCTGCGGGCACCCGGTGTCACCCATTCCGCTATTCTTGCCGGCACCATGCGCATCGCAATTGTGTCGGACGAACGTCATCCCCTTCATGACGTGATCCTTGCGTGGTGCAAGGAGCGAGGGCTGCAGGTCGAAGTCTTCGGTGCGATCGCCGAGAATCGAGACGTTCCCTGGGCCGATGCTGCCGAATCCGCCGCGCTGGCCGTGGCGACCGGCGCCTGCGATGAAGGGTTGTTTTTCTGCTGGACCGGCACCGGCATCTGCATGGCGGCCAACAAGGTGGCAGGCATCCGCGCGGCCCTCGTCTGGGATGCTGGCGGTGCAGCCGGGGCGCGTGTCTGGAATCACGCCAATGTGCTCTGTCTCTCCAACCGGTACTGCTCGGACGCGCTCGGCAAGGAGATTCTCGAAGCGTGGTTCAGCACGGACCCCGGCGAAAAAGGCCGAGAAGGCGTTGATCGCATGCTCGCACTGGAAGAGCGGCACCGTCGGAAGTAAATAGGCGCTCCGGTCCGCATGATTGTCTTAACTCAGCTCGGCAAACGCTTCGGCCCCAAGGTTTTATTCGAGAACGTGAGCCTGCAGTTGCTCGGCCACGAGCGCTACGGTCTCGTCGGCGCCAACGGCAGCGGCAAGTCAACGCTCTTGCGCGTGCTGTCGGGCCTTGAATCCGCCACCGAGGGCAGCGTCACCATTCCGCGCAACACCCGGGTCGGGATGTTGAGCCAGGATCAGTTCGCCGACGACACGGTTCCCACCGTCGAGGTCGCGATGCGCGGCGACCGCGAGGTCTTCGAGGCGTTGAAGGAACTGGACCGGCACGCCGAGGGCAAGGGTGAAAACGCAGAGAAGGTCGCCGCGTACACCGATCTGCTCACGATGAACGACGGCTACACGCTGCAGGCGCGCGCCCGCGAGATGCTCGTTGGGCTCGGCATAGAGGAGAAGGCGCTCGATCGACCCCTCGGCACGCTCTCGGGTGGTTACAAGCTGCGTGTGCTGCTCGCGCAGGTCTTGCTCGGACGTCCCGACGTGATGTTCCTCGACGAGCCCACCAACCACCTCGACATCCTGTCGATCCGGTGGCTTGAAAACTTCCTGCAAAACTACGGAGGATGCGCGGTCATCATCTCGCACGATCGCCGTTTTCTGGACGCCGTCGCGACGCGCATCCTGGACGTGGATTACGGCACCGTCGTCGACTACCCGGGCAACTACAGCGCATTCGTACGACAGAAAACCGAGACGCGCGACCGCAAGGAAACCGAGATCGCCCGCGTCGAGAAGACCATCGCGCAGAAGCAGGCGTTCGTGGATCGGTTCAAGGCCAAGGCGACCAAGGCGCGGCAGGCACAAAGCCGCGTCAAGCAGATCGAAAAGATGGTGGTGGAGGAGCTGCAACCGTCCTCGCGTCGCCATCCCAAGCTGCGCCTCGAACAAAACCAGCCCACCGGCAAGGACGTATTGCGGGCCGAACACCTCAGCAAGTCCTATGGCGAAAAACACGTCCTGCGAGACGTGAGCTTTCTTGTCTCGAGACAGGAGCGCGTCGCGATCATCGGCGCCAACGGCATCGGCAAGTCGACCTTGTTGCGAATCCTGGCGGGCAAGCTCGCTCAGGATCAGGGAACCTTCGAGTGGGGACACAACGCCGAGGTCGGATATTTTGCGCAGGATCACCACGAGATCCTGAGCGATCCGAAACAGACGCCGCTCAACTTCATCTGGGATGCGTGTCCGGGCGAGCAGATGACCTATGTTCGCGGCCGACTCGGCATGATGCTGTTTTCAGGCGACGAGGTGGAGAAGCCGGTGTCTGCGCTCTCCGGTGGCGAGGCCGCCCGCGTGGTGTTCACGCGCCTTTCGGTGCAAAAGCCGAACGTCCTGCTGCTCGACGAGCCCACCAACCATCTGGATCTTGAGGCCATCGAGTCGCTGACCTCGGCGTTGCAGGCCTATCCGGGAACGCTGATCTTCGTCTCCCACGATCGCCATTTCGTATCACAACTCGCCACCCGCATCATCGAGCTGCGCAGAGATGGGCTGCACGACTTCCGCGGGAACTACGACGAATACGTTCAAAAAGATGGCGACGACCACCTGAACGCCGAGCACGTGGTCCTGAAGGCCAAGAAAGAAAAGCTCGAGACCCAGTCGAAGTCAGAACAACCAGCACCCCGCGCTGCGGGCCTGTCCTGGGAGGAGCAGAAGAAGTTATCCGCGCGTCGCAAGGCCTTGCCAAAGCAGCGGGATCGGTTGCTCGCCGAGGTCGAGACGGCCGAAAAGGAGAAGGCCGCGATCGCCGAGCGCTACAACGACGCCAGCTTCTTCATGAAGACGCCTTGGGATGAGATCGAGCGATTGCAGGCGCGACAAAAAGAACTCGACGCCCTCATCGAAAAATCGATGACGGAATGGGAAGCGATCGAGACCGAACTCGCCGAGATAGGCACGGAAGGTTAATCATTCCGGTGGTTGGCGGCAGCGGGCTCGTCGGGTATCGTTCGCGGCATGAATCCACGTCGCCTCTTCGTCTTGCTCGGCCTCGGACTGTTCGGCTGCGCTTCGCAACCGCCCGTCGCACCAACCCCGACGCCCGGCCCCGAGGCGCCCGTCGCAGCCGAGGGGACTGCGCCACCTGCTGCAGAGGAAGTGGCCACCACGCCAGCGGTCGCTGAGAGTCCTGCAACAGAGCCGGTCGCCGAGCCCGCGCCTGTCGAGGCGCCCGCCAAGACCGAAGCAGTTGCAGCCGCGGCGCCCGCACAAAAGAAAAAGAAGGCCACGGGCAAGCCCGCGCCGACCGCGACAACGCCAACGACCGCGGCCGCGCCTGCTGCGCCGGCTGCGCCACCTCCGCCTCCGGCGGCTCCGGCTGCAACCGCAAAGCCCGCCGCGCCTGCCGCGGCAACCTACAGCGGACCCGATGCCTGCTCGCTGGCGACCAAGGGGGATTCCTCGGTTGTCGCCGCCTGCGCCAAGGGGGGACTCAAGGAGGCCCGCAAGGAGATGAAGCGCATGGTCAAGAAGGCCAAGGAAGCCGGCCACAAGACCGATTGCGATGACTGCCACCCGGACGACGACTTCGGCAAGCTCACCAAGGACGGCCGCGAAAAGTTCAAGGAACTCGCGCGCCACGGTGCATTGTAGAATTAAACCGCTGCGGCCGCCGTCTCAAACACGAGGACCTTCAATGAACCTGAAACCGATAGCTCGAAATTCCCTGTTCGCACTCTCGCTGCTGCTGGGTTTCTCGCCGGCCGCCGGTTGCAGCGTTTCATTTCAGGCCACGACGGGAACCGGAAACCAACCCACGACGCCGTCTCCGCAGACGCGCCCTGCACCGGCACGTCCAATGCGCGTCGTGGCGACCCCGGCAGCGGTGGGACAACCCGCTGCACCCGCTGCACCCACCGCCCCTGCCGTTGTGGCGACCCCGGCCCCGGATGCACCTTCACCTCCCGCCCCCCAGCCAATCGTATCACGCCGTCCGATGACGGCACCTCCGCCCGCCGAGCCAGCGCCCACGCCGATGCCGACGTCGGCACCACGCCAGGTCGCGCCGCAGGATCCGAATGCACCCGCACCGATGCCGGCCACCCGGCGTCAGCTCGCCGAGCCGAGCGCCGAAAAGACGCCGGCCGGACTCGGAAAGAAACAGCCTCCCCTCCCCCTTGGCCTCGGTAAGAAGCGGGGCGCCGCCGTGGGCACCAACGGCGAACCCGACCCCGAAAATGTTCGCGTGACCGCCGACCCCGAGGCTCAAAAGACCAAGGGTCTGCGCTAGCCCGTTCGCCCGCGGCCAAACCCTTGTTCTTGAGCTATTACGGCAGTTCAGGTACAGTCCGCACCCGAAATGGGATTTAACAAGGGCGTGCTACGACAGGCGTGGGCGACGGCAGCAATCGCAGGATTGTTGATGTCTACCCAGATGGTTTCGGCCAGGGCAGATGAGCCCGCCAAGCCGGAGGCGGAGGCGGCTGCCGCCGACGAGACCGCCACGGAGGCTGCAGCAGCCGAGGAGACCCCTGCGCTGCCGACCGAAATCGCCACGCCGGCGACCGACGACGAAACGCCAACGGGACTCCGCCGCTCCCTCATCGCTCCGACGGCACAGGCCGACGCAGAAAACAGCGACGAACCTGAGTCGGAAGAGGACTCCAACATTTTCACGAAGTGGTGGTTCTGGACGGCCGCTGCGGTCGTGGTGGGAGGAACCATCGCGGTTGGGGTGCTCGCATCGCAACCCGGTGAAAAACAGGCCCGAGGCTGCATGCCGGGCTACCTTTGCTTCGGAGACGGACGCGAATGAGCTCGATCTTGAAGAAATCGGTCCTCGGATTCGCCGCTGCCCTCGCCCTCTTCGGAGGTATGGGTTGCGGTGAAGAGACCACCTATTCGTACTTCACCATCCGACTGTCGCTCGATCCGACACTCGAACCAGAGTTCCTCAATCGTGTGAGCGCGTGCGCCCTTGAGGTAACCGGTTCCGACGAGGCCCAGATCACCGTGCCGTGCGTGGGGTCCAACGGAAAGGTCGTCCCCTCTCTCCCCCCGGCCGATTACAGCACCAGCGAGACGACCGGTCAGCTGCAGTTCATCCTGAAGGTGCTCGATCTCAACCAAAAGCTCATCGCCGAGGGCAAATCGCCCCGCTACGGCATCGTCCCGAATGGACAAACCGCTGCCAGCGTCGAGGCCAAGAAGATCGATACCGGTACGGGCATGAAGCCGGCCGGTGACGGCGGCGCCCGCTAGACCGAATCGAGCGCCGACTGGATTTCACCGAGGGTTTTCATGTCGCCGACACGTCGGCACACGGAAATCCCTCGTTCGTAGACCGCACGGGCTTCATCCCGTCGCGCCAGCGCGACAAGCGTGTTGCCTGCGTGAAGGAAGGCCGGAACGTAGTCCGGAAACGCCTCCATCAAACCGGCAAACTCGGTCCAGGCACCCTGTAGATCGCCCGTATTCTTGAGCTCCTGCGCAAGTCCATAACGGGGAAAGGGATCCCCGGGGCTTTGCGCGATGAAGGCGCGTAACATTTCGGCGCGTGTCGGCATCGCCTGTAACCTACCGCGCGATCACGCGAGCGCGCTCGGCGAAACGCGTATCCCGCAACCGATTGCCTTCATCGACATGAACCACGGTCGGCTTCCAACCCGATAGCTCGGCTGCCTCGACCTCGGCGAAGGTCGCGATGATCACGGTGTCACCGACCTGTGCCTGACGTGCGGCAGAGCCGTTCAGACAGATCACGCCCGAGCCCGCGTCACCCGGGATCGCGTAGGTCTGCAGGCGACTGCCGTTGTTGACGTTCCAGATGTGGACCTGTTCGTAGGAGAGGATGTCCGCCGCCTTCATCAGGGTCTCGTCGATGGTGACCGACCCTTCGTAGTCGAGATTGGCTTCGGTTACACGAACACGGTGCAGCTTTGATTTGAACATCGAACGTCGCATGGCTTCCTCCGTCCCGGCCGCATGGCGGTCCAGGCTTCTGGTGTCTTGTCATCCCATGCTAGCGCATTTGCGGAGCAATTGACGGTGGGCGCGCCATGCTCCACTCTGGAGGCAGTGAAACCCAGGACCTTTGAGCGGTTCGTCGGTGTCGATCTAGGCGGTGGCAAAGGGAAAAACACGGCCATCGCTGTCCTGCGCCGCGACTTCGACCCCGGCGAGCACCTGGTCGTCGAGCATCTTGAGCCACGGAGGGGTCACGCCCCGCTCTTCGATGCGGCGCTGTTGGCCGAGATCCGCGCGGCCGGGCCGCGGTCGCTCCTGGCCATCGACGCCCCCTTGACCCTCACCGCGTGTCTGCGCTGCAGGCTCGCCAGCTGTCCGGGTGAATCCGCGTGTGTCGATCCCGCCGTGGTGACCATGCGCAAGCTCACCCAGGACGCGCCCGAAGATCGCCACTCTCGACGTGGCAAGCCCGTCTTCACCCCCTATACCCAGCGTGCGACCGAAATCTACCTGCAGCAAAAACGCGGGATGGTTCCGAGGGAGACGCTCGGCCAGGGCATGGGACCCCTGACCGCGCGAGCCGCACACCTCGTCAAGGCGCTCGGCGACACGCATCGCCTGGATGAAAACATGATCGAGGTCTATCCCAAGGCGACCATCGCGTGGTTGCCAATGTTGCGTGGTGTCCGGTCCGACCGGAGCGCCCAGCTTGAAAGCATCTACAAGCGCGACCACGAGGAGCAACAGACACGGGCGCTCATCCTTGAGAACCTGTCAAACGTGTTGCGATTCGGGCCCGGGATCTGGCGTGAAGAGTGCGTACGCAGTGATCACCTCTTTGATGCGGTGATGTGCGCGCTCACGGGCTACTTCTGGGCCGTCGAGGGCTGGGAAAAACCGAGTGAGCTCGAAGGGCTGCCACCGGGCGACGGCTGGATCTGGGCGCCGCCGCCCGCGGGTTCATCGGCCTAGTCGCCTGACTTTGGAATCGAGATGAGGACCGGCGGTGGCGTTAGCTCGGACTCACCCTTGCCGCCCTGCGAACCCAGCAACACACTCGCCCCGCGGTCGCGAAGGAAGGCGAGGAAGGTGAGCGCAGAAGGCAGCTCGGACGCAGGAATGACCTCGAGTAGGTCCCGGGCCTGACGACGCAGAATTTCACCGGGGGGCTCACCGCTGACGATGGGCTTCGGCAGCACGTCGGGCTCGCTTGGCTCAGAGACCTTGCCCCACGGTGGCGGATTGCTGATCTCAAGCTTCGTGTGTTCCACCCAGGTCTGCATGTGGAAATGCAGCAGCTCTGAGCGGTACGAAAACCATCGCTCCCTCTCGGCCGGAAACGCCAGCAAAACGTCCTTGAAACGGCGAAACGCGCCCTTGCCATCGATGGCGATGAGCAGGCGATCTCGCAGGGCATCGTCCGCCACCAGGGCCACGAAGCGCTCCATCCAGCGGTACTGCTCACGCGACGACGCTGGATCTACCCGGAGAAAACGGTCGGGTTCCGCCGATACTTTCGCCTTTCGAGAGGCGGCATCGGGCTCACCCTCCGTTATCGAAAGCAAGTCGCCGGTGGTCAGGTCTAGAAAACTCTCCTGTTCGGGCGAGTTTCGCTCGAACGCGATCTCAAGATCGCTCCAATTGACGGTAATCGAAGGCATTTGGGTCTCCCTTGCTGCTCCTCCTCCCCAGAAGGGCGCAGTCGGTCGAATTGAAAAAATGAAAAGTGAATCGGTAGAGTTAAGGCAGTCTGAAAAGATTACGGGCGCCGGTGCGTCTTTGCAATCGGGGGTTTGCGTCCCAGCTTGACATTCGCCGCCGCTTCCCTAGATTTGCAGGTCCCTGGAGATAACGTGGCACGCGTAACTGTTGAAGATTGTCTCGAAAAAGTCCCGAACCGATTCGCGCTCGTGGTCCTCGCAGCCGAACGCGCACGCCAGCTCTCGAGCGGTGCCGAGCCGTTGGTGCAGTGCGACAACAAGTCGGCCGTCACGGCCCTGCGTGAGATCGCTCGCAACAACGTGGGCTTCAACGAGTCCGTTGAATCCACCGTGAACCAGTATCTGTCCGAGATCAAAAACCGCGGCCGATAGGCTGTGTGTCACGGATGCGCAGGCGGTCGACTACCGCCTGTGCACCAGCAGGAACTTGAGGTAGTTCCCCTCGGGAAATCCAGGGGCCACCGGGAAATCCGGAGGCAAGCCCACGCGAGAGACGATGCGTGCGTCAACGCCCGCGTGATACGACGCCTCCCCGAGGATGCGCTCGAAGTCTGTCATCGAGATCTTCACCGAGTTGGTCGCTGCGGCCAACAACCCGCCGGGCGTCAGGACGCGCATCGAGCTGGCGAGCACGCCGACGAGATCCTTGGCGACCGAGAAACGCTGGCCAGCGGCCTGACCGTGTGAAAACGTTGGCGGGTCACAGACGACCAGGTCGAATTGGCGACCCCGCTCGACGAATCGCTCCAGGGTCTTGCCTGCGTCGTCGGTGATGCACTCCATCTTCTCGGGATCGAGGCCGGAAAGCTCAAAGTTCCGGCGGGCCCGGGCGTGAACGCGGGCCGAGGTGTCCACGGCGACCACCGATTCCGCGCCGGCCGCAACCGAGCGAACCGAAAACGCGCCGGTGTACGAGAACAAATTGAGAACGCGGCGACCCGAGGCAAGCGACGCCACCAGATCCCGACCCAGGCGAAGATCGGGAAAAATGCCCACACCAAGGGGAGCGGTGACATCGACCGACAACCTGGTGCCGGCTTCCTCGACCACGACTTCAAGCGGGGCTTCCTTGCCCCAGACACAATGAGCGGCCTCGGGCGGAGCCTGGCCGGCCAGCGGTCGCACACGACGCTGTTCGTAGATCGCGGTCGGCTTGACCATCTTGACGATGGACTCGTAGAGCTCCTCCTGCCATGCGAGCGCCCCCTGGGACAACCACTGGACCACAACGTAATCGGCGTAGCGATCCACCGTCACGCCCGGAAGACCTTCGCTGTCCCCGTTGAAGAGTCGCATCCCGACCGGTTTGTCGCGTTCCGCGGCCCGAAGGATCCAGCGCGCCTGAACCGCAGACTCGAAACGACGGGTGATCGCCCCGGCGCCAGGATGAACCGCTTCCTTGGGGTCGCGACTCAGGATGCGCACCGCAATGGCGTGCTCCGAGTCCGTGAAGCCTCGACCCACAAACTCGCCGTTGCCCGTGAGGATGTCGACGACGGTGCCGTCCGGCTCGGTCGGAGGCCGTCCACCGAAGGCCTCTCGATAAACCCAGGGATGCCCGTAGGCAATCTTGCGACCCACCTCTTCGGCGACCCGGTAGCTGCCTTCCCGGCGCAGGGGTGCCCCGGGTGGCCTGCGGCGCGACCCCTCGGCTGGCCGTTGGGTCCGCGACGGTACATCCCTGTTGCTGCGCGGACGGCGCTCAATCGGTGTTTTCACGGGCGCCGACTGTAGCATACCGGTACGACCGTCAAATCCGAGGGCGACCCCATGCAGCAAATCGCATGCGCGAACTGTACCCAGGGCCCACCTACGGATACGATGGGGCTCAAGGAGCGTCGAATTTCTGACGACCGCAATCTGGCAAAATGAGCAGACTTGGTGAGTTACTGCTGCGCGACCAACTGATCTCCCACGAACAGTTGAATCTCGCGCAAGAAGAGAGCCGTAAATCCGGTGAACGCATTGGCTCGAGCCTTGTGAAGCTGGGCGCCATCGACGAGGGAGAGCTCACGCAGTTCCTGTCGAAGCAGTACGGCGTCCCCTCCATTAACCTGAACGACTGGGAGGTTGAGCCCGAACTCATTGCCCTGATGCCGAAGGATGTCGCACAGCGGCATCGCGTCATTCCGGTCAGCCGCACCGGATCGTCCCTCATCGTGGCGATGGCGGACCCGTCGAACATTCTTGCGATCGACGATCTGAAGTTTTTGACCGGCTACAACATTGAAGTCGTCGTCGCGTCCGAGATCGGCATCGACGAGGCCTTTGAAAAGTATTACCAGCCGAAGACTGCCGAGCTCATCAACCTCGAGGCCCTGCTCGAGGAGCTTGAGAACACAGTCACGGTCGAGAACACGAAGGACGACAACCCCGGCGTTGTCGATCTCGAAAAGCAGGCCGAGGACGTCCCGGTTGTTCGACTCTCGAACCACATTCTCACCAAGGCCATCGAGATGAGGGCCTCGGATATTCACATCGAGCCTTACGAGAAGAGCTATCGCGTACGCTACCGCGTGGACGGTGTTCTGCAGGAGATGATGCAGATCCCGCCGACCTTGAAGGCGGCGCTCTCGTCACGTGTGAAGATCATGTCGCAGCTCGACATCTCTGAGCGTCGACTTCCGCAAGACGGTCGTATCAAGCTCAAGCTCGCCGGCGGCAAGGAGATGGACTATCGCGTGTCCGTCATGCCGACACTCTTCGGCGAAAAGATCTGTCTGCGTCTGCTCGACAAGGGCAACCTGCAGCTCGACATGACCAAGCTCGGCTTCGAGCAAGGCCAGCTTGATGACTTCAAGGGCGCGATTCACAAGCCCTTCGGAATGTGCCTCGTCACCGGACCCACGGGCTCCGGAAAAACCACGACACTGTACTCGGCGCTGGCCGAGTTGAACCAGGTGACCGAGAACATCAGCACGGCTGAAGATCCCGTCGAGTTCAATCTCCCTGGCATCAACCAGTGTCAGATGCACGATGAAATCGGGCTCAACTTCTCCGCAGCATTGCGCTGCTTCCTCCGGCAAGACCCCGACGTCATCATGATCGGCGAGATTCGTGACTTTGAGACGGGCGAAATCGCGGTCAAGGCAGCCTTGACGGGCCACCTTGTGCTCTCAACCCTGCACACGAACGACGCACCTTCGACCGTGACACGTTTGTTGAACATGGGTATCGAGCCCTTCCTCGTGACGGCCTCTCTCAACGTGGTCGAGGCGCAGCGTCTGGTTCGCAAGATCTGCGCCGCCTGTGCGGAGCCAATCGAGACGCCGAAGGAGCGGATGCAGCTTGCCGGCATCAGCGACGAGATCATCGAGACCGCCAAGTGCATGCGCGGCCGGGGCGGTGATTGCAAGGTCTGCGGCGGCAGCGGGTACAAGGGTCGTATCGCTGTTTACGAGATCATGCTGATGAAGGAGCCGCTCAAAGAGCTGGTCTTGCAGGGTGCTTCAGCAGCCGAGCTCAAGACCGAGGCGATTCGACACGGACTCAAGACGTTGCGTATGGCAGCGGTGAGCAAACTTTGCGAGGGCGTGACGACGATCGAGGAAGTCGTTCGCGTGACCGCGGCAGACTAGGACGAACAATGGCAACCAGTGCTCCAACCATGCAGGTCAACCTTCAGCAGCTGCTGAAGGCCATGTGCGAACAGGGTGCTTCCGATCTCCATATCACCACCGGCTCGGCGCCTCAGCTGCGCATTGACGGCCAGCTCGTGCCGTTGCGGCTCAACCCGATGAACGGCGTGGAGACCAAGCAACTCTGCTACTCCGTTCTGACGGACTCGCAGAAGATGAAGTTCGAGGAGGCGCAAGAGCTCGACTTTTCGTTTGGCGTGCGCAACCTGTCTCGTTTCCGCGCCAACCTCTTTATGCAAAAAGGGGCAGTCGCCGGTGCGTTCCGAACGATCCCCTTTCAGATCAAGAGTTGCAGCGAGCTCGGTCTGCCACCCGTCATTGAGGAGCTGTGCAACAAACCGCGCGGTCTGATCCTCGTCACCGGCCCCACCGGGTCCGGCAAGTCGACCACCCGCGCGGCGATGATCGACAAGATCAACACCGAGCGGCACGAGCACATCATCACCGTCGAAGACCCGATCGAATACCTGCACCCGCACAAGGGATGCGTGGTCAATCAGCGTGAAATTGGCGCCGACACGGCGTCGTTCAAGCTCGCCTTGAAATACATCTTGCGCCAGGATCCGGACGTCGTGTTGCTCGGCGAAATGCGAGACCTCGAAACGATCGAGGCGGCCCTGGTGACGGCCGAAACAGGTCACCTTTGCTTCGCGACCCTGCACACCAACAGCGCGGTGCAAACCATCAACCGTATCGTTGACGTTTTTCCCGCCAATCAGCAGTCGCAGATTCGTACGCAGCTGTCGTTCGTCCTCGAGGGCATCATCAGCCAATCGCTGCTGCCACACGCCTCTGGAAAAGGACGTGTGCCGGCCACCGAGGTGATGATTCCGAATGCGGCCATTCGAAACCTGATCCGCGAGGACAAGCTGCACCAGATCTATTCGCAGATGCAGATCGGTCAGGGCAAGTCCGGAATGCAGACGATGAACCAGACGCTGGCGCAGCTGTACCTCACCAGGCGCATCACCCTCGAAGAAGCCATCGGACACTCGTCAGAGCCCGAAGAGCTTGAGCAGCTTATTGCAAATGGTGGCATCTCGCCGGGCGTTGCGCCTGCACGAGGGCCAAGGCCGCAGCGCTGAATTTTCATGACGATCGATAACCAAACACGGAGAACGTAGAGATGGCGAACGCCTCATTTGTCTGGGAAGCCCGAACCCGCGAAGGTGATACGAAAAAGGGCGTCATGGAGGCGGAAAGCATCGAAGCGGTGCATTCCAAGCTCAAGTTGCAATTGCTGCAACCCGTGACGGTCAAGAAGCAAGGCAAGGCGCTCTCCTTCTCGATGGGCTCGGGCGTCAAGCAGGAAGACATCGTCATCTTCACGCGCTTGTTCGCGACCATGATCGACGCCGGTCTGCCGATCGTGCAGTGTCTTGATATCCTCTCGACTCAGTCCGAGAACAAACGCTTCGGCAAAATCTTGGGACAGATCAAGGGTGGCGTCGAGGGCGGTCTGACACTCTCGGACTCAATGCGAAAACACCCAAAGGTGTTCGACGAGCTCTTCGTCAACCTCATCGCAGCCGGTGAGGTCGGCGGTATTCTCGACACGATCTTGCAGCGTCTGTCGCAGTACATCGAAAAGGCGCAGAAGCTCAAGCGCCGCGTCAAGGGTGCAATGATGTACCCGATCATCACGTTGCTCATCGCGGCACTGGTCGTCACGATCCTCTTGACCAAGGTTATTCCGGTCTTCGAGAAGATGTTCAAGGAGTTCGGCGGCGGTGCGTTGCCGAAGCCAACCCAGATCGTCATCGACATTTCGCACATGTTGGCGAATTACCTGCCCTACATCGTGGCCTTCCTGATAGCAATGAGCTTCGTACTCAAGGCCGTGCTCGCCAATCCCAAGGGACGATACGCCTTCGACAATCTGTTATTAAAACTACCCGTACTTGGAAACGTGTTGCGAAAAGTCGCAGTTGCTCGCTTTACACGAACCATGGGCACGCTCCTCTCCTCAGGTGTTCCGATCTTGGATGCACTTGAGATCGTCGGAAAAACCTCGGGTAACAAGGTCGTCGAAGAAGCCATCATGTATGCCCGCTCCAAGATCTCCGAGGGTAAGGACATGGCAGGTCCCCTGATGGAGACCGCGATGTTCCCACCCATGGTCGTGCAGATGATCGGCGTCGGTGAGCAAACCGGCGCGCTCGACACGATGCTCACAAAGATCGCAGACTTCTACGAAGAAGAAGTCGACGTCGCGGTCGCGTCAATGACCAGCATGATCGAACCGCTGATGATGGTGTTCCTCGGTGGCGTGATCGGTGGTTTGGTCATCGCGATGTACATGCCCATCTTCGAGATGGCCGGTAGCATCAAGGCTGGCTAGGCCCACGGCTTTCCGTTGGATCCCCAAAGCACCACGGATACCGAGCTGGCGGCCATTCAGGACGACCAGCTCACGCCGCTTCCGACGCCAGTAGACCTCGCGCTCACCAAGGAACAGGCGATCGAACTGAGGCATCGCGACGCGATGCGAATGGTCATCTATCTGATGGTCTTTCGCGTTGCGCTTGCGACGCTGTTGATGGGCGCCGTCGTTGCCGTCGCGTGGCGGGGCGACAACGCGGAAAACCTGGGCGGAACCTACGGACGGTTCGTGTTCTCACTCCTCGCGACGACCTATCTCGCGAGCCTCGCCTATGGGTTGTCGATTCGACACGTGCGAAACGCCTTGCGATTTGCGTACGTTCAGATCGCGGTCGATCTCGTCATCATCTCGGCCCTGGTTCATGCCACCGGCGGCGCGGGCAGCGGATACACCTTCCTCTACCTCGTCGACATCGTGGCGATGGCGCTCTTGCCAACTCGAAATGGCGTCCTCTACGTCGCCACCGCTGGCGCAACCTGCATGATCGCGGTCTTCTCCGCCGGTTATCTGGAATGGATTCCCCCCATTCCAGGACAGCCGGTCATGCCGTGGGATCTAACCGGGCGTGACATGATGCTTCGGGTCGTCGTCAATGTGTCCGGCGTTCTGTCGGTCGCGGCGCTCGGGTTCATGCTCGCCAACCAGACTCGCAAGGCCGGTGAGCGCCTCATTCGGCACGAGCGCTTCGCCGGCGATCTTGCGTCACTGCACGAGAACACCATCCGCAGCCTGTCGTCCGGTCTCATGACCACCACACGCACCGGCATCATCACGTCGGTCAATGACGCCGCGGCCGAGATTCTCGGCATCGACCGCAACATGACGCTGCGACAGAGCATTGCGCGTCACATTCCGGCATTCGTCTCGACCCTCGAACGCGCAGGACCCATGGGGAATATTCGTCGACAGGAGCTCGACGTGAAACGTCCCGATGGCACCACGAGACGAATCGGAATATCGGCGACCCCATTGAACGATCACTCGGGCGCCATCGTCGGCCGCGTCATCCATTTTCAGGATCTCACAGAATTGCGCCGGATGGAGCAGCTCGTGCAACGCTCCGAACGACTGGCGGGCATCGGTCGACTCGCGGCCGGCATTGCGCACGAGATCAGAAATCCGCTCGCCAGCATCTCAGGTTCGGTTGAACTCTTGCGGGCGCTCAATCCCACCGACGCGGACTCTCAGCAGCTGGCCGAGATCGTGATTCGCGAGGTCGATCGTCTCAACGCCCTCATCTCCTCTCTGCTCGACTACACGCGACCGCCCAACGAGAACCGTGAAACGATCGAGGTCCAGGAGCAGATTGCCGAGCTTGTTCAAGCGTTCGCGCAGGGAACCCCTCGCTCAACAGTCAACATCGCCGTCGAACCCAACCTGAAAATTCGTTGTTCCAACGGTGCCTTCCGGCAGCTGATGTGGAATCTGCTGCGCAATGCGGACGAGGCGATGCCAACGGATAGAGCGACGGGAAACGAGATCCGCATCTCGGCCACCGCTTGTGAGATCAACCAGCGCGCAGCCGTGGAAATCCTGATTCGCGACAACGGCAAGGGAATCCCCGAAGAGAATATCGATCAGATTTTCGAGCCCTTCTTTACGGCCGGCAAGGCCGGCGGCACGGGGCTTGGTCTCGCAATGGTCGCCCGTATTGTCGAAGATCATCTGGGCACAATCGAGGTGGACAGCAAACCCGGAGCCGGGACCACCTTCACCGTACGATTCCCGGCCGCCACGGCGACCCCGGTTCCCGGATAGCGCGGACGCGCATCCGAGACGGTTCCCGCATATTCACACCCGTGCTATCAATCGTCTGATGCCATCTGTCTCGGCCCGGAGCGTTTTCCTCGCGATCGCCTGGACGATCGCTCGAGACAACGCCTGGGCTGATGCATCGCAGACGCTCCCACCCATCGCCTGCGTTCCAACCCAAAACGGCATCTGCGAGGTCCCTGACTCGGACGACTTCCACTT
>Ga0169931_10005817_pt1 | contig 18737 bp, 8 predicted proteins | sample Kivu_15m_20L_FD_129675 | JGI IMG/M metagenome (GOLD analysis project Ga0169931, IMG submission 129675) | Freshwater microbial communities from Lake Kivu, Western Province, Rwanda to study Microbial Dark Matter (Phase II) - Kivu_15m_20L... | ecosystem: Environmental > Aquatic > Freshwater > Lake ... | reverse complement strand
GGCGGTGAGCGCTCGCATACCACTATCATGTCGCAACCGCGGCCGGCGCGTGCAGCGCGAAGGGATTTTCTCTTGCCCTCTCCCCTTGCGGGAGAGGGTGCCGGCGCTTCGCTGGCGGGTGAGGGGTGAAGCTCAACAACTGGTTCAGCGTCCTTTGAGTGGTGTGGGTTGTTCCCCTCACCCGGCCTCGCAAAGCCTCGGCCACCCTCTCCCACGCTGGCGCGGGGAGAGGGCAAATGCAAGACCGGGGTGCCAAGCGCGCACTCACTTCGGCGGCAGGATCGGCTTGAACTCGCCCTTACCCTTCTTGTCTAGGTTGACGTTCAGGTCCGCGGGGTCGAACTTCACCGGCGCGCCGGCTTCCGGCACCTCTTCCTTCGCGCACCACAGGACCGCGTTCGTCACCACGCGGCGGAAGTTCTCGTCGGCCCAGTTGCGGTGGAAGTGCCCGCCGGTGAACCCGAACCCGCGGCCCTTGGCCTTGTCGTCCCGCTCGTAGGCCCATGCCATCGTTTCGATCTCGCCCTTGCGGCCCTTCGTGTACTCGGTACCGCGGGTGTTGTCCGGCGGGACCGCTTGCAGAATCGGCGTCACGTTCTTCATGTCTTCCACGAACCGCATCCCGTAATACCACTCGTCGCGCAGCGTGAACGGCTTCACGCCGCGCGTGATCGCGTGCTTCGGAAGCGAGCGAACGTTCGCGTCCCAGTGCGGGTTGATGCTGTAGTTCGGCTCGTAGTAGCCGCCCATCCAGCCGAGGACGGTCTTGCCGTGTTGCGGCAGGTAATCGACCGCGTAGTGCAGGTTCACCCAGCCCGCGCCGCGATCGATCTGCTTCTGCACCATCTCCATTCGCTTCCCTTGCACGACCGGGTGCCCGCCGCGGCCGTCCATGTACATGAGAATCACGTCCGCGGTGTCGAACAGCTTTTCGTTCTTCGGCCAGCCGTCGCGGGCCATGATCGGGAACACGTTCGGCGACTGCTTCAGCAGGTTCACCATGATCGCGGTGCCGGCGAAGAACTCGTGGTCCCCGGCCGCGTGGCTCGGCTTCCCGGCGATGAGCAGCACACGCTTGCCTTTGAAGTCGGCGGGCGGTTCCTTCTCCAATTCCACTTTGGACTGGTCGTAAGGGTCGCGCTTCGGCTCGTCGGCGCGCAGCGCTGCAAGGGGTGTGAGGAACACGAGAGCGGAGAGGACTCGGCGCATGATGAAAGGTTCCGAAGGGTCGGCGGTATTCGCGGGAGTGCGGTGATGCGGGCGTACCGTTAGAAAACCGTGAGCGCGCCCGGAACGCAAGCGTTTTCGGTTGCACCCGCGCCGGGTTGTCGCAAAACTGGTTCCGATGGTGCCCGCCCCGTACTCTTCTCAGAACTCGCAAGCCGCGCCGCCAAGGAACCAACCGTGACGACCGTTGCCGAGATTGAGATCGAAGCCGCGCACGAGCACGCGCCCGTTGCGCCCCCGAAAAGCAGTGCCGCGTTCAAAGAAGTGCCGCAAGACCGCGCGGTGCGGGATCGCATCCGCGCCGCGGTCGAAGCGTTTTGCAAAACGGTCGATAAGAGCAAGCCGCTCACGCGTGAATCGACGCGCGAGATGGCCGAAGGCGTGATCCGGCAACTCGGCCTCGGTGAGTCGTGCCTCGGCTTCACGATGGTGATGCTCACCAACGAATTCTGGCGCGAGCAGGTCGCCGCCATCCCGTTCCACCGGCGGCTCATGCTGCTGCCGCACTGCTTGAAGAACGCGGAAGGGTGCCCGGCCGATTACGACGAGTTCGGCCTCGACTGCAAGAAGTGCGGGGCGTGCGAGGTCGGCGACTTCCGCACGAAGGCCGAAGAACTCGGCTACAAGGTGCTCGTCAGCGAAGGCACGCCCATCGTCTTGAAGATCATCGTGAGCGGGCACGTCGACGCCATCGTCGGTGTCGCGTGCCTGAACGTGCTGGAAAAGGCGTTCGACAAGGTGCTGCTCGCGGGCATCCCGTGCATCGCGACGCCGTTGCTTTCGAGCAACTGCAAGAACACGTCGGTCGATAACGACTGGGTCTTCGAGTCCATCGGCCTGCACACGCCGCCGCCGGACCAGAAGACGAAGACCTACGTTCACCTGATGCGTGCCTCGAACGCGCTCTTCGACACACCGGAACTGACGCGACTCGTGCCCCCGCCGCGCGCGGCGTCGCCCGAAACCGACCCGCTGCGCAAGCACGAAGCTATCGCCTACGATTTCCTCGCCCGCGGCGGGAAGCGCAGCCGGCCGTTCATCACGCTCGCCGCCTACGACGCCCTCAAGGGCGCGCCCGCCACACTGAGCGCGGAAGGTTGGGAACTCTCCGACGCGGTGAAGCGCGCCGCCATCGCCATCGAGACGTTCCACAAGGCCAGCCTCGTTCACGACGACATCGAGGACGACGACGCCTACCGGTACGGGCACGAAACGCTGCACCGGACGCACGGCATCGGCACCGCAATCAACGTCGGCGACTACCTCATCGGTCTCGGCTACCGGTGCGTCTCGCGCGACCGCAAGGCGCTCGGCGCGGAAACCGCCGCGGACATTCTGGACAAACTCGCGGACGCGCACATCAAGTTGAGCGAAGGGCAGGGGGCGGAGTTGCTGTGGCGCGACTCCACCGAGAAGGCGCTGACCACCATCGACGCGCTCAAGATTTACGCGCTGAAGACCAGCCCGGCGTTCGAGGCGGCGCTCTACACCGGCGTGCGGCTCGCGGGCGAAGTCGACAAGTACGAGAAGATGATCGCGGACTTCAGCCGCAACGTGGGCGTCGCGTTCCAGATTCTGAACGACATCAAGGACTGGACCGGCGACGCGGACAACAAGCTGGTGAGCGGGCAGGACGTGCTCGCCGCGCGCCCCACGCTGCTGCTCGCGCTGGCGCTCGAGGGGCTGAAACCCGCGCAGCGCGAGGAGTTGCTGCACATCATCGCGTCGAGTCGCGGAGCGACCGGGACCGCGGCGGAAGAGGCCGTCGCCCGCGTCCGGCACCTGTACTTCGCCGCGAAGGTGTTCGAGAAGGCCGACAAACTCGTGGACAAGTTCCGCGCAAAGGCCGAAGCGCTCGCCGACGAAGTGGAACCGATCGAGTTCCGCGAGTTGCTCTACTACATCGTGGACAGCGTGTTAGAGAAGGCCGAACTGCCGCGTCAGGGCGTAACGCAGTTCGTGCAACTCGGCCGCTAACCCGCCTTCCGCCCGCGGGCCGAAAGCCGCGGGCGGCCCGCCGGTATCCTCTCGCGCTCGTACCGCTCGCAGAGGGGCGCAGTTGCTTACCACCGAGCCAACTTTCGATCACCTGTACGGCCTGTTCCCGGGTGCGATCGACCGCCCGACCGCAGAGGTCGTTCGTGCGGTCGAAGTGCCGGTGCCGTACCGCGAGCTACTCGACCACACGCACCACATGACCGTGACCGTGGAAGCCTTCTACGGTGGCCCGGTGGACGTGCGCGTGCTCGCGTGCCGGCGCGAGGGCGACGAGTACGCGCGCAAGATTCTGCTCGCCCTCCGCGACGACCCGCTTCGCGTGGTGCAGTTCGGCCTCGTGCGCATCGACTTGGGCGCGTGCCCGAACGCGGTGCGAACGGCCATCGTGGAAGGCAAAACGCCGCTCGGCCGCGTGCTCATCGAGAACGACATGCTGCGGCACATCAAACTGGTGTCACTCCTGCGCGTGCGATTGAGCGAAGAGATGGCGCGCTGGTTCGGCGCGCAACCGGGCGCGGAAACCTACGGGCGCGTTGGTGTGATCTTCACCGGCGAGCGGCCCGCGGTGGAAGTGTTGGAGATTCTCGCGCCGCTCGCGGTTTCGTGAACCGATGTGCGAGCGCGGGGCGTTGGGCGCAACCCGCCGAAGGGGAGCACGCCCAACACCCCGCGCTCGCGCGTCGGGTTCAATCTTCGCTCACTTCTGAAGCGAACCGACCGCGTCCAGAGTGATGAGTTGCTTGTACAACTCGTCGGCTTCCGCGTACCGTTTCGCGGCGCTGAGCGTGTCGGCCAGTTTCAGCAGCAACTCCTTCGACTTCGGGTTCGCCTTCACGGCCTTCTTCAGGGTGTCGATGGCGCGGTCGCGTTCGCCCACCTTCGCCAGCCCGACGCCGACGCCGCCGAGCAGGTCGGCTGCGGGGTCTTTCAGTTCGTCCACGCGGTCGGCGATGTCGATCACCGACTTGCGAATCGCGTCGGTGACGCGGGGGGCTTGCTTAACGGAATCGAGGTACGGGAGCCACAGCACCTGCTGCTTCGGGTCGGCCGCGAGCCGGGCCTGAAGCAGCGGCCGTGCGGCCTCGTTGTCGCCGCCCCACAACGTCGCGAGCGCGATGCCGTTGAGCACCTCGCCGTTGCCCGGCTTCTCGGCCTCCAGCGCCCGGAACTCCTTGAGCGCCTCCGCGTGCTTCTTGGTCCACAGCAGCAGGTGAGCGTTCAACTGTCGCAGCTTCAGGTCGAGCGGTTTGTCGCGGAGCAGGCCCGCGAGCAACCGCTCGGCCCGGGGGAAGTCGCGCACCGCAATGGACAACTCGGCGACGCGGTACTTGTCGTCGTCGTTCAGTTCCATGCCCTCGTAGAGCGCGAGGGCGTCGCGGTTGCGGCCCATCGCCGCGGCGGTGCCGGCCAGTTCGCGGCGCACGTCCGCGCCGGTCGGCTTCAGCGCGATCGCGCGCTCCACGAGGCGCTCGGCCCGGTCTTGCTTTTTGGCGCGATACAGAACCCAACCGAGGCGCGACCAGAACTCCGCGGGTCGGTCCTTCCCACCGTCGGCGCGCTCGGCGATCTTGAGCGCCAGTTCGCCGTCGGCCGCGGGCAGTTCCTTGCAACTAGCCGCGGCATTGATGTACCCGAACCACAGATCCGGACTGCCCGCGTCCGCGCCGATCAGCGCGCGGAACCGGGCGAGGGCCGCTTCGAAGTTCTTGTTTGCCAGTTGCGCGTCGGCCGTGCGCACCGCGAGGTCGGTGTCGGTGGGGAACTCGGACGCGAGTTTCTCCAACACCTCGGCGGCCTTCGCCGCTTCCTTCTCGGCGGTCGCGGTGTCCTTCATTAGGTCCGCCGCTTTCATCCGCGCGCTGTGTACTTCGGCCAGTTGGCGGCGCGCCTTAGCGTGCGCCGGCACCTTCTCAAGTACCGCCCGCAGTTCCTTCTCGGCGGCGACGGTGTCGGCGAGATCGAGGTGCAGCTTGGCGACGCGGACGCGCCCCTCGTCGTCCAGTTGCACGCCCTCCAGTGCCGCGAGCGCGTCGCGGAACCGACCGCGCACTTCCATCACACCGGACAGGTTGCGGCGCACCGCTTCGTTCGTCGGCTTGAGCGCGGCGGCGGCGGTGAGCAGCGCGTCGCACTCCTTCGGCGCTTCGCACCGGTGGTGAACCCATGCGAGGTTTACGAGGTGCGCGGCGTCGGTCTCGGCCTTCACGCCCGGTTCCGCGCCGAGGAGCAGCGCCGCGCGCTTGTGCTCCGGTGCGATCTTCTCCTTGTCGCCCACCGCGGCGAGCGCGGCGAAGTAGTTCTTCACCAAGTCGGCCCGCGGGTTGTTCGCGAGCAGCGGCAGGAACCGGTCGGCGGCGTCGGCGTACGAGCCGGCTCCGAGGTGCGCCTCCGCGGCGCGGGTGCGGACGGCGCTGTTGGTCGGGTCGGCCTTCAGCGCCTGATCGAACAGCTTGGCGGCGTCGCCGTGCGCCTTCTTTGCCGACAGCACCTCCGCGAGCACGAGCACCGCTTCGCGGTTCGCCGGCACCTCCGCGACCAGTTTGCGCGCGGTGGATTCCGCCGCGCTCAGCTCGCCCAGTTCCATCTGCAACTTGGCGAGCAGCAGCCGGTCTTCGGCGGTCGCTTCGGTCGTGTCGAGTTCGGTCACGGCCTTGCGCGGCTGGCCGACCGCGACGAGCAACCCGGCCAACTCGCGGCGCACCGCCGGGTCTTTCGAGTTGATCTTCGCCACGCGGTCGGCGAGGGCCGCCGCCTCGTCGGTGCGCTTCGCGCGGTTCAGCGCGACCGCCAGCCGACCGGCGGTGAGGTAGTCGGTGTCCTCAGCGGGCAGCGCCTTGGCGAGCTTCGCCACGAGATCGATGTGCGCGGCCGACGGCTCTTTGAGGGCCGCGACCGCGGACGCGAACCCGGCGCGGGCGCGCGCGTCCAACGGGCCGGGCGGCACCGGGGGCTTGCCCGGCACCGGCGGCGCGAGGCGCGCCTCGATCGCGCGAGCGAAGGCCGCGGCTGCGACCTCGTACTCGCCGGCCGCGAGCCGCGCTTCGGCGACGCGCAGCGCGAGTTCCGCGTCACCGGGCCGCGCCGCGAGCAGTTTGTCGAACGCGGGCAGCGCTTCCTTGTGCTTCCCGCCCCAACTCAGAATGTCCGCGAGGGCACGTTCGCCGACCGGATCGCCGGGGTTCGCGGTGACGAACGCGCGAACTGCGGTCTCGGCGGCGGCGAAGTCCTTCTTGGCCGCGTGCAGGTACGCGAACTGAAGCTTGTCGGCCGGTTCCGGGTCGAGACCGTCGAACAGTTTGAACGCAGCTTCGGTGCGGCCGGCGGCGGCCAGCACGCCCGCAAGCATGCGGCGCGCCCGCGGGTCGCGGGGGGCGTCCTTCGCCGCGCGATCGAACAGCTTTTCGGACTTGACCGCCTCACCGGCCGCGCGGAGCGCCAGCGCCACACGGGCCGCGAACACCGGTTCGTCCGGCTCGGCCACGAACGACACCTCGCGGAAGCACCGCAGCACCAGTTCCACTGTCTCCGGCGCGAGCGCGCCGGCGTCGCCGGCAGCGCTCACGAACACACGCACGGCCTTCGAGCTCGCGGGCTTCTTCTTCACTTCGGGGATCAGGAGTGCGAGCGCTTCCGCCGGTTCGCCCGCCCGGAGGTGCGCCTCGGCGAGGCGCACGACGAGGTCCGCGTCCGGTCCGGCTTCGAGCAACTTCTTGTACTGTGCGACGGACGCCGCGTGCTCTCGGCCCCAACTCAGCACGTCGCCGCGGGCGCGGGCGAGCGAACGGTCGTCGGGCTTGGCGATCAGCGCCTCGTCGAGCACCGCGGTCGCGGAGCGGAAGTCGCCCGCGGCGGCGTAGAACAGCGCCACGCGGCGTGCCGTTTCCCCGCCCGGCGCACCCACCGGCTTGGTGCGGGCCGCTTCGGCGCGTCGGCCCACGAGGTTCAGGGCGGCGGTGAACAGCCACCGCGTTTCGTGGTCGTCGGGCTTGATCAGCCCGGCCGCGCGGTCGAACAGCGCGTCGGCGTCCGCGGGCTTGCCGGCGCGGTGGTACGCGACCGCGAGCCGGCCCATGAGCACCGCGTCGCCCGACAGCAGAACCGTCGGCCGCACGCGGCCCAGCGCTTCGAGCACGTCCGGGGGGAACTTGTCCAACTCGAACGCCGCGGCGACGAACGCGGCCCGCGCCCCGACCGCGTCGGCCGCGGGCATCCCTTGCGCGTCGCCGATGAGCTTCACGAACAGGTCCATCGCCTCGGCACGGCGGTTGACGCGCCACAGGGCTTCGGCCGTGCGCACTTGCAGTTTCGCGTCGGTCGGGTTCTTCGCCCGCAACTTGGCGTACAGCGCGAGGGCGTCGTCGTGGTCGCCGCTCGACGCGAGCAGATCGGCGAGTTGGGCTTCGGCAGGTTCGTCGCTGGGCTTCGCCACGAGGTACGCGCGGCACGCCGCGACCGCGGCCGGGAACTCGTTCAGGCTCGCGTGAACCTTTGCCAGCAAAAGAGAGTCATCCGGTTCCGGTTTCAGCCCGTCGAGCATGCGCACCGCGTCGCGGCCGCGCTCGCGGAGCGCCAGCATCGGGGCCAGTTCGCGGCGCACCGCGGCCGGTGTGTCCTTGGTGATCGCGGCGACCGCGCGGTCGAGCAGCTTGTCGGCGCGCGGCACCTCGTGCTGCTGCACCATCACCCACGCGAGGCGGCACGCGGAGACCGGGTCGACGCTCTGCCCGGTGGCGAGCGCGTCGGCATAACTGACGGCTAGCTTCGCTTGGGCGGGCGTCAGTTGCAACCCGGCGGCTGAAGCGGCGTCGATGAACCCGGCGCGGGCCTGTGAGTGGTTCGGTGCCACCTTCAGTGCCGTCTCGAATCGGGCCGCAGCCGTCACCGCGTCCTTCGCGCGGAGGTAAATGTCGCCCGCGGCCACGAGCGCGACGGGGTTCGTCGGCTCGCGCTTCAGGACGCCCTCAACGGTCGTGCGCGCGTCGTCGTGCCGGTCGTTGAGGCTGAGCACTTCGGCCAACCGGATCGCCGGGAGCGGGTCGTTGGGCGCCGCGGCGAGCACGGCACGGAACTGCCGCTCGGCGTTCACCCAGTCGCGAGCCGCTGCGGCCAGTTCGGCTAGCGCGGCCCGATCTTCGGTCGTGAGCGGCCGGCCCTCGAACAGGGCGGCGGCTTCCGCGGTGCGTCCCATCGCACCGAGGTGCAGCGCGATTTCGCGCGTCTCAGCGGGCGTCCGGTTCGCGGTGCGGGTCGCGCGGTCCGCGATCCCCTTCGCGGTCTCGGCTTTGCCCAACCGGTGGTGAACTAGCGCGAGCCGCGCGAGCTGCGGGCCGTCGGTCCATTTCGCCGCGCCGATCTTCGCCGCTACCTTTTCGAGCAGCGGCAGGTGAACGGGCGAGAGCGCCTTTACCGAAGCCGCGGCGTAGACGTACACCGGATACAGCGCCTCGCGCTCCGGGTCCATTTCGAGCGTCGCAGCCACGAGCAACAGCGCGTCGGTCGGCGCGCCGCTCCAGATCATCGTTTCCGCGGTCCGAATGAGCAACTGTGTGTCGTTCGGTTTGGCGGTCCGGAGCCGCCGGAACGCGGCGAGCGCTTCGTCGTGCTTCCCGCCCCAACTGAGCACGTCGGCCAACTTGCGCTCGGCCGCGTCCTTGCGCTCGGCCGCGTCCTTGCGCTCGGCCGGGTCACCGGGCAGCGCGAGCAGCGCGGAGCGGCACGCGCGCTCGGCCGCGGGGAAGTCCTTCAGAACCGCGTACACGTCGGTGAGTAACAGGTGATCGTCGGGCGTCAGGTCGGTGAGGCCCGCGTACTGTTTGAGGGCGTCGGCGGGCCGGCCCGCACCGTAGAACACTGTTGCCAGTTCGCGCCGCTGCACCGGGGTGCCGACCGGGAGGCCGGCGGCGCGGTCGAGGTACGGCTTGGCGTCCGCGGCGCGGCCCTCGCGGGCGAACACGGTGCCGAGGCGCGCGAGGAACAACGGGTCGGTGCTGTCGTGCACAACGACCTGCTCGGCGACGCGGCCGAGCACTTTCGCCTGCTCGGCACTCAGGCGCGTCGCATTGGGCAGCGCGGCGGCGGCGGCTACGAAATCCGGCCACACGGTCGGCTGCTTCACGTCTTTGTCGAGCACCCGTGTGAACTCGGTGAGCGCCGCGGATGCGTTCCCGGCCCACAGGTTCACTTGCCCGATGCGGACGCGCACTTGGACGTCTTCGGGGGCAGCGGCGCGTAGCACCTCGAACAGCGCCAGCGATTCGCCGTACTTGCCTTGCCAACTGAGGACGTCGGCGAGCAGACGAATCGCCGTGGAATCGTTGGGGAACGCGCCGCGCAGCGCCCGGGCCTCCTCCTCGGCAGCGTTCCGGTTCCCACCCCTTAGGTGTGCGTACACGACGCGTTCGCGGGCCTTCTGCCCGTTCGTCTCGTCGGTGCGGAACCGGCTCATGAGCGCCGCGGCGTCGCCGGTTTTGTCCTGATCCATCAGCAGGGCGTACCGCTGTTCGGCCACGCCGAAGTCGTTCGGCAGCAGCGCGACGGCGCGGTCAGAGAGGGCGAGCGCCGGTTCGGACATCTTCACGCTGTTCAGCACGTACGCGAGCCGGGCGAGGTACACGCCGTCGTTGGAGCGGGCGGTTTCGGGCCGCTCGTACACGCGCGCCGCGGTGCCGCGGTACTTCGCGTCGAGACCCTTTAAGCCGGCGGCGGCGTCCACGAACGCGCGGGCCGCGTCCTCGGTCGGGCCGCCCGCGGTGATGGCCGCTTCGCACTGCTCGAGCGCTTCCGCGAAGCCGCCACGGAGCAGTTGGAGCCGGGCGAGTGTGACCCGCACTTCGGGCTTCACGTCCGGCCGGGCGACGACGCGCTCGAACAACGCGCGGGCCTTGTCGTACTCGCGGCGGTGCGCGTGCAGCTCGGCGATGAGTAGTTGGGCGTGGGGGTCGTCCGGGTCTTTGGCCAGAATGGTGCGGCCCTGCGCCTCGGCCTCGTCGAACCGGCGCGACAGGGCCAGCGCGCTCATCAGCAGCACGCGCCCGCGGTAGTCCGGGTCGGCCCCTTCGTACAGCGCCGGCACCTCGCCGTGCCGACCGGCCGTGATGAGCACGCCCGCGAACTCGTTCCGCACGCCCTCGTCGGCGACGAGGCTCACGTACGAGTTGAACCGCTCGGCCGCGGCCGGCACGTCACCGGCGTTGATCCGGTTCCGCGCGCCCGCGAGGAACACCGCGGCGCGCTGCTCGTACGACAGCCGCCCGCGGCGGATATCGCCGAGCAAGGCTTGGTAGTTCTCCTCGGCCCCCGCGAAGTCCCGCTTGCGGTCTTGGGTCGCGGCCAGCGCGAGCCGTAGGTCCGCGTTCTTCGGGTCGCGGTTCGCCAACGTCACGATCAGCGGGTCGCAGTCGTCGGTGCGGTTCGCCTTCGGCAGCGCCCGCATGAGGAGCACCAGTTTGTCGGTGTCCGGGTAGGTGTCGGCGAGCGCGCGCTTGTAGATCGAATCGAGGCGCGCCACCTGTTCGGGCGTCGCCGGGCCGGTGGCCCGCGCGACGTCGCGCATGAACATCTCGTCGGAGTGCGCGACCGGGAACGCGAGCGCGCCGAGCGCGACCAGAATGAAAGCGCCGAGCGCGCCCACGGCCTTCGCGCCGAGCGTCTGCACGCGCTTCGGCTCGCGCCGGTCCGGGTTCAGAGCGGGCTTCAGCGCGCCGCCGGAGTTCGCCTGTTGCACGTGGGCGAAGCCGGGGCCGTCCGGTTCGCGGAGCATCAGCACGGTGCGGTGGTAGACGCGCGCACCGATGCGCTGCGCGGTGGTGCGGAGAACGGTCGCCGTGCCGGTCGATTCGCCCGACGGCGTGCGCACGGTCAGGTCCACGTCGGACCCCGGCGCGGGCGCGTCGGGCAGCAGCACGGACACAGACACCGGCGTCAGGTCTTCGGTCACGGTCTCGTGAGCGGTGCCGTTCGTCGAAACGACGGCCGGGACGCGCACCACCTGCCGCGGGTGCGCCCGGCGGCCGAACAGAGTGCGGCTCACCAACCCGGTGAGGGCGGTCAGCGGCGAGCGGCGGTTGCCCCGCTTGTACTCTTGGTACAGCCGCGGGACCGCGTAGTGGTAGGTAATGCGGTTCACCGCATCAAGGTTGGGGCCGGTCAGTTCGTCCAGTTCCACGCCGACGCGGTAGCCCGCGCCGTTCAGCGTGCCGTCGTGCGCGACGCGCTCGGCACGCACCACTTTGCCGCGCAACGTTACGTCCTCACCACCGCCGATCAGCCGCACTTCGAGTTTCGCACCTTGCGGGACCGGCGTGTACGACACGAAGCCGACGCCGCGGTCGCTGAGGTCCACGGTGACGCCGCACCCGGTCGAGCCGTCGGGCAGCGCGTACTGAACACCGATAGTCGTCGCGTGCCGGTAACTGTAACGCAGGTCTTTCGGCCACATGGCCCGCCGCACCACCGCCCAGATGAGCAAGAGGTGCAACACGATCCAGACCGTGGGCAGCAGCGGGCGCACGAGGTCTTCGGACACCCCATAGGCGTACCGCGACCAGCCCCACGCCAGCGCCAGCGCGCTCAGCCCGGCGAGTGCGATGTGCGGGTGTACGAACCGCATGACACTGTCCGACTGGCGCCCGCGCTTGCTCGTCACCACGAACGACTGCTGCCCGCGCTTGAACAGCGCGCGCCACGTGCCCTTGATCTGGGTCCAGAAGTTGACCATCCCGAAGAATTCGCCGTTAATGATCGAGCCGTGCCCGTTGCCGAGTGCGCGCACGCCGAACGTGGACACCAGCAAGTACGCGAGCGTGATCCCGCCGAGCGTCCACGTGAGTTCGCTTAACGGCGCGACCCCGGTGAGCATCATCAGGATCGGGCTGAGGTAGATGACCAGTTTGAACAGCCCGCCGGCCCAGTGGACCATCGAGCCGAGGTAGCACAGCCGCTGCATGAGCGTGAGGCCGCGCATGGTGAGCGGGTTGTCGTGCGCGAAGATGCTCAGGTTGCCCTCGCCCCACCGCAGGCGCTGAGTGTGGAACGTGGTGATGTCCGGGGCCGCTTGCCCGGCGACGCGGCGCTCGCTGATGGCGAGCGCGGTCCACCCGCGGGCGTTCATCCGCAACCCGGTGTGCATGTCTTCGGTGATCGTTTCGAGCGCGATGTAGCCCACTTCGGCCAGCGCCTTGCGGCGGAACATCGCGGCGCTACCGGCGAAGATCGGACAGCCCCACCGGTTGCGGCCCGGTTGAATCACCTCGTAAAACAGCGCCCCTCTTCCCAATACTTGCGGGCGTTGTGGTCGTTCTGCGACTGGAACGAGTCGAAGTTGTAGAACGCGTGCGGCGTTTGGACGTAGGCCAACTTCTCGTCCGCGAAGTACCCGATGAGCCGCGTGATGAAGTGCGGCTCGGGCACGTGGTCCGCGTCCAAGATGATGAGGAACTCGCCGTCGGTGACGCGCAACGCGCTGTTCAGGTTGCCGGCCTTCGCGTGCTCGTTCTTCTCGCGCGTCATGTAGGTGACGCCGAGTTCCGCGCACAGCGCTTTCAGTTCCCCGGCGCGCTCGCGGGCCTTCCGCGCTTTCTCCGGGTCCGGGTCGTTGAGCCGTTGGGCCGTGCCGCCGTCGTCGCACAAGAACGTGCGGTGCGGGTAGTCCATGCGCACGCACGCCTCGAGCGTCGCGCGCAAGATCATCACGTCTTCGTTGTAAGTTGGTACGAACACATCGACCGTCCGGCCCTCGAGCACCGGCATTTGTGGCGGTTCGGACGGGTCCCACACTTGGACGCAGTACAGGAACACGCAGAACACGCCGTACGCTTCTGCAATCAGCAGGAGCATTGAGGCGACGACCGCGTATGTGGTTGTGAGGTTGAGCGTGAACGCGCCGCGGTACACGAGGTATGTGAGACTGACGGCCATGATCACAAGGATCAGCAACTTCCGCAGTGCGTTCGACATCGCGACGTCTCCCGGTTGGGCGTTTGGGCGCAGCGGGGCCAAGCCCGTTGCGCGGGGCGCGCAACGGACCGACGAAGGTACAGGCACACGCCGTGCGTGTGTCGCCGCGGAGAGGGAGAGGGTCTTTGCCGGTCTCGCGGTGGCGAGTCGCGAGCGGCGTGTGAACCTAGGGCTTCGGCGCTCGAGGTTCTGGGAGGTCCGGCAACGGCGGGGAGGAAAGCAAGGCGTCGAGCACGTTGTGGGCGCAAAACGAGCGAAACGGCTCGCTCGTCGTGACCGGCTGCACCGGAGTTACGCAACAAAGTCAACAAACATTGCTCGACGAATTCAGTTTTTCAGATCGAACCGAGATGTCAACCGGAAGTTTCTCGTTTTCAGATCCCATTTGTAGCATTTCTGTGTTACATGAATCAGCTTAGCGCGAATTCCGTGCAACGTGCCGGTTGTTCGGGCTGTAGCGATGGTGTGCGGAAACTGCCCGGCTATTGTGACCCTGTGGTGGCTCTCCAACCGCGGTTTCGCACACGCTCACCGGAGAGGCTCTCATGCCGCCCCCGCACGACTTTACAGCGCGCCTCGCGCAATACGGTCAATCGCACCTCGCCCACGGTTGGGACGAACTCACTGACGGCTCCCGTGCCGCTCTCGTCGCGCAACTCGACGACATCGACTTCGACGAACTCGCTGCCCTGCACGCGGGGCGCGACGCGGTGGCGAGCGCGCTTCCGCCGCGCGAGGCGATCGCACCGGTGCCCGTTGTGCCGGCTGTTGCCGCACCGGACGTGCGCGCGCTGGGGGCGGCGGCGCTGGCGCGTGGCGAAGTCGCGGTGCTGCTGGTCGCCGGCGGGCAGGGTACGCGCCTCGGGTTCGACAAACCCAAAGGCGTGTACCCGGTCGGCCCGGTAAGTGGGGCGTCGCTGTTCCGCATTCACGCCGAGAAAGTACTCGCGACCGTCCGCGCGTACGGCCGCCCGGTGCCGTTTCTCGTAATGACCAGCCAAGCGACGCACGCGGACACGGTTGCGTACTTCGAGGAGCACTCGTACTTCGGGCTGCCGCGCGCGGACGTGTACTTCTTTCAACAGGGCACGATGCCCGCGGTGGACATCGCGACTGGCAAACTGCTACTCGAAGCACCGGGCCGCTTGTTTCTCAGCCCGAACGGGCACGGCGGCACGCTTACCGCGGTCGCCGGTAGCGGCGTGCTCGATGCGATTGCGGCGCGCGGCGTGAAACACGTCTTCTACTTCCAAGTGGACAATCCGCTTGTGAAAGTGTGCGACCCGGGCTTCGTCGGGAGCCACATCGCGGCGCACTCCGAAGTTTCGGCGAAGGTGGTGTTCAAGGAGCGGCCCGAAGAGAAGGTGGGAGTGTTCGCGGTGGTGAACGGCCGCTGTGCGATCATCGAGTACTCCGACATGCCCGCTGAGATGGCGGCGGAACGCGAGACCGACGGCGCGCTGCGGTATCGGGCCGGGAATCCGGCGATTCACCTGTTCTCGGTCGAGTTCCTGCGCCGCGCGACCGGGAAAGGGGCGCTGGCATACCACGTCGCGCGCAAGAAGGTACCGCATTTCGATCCGGCGACGGGCGCGAGCGTGAACCCGACGACGGAGAACGCGCTGAAGTTCGAACTGTTCGTGTTCGACGCCCTGCCGCTCGCGGATCGATGGCTGGTGATGGAGACGAGCCGTGCCGAAGAGTTTTCGCCCCTGAAGAACGCCGCCGGTACCGACTCGCCCGCGACCGTGCGCGCGTCCCTGATCGAACTCCATGCGTCGTGGCTCGAACGGGCTGGGGCGCGCGTACCGCGCGCACCCGACGGAACTTCGCTGCACGCTGTGGAAGTGTCGCCACTGTTCGCGCTCGATGAGTTGGCCTGCGCGGCCAAAGTTGCGCCGGGCACCGAGATCACCGGGCCGACTTACCTTCAGTAACTCCGCGCCCGAAGTCCCCATCTTTTGGCCCGCGCGCACTGCCGCGCGCGGGAGTAGCAAACGTGACCATTTTTCATGCAGTTTTGAGCCCGACCCGCCGACGGGTTCGCGTTGCATTTCATTATTCCGGTGGGTATCGCACTCCAAGTCACTCGTAGGTCAGAACGTCGCGCTCGCGGTTGGGGAACCGCACGCGCGACCTTACGCGCTCGCGGTTCCGCCGCGCAGTTGCGACTGGGGGAACGGATGCCCGGCCTTTCAACCGTGCCGCGCACGCGCGCGACTGGCCCGATTGTCGCGAGCTGTGTGGGGATCGTCGCCTGTGCGGTCCTCATCTGGGACGCACTGCACCCTCCGAAATACGATCTGGAAAGCGCCGTACCGCGTGCCGCAAGCGCGCCGTCCGTGGTCCGAGCGAGTGCGCCAGAGGGCGAACCGGAACTACTGCCCGCGCTGGTGCTCTCCGGGCGCTCGTACGGGCCCCGCACCGAACCCTCGCTGCGCGCCTACCCGGCCCCGCGCCTCGGGTCCGCACGGTTCGCGCGCCGCAAGCCCGTCGCGCCCGCGCCTCACCTGTCGTCACGGCTGTGGCCGTTGAACCGGCGCTCGCACCGGAGCCGCGCGTCGCGCTCGCGGCCGGTGTCCAACCGCCACTCGAGTTACCACCCGTCCCGGACGTGAAACCGGTGATTCCCCCCCCTGCCCGGGCTGAAGGACCTGCCGCCGGCCGAGTTACCCGTTCCGAAAGTGAACGCACCGGGCGGAGCGAACCTGCTCCCGTTGCCCGGAACTGTGGCGCAACCGAACGCGCCGGAAGCGCTGCCGGTGCCGCGCCTCGACGCGCCACGCGGCACCCCGCTGCTCGCGGTGCCGGGCGTCGCGGTGCCGGTCGCGCCGCCACTCTTGAAGCCGCTGCCGCGCCCCGCGGTTCCGAAGGTCGATTCAACGGCGGTCGCGACGGTGCAGGAGAAGTTGCCCCCACCGAAGCCGCTCGACGTCCCGCCCGAAGCGGTTGTGCGCCTCGGGCGCGCCCGCAACGCCGTGAAGGCCGGTGACCTCCCGCTCGCAATCGCCGAGTTCGAGCAGTACCTCACGCTCGTACCCGCCGACCACCCGGTGCGCGAAGAACTGGCGGGCGTGTACACACAGGCCGAGCGGTACCCGGCCGCGGCCGCCGCGTACCAAGAACTGATCCGGCTGAACCCGGCGGAGACCGCGAAGTACCTGCTCCCGCTCAGCGACCTGCAAGCGCGCATGAAAGAGTTCCGCACCGCGATCGCCTCGCTGCGCCGCGCGCTGGAACTGCTCCCGGCCGACGAGAAGAGCGCCGCACAGCGCCTCGACACGGCGGCCCGGCTCGCCCGGACGCACCTGTTCGACGACGACTTGCCGTCGGCGTTCGCGGTAGTGGAGAAGTACCTCGCGGCGCTGCGCCCCGGCGATCCGAACGTGCCGATCCGGTTCGTCAGCTTCTTGCTTGACCTCGAGCGCGCGAAGGACGCGGCCCCGTTCCTCGAACCGTTCCTGCGCAACCTGAGCGACACCCCGGAACCGGAAATCCTCGTCAACAACGTCCGCGTGTACGCGCTCCTGAACGACAAGCGCCGTGCGTTCGATGCGATCGAACTGCTCGCAACGAAACTGCCGAAGCACCTCGGCTCGCGGTTGCAACTGGCCGAGAACCTGATCGGCACCGAAGACTACGACCTCGCGACGGTGGTGTTCAACCAGATTCCCGCGCTCCGACCGAATCACGTGCCGTCCCAGTTGGCGCTAGTTCGGATGTTGCTCCGCCAGTTCAAACTCACGCAGGCGAAGGCGATCCTCGAAACGCTGCGCCCGGTGGGCACCGAGCAGGTCGCGGAGGCGTCGCTGGTGCGCGGCCAGTACCACGCGGCCACCGGGCAGTACGCGGAGGCGAAGTACTTTTTCTTGGACGTGCTGCGCCAGTTCCCGACCGACCCGGACGCGCGCCTCGGACTGGCCGCGACGCACGAGGCCGCCCGCGACTTGGAGAAGGCGAAAGCGGAATACGCGAAACTGCCGCCGTCCAGTCGCGGGTGGCGGCGCGCCCGTCGCGGGTTGGCTGCGGTGCTCGCCGACCAGCGGCAGGTGCCGCAGGCGCTCGAGATGCTGACCGCGCTCCAGCGCGAAGCGCCGTGGGACCACCAGACGCTCGTGGCACACGCCCGCGTCGCGCGGCGCAACGGGTACGCGGCGCAAGCGGTCGAGAACCTCTCGGCGTACCTCGCGGGCGGCAGCCCCACGGCGTCGTCGGCCGCCGCGATCGAAGCCGCGCTCGGGCAGTGCCTCTTGAGTGCGAACAAAGTCGCGGAAGCCGAAGCGGCGTTCCGCAGCGCGCTCGCGGCGTCGTTCAACAAGTCGATCGTCGGGCACTACGGGCTGGTGCGCGTGAGCCAGCGGCTCGGCGGCGGCCTCGCCGACACCGGGTGCCCGCCGGAGTTCGCCGGCGACGAGACGCGCTACCGGCTCAGCATCTCCGACCTCTACGCCGACGACCGTGACGACGTGCCCGCGTTCCAGTACGCGTTCAGCGCGCTGCGCGCCGACCCGCAGAACCTCGCGGCACTCGTGCGGAACGCCGACCTGCAACAGCGCCTCGCCCGCGAAACCGGCAACACCGAGGACGCAATCGCCACATCGAAAGCGCTGCTCGTGATCTCGCCGACGAACGTGCGCGGGCACCTCGCGCTCGCCCGGACGTACTCCATCGGCAAGAACTTTAAGTCGTCCGCCGAAACCTACCAGAAGCTCATCTCGCTCGACAACGACTACACCCTGCCGAAGCGCGAAGCGGCCCGCATCTACTACGCGGACAACCGGTACGACCTGAGCCACGACACCTATTTGTCGGTGGGCGGGGGCGACCCGGAAGCGGTGCTGCGGTCGAACCTGCAAACGATCGGCGAGCGCGCCCCGGGCGCGGGCCAAGCGATCCAACTGGCGCTCGCCACGACCACCGCCGCGCCGAACCTGACCGCCGACATCGGACGGCTCGCCGCGGGGCAGGCCGATCCGCTCGCACAGCAGGCGATTGCGGCGGCCCTCGCCGATTACGAGGCCCGCACTGCCGAGACGCGCGGCGCGAAACTGGAAGCGACTGCGAAGGGCTTCCGCGGCATCCGCAACTACAGCGCGGTGGGCGCGTACCGGTCGCTGATCGACGCGGAACCGGCGAACGTGGACGCCCTGTTCGACTACGCGCAAACGTTGAACGCGATCGGGCGCACCCGCGATGCGAACCGCGCGTACGGCGACGTGCTCGCCGCCGACCCGCTCAGCCGCGAAGCGATGATCGCGCTGGAGCGCGGCCGGGCCGACCTCGCGCCGAGTTTCCGCCCCTCGATCCAGTACGAAGACGAGCGCGGGCGCGACGGTCTCGCGCAGATGCAGCGGTTCCGCCTCAACTCGCTGGTCACGCTGCCGCTGGGCGACGCGAACGAGTTCGCCGGGGTGGGGTACAGCTACCTGAACCTGAACGTACGTGCCCGGCGAATCACGTTGCCGGGTGACGGAACGCGGTTAGCCCGCTGATCCGGGATCAGCGGGTTGGGCGTGTGCGAGCGGTACAACGGGTTACGGGGCGGTTGGGGCGCGAGC
>Ga0169931_10005816_pt1 | contig 18737 bp, 18 predicted proteins | sample Kivu_15m_20L_FD_129675 | JGI IMG/M metagenome (GOLD analysis project Ga0169931, IMG submission 129675) | Freshwater microbial communities from Lake Kivu, Western Province, Rwanda to study Microbial Dark Matter (Phase II) - Kivu_15m_20L... | ecosystem: Environmental > Aquatic > Freshwater > Lake... | reverse complement strand
CAACAAGGCCGATCCGTTGACGAGCATTGATTGGGACTTGAAGAATAGCAAGAATGTTCCGATCGCATCAGGCACTTACATCATCCATGTGAAAGTGGATGGAGTAGGAGAAAAAGTGCTCAAGTGGTTTGGCGTAATGAGACCAGTGGATTTGGATAATTTCTAGGAAGAAACTACATCTTAATGATGCGCTGGAGCCTCCTCAACAGCAGGCATTTCAACGGTATGACCGGTTGAACCAGTAGCATGATGAGTACTGGTGTCCGCACTGGCAACATGCTCTTTTTTGGGACTGCCACCAAAATCGCCCATCAATCGTGATTTAGGAGCAATGGTATTGTGGTTTGCAGAAACAAATAATAAAGTTAAGAAAACAGCGGCGGGTCCGATGGTCCACAATAGGGTTGCTTTCTCTGATGCATGTTGATTTGCCATATCTCGTAAAATTGTTGTTGCGAAAATAATCAAAATGAGCGAATTTCCAACTGACCTTTTCCATTCCGTATTTTAATTGTATATTTAGAACATCAAACTGCAATATGGACATTAGGAAATCAACCGTCTCTGCATTGGCCAAAGAAGCGGCCCTTTCTCCCAAAGAGGAGATGCTAGAAGTGGCAAAAAAGAAGTTTCACCTCACCATTGGCATTCCTAGAGAAACCAGTTTTCAGGAAAGAAGGGTGGCCTTGGTGCCTGAAAGTGTCGGTTTATTGGTCAATAACGGCCATGAAGTGATTGTGGAAACCAATGCTGGAAGGGAGTCTAAATTTTCAGACCATGATTACAGTGAGGCAGGTGCCAGTATTGTCTATGATAAAGAAGCGGTTTTTAAATCAGATATCATATTAAAAGTAGCCCCCCCCAGTCAAGAGGAAATTGAGATGATGCCTGGTAAGCAGACTTTGATTTCTGCTTTGCAGCTGAGTGCGCAAAAAGAGGAATTGTTCAAAGCATTGGCGGCCAAAAAAATTACGGCTATTGCCTGGGATTATATTCAAGATGATGCGGGAATTTTCCCAATTGTCCGCGCCATGGGAGAAATAGCGGGATATACCGCGGTGCAGATTGCGACTGAGTATCTTTCTCATATCAATGGTGGACAGGGATTGATGTTTGGTGGAATTTCTGGGGTTCGTCCCACTGAGGTAGTGATTTTAGGGGCAGGAACTGTAGGGGAGTTTGCCACACGCGCGGCGATAGGCATGGGCGCTTCAGTCAAATTATTTGATAACGATATTTATCGATTGAGAAGATTGCAAAATGATTTGGGTACGAGAATTTGGTCTTCTACCATCTTACCGAGTGAATTGCGCAACGCCATTGAGTCAGCCGATGTGGTGATTGGAGCTATTCATACCGCCAAAGGCCGCACACCTATGATTGTCACGGAAGACATGATCAGCAATATGAAATTTGGATCCGTCATCGTGGATGTAAGCATTGACCAAGGGGGTTGTTTCGAAACCTCGCGCGTTACCAACCATGATAATCCGGTGTTTCAAGAGCATGGAGTGATTCACTACTGTGTCCCCAACATTGCGGCTCGTGTATCAAGGACAGCTTCTTACGCCTTGAGCAATATCTTCGCCCCAACACTTATGGAAATGGGGGATGAAGGAGGTATTGCCAATTTGGTGGGAGTAAACAAAGGAATTCGCGCCGGGGTATATATGTACAATGGAACCGTTACCAATGAAATCATCGGAACGCAATTTGAGTTGCCTTGGAAGCCACTCGAGTTGCTCATTGCCACCAATTTTTTGTAGGATTTTTTTAAATTTTAAAACCTAAAATCAAGATATCATCGGTTTGATCGTGCTCTTTTTTCCATGAATGAAATTCATGATGAAGCGCCTCCTTTTGTTCACTTGGGGACAGCGAATTCAGGGAAACCAGGAATTTTCGGAAACGTTTCGAAAGGTATTTTTTTCCTTCTTTTCCACCTATTTGGTCTTGAAATCCATCTGAAAAAAGGTAAACCCAATCTCCATTGTGCAAATCACTTTCTCTTAAAGAAAATGAAGTTTGCTCTCCCCAATGGATGCCAATGGGCATGCGATCTCCCTTTATCTCGATTATTTCCTCACTTCGGATAATGACTGCGGATAATTGCGCACCCGCAAATTCAATTTTTTTAGATTCCAATTGTAAGTGGATCAATGCCAAATCCAATCCGTCTTTTTGCTCTCCAATCTCTCCTCGTTGTTTAAGGGAATCGGTGATTTTTGTTTTGAGTCGGTTCAATACCCAATGGGGCTTTTGAATCAAGTCACTTGAATTTATTTCTTCCAAAGATGAAATGGCAAGTATGCTCATCAACGCGCCAGGCACGCCATGTCCTGTGCAATCTCCTACAGCAATTTGACAAATAGTTCCTTCAGATTCCTCTGATTTCTTCAACCAAAAGAAATCGCCACTTACAATATCCTTCGGTTGAAAGAAAATAAATCCTTTCGTATTGAACCAAGTAGCATTTGCTTCATCTGGTAACATCGCATCTTGAATCCGTTTGGCATAGGCGATGCTATCTAAAATGTTTTTGTTTTGACTAGCAATTTCTTCATTGGCCTTAGCAAGTTGAAGGCGATAATGGATTTCTTTGCGCATATTCGTTACTCTTGAATGAATAAGCACAATGGAAAAAATGCTGACCATCAAAGTTAAAAATGCACCATTGGCCATGTATTCTTCTAAGGTAAGAGGACTCAACGTAGAGAAAAGCAAAGCATTGAGGACAATGCTAAATACAACAGCCAAGATGGAAAGGCGATAGTTCCAAACAGCAAACATTCCCGCACCAATAAAGGTAGCGATGTAGGCAAAGGTGAATTTTTGGAGGGTGATTGCATCCATTACATTGTACATGTAGGCGTTCTCTATAATGCAACCCCAATAGGCAATGTACAATGTCCATTGAGGATGGAGGGATAATCGATCTTGAAAAAAATAAACCAAGAAAAATATCAACGTGATGGTAATCCGAATCAACAGAAAAGGGAGCCAAAAAGATGGGGCGGTAAGGTAATCACTAATTGAAAAAAGAATGTTCAATACGGTCACTACTCGGATGACGAGGTCATGATTGATTCGAGCAATTTTTTTTAGCTCACTGGCTACCTCTTCTTCAGAGGGTAAATTAAGATGATTACGCATATCATTTCGGCGATGGAGCTCTCTCCTCTCAACCCCGCAATTCTGCCCCTAATTGCTTGCTTAAGTTTTGTGTGATGCGTTGCATGCACTGATCAATTTGTTGATCGGTCATGGTAGCTTGGTCGTCTCTCAAAACAAAGCCAACAGCATACGATTTTTTACCCTCAGGCAATTTATCTCCTTGGTAAACATCAAATAAAAACACCTCTTTCAAACATTTTTTTTCAGCCTGTAGGGCCGCTTTTTCAATGTCTTGAAAAATCACACCTTGATCAATCAACATCGATAAATCTCTCCTTACCGCTGGGAATTTATACAACTGTGGACTGCCGGGCTGATGACGATTCACCAATTGCATGAAAGGCGTTAATGGCAATTGCAAATACAACACAGGTTGTGCAATATCATGCAACTGCAACCAATTGGAATGAATATAACCCAATTGAAATCCTCCCTTCTTGAATGGATATTGAATGCACTCGGAGAAATGGGGGTGCTCAATACGCTCACCGACTGGCAAGGAAATCCCAGCCATTTGTGCCAATTGCTCCATACAGTTGCGCAAATCACGAAAATCGGTTTCTCCTGCAGAACCATGGGAATTTTCTCTCTCTCTGGGTCCTGTCATCCAAATCCCTAGCATCCACTCTTCATGAAATCCGTCCTCCTTCTTTTGATAAACTTTTCCCATCTCAAACAAGCGAAGCTGGTTTTGCTTTCTTTTGATATTGAAAGAGATGGCCTCCAATCCGCCATGGATCAGCGATGTGCGCATCACCCCCAAGTCTGTGCTCAGCGGATTGAGGATTTTTACCGCTGTGGTATCATTATGGGTGGGATAGCTCTCTTTGGTCAACGACAGCGATTGTATTTCATGACAACCTTGTGCTACCAATGCTTGACTGATTTTATGATGAATGTGAAAATGGGAATATTGCTGCGTATTCCAAGAGAACTGAAACTGCGAGGAAGGTGCAATTTCATCGAAACTGTAAATACGAAGAATTTCTTCTACCACATCAATTTCTCTGGTTACGTCCACTCTGCATCCCGGAACACGCACTTTCCATTCTTCCGTGTTTTGACTGTCCACTTCAAAATCCAAGGACAGTAAAATACTTCTCATTACTTCTAATGGAATGGCTTTTCCCAATATCAAATGGGCCTTCCATGGTCTAAATGATACTTCGTTTCGCTCAAAGGGTTTTGAAACCACCACCGAACGCCCCATCACTTTTCCGCCTGCAATTTCCTCTATCAATTGCACAATACGTGCATTTGCTTTTTCCAGCATCTCGGGATCTACTCCTCGCTCGAAGCGAAAAGAAGAGTCGGTATGGATGCCATGTTGCTTTGCGCTTTTTCTCACACGAACGGCATCAAATAAGGCGCATTCCAATAAAATACTATCCGTGGTAGAGGATACTCCGCTGTCTTTACCGCCTATCACTCCTGCGAGGCACAGTGCGGTTTGGTTGTCTCCAATGACAACGTCTTGCTCGTTGCATTTTCTGATAACTCCATCCAGTGTAGTCAATGGTTCATCGGCCTCTGCGGTTCTAACCGTTATTTTACCTTGGATCGTTTTGGCATCAAAGGCGTGTGTCGGTTGTCCCAATTCATGTTGCACCCAATTGCTGATGTCCACTATAGGGTGAATCGTTTTCAATCCAATGGCAGCGAGATTTCTCTTCAACCAATCTGGTGTTTCCGCGGTGCGGTCGATGTCAATTTGAGTGATGGAGTATTGCGCACATTGGGATTCTGCCAAAATTTCTATAGGAAATGATAAGGAAGAATAAGTAGAACTTTCAAGAGCAAAGGGATCATGCCATTGATGTTCCATTCCGCGCTGTTGCATTACGGCACTCAATTCTCTGGCTACTCCCCAATGGGACATGGCGTCCGTGCGATTGGGAGTGAGACCAATTTCGATGACCTCTAAGGAGGTGAGTTGAAAATATTCAGCGGCACTAGTGCCCACTGTTGATGCTTCGGGTAGTACTAAAATTCCGTCATGTGAGTGACCTAGCCCTAGCTCGTCTTCCGCGCAAATCATCCCATTGCTTTCTACCCCGCGAATTTTACTCTTTTTGATTTTCAATGGCTCTTCGCTTCCTTGAGGATATAAAACCGCTCCTGTTAAGGCCACGATTACTTTTTGTCCAGCAGCCACATTGGGGGCTCCGCATACAATCTGTAAAGCTTCGGTTTCTGCGGACACCCTCACTTGGGTAACTCTTAGTCGATCCGCATCAGGATGAGGTTCAACGGAAAGCACTTCACCAATGACCACATTTTCTAGTCCTCCCTTGATGGACTCAATGGCTTCAATATGCTCTACTTCTAAACCGCAAGAAGTAAGGAGAGCGGCACCTGTTTCAACAGGAGGTAAGGGCTGGATAAATTGATCCAGGTAGGAATAAATAATCTTCATGAAAAAAAACGTTATTCAAAAGAGATGGGGACCAATACATCGGATTCGATGGCGGTTCCATTTCTTTGTGCAGGTGTCCACTTGGGCATCCCCAATATCATTTGCATCGCGGCGGCATCCAATTCAGCACTCACTCCTTTGCTGACTTTGGCATTTTTCACAGCCCCTGTTGCGTCTACGGTGAAGGCTACATAAACGGTTCCTTTGGTTCCGGCTTGTACGGCTTTGTCTGGATATTTTAAATGTTGGTTCACGTAGTTGGCGAAGTCTGGAAAGCTAGCGGCTTGTGTGGCTTTGTTGGAATCTTCCTTGCGAGTAGAGGGATCCACTTTTGGCGCTTCATTATAATTTCTATCGGGCAATGGCGCTCCGCTTTCGTCCCATCTTTTCCATGTCCCCACTTTGGTTCCTTTAAAATAATCTCCTTCCGATTCTTTTACCCCTTCCATCGTATAATAGGCAAAGTGACCATGGGCAATTTTAAACTTGTCATCGGCATATTGCCCCGTCATGAATAATTGCCCACCGATGTAGTTGATGGTTACATCATATACCCCGTCTTTAAATTCGCTCAGACGAACGTAAGCAGCACCAATTTCTTCTTGTTGCTTTTCCAATTCCTCATTTAAAAAGTCTTTCTTTTGAGCCCACAATGCAATGGAAAAAAAGCAAGTGGCAATAAGGAGAGAGTATTTTCTTAAACCCATGGTTTTTCGATTTAGCCACGAATATAAATAAAAAAGGACTACCACGAAATTTTTACCACCTTTGCGCTATGGATTATCAATTTGAAAGAGAGTGGTTGGATACATTGAGAAGGATCCAAGAACGATTTGATATGGGCCAGCCGGATATCACGGCCATTATATTTTTAGTAGGATTGCAGGAGTTACAGTTATTCGATCAAAATTTTAAAAAAGATCAAAAAGTGGAGATCATGCACATAGGCATTTGTTCTCTGCTTGCGCCGTTGGGTTATTACACCTTCATGGGCCGAGATGAGCAGGGCTGGCCTCATTTTGAAAAACAAGATGACCTCCCAATGCTCAGCCCTGCAGAGCAAGATCGGCTCATGCGTGAAGCGATTATACGGTATTTTGACTGATACGAAAGCGCTGTAATTTTTTAGCAGATCATTTTTCTGACAATCTTTGATGTTTATTCGAATTGATTCTCTTGCAAATCACTCCCAATAAGGAATCAATCCCCTGAATCCCATGTCTACCACTTGCTCATTGGATTGAGGTTCCCATTTGCCATTGGCATTGGTATCCACCCACTCAAAACTCTGATTGGTGGAAAGGGATAAAGTAACCACCACATCTTTGGTCTCATTTCCTGTAATAACCAATGGCTGTGCAAAGCTACCCGTCACTACACAACTTCCCTGAGGGATAGGGGAGGTGGCGAATAAGGGATTCGGAACGGTGGTTGCTCCAGCAGGGGCCTGCCCCGAACTGACATAAGGCACTCCCAATACGGATGTCTCAAAACCCCAGTATCCCTGCAGTTGATCGTCGTTCACCGTGACACTTTGCGTGTTGATGGTGTAGTTGGTGATATAGGTATTGAATCCCACAAAACACGCCAAGCGGCCCACCAGATCCAACCCAGAGGCGGTGAAGTTGACATCCCCGTTTTGATACAACAAGGAGGCACGCACCCACTCATAAGTGCCAGGTGAAAAATCTTTCAATGGCATTTCAAAAAATACCTCACCAGGGGCCACCACTTTGGCTTTGGAAAAGTCGATGGCATTGGCTCCTCCCGCAGTAGTTTCTGCGGCATGGTAAACGACGTCCCCCGCGCCAAGTGCGGTGTACATATCCGGCGTAAACTCTAGGTAGTGAGCGGATATTTTTTTACAAACCGGACTTTGGGCGGCATGCCCAGTGGGGATGCTTGCAGGTTGTCCCAAATTGTTCAAACGCACTTGCGTGGGATCTGTGGCGATCTTGATGATGAGTTTTGGTTCCGATGAGGTCGGCTCTTCTTTACATTTATCGCAAGAGGCCGTGATGATGATCATCAAAAAAAGAATATTCCGTTTTATCATTCTTTAGCGTTTAGGATTTAAAGATAATTTAAAAATCTATACCCGAAATGTGAAATTAACGGGTTCTATTCTCCCTCAATTCCAATCCTTGAAAAAAATTGCGCAGCACTTGGTCGTTGCATTGCACATACTGTCGCTGCGAGGGATTTCGGAACAAAGCGTTGATCTCATGCGCACTCATTTTCATGTTAACCAGACCTAAAATCTGTATGATGTCTTCATCTTTCAAATTCAACGCGATGCGCATCTTGCGGAAAATTTGGTTGTTGGTTAATTTTTTTTCAGGTGGTGGCGCAGCGCCCTCTTTTTTTCCTCTTCGTTGCACGATGAAGCCATTGAGAAAAGCGGCCAAATACTCATCGCTGATGGCTTCATACCCTTCATATTCTTCTTTGCGCAGCCAATTGGCCACTTGCGATTTGGAAACAGAAAGCTCCACGAGCTGAAAAATCTGTACAATGGCAGCGTCTGAGAATTGAAAAATAAATCGGATGCGTCGGAAGATGCTGTTGTTGGTCATGGGATGAACTTTGATTTCGCGAACATACAGCATAATGCCTTTGAGGAGTGTACTGCTTCGGTAAGTTTACTTATGCTAAAAAAAGGTTCAACCAGAGTGAACACTAACAAAAAACCCTTGAAAATCAAGGGTTAAAAGTAAATATTTGTCGGGATGACAGGACTTGAACCTGCGACCACACGCCCCCCAGACGTGTACTCTACCAACTGAGCTACATCCCGAATGGTTTTTTTGTGGCCGCGAAAATAAACAATTTTATTCGCAGTCGGAAGGAATTAAACAAGATCCTGATAAAACAGTCACCGTCTCTTCCGATACCTCTTGTTCTTTGATCTTGATGATGCCTTCTCCATAACGATTAGGACTACTCACACAAGCCGCCACATCCAACACAGCAAAACCGGCTTGACCAGATTGATAATAAGATGAAAAATCAAATTCCACAGCACCATCGGATCCAGTTATACCACAAGTATCAAAACGCAAAGCATTGGAAGGAGGTGGAAACTCGGATGGCTCCGCAAATACGCGCACTTTGGCAAATTTGATAGGGGCACCTGTATTATCGATTACTCTGATTACCGCTCTTGTCTTCTCTACTTTGTATCGATTACATGAGGTCAAGACACTCAATACACCTCCCACCACAATGAGAAAAATGAGGGTTAATTGAAAATTTTTGTTTTTCATGTTCTGTCTGATTTATTTTCGCCAAACTTTTCAGTGGCAAAAAACAAAGAAACAAAAAAAATGATGAAATCCCTAATTTTTCCCATTTCGGCCTTTTTTTTAACGCTTGCCGGAGCATCGTTCACCAGCTGCACATCCTCCAAAAATGCAGCCCCTCAAAGTGAGAACACCCCACCCGCCGCTCCTGTCGAAGAGCCTGCGCCCAAAATCGAAGAAACCAAAAAAGTCATGAATACAAAAGTGAAAGTTACCACCTCGCAAGGCGAGATGATCATTGAACTCTACAATGAAACCCCTGAACACAGAGACAATTTTGTGAAGTTGGTGAAAGAAGGTTTTTACAATGATCTTCTTTTCCACCGTTGTATCAAAGGTTTCATGGCGCAGGGAGGAGATCCCGAGAGCCGTGGCGCCTCTCCCACCAAAATGTTGGGAATGGGCGGTCCCGGATATACCGTAACAGCTGAATTCAATGCCAATCTTATTCATAAGAAGGGGGCCTTGGCCGCCGCTCGTCAGGGTGATCAAGTGAATCCTCAAAAGAAATCAAGCGGAAGTCAGTTCTACATGGTGCAAGGTAGCAAATTGGATGATAATCAAATCAACCAATATGAGGCCATGGCTGCACGTAAAATGCCGGGTTTCAAATACACTGAAGAACAACGCAATATTTACAAAACCATTGGTGGTACAGCCATGTTGGATATGGATTATACTGTTTTTGGTGAGGTGGTACAAGGCATCGAGGTGCTCGATAAAATTTTGGCCCAGCCTACCAAACAGGGTGATCGTCCTGTAACGGACATCACCATGAGAATGGAAATCATGCCTTGATCATTTCTGATGCTAGATCAAATTCAACAACTGCTCCAGCAAATCGCAGCGATCGAAATTGCCAACGCAGAACAGGCGGAGCAATTCAGATTGCAATACCTCAGCAGAAAGGGGTTGCTCAATGATTTGTTTGAACAATTCAAAACGGTTCCCAATGATCAGAAGAAGGCAGTGGGCCAACAGCTCAATGTGCTCAAACAAGCGGCTCAGGCCAAATGGGAAGGCAGTCAATCTACCGTCCAACAAGTAGCAACGCCCTCGCAATTTGATTTCTCCATTCCCTCTGCCCAAACATTGGCAGGATCGCATCATCCACTCTCTATCGTTCAACGCGATATTGTGCAGATTTTTGAGCGCATTGGATTTCATGTGGCAGAAGGACCTGAGATTGAAGATGATTGGCACGTTTTCTCTGGATTGAATTTTCCTCCCGAGCACCCAGCACGGGATATGCAGGACACTTTTTTTGTACAAACTCATCCTGATTTTTTATTGAGAACGCATACTTCCAGTGTGCAAGTGCGCGAGATGGAGAAGCAACAGCCCCCCATCCGCATTGTCATGCCCGGTAGGGTGTATCGCAACGAGGCAATCAGTGCCCGTGCACATTGTCAGTTTCATCAAATAGAAGGTTTGTTCATCGATGAAAAAGTGAGCTTTGCCGACATGAAGGCCACGCTCTTGTATTTTGTGCAAGCGTTTTTTGGAAAAGCAGAAATTCGATTGCGTCCTTCTTACTTTCCTTTCACAGAGCCGAGTGCAGAGCTTGATGTGTATTGGGGATTGAATTCAGAGGCGGATCATCGCATCACCAAAGGCACCGGTTGGTTGGAAATTATGGGTTGCGGAATGGTGGATCCAAATGTATTGGCTGCCAGTGGCATCGATCCTGAAAAGTACAGTGGATTCGCATTTGGAATGGGCATCGAGCGCATTGCCATGCTGCGCTATCAGATTGATGATCTGAGGCATTTCTTTGAAAATGATGTGCGTTTTTTGGCACCGTTCAAAGGCCTTTTCTAAGTATGCTTAGTGTTGTTTTTACACTTTGTAAAAAAATCCCTTTGTGAAAGGGCTTCTCGTTTATATTTGTGCCTCTAAGAATAGATTCAAATTACATGGCTACTGCTACCAAAAAGAAAGAAAGCAAAGCGGCAAGTACGGGTACTTACGGCAAAGCAGATTATATCAAATGGCATCGTGAGATGTTGTTGATGAGAAGGTTTGAAGAGAAGTGCGGACACTTGTATATCCAACAAAAATTTGGTGGATTTTGTCACTTGTACATCGGACAAGAGGCGGTGCTTTCCGGCATGATGTCGGCCATTCGTCCCAGCGACAAGGTAATCACGGCCTATCGTGACCACGCCCATCCTTTGGTGATGGGATCAGATCCCAAAAAAGTAATGGCAGAGTTGTATGGAAAAGTAACGGGTCTTTCCAAAGGAAAGGGGGGTTCCATGCACATGTTTGACAAGGAGAGAAATTTATTCGGTGGACACGGCATCGTGGGAGCGCAGATTCCCATGGGTGCGGGAATTGCGTTTGCAGACATGTACCGCGGCAGTGATGATGTTACTGTTTGCTTTTTCGGAGACGGTGCGGCGCGCCAAGGGGCTTTGTTTGAGACCTTCAACATGGCGATGACCTGGAAGATTCCTTGCATTTTTATCATCGAGAACAACCAATATGCCATGGGTACTTCCATAGAGCGTACCTCCAACGTAACCGATCTGAGCAAACTGGGATTGTCTTTTGAAATGCCCAGCGAGTCGGTGGATGGAATGCGTCCAGAAACCGTAGCCGACGCCATTCGCAGAGCGGCGGATAGAGCCAGAGCAGGTGAAGGTCCAACTTTATTGGACATTCAAACTTACCGATACAAGGGACACAGTATGAGTGATCCGCAGAAGTATAGAACCAAAGAAGAAGTGGCGGAATACCAAGAGCAAGATCCTTTGGAATATGTGGCTCGGGTGATATTGGAAAATAAGTGGATGACACAAGCAGACTTGGACAAAGTGGAAGAAGAGATCAAAGCAGTAGTGGAAGAGTCTGTGAAGTTTGCGGAAGAGTCAGCGCTTCCCAATTCGGAAGAGATTTATAATGATGTGTATTCAGATCCTTATCCATACGTAAAAGATTAATCAGAAGAAAGATGGCGGAAATTGTAAGAATGCCCAAATTGAGCGATACCATGACAGAAGGCGTGGTGGCTGCGTGGCATAAGAAAATAGGCGACAAAGTAAAGACGGGTGATTTGTTGGCGGAGATTGAGACCGACAAGGCGACCATGGAATTTGAGTCTTTCCAAGACGGTGTCTTATTACACATTGGTGTAGAAAAAGGGAAGCGCGCCCCAGTGGACAGCATATTGGCCATTTTGGGGAAAGAAGGAGAAGATATCAGCGCCTTGTTAGCGGCTGAAGCAGCTGCTCCATCGGCCCCTGTTGCCGCTCCAGCTGCGGCTCCTGTGCCCACTCCGGCACCCACCCCAGTTGTATCAGAAGTCAAAACGGCTCCTGCACCGGTGGTGTCTCAACCTATGGCTGCGGCTCCGGTGGCGGTCAATAATGGACGCACGAAAGCCTCTCCATTGGCCAAGAAATTGGCGGATGAAAAAGGCTTGCCATTGAATTACATTCCCGGTTCTGGCGATGGTGGAAGAATTGTAAAAAGAGACATCGATGCCTTCATGGCCGGCAGTGCCCAAGGCAGTGCCAATGCGGTGGAGAGTTTTTATGAGGTAGAAGTTTCGCAAATGCGCAAAACCATTGCCCGCCGTTTGGCAGAGAGCAAATTCAGCGCTCCACATTTCTACTTGACCATGGATATTGATATGGACAATGCCATGACAGCGCGCAAGGCCATCAATGATCAAGGTATGAAAATATCTTTCAATGACATGGTGGTAAAAGCTTGTGCGATGGCATTGAAAAAACATCCTGCAGTAAATTCTTCTTGGTTGGGAGATCGCATCCGATACAATGAGCACGTGCACATTGGAGTAGCGGTGGCCGTGGAAGATGGATTGTTGGTGCCAGTGGTAAGACATGCCAACACCAAGTCATTCACCCAGATTGGAGCTGAGGTAAAAGTGTTTGCTGAAAAGGCCAAGTCTAAGAAATTGCAGCCACAGGATTGGGAAGGCAATACTTTCACCATTTCCAATTTAGGCATGTTTGGCATCGAAGAGTTTACGGCCATCATCAACCCGCCTGATGTGTGCATTTTGGCGGTCGGAGGTATCAAGCAAGTTCCCGTTGTAAAGGATGGAGCAGTGGTGCCAGGCAATGTGATGAAAGTAACCTTGAGTTGCGATCACCGCGTGGTAGATGGAGCCAGTGGGGCAGGTTTCTTGCAGACTTTCAAGAGTTACATGGAGCAGCCCGTGTTGATGTTTGTATAATATTACAACGTAATAGTGAAATTAAAAAGCGTTCGAAAGGGCGCTTTTTTGTTAAAAGAAAAATAGGTAAAATTATCGTTGAATACTTATTTTTTCTTTTGGCCATTCAGGATGGGAAGGACAAGAGATAAAATAAATCCCATTGGCCAATGAAAGCGTTGATGACTGGCTGTTTCCATTTATTGATGAACTATTTCCTATCAAGTCGGTGATCAGATAATTCAGGTGAGGTTGATTAAAGGAAATGACGGGATTGGATCCGTTGTTTTTTATGACAACCCATTCCTTTGAAGCTCTTTCTAATGTCGTATTGGCGCAAAAAACATATTGTAGCCTACTCCAAACATCGTCCAGCATGGTTACGGAAACAAGTTCATTATTTCCATTGCCCATCCGAATCCAGGTGAGGTTTTCATCAGGACTGACGCTGATCACTTGTCCATTTTTTCCAAGAGCGGCATAGGTATCTGAAGGCGCGTTAGGGGCAAGCATCCCAGGGATTACCCATTGCATTTCAGGAATCATGTAATTATTTTGACCATTTAGCCAGGTTAAATAGCCATAGCTTTGATTGAAGTTTTGGGAAGGGGAAGTCATCATTGAATGATAATTTGGAGGAATAATAACATTGCCATTCCACACCCCACTGTTTTGCAATAAAAGTCCATATTTGGCCATATTGCGCGGAGTGCTATAAAACACTTTGTTATAACCTGAGTTGATGAACAAACCGTTGATTCCGCAGGGTGTACCTATTTTCTGATAAAAATATTGATTGTTATTGAAACCGGTAGCACTTTGCAAAACATTGTCCAATAAGGTATAGGGTGCATTGTGATAAGCCCATCGGTTTCCTGGATCTGCAAAATATTGCAAACAAGCCGGGAGAGTACAATCATCATCAACCACTCCATCATCCAAACCTGTGGTCATGGTCAATTGATGGCGCACGGTGATATTATTCTCTTCTGCTGCAGAAAGACTGGTCCATCCATTTCCCAAATAATTACTGGTAGGCGCATCCAAATCTAAACCGTCTTGATTGGCGGCGATGCCAATCAATGCGCTGGTAAGGGTTTTGCCCGCACTGGCCCAATACCAAACACTATCGGCGGTAAAAGAGCCGAAATATGTTTCGTTCAAAATTTTCCCGTTGTATAATAAGACAAAGGCTTTTGTATCCTCCTGCTGCAAATAATCCAAGACGGCATTCAAACTGTCAGGACACAACCCCGCCTCTTCCCAAGAGATGGTTTCCCATGTTCCAGAAGCGGGAGGGAAATAGGTTTGAGCTATGCATGTGTTTCGAATGGCGAAGAAAATGAGGATCCAATAAATAGATTTCATATTATGCAACATCAATAATAAGATGTAAATATAGGAGAAAAGGTTGGGTGTATTTTTACTGAGACCCTTTAAGAAAGGCTATGCTCTTTTCATTGAAAGTACCGGGCTTTTCTAAACTTACCAAGTGCCCGCACTTCTCTATGATTTCCATTTTCACTGAGGGAAATCGATGAGCATATCGTTTAGTGGAAGAGAGAAAAAAGTGATCTTCCTTGCCCACTAGAATGAAAATGGGAACATGCTGTTGTATTCCAAAAAGGGATTTTAGTTTGCTGTCCAATTCTTTTCCGTATAAAGCAGTCCATTTGCGATATTCTTCGTCGGTGAGGGCATTGGCCTCGCGGATGAATACTTTTCTAGCGCTTTCATGATTTTTTTTCGGAAGAATAATCTTGGCCATCATCTTGTAGAAATTTCTGAACCCGATGATTTTAGCCAGCATTAAGCCTGACCTCAGAAAGATGCGTAGTTTTAAATCCAAGCTAATGATTGGGCCAGAGAAAATAAGAGAGGAAATTCTGTGTGGTTGCTGATCAAACATTTGAATAGAAATGATACTACCCAACGATACAGCCACGGTATGCACTTTTTGAATTTTGAGGTGATCCACTACTTCCCAGCATTTTTCCGCTATAAACTCAAATGAATATTTGGAAATGTCCAAACAGCTTTTGGCGGATTGCGCATGTCCTGGCAAATCAATTAACAGTAAATGGAAGTGTTTTTTGTACTGCTCCAATTGCTTTTTCCAAGTGGCCGTGCTCCCTCCCGCACCGTGAATGAACAAGACCCAATCCGCATGCGGATTTTCTGGATGTTCAAAAGTTTGATAGTATAACAATGATTTCATCTATTGGCTCGCCCACAGCTTAACGGCTGTAAAAATCAGAGCGGTGCAAAGAACGACATTCAAGGCGATGTACACAAGACATTGCATCCATTTTTCTTGTTGAAACCATTGAAAGAGCTCTAGACTGAAAGTAGAAAAGGTGCTCAACCCTCCGCAGAATCCTACAGCGAGCAGGAGCCATAAGGTGTTGTTTTGTTCCTTGGGATGTTGTAAAGCATACAATATCCCAATGACCAAAGCAGCCACTGTATTGGAAATGAGCGTGGATGTCCAAACACTGTGTGATGCCCAAAACCCTCCGATCCAATAGCGTGTAACAGCACCCAATCCGCCACCAAGGAATACAAACAGGAAATTCATTTTGCAAAGTTCGTAATTCTTGGTGTTTTTTTCGTATTTCCCAAAATTTAGATGCAAATTCGCAGCGGTTTAACCGCTTAACAAGATAGTGCTATGTCAAAATTAGAAATGAAAGTTCCCTCACCCGGAGAAAGCATCAGTGAAGTTATCATTGCCAATTGGTTGGTGAAAAATGGTGATTATGTGCAGAAAGATCAGGTGATTGCTGAGATTGATTCTGACAAGGCTACTTTGGAGTTGGCGGCTGAAAGTGCAGGAACCATTGAAATCAAAGCGCAAGCAGGAGATACGATTGCAGTAGGAGGTGTAGCGTGTATCATTGACACAGCGGCCTCAGCGCCGGCAGGTGTACCCGCCTCCGCACCCGTAATCCCTGCGGCAGCCGCAGCGGCTCCCGCTCCCGTGGTGACTCCTAATCCGATGCCTGTTGCCACTAGTAATCATCCCGCTAGTGGACATCCCTCTCCGAGCGCAGCCAAAATGATGGCTGAGGCCAATGTCAATGCCCAACAGGTGAAGGGTAGCGGACCGGGTGGACGCATTACCAAAAATGATGTGGTGATGGCTTTGGCTGGAGGCATAGATACTGCTGCTGTGGTGCAGCGAGGAGGTACTCGCGATGAGCGCAGGGAGAAAATGACCAACCTAAGAAAGAAGATTTCGGAGCGATTGGTTTCAGTAAAAAATACCACGGCCATGTTGACCACCTTCAACGAGGTGAACATGAAGCCGGTGATGGATTTGAGAGCGAAGTATAAGGATATTTTCAAAGAGAAGCATGGTGTAGGTTTGGGATTCATGTCCTTTTTTACCAAAGCAGTGTGCGAAGCAGCTTTCCATTTTCCTGCGGTGAATGCACGGATTGATAATGGTGAAATTGTATTTCATGATTTTTGTGATGTGGGCATAGCGGTTTCTACTCCCAAAGGTTTGATGGTGCCCATTATCCGCAATGCGGAGAGTATGAGTTTGGCGCAAATTGAAAAAGGCATTGGCGATATGGCTAAGAAGGCCAGAGATGGAAAAATCACGGTGGACGATATGGCCGGTGGAACTTTCACCATCACCAATGGCGGTGTATTCGGATCGATGTTATCCACCCCAATCATCAATCCTCCACAAAGTGCCATCCTAGGAATGCACAACATCGTGGAACGTCCGGTAGCAGAGAATGGCCAGGTGGTGATTAGGCCCATCATGTACATCGCTTTGAGCTATGATCATCGAATCATTGACGGAAGAGAAAGTGTTGGATTCTTGGTGAAAGTAAAGGAAATGTTAGAGAATCCAGAACGCATGATATTTGGTGGAAAAACCGCTGAAGAAGTGTTGTTGGGTCTCTAAAATTGCCCTTACCTTTACTGCATGAAGAAAGTACATAATTTTTCTGCAGGTCCTAGCATATTACCCGCTGAAGTAATCGCCCAAACCTCTTCCGCTATACAAGAATTTGACGGAATGGGTCTCAGTATTTTAGAGATTTCCCATCGATCTAAGAATTTCGAACGCGTGATGCAAGAGGCGCGTGATGCGGTGAAAGAGATTCTTCAATTGCCCAGTCGCTATGAAGTGGTTTTTTTGCAAGGAGGAGCCACCTTGGGATTTCACATTGCAGCCATGAATTTCATGAAAGAGAATGGCAAGGCGGTGTATGCCAATACGGGAGTCTGGGCCACAGGAGCCATCAAGGAGGCCAAGCTATTAGGTACGGTAGATGTTCCGTTTGATTCTTCAGAAAGCAATCACAATCATATTCCAAAAGTGGTATTCCAAGGCGAATTTGATTACGCACATTATACCTCCAACAATACGATTTTCGGTACGCAATATCACCAAACACCCGCCTCCAGTGTGCCGCTGGTGTGTGATATGAGTTCCGATATTTTTTCACGCCCAGTCAATGCGGAAGCGCATGCATTGATTTATGCAGGTGCGCAAAAGAACCTCGGTCCTGCAGGCACCACTTTGTATATCGTGGATATGGAGCAATTGGGAAAAACAGGACGCAAACTTCCCATTTATATGGATCTAAAGGCCCATGTAGAGAAGGATAGCATGTACAACACCCCTCCTGTTTTGGCGGTATATACTTGTATGTTGACTTTGCGTTGGATCAAGGCGCAAGGTGGGCTTGCCGGAATGGAAAAACGGAATTACGATAAGCAAGCTTTGTTTTATCAGGAGTTGGATAGAAACGGTTTGTTTGAAGGACATGCTGTTCCAGGGGCGCGTTCATGGATGAACCCTACCTTCCGTTTGGTGAGTGATGCTTTGACCGCTGAATTTGATGCCATGTGGAAAGAGGCGGGGATCAGTGGCATAGCAGGCCATAGAAGCGTAGGTGGATACAGAGCTTCCATGTACAACGCTCTGCCGATCGAGAGCGTGCAAGTGTTGGTGGATGTGATGAAAGAATTTGAAAGAATCAAAGGATAAGAAGATGAAAATATTGGCAAATGATGGAATCGATGCGGCCGGTAAGGCAGCATTGTTGCAACAAGGTCATGAAGTTTTAACCGATGCGATACCACAAGTGGAGTTGATTGATTTTATCAATTCGCATCAAGTAGAGGGGTTGTTGGTCCGCAGCGCCACGCAGGTGAGAAAAGATGTACTGGATGGATGCCCATCTTTGAAGTGGGTAGGCAGAGGGGGTGTAGGTATTGATAATATTGATGCCGTTTATGCCAAAGAAAAAGGAGTTATTGTATTCAATACTCCCGCGGCTAGTTCATTGAGTGTCGCGGAATTGGTGATGTCCATGTTATTTGCTGCCGCACGGTTCACTTATACAGCTGGTGGAAGTATGCCGGCCAACGGAGGAGATCAATTTGCCGCTTTGAAGAAACAATTTAGTAAGGGTATAGAATTAAAAGGAAAAACCTTGGCCATAGTCGGTTTTGGAAGGATTGGCAGAGCATTGGCAGGATACGCATTGGGTTGTGGAATGAAGGTGGTAGCCGTAGATCGGTCTGTTGAAAACACTACAGAGGTGGCATGGGACATCCAAGGATTGGGAACGGTGAAAATCCCCGTTGCGTTCTTGCCTTTAGAAGAGGCGATTGCGCAAGCTGATTTTAT
>Ga0169931_10005815_pt1 | contig 18738 bp, 6 predicted proteins | sample Kivu_15m_20L_FD_129675 | JGI IMG/M metagenome (GOLD analysis project Ga0169931, IMG submission 129675) | Freshwater microbial communities from Lake Kivu, Western Province, Rwanda to study Microbial Dark Matter (Phase II) - Kivu_15m_20L... | ecosystem: Environmental > Aquatic > Freshwater > Lake ... | reverse complement strand
TTCACCGGCGACTCCAACTCGCTGCGCTTCGTCACCACGCGCCTGCCGCTGGCCACCGCCGGCTTCGACTCCGACCTGCGCCGCGTGACCTACCGCGCCCTGTTCTCCGGCGACGCCACGAACCTCGCCATCAGCGGCCTCACGCGCCTCGACGAGCCGGCGGTGGAGCTGATTCCGTCGCCGCTCGCGCCCGCCACCGCGCCCGCGTCGGAGCCGGTGGGCGACGCCGCCGAGGAACTGGCCGCCGGCCTCACCAACACCACCGCGTCCGTGACCGGGGCCGCCGAGCCGCTGACGCAGGCGATTCGCTTCCTCAACTTCCGTTTCTGGGACGGCACCGCGTGGACCGATTCCTGGAATGGCGTGGCCCCGCCGCCCGGCGTGGAAATCAGCCTCGGCTTCGAGCCGCTGCCCGCCGACCTGACGCCCGACTTGTATCCGGGCGAAGTTTTCCGCCGCGTCATCTTCCTCCCCGCCGGCCAGCCCAAGCCGGCGGAGACCAATCTGGTGGCTCGCATCAACCAACGGTGAACTTCAACTCTGCAACTGAACTGGGCCGAAGTTCCTCCTTCTCCCTTCGCGGAGCGAGGGGAGAAGGTGGCCGCAGGCCGGATGAGGGGTGCGGCCACCAACGCCGATGCGCGAAACCCCTCACCCCGGCCCTCTCCCCTCATCCGATGAAGGGAGAGGGAGAAGGGGCGCTGTTCGCTCGCAGGTTTACGTTCGCACGCCAGGCTAAACCCCGCCCGCCCGCCTTCGTCCTCGTCGCGGTCCTTGTCATCGTGATGCTGCTCTCGATGCTCGTCATCAGCCTGCTGTTTCGGTTCCAAGCGGAGGACACCGCCGCGAGCGCGAGCCTCGGCAGCGAGCAGGCCTGGGCGGCGGCGATGAGCGGCGTCGAGGAGGCGTTGCGCGTCGCGGCCACCGCCGCGTCCGGCGCGACGGACTGGCAGGACAATCCCGCCGCGTTCCGCGAGCGGCTGGTGTTCGAGGACGGCGGCGAGCAGTGGTATTTCAGCGTGTTCTCCCCCGGCGGCGGCGACGCGCTCAACGAGGTCCGGCACGGGCTGACCGACGAGGCCTCGAAGCTCAACGTCAATTACTCCTCCTCCGCCAATCTGGAAAAGCTCCCGCGCGTCTCGCCCACGATGGCCGCCGCGCTCATGGACTTCCTCGACGCCGACGACCTCCCGGAACCCGAGGGCGCGGAGCAGGAGTATTACAGCGCGCTGGCGCGGCCCTACACCATCCGCAACGGCCCGCTGGCGTCGCTCGACGAGCTGCTGCTCGTGCGCGGCTTCACGGCGGAGATTCTGCACGGTGCGGCGGCGGCTCCCGCGAACGCCACGAACGTCGAGCCTCCCACGGCCTCCGCCAACCCCCGCCCCGCGCGCGGCCTCAGCCAGTTCCTCACCGTCGCGTCCTATGACCTGAACACCGACGCCGACGGCTGGGACCGCACGAACTTGAACGACCCCGCCGCCCCGCTGCCCGCCACCGACCGTCTGCCCGCCGCCGTCACCAACTTCATCTTCGCGCTGCAAACCAACGGCGTGACCCTCAGCCATCCCGCCGACCTGCTCGAAGCGACGCTGCCCATCAAGGACGCGAAGGGCGTGGAAACGGAACTCGCCTCCGGCGTGGGCAAGGCCGAGCTGGCCGCCGTGCTCGAACTTTTCACCGCCACCGACGACTACTACACCGACGGCCTCATCAACGTGAACACCGCCAGCGCCACCGTGCTCGCGACGCTGCCCGGCGTGGACGAGGCGCTGGCCGAGACCATCGTGTCCGCCCGCGGCGCGCTCGGGCCGGACCGCAAGACCACCATCGCGTGGCTCTATCAGGAGGGCGTGCTCGACGCGGCGAAGTTCAAGACGCTCGCGCCGCTGCTCACCGCCCGCAGCGCGCAGTTCACGTTTCAAGTCATCGGCTACGGCCTGCCGTCCGGCCGGTTCCGCGTGCTGGAGGCGGGCATTGATGTCACCGGTGGCGAGCGCCGCGTGACTTATCTGCGCGATGTGACGCGGCGCGGGCTGCCGTTCACGATTGTGGGCGAAGGCGAGGGGCAAGTGACGAAGCGCCAAACCCCGGCGCGCGGACGCCCACAGCCGCAGCAAGCACGCGGGGCTGAAAGCCCGTCATTCACCAGCCTGAATCAGAACGATGCAGTCAAAAGTGCGCCTCGATTACAGCGCGGAGGAACGCAGGGTTTGGACTTGGGATTGAATTTCCGCCGCCCCGGTCGCTCCTTTGCGTTGAAGCGCGGCGCCGCAGGCCCGATCGCATCGTGCCGAGAGAGGTCGCGGCCCTTCCCCCTCACCCCGGCCCTCTCCCGCCGGGAGAGGGAGAATCGCATTCCGCGTTCAGCCGACCGGGACGCCGCGGCAGTTCGAGCACTGGCTGACTTTCCCCCTCTCCCGGCGGGAGAGGGCCGGGGTGAGGGGGAAGGGTCCACCCAAGCACCCCAAGTGATGGTCTCGCCCGGGAGTGCCACGGTCGGCTCTCCAGCTTCTTTGGCACTTGGAGCTTGGATTTTGGCGCTTTCTTCCCCGGAGGTGAACCGTGGCTGACCGCGATTCCCTCCCCGCCTTCCCGCTGAAGAAGGCTTCGTCGTCCCGCGCGAAACTGCCCGCGCAGGCGGCCGCGCTCGACTTTGACAGCCGTTCGCTGCGCGTCGTGCAGCCCGGCCTCAGCCGCGTCGCCGTCGCGCCGTTGAACCTGCCGGCGGACGCGGACCGCGCCGACGCCGCCGTGCTCGGGGCCGCGCTGGCGAAGGCGCTGGAGCAGCTCAAGCTCAAGCCCGGCCCCGTCGTCATGGGCCTGCCGCGCGCGCAGGTCGTGCTCAAGACGCTGCTGCTGCCGGTCATCCCGGACGTGAGCGAGCTGGCGTCCGTCGTGCATCTCCAAGTCGGCCGCGACCTGCCGTTCCGACTGGCGGACGCGGTGATTGATTTCCAAATCCTCCGCCAAATCACGCCGCCCACACCGAAGCCGGACGCGAACGCCAAGCCCGGCGCGGAACCGCCCGCCGCGCCGCCGCCCAAGCTTGAAGTGCTCGTCGCCGTCGCGAAGCGCGAGGCCGTCGCGTTTTACCAGCGCGTCGCGGAGGCGGCGGGCGTGAAGCTCGTCGCGCTCGGCCTGCTGCCGAACGCGGGCGCGCGGTGCGTCGAGGCGTGCCGCGTCGCGGAGCGCGGGCAGCCGTTCGCGCTCGTGTCGCTGCGCGCGGACGAGGTCAGCATTGACGTCGCGTGCGACGGCGCGGTGCCGTTCAGTCGCGGCGCGGCGGTGAAGCCGGCCGACGCGAACGCGCCGGATGCCTTCGTCAACGCGGCCACGATTGAAGTCGTCCGCAGCCTGCACAGCCACGGCGGGCAGGGCGCGGCGGGTTCGCCCGCGAAGGTTTTCGTCAGCGGCGCGACCGGCCACGAAGCCGCGCTCGTCACCGCGCTCGCGGCGCGCATGGGCGTGCCGGTGGCCGCGCTGGACACGGCGGCGCTCGACTTGCCGACGGACGCGCGGGCGGACGCGGCCGGTTCCACGTCGGCCATCGGCCTCGCGCTCGGCTACGCGGACGCGGGCGGGCTGCCGTTCGATTTTCTCAACCCGAAGCGTCCCGCCGTGCCGCGCGACCTGCGGCGGGTGAAGATTCTGGCCGGCCTCGCCGGGGCCGCGACGTTGTTCATGGTCGTCGCCGGCATCCGGCAATGGCTCGTCGGCCAGCGGCAGGCCGTGCTCGACGCCGTGACCGCCGAAGCCGTGCTCGCCGAGAAAAACCGGCCCGCGTATCGTAAGGTGATTTCGCAGGCCGCCGTCGTGAACGAATGGGTCGGCGGCGAGCGCGACTGGCTGCAGCACTATGCGCACCTCGCCGCCGTGCTGCCGCGCAGCGAGGAGATTTTTCTCACGTCCTTCGCCGTGAGCGGGCCGGGCGCGCTGCGGCTCGGCGTGCGCGCGAAGAGCGGCGCGATTCTGGCGAAGGCGGAGAAGCAGCTCCGCGCCGCCGGCTACGAGGTCAAGCCGCTCGCCATCACGCCCGGCGCGGACAAGCACGGCTACGAGTTCCAGTCCACCCTCGAGCTGGGTGTGCCGCCGAAGCTGAAAGTTGACCTCTCGAAACTCCAGCCGCCGGAACGCCCGGCGGACGACGCCTCGCTCGACCCGCCCGCGCGGAGGAAGGGAGGCGGGTGAACGCGCGCGAGAAACTGCTGGCGGGCCTCGTGCTCGGCTGCGCCGCGCTGTTCGGCGGCGCGCTGGGCCTGCGCGCGTTCATCTCGCGCCCGCTCACGGACCTCGACAAGCGCATCGTCGCCGCGCGCGAGCGGCTGGGGAAGATCCAGACCGAGCGGCGGAACTTCTTCGCCGCCGAGGACCGCCTGAAGGCGCTGACGAAGCTCGCCTTCGCGGACACGACCGATGAGGCGAGCGCGCGCTCGGGCGAGGCGTTGACGAAGCAGATCCTCCAGGCTGGCCTCGACGAGGGGAATTTCACCCGCCTGCCGCTCGGCCCGCGCAAGCTGCGCGGCGCGAGCGAAATCGGCTGGAACGTGCAGGGCGACGGCGCGCTGGCGAAGGTCGTGAACCTGCTCTTCATCCTCGAGCAATCGCCGCATCTGCTGCGGCTCGAAGGGCTGGTGCTCTCGCAGGCCGAGAAACCCGGCGAAGTGCGCGTGCGCTTCCGCTGCATGACGCTGGTGCTGGACCCCGCGCCGGACGCGAAGCGCGAGCCGCTGGTGGCGAAGGTGAACCTGAAGTCGGACGAACGCCGCGTGTTCGACGGCATCGTGACGCGCGATTTGCTGCGGCCTTACATCAAGCGCCCGCCGCCGCCGGTGGTCGCGAAGGCCGGTGGAGATTCCTCCGCCACCGCCGTGCCCGCCACCCCGCCCGCCGCGCCCGGCCCGGAGACGTTCCGCGTCGTGTCGCTCTCCGAATGGCAGGGACAGCCGGAGGTCCATGTGCGCGACCTGACCGCGCAGAAGACCGTCCGCTACAAGCCCGGCGACGCGCTCGCGGGCGGCACCATCGCGCTCGTGGACTATCGCTCGATGCCGTTGCCCGGCGCGAGCGGGCTGATGTCCTACAGCCGCGTCATCGTGCGCGTGAAGGACGAGTTCTTCGCCATTGAGCGCGGGCAGACGCTGGCGGACTTGCGGAAACTGGAACTTACGCAACTGCCGCCCGAACTGGCGAAAGCGGGAGGAAGGGTGGAATGAAACGCTACTGTCGCTTTAGCCCGGAGGGCCTTTGGAACTTCGCCGGGGGCAACGCCCCCGGAACCGAGCCACAAACGTCGAGCACCCTGAAGGGGGGCTGGAACTCGGTGTCCACCTTTCCGCTGCCCCTTCAGGGCAGGGAGCTTTCGGCGCATCTGTTCCGGGGGCGTTGCCCCCGGCTAAGTTCCGACGGCCCTCCGGGCCGGTCTGCATTCCGCTCCGCGCCTCTCCGCGCCCTTCGCGACTCTGCGTTGAAGCACCGCGCTCGAACTTTCGCCGCAGGCCCAGTCTCGTCGCCCCCCGAATACTTTTCCCTCCTATGAACCGCACGCACACCCCGCTCCTCGCCGTCGCGCTCGCCGCCGGCACGTTCACCCTCGCGGCGCAGGACGCGCCCAAGGCGCCCGCCGCGCCCGCCCCCGCGAAGTCCGTGACCATCTCGCCCGGCACCGCCGCGCCCGCGCCCGCCGCGCGCAACATCCGCTTCCAGTTCGATGGCATCCCCTACGGCGATGTCATCGAACGGTTCGCGCAGATGGCGAACAAGCCGCTCTTGGCCGGCGCGAAGCCCGAGGGCACGCTCACCTACAACGACCCCAACGCCTACACCTACGGCGAGGCGCTCGACACGCTCAACGTCATCCTCGCGATGAAGGGCGTCATGCTCGTCGAGAACGCGAACTACCTCCAGCTCGTGCCGTTCAAGGAGCTGCCCTCCACGCCGTTGAAACTCCTGCGCGGCACCGCGCCCGCCGGCGACGTTCGCCCCGGCGAGGTCGTCACCGCCGTGCTCGACGCGAAGAACGTGGACTCGAAGGAAATCACCGACTCGCTCACCTCCATGCTGTCGAGCGCGGGTTCGATGGCCGTGCTGCCACGCGGGCGCGGCGTCATCATCACCGACCGGCTGGCGAACATTCAGCGCATCAAGACGCTGCTCGCCACGATTGACATCGAGGCCCCCGCCGAGCGGATGATGAAAACCTTCGCGCTGCAAAACACCTCCGGCGCGATTGTCGCCGACCTGCTCAACCGCACCTTCGGCCTCGCCACCGCGCCCAAGCGGCAGGAGTTCAACCCCTCGACCAAGTCCATGGTCGCCGTCCCGCCCGATCCGAACGAATACATCACCGCCGTCTATGACGACGCCTCGCGCACGATGGTGCTCTTCGGCCCGCGCGAGCGCATTGCGCTGGCGGAGGAGCTGATTGCGAAGTTCGAGCAGCGCGAAGGCCCGGCGGGCGACGTGCGCATCTACCAGTTGCAGAGCACCAAGGCCGAGGAACTCGCGGCCATCATCCGGCAGGCGATTCCCGGCGTCGCGGAGCCGAGGGAAACCGGTTCCGCCGCCGCGACCAAGGCGCGCGTCATCGCGGACGACAAGCAGAACCGCCTCATCGTCGCCTCGCCCGTCGCGGCGCAGTTGGAGCAGATTGATTTGCTCGTCAACCGCGTGGACAAGGGCACGACCGGCAATCTCAGCAACACCAACAACATCGCGCTCCGCACGCAGACCGTGATGCTCACGAAAGTCTTCCGCCCGCGCGCGACCGAGCCGAAGGACTTTGCCGCCATCATCACGCAGGCGCTCACGCGGCGCGACCCCGGCGCGCGCACGGGCAGTTCCACCGCGAGCGTGACGTTCGACGCGGCCAGCAAGAGCGTGGTCATCACCGGTTCGCCCGGCGACTTGCAGACGGCCACGGAGATTCTCACGCAGTTGGAGACGGGCACTTCGCAGCCGCAGCCGCTCCAGACGCGCTTCATCGAGGTCGGCACGGCGGCGGACGCGAAGCGCCTGCTGCCGCTGGTCGAGGAGCTTTACCGCAACCAGATGAGCGGCGCGGGCGCGCTCGACTCCGGCGCGCACGCCAAGCTGATGAGCGACGACAACGGCCGGCTCATCGTCACCGCCAGCGAGGCGCACCTGACGCGCGTGGAGGAGCTGGTGAAGCAACTGCGCGGCAGGAACGGCGTGGTGCTGAACCGCCAGCTTTCCATCATCGCGCTCAAGAACACCAAGCTGGACACGGTCTTCGCCGGCTTCGAGAAGTTGCTCACCGACCGCATGGCCGACCGGCGCTTCGAGGGCCAGCCCAAGCCGTCCGTCGTCGCCGACAACGCGAACAACCGGATGCTCGTGACCGCGACGCCGGAGCAGTTGAAGGAGATTGAGCAGCTCGTGCAGGTCGTGGACCTCGCGCCCGCGATGCAACGCCGCGAGATGGTCGTGCTGCCCGTGCGCGCCAAGACGCCGACGGAAATCATCACGCTCGCCACGCAGCTCCTCGCGCAGATGGGCGGCCCCGGCACGGACCCGACGATGGAGCCGAAGCTCATCCCCGACGCGAGCGGCAAGCAAATCATCGTGCTCGCCGCGCAGAAGGACATGAAGCGCGTGCAGGACTTGGTCACGCAGCTCGACACGGCCACGACGCAGAACCTCGTCCGCCAGTTCCGCTCCGTGGACTTGCACGCGCGCTCGGCGGCGGAACTGACGCCGCTGGTCACGCAGCTTTATCAGGAGCAGCTCAAGGGGCAGAACGAGCCGCCCGGCGGCGCGGCCACCGTGCTCGCCGACGCGAAGAACAACCGCATCATGGTCAGCGGCGCGGACGCGGAAATCACCCGCGTCGAGGCCATCATCCGCCAGCTCGACCCCGCCGGCCGCAAGCCCGCGCGCGACGAGACGCGCGTCATCCGCCTCCGGGCCGCGCTGGCCGCCGAGATTTCCGGCCTCGTCGAGAAGAGCCTCAACGCGCAGGCGCAGACGGTTAAGGTGCTCGTGGACGCGCGCAGCAACAGCCTTGTCCTCAGCGGCGAGCCGGACGCGGTCGAGGCCGCCTCGAAGGTCATCCAGCAGCTCGACACGCCCGGCGACGTGCAGCCGCGCGAGATGCGCGTGATGGAACTCAAGCAAGGCGACGCCACCGCCATCGCCGCGCTCGCGCTGCCGCTCGTCACCGAGCTGCTCAAGAGCCAGCGCGGGCCGGAGTATTCGCCCTCGGTCAAGGTCATCGCCGACGCCGCCTCGAACCGCCTCATCATCAGCGGGCCGCGCAACGAACTGCTTGCGGTCAACACCATCGTCGAGCAGCTCGACCAGGCCCCCGAGGGCGCGGGCGGCGCGCGGGTCTTCAAGCTCAACAACGCCACCGCGCTCAAGGTCGTCGGCGTCGTCTCGAACGCGATGGTGAAGTTCGACGCGCGCAACCAGCCCATCCGCCGCGTCACGGTCAGCGCCGATCCGGAGTCGAACAGCATCGTCGTGGCCGGCACGCGCGCGGACTTGAAGGACGCGGAGAACATCATCCAGCGCCTCGACAACGAGGGCATTGACCCGTCGAACTTGGACAAGCCGAAGGGCATGAAGCTCATCGAAGTGCGCGGCGACGCGGACGCGCTCGCGACCCTGGCCACGCGCATCTTCACCGCGCAAAGCGGCGGTCGCGCGGTGACGAACCTCGTGAGCATCACGCCGAACGGCAAGCGGCTCATCGTCCTCGCGCCCGAGCCGATGCTCGCGCAAATCGAGTCGCTCGTCGCGTCGCTCGACGCCAAGCCGGACGAGCTGCAGCGCGAGTTGCATCCCATCGTGCTGAAGAACGCGTCGGCCACCGAGCTGCTGCCCAAGGTCACGGCGATTTACTCCGAGCAGTCGCTCGGCAAGACGCAGAAGCCCGCGACGATTTACGCCGACGCGAGCGGCACGCGGCTCAACGTCTTCGGCACGAAGCAGCAGGCCGAGGCGATTCAGCAGATTGCCGACACGCTCGCCGGCGGCCAGCCCGCGACGCGCGAGACGAAGGTCATTGACCTCGGCAAGCTCGCCGAGGCCCGGCGCGTCATGGCGCTCGCGCTCCAGCTCTACAAGGACCAGTTCGCCGCCAACCCGCAGCTCGGCGCGGCCGACGCGCAGATGGTCAGCGACGGCGTTTCCGGCCGCGTCATCGTCAGCGCCCGCGCGGTCCAGATGCCGGCCATCGAAGCCATCTTCACGCGCCTCCAGCCGGCGGCGGCCACCGCGCGCGAGACGCGGATGATTGAAGTCGGTTCCGCGAACGACGTGGCGCGGCTGCTGCCCATCGTGCAGAAGCTCTACGCCGAGCAGTGGAAGGACAAGCCGGAGACCGACCCGGCGGACGCGCAAATCGTCGCCGACCCGCAGGGCGGGCGCGTCATCGTCACGGGCCGGCCCGAGCATGTGAAGGAGATTGAGGCCATTCTCCAGAAGCTCGGCACCGCGAAGGCCCGGCCGCAGGCGCGCGAGACGCGGCTCTTCGACCTGACTACTGCGAGCGCGACGGAGCTGGCCGCGACGTTGAAGCTGCTTTACGCGGAGGACGCCAAGTCCCGCTTCGGCGCGCAGACGCCGGACACGCTCATCATGGCGGACACCAGCGCGAACCGCGTGATTGCCGTCGGGGACACGGTGGAACTCGAAGCCGTCGGCGCGCTGGTGAAGAAGCTGGATTCCACCGCGGGGCAGAGCGCGACCGCGCGCGTGTTCAAGATCAAGTCCGCCGACCCCGCGAAGGTCGCCGAGGTGCTCACCACCGCGCTCGTGCGCTTTGACGCGCTCGGCCGCGCGCAGAAGCGCGTGAGCGTCTCGGTGGACGCGAAGACGCGCACGCTCATCGTGACCGGCGACGCGAAGGAACTCGCCGCCGTGCCCGCCATCATCGAGCAGCTCGACCAGTCCCTCGGCGAGCAGCCCGCGCGGAAAATCCAGACCGTGCAGCTCACCTCCGCCACACCGAACACCCTGCTCACGCAGGCCCGCAAGCTCTACGACGACCAGGTGAAGACGCAGCCGGAACTCACGGTGGCGGAGTTGCTCGTGATGGACGACGCGAGCGGCAGCCAGCTCATCCTCGCCGGCAGTGACGCGCAGTTGAAGCTGTTCACGCGGATTCTCGACGACTTGCAGAAACTCCAGCTCACGCCGGGCGAGCGCGTCACGAAGGCGTTCGACCTCGGCCCCGCCGACGAGGTCATTCGCCTCGTGCCGCTCGTGCGCTCGTTCTACGAGGAGAAGTGGCGCACGCGCCCGCTCTCGGACCCGGCGGACGCGACCTTCCTGCCCGACACGCGCAACGGCCGCATGATCGTCACCGCGCGCACGAACCACCTCGTGGAGATTGAGGTGCTGCTCGGGCAGTTGCGCGGCGCGGCGGCGCTGGAGCCGCGCGCGACGCGGTTCTTCGACCTCACCAGCAGCGACGCCGGCACGCTCGCCGGGACGTTGCGCCCGCTGTATCTGGAGCAGGCCCGGCTGCGGCCCGGTGCGCCGGCCCGCGACACGTTGATTCTGGCGGAGACGAATTCCAACCGCCTCGTCGTGACCGGCACGACGAACGAGCTGGCGGTGGTCGAGCACCTCGTCCGCGAGCTGGACAAGGCCAGCCCGCAGAGCGCCAACGCGCGCATCTTCAAGCTCAAGTCCGCCGACCCCGCGCAGGTCACGGAAATCCTCACCAACGCCTTCGTGACGATGGACCGCATCGGCCGCCCGACCAAGCGCATCAGCGTGGTGGTGGACGCCAAGAACCGCAGCCTCATCGTCACCGGCGAGGCGAAGGACCTGCACGCCGCCGCGCAGGTCGTCGAGCAGCTCGACACGGCCACGGGCACCAACACGGTGCGGGCGATGCGGGTTTTCTCGCTCAAGGGCCGGCGTGCCACGGAGACTGCGCCGAAGATTCGGCAGGTGTTCGAGGAGCGCGCGCGCAGCCTGCCCGACGTAGGCTCCATCGGCGCGCTGGTCATCGAGGACATTCCCGGCAACCAGCTCATCTTCGTCGGCACCGAGGCGCAGCTCGCGCTGATGCAGGAGACCGCCGACGTGATGGACAAGGCCGGCACGACGCTCGGCCGCGAGGTGCGCGTGTTCCCGCTGGAGCGCAATTCCGCCGCCGCCGTGGTGGTGATGCTCAACCGCCTGTTCCCGCGCCAGACCGGCACGGCCGACCGCGAGGACCGGATGCTCATCAGCGCGGGCGGCGACGACAACACGCTCATCGTGGACGCCACGCGCACGGAGTTGGACAAGGTCGAGCAGCTTCTCCGCGTGATGGACGCCGCGCCCGCCGGCGACAAGACGACCTTCCACGCCGTGCATCTCACCAAGGGCAAGGCCGAGGAAGTCGCGACCGCCGTGACGGCTTCGTTCACCGCCAAGCTGGGCCGGAACAAGCTCCCGCGCACCACCGTCACGCCCGTGACCGGCGCGAACACGCTGCTCATCAACGGCCCCAACGGCGAGGTCGAGGACGTGCTGAAAATCATCCAGGCGCTCGACGTGGAGATGAAGGGCGACGAGGTCGAGATTCGCATCTACAAGCTGGAGAACGGCACGGCGAAGGAGGTCTCCGAGGTGCTGGAACAATTGCTCCGCAACGTGACGCGGGCGAGGGGCCGCGCCGCCGCCGCGACCGCCGTGGCGAGCGTCGCCGTGGATCCGCGCGCCAACACGCTCATCATCTCCGGCACCGCCGCCCATTTCAACGTGGTGGAGAAGATTCTCCCCACGCTCGACAAGGCCCCCGAGCGCTCCGACCGCGACGTGCAGTTCGTCTGGCTCAAGAAGGCGAAGGCCTTCGACGTGAGCACGAAGCTCGAGGCGCTGTTCAGCGAGCGGCCCAAGGGCGAGCAGCCGCTCATCGAGCCGGACGTGATGAACAACTCGCTCACCGTCATCGCCAGGCGCAACGACCTCGCGCAAATCCAGGACCTCATCGCGCGCCTCGACGAGCAGAGCACGGACAACAGCATCCAGGTCCGCCTGCGTCCGCTGGACCGCGTCGTGGCCGAGCAGATGGCGAAGATGCTGCAAAGCATTTACCCGCAGATGTCGCGCGGCACCGTGCGCGTGGTCGAGAAGCTGGATCCGCTCAAGCCCGCCGCGACGAACGCACCCGCCGCCAGTCCGGCCACCAATGCCCCGGCCAACCCGCCCGTTGCTCCGGCGCAAGCCGTCGTCGCGGACACGAACGCGGTTCCCGAGGTCGTCATCGCCGTGGACAAGAACGCGAACTCGCTGTTGCTCTCCGGCCCGGCCTCTGAGTTGGACAATGTCGAGCGCATCATCAGTGACCTCTCGCTGAACTTCTACAGCAACGAGGCCGAGTTCCGCCTGTTCCCGCTGAAGGACGCCGATCCCATCGTCGTCGCGCGCACGCTCAACGAGCTGCTCCGCATGCCGCCCGTCACCGTCGCGCCGCAGCGGCCGGGCGAGCCGGTGCGGACGGTCGAGCAGCCGCCGCGCATCACCGTCGTGGCCGAGCAGCGCACGCGGAGCGTCGTGGTCCGCGCGCGGCCGACGGACTTCGCGCTGATGGAGTCGCTCATCAAGCAGCTCGACGGCGCGGGCCAGGCCGCCCAGCTCGACTTCCGCAGCGTGCCGCTCACCAACGCGCCGCCGGAGAAAGTCCTGCCGCTCGTGCAGCAGATGGTCACGCAGCTCAACCTCATCCGCCCCGGCGAGCCGCTGACCGTGGTCATTGACCCGCGTTCGCGCGGGCTGCTGGTCGTCGCGCGCGAGGCCGTCATCGTGCAGGTGGAGAAGATGATTCAATCGCTGGACAAGCCCGCGCCCTACGTCGAGGCGGAGGTGATGGTCTTCGCGTTGAAGAAGGCGAACGCCGCCGCGCTCGCGCTGGTGTTGCAGAACCTGATTCGCCCCGGTCCGCAGGGCACGCAGAGCCTGGAGGCCCGCGAGTTGCAGGAGCAAATCCGCCGCCTCCGCGTGCTCGGCGACAACGGCGAGGCCGTCACGCTGGACCTCACCAAGCCCATCAAGATTTCCGCCGACGGCGCGGGCGGCGGCAACCGGCTGATGCTCACCTCGACGCCGGACAACTTGAAGGCGCTCGCCGCCGTGGTCGAGCTGATGGACACGCCGCAGGTCGTCGAGGGCGTCAACGTCCGCATCATCAAGCTCCAGCACGCGGACGCCGCGTCGGTGCTGACCACGGTGCAGAGCATCTTCACGCAGGGCCGCACGCTCGCCGTCGGACCCGGCGGCCCCGGCGCGCAGCCCGAGGGGTTGACCGGCAAGGCGCTCGTCAACCCCGTCGGCCTCGGCGTGGACGCGCGGTCGAACACGCTGATTCTCAGCGGACAACTCGAATCCATCGAGCTGGCTTCGAAGCTCATCGAGGACCTGGACAAGCAGCTCGACCATCCCGTGACCGAGGTGAAGCTGTTCCGCCTCAAGCACGCGTCGGCCACGCGCCTCGTGGCGATGCTGCAAAGCGTCTTCGCGGAAGGTCCGCCCGTGCCCGGCACCGAGGGCTTGAAGACGCAGGTCACGCGCCTGCGCACGTTGAAGGAAGGCGCGAACACGCCGCGCACGAGCGAGAACGCGAAGTCGCGCGCCGCCCTGACGATTCAGGCCGACGACCTCTCGAACATCCTCATCATCGCCGCCCGCAGCGACATGCTGCCGCTCATCGCGGACGTGGTGGAGCAGCTCGACATCCCGTCCGCATCGGGCCTGGAAACCGTCCGCATCTTCCCGCTCGCCCACGCGGAGCCGGCGGCGGTGCAAAAAGTTCTGGCCGACCTCTACGCCGGCCAGCGCGCCAACGCCGTCCGCAACGAGGACAAGCCCGTCATCACGCTCGACGAGCGCACCGGCGCGCTCATCGTCGCGGGCAACGCCAAGAGCTTCGCCATCGTCGAGGGCCTGCTGAAGCAGCTCGACCAGAAGCTGCCGTTCGACCTGCGCGACATCCGCATCCTGCCGCTGGAGCACGCCGACGCGAACGTCGTGGCGGGCACGTTGCAGAAGCTCATGGACGCGCGGCTCACCCAGCGCGTGACGCTGAACAAGGGCCAGTCCGACGCGCTCAAAGTCATCATCCTCGCCGACTCGCGCAGCAACGCGCTGCTGGTGGGCGGCGGACGCGACGGCTTCGAGATGGTCGAGGCGCTGGCGAAGCAGCTCGACACGGCGGGCACGGCCTTGAGCGGGCGCATCCGGCTGATTCCGCTCCAGTTCGCCGACGCCCGGCTGGTCGGCGCGACCTTGACCACGCTCTTCGAGCAGCGCTACGCCGCCGCGCGCACGACCGACGTGCAGCGGAACAAGCCGGTCATTCTCCCCGACCCGCGCAGCAACAGCCTGCTCATCACGGCGAACCAGGAGGACAACCGGACGATTGACGAGCTGCTGCTGAAGCTCGACACGCGCATGGACAACCCGTCGCTCCAGCTCACCGTGCTGCCGCTCAAGCACAACGACGCCGCGCGCGTGGCCGGGATTATTGAGAGCATCTTCGCCGCGCGCCGCGCCGCGCAGACGCTGCCCGGCCAGCCGGCGCTGCCCAGCACGCAGATCAAGCTGGAGTTCGACGCGCTGAACAACTCGCTGGTCGTCTCCGCGAGCAAGGAGAACCTGGAGTTGATTCAGGACTTGCTGAAGAAGCTCGACGCCGAGCCGGCCATCGCGGGCGGCGTGCTGGAGGTGTTCCCGCTGCAGTTCGCGGACGCCGCGCGCGTCGGGGCGATGCTGACTTCGCTCGTCCAGCAGGGGCTTTACCGGCCCGGGCAGTTGCGCGGCGCACCGGCTGCCAGCGCGGCGGACAAGCTCGCCGTGACGGTGGACCCGCGCAGCAACTCGCTCTTCGTCAGCGCCAGCCCGGAGACGATGGCGGTCGTGCGCGAGGTCATCCGGCGCCTGGACGTGCAGGAGCAAAACCTGACGGGTGACGTGAAGCTCTTCCAGCTCAAGCACGCCCGCGCCAGCACGCTCGCGACGACGCTCACGCAGTTCTTCACCGCCAAGCAGGCGGCGGACGCGCTGCTGACGGTGAATGCGAACCAGCGCCGTGTGCCCGCGACCGTCATCGCCGACGACCGCGTGAACACGCTGCTCGTGACCGGCGGGAAGGAGGCATTTGACTTCGTCGAGCGCATCCTGCCGCAGCTCGACGGCGAGGGGACGTTCAGCAAGTTGAACTTCCGCGTCTTCACGCTGACGAAGGCCACGGCGCAGAAGCTGCAGGCCACGTTGCAGCCCATCTTCGCCAACCGCCCGCCGCGCGTGCGGGGCGAGCCGAACGACCCCATCACCATCATCGCCGACGCGTGGGTGAACGCGCTGCTCGTGGGCGCGAACGTCGAGGACATGACCGCCGTGGAGGCGCTCATCAAACAGCTCGACGCCGAGCCGGCCCCGAACGGCCTCGCCATCCACGTCTTCCCGCTCGCGAAGGCGGACGTGCGGAAAGTGGCGCTCACGGTGCAGGGCCTCTTCCGCGATGGTCCGCCCGGCCAGCCGGGACAGCAGACGCAGGTGCAGGTCACGGCGGACGAGCGCATCAACGCGCTGATCGTCTCCTGCGGCGAGGTGGACGCCAAACGCATCGCCGAGCTGGTGAAGCGCCTCGACACCGAGCAGGTCGCGCGCGTGGCCGAGATCAAGGTCTTCCCGCTGAAGAACGCGCGCGCCGAGACGCTCTCGACCATCCTGAACACGGCGTTGAACACCAAGCCCGCGCCGCTCACCGACCAGCAGAACCCGAACGCGCAGTCGGTGCTCCAGTTCATCACGCGCACGCAGGGGGGCCGCGACCTGATCACGGCGGCGTTGAAGGAGTCCGTGTTAATCACGCCGGACCCGCGCATGAACTCGCTCATCGTCAGCGGGCCGGTGGATTACATGGGCCTGCTGGAGCAGATCATCACGCGGCTCGACGCCAGCTCGCCGCAGGAGGCGAAGATCAAGGTCTTCGCGCTCAAAAACGCCTCCGCCCGGCAGATGGCCGACATCCTCACGCAGATGTTCCGCATGACCGCGACCGCGACGACCACGAGCCAGCGCACCATCCAATACACGCTCGTCCGCCCCGGCGGCACGAACGACGCCGCCAGCGCCACGCTCGGCACGGCGGAGCAGGCCGCGCTGACCGTGACCGTGGATCCGCGCACGAACAGCCTGCTGGTCGGCGGCACGGATCATTACGTGGCGATGGTCGAGCAGATCATCGAGACCCTCGACGGCAGCACGGCCAATGACCGGCGCACCGAGGTTGTCCGCCTCAAGAACACGCAGTCCGCCGATGTCGCGGGGGCCGTCCGCTTGTTCCTCGACCAGGAGCGGCAGCGCGTGACCCAGGTGCTCGGCGCGGACGCCGTCGGCACCGCGCAGCAGATGCTCGAACGCGAGGTGGCCGTGGTGGGCGAGACCAACAGCAACACGCTGCTGCTCTCCGCCAGCCCGCGCTACTTCACGCAAATTCAGGACCTCATCAAGGAGCTGGATAAGTCGCAGCCGCAGGTGATGATCCAGGTCGTGCTGGCCGAAGTGGCGCTGACCGACGGCCGGGACATCGGGCTGGAGTGGAACCTCGCGGGCGGCCCCACCTACTCCAGCGGCGTGAACCTGGGCGTCGCCACGCTGGCCAAGAGCGGCCTCAGCGCCGCGCTGACCGGCGGCGACACGAGCTTCATCCTGAAGGCGCTCAAGGAGCACTCGAAGCTGGAGGTCCTCAGCCGGCCGCAAATCGTTACGGCGGATAACAAGCCCGCGAGCATCAATGTGGGCCAGCGGGTGCCGCTCATCACCGACAGCCGCGTGACGGTGCAGGGCGACACCATCAACTCGTTCCGCTACGAGGACATCGGCGTGAACCTGACCGTGACGCCCAAGATCAGCCTCGACGGCTTCGTGAAGCTCGAGCTGGGCACGACCAACTCCTCGCTCGCCAGCTCGGACGTGAAGATCAACGCGTCCGCCACCGTGCCCGTCATCAACCAGCGCCGCGCCAACACCACCGTGAGCGTGCAGAGCGGCCAGACCATCATCATCGGCGGCCTCATCGGCACGCAGGAGGATCGGCGCGAGCGCAAGGTGCCGTTCTTCGGCGACATCCCGTATCTGGGCGCGGCCTTCCGCAGCACGAAGGTCTCGAAGGAGCGGAAGGAACTGCTCATCTTCCTCACCCCGCAGATCCTCGCGAATAACCAGGAGCCCGTGCCGCTCACCGATCCGCAGGACTTGCTGCGCGAGCAGTTGGAGCGCTCGCGGATCAACCCGGGGATCAAACGCAATGAGTTCAACCAGCCGCTGCTGGAGCCGATCTTCCCGCCGCCCGCCGTGCCGCCGGGAAATTCCGGTGGCCGGAAGCCCACGGGGTCGTAAGCATCCCCGCACATGACGGAGCGGGAACATTTCACCGGCAATTCATGGGGAGCGCAGCCGCCCCGGCTGCGGTTCGGCGCGCCCTCGCGCCGAACTCGGGTGCGTCCTTGCCAGGCGAACGCAGCGGAACGCCGCACGCTCCGGGCGAACCGCGAGGGCGCGGCTCGCTGCGCCCGGGGCGGGCGCGCTCGCCACAGCAACTGCGTTGTTGGCGTCGCACCCGCATCGTCGTCTCGGCTTCGTTGGTGCGCGCAACTGGTGCTCGCGGTCGTCCTTGCCGCCGGGCTGGCCGGCTGCGTGACCGTGCCCGAGGGCGGCGGCAGCGATGGAGTTCAGGAGCTGCACCTGTTCGTGCTGCCGGTGGCCATGTCCGCGACCCAGCCGGGCCGGCCCGCCGGGCTGGCGGTGCGGGTGTTCGCCAGCAGCCGCGCCCGGGCGAAGGGCCTGCCCATCCGCGCCGGCACCCTGGAAATCACGGCCTACGACGGGGTCGTCCCCGACGCCGCGTCGCCCGCCATCAAACCCGCGCAGGCGTGGACCTTTCCGGCCGCGCGGCTCGCGCCGTTCGCCGCGACCAGCTCGCTGGGCACCGGCTATGTGCTGGAACTTCCCTGGCAGGGGCCGCGCCCCACGGGCGGGCGGCTGGCGATTGTCGCCCGGCTCGTGCCGCCCCGCGCCGGCCCCGCGCTCGTCACCGCCCCGAGCGTGATTCCCAACACGCTGCGGTAGGCCGCCTACTTCTGCGCCTTCTTCGCCTTGCCGGCCTTCGGCGTTGCCTCGGGCGGCGGCGGAAGATTGTCGGTGGGCTGGTTCCACAAGCGCCACGGATCGTGCAGGCGGCGCATTTCCGCGAGCAGCAGCGCGCGCATCTCCATGAGCTTCGGCGCGTGGCGCGGGTCGTCGGCCAGGTTGACCTGGTGCGGCGCGGGTTTCACGCCGGTCAGCGCGGCGACCTTGGGATCGTGGTGCTCGCGGAGCAGTTCGTCCGGGTTGCTGGCGAGGTTGAACAACTGCGTCGCGCGCACCGCGCTGCCGGGCGCGTCGTATTCGATGAGCTTCCAGTCGCCCTGCCTGACGGCCCTCATGCCCGGCCGGCCGCCGCCGTTATAGACGCCGTAGAGCACGTCGCGCACGGCGGGCTTCTCCCCGGTGAGCACGGGCTTGAAGCTCAGGCCCTCGCTCGACTCGGGCGCGGGGATGCCGGCGAGGTCGCAGAGCGTGGCCAGCACGTCGAGCAGGTAGATGTTGCCCGCGACGCGGCTGCCGGGCTTGATGCCGGGGCCTTTGGCGATGAACGGCACGCGCCAGGTGTGCTGGTAGAGGTTTTGTTTCCCCTGCAAACCGTGCCGGCCAATCGCCATCCCGTGGTCCGCC